>Ga0209802_1000462_pt1 | contig 31327 bp, 32 predicted proteins | sample GraSoiAngelo_129_FD_185886 | JGI IMG/M metagenome (GOLD analysis project Ga0209802, IMG submission 185886) | Grasslands soil microbial communities from the Angelo Coastal Reserve, California, USA - 14_0927_12_40cm (SPAdes) (version 2) | ecosystem: Environmental > Terrestrial > Soil > Grasslands ... | reverse complement strand
TGCTCTGCATCACGACGCTGGATGGGCGCCGATCGGCCAAGCGAGCGAATCCGATCCGCAGCTGCACGCGAGTCAGCATGGCACATGGGGTCAGTTTCTAAGCCGCCAAGACCATGCCATCGGATCGTTAGCTGGGACAAAAGCGGGAGACGGGACTCGAACCCGCGACCACCTACTTGGAAGGCAGGCGCTCTACCAGCTGAGCTACTCCCGCTCGCTGGCCGGTAGTTTACCGCGAGGTTACCGCGTTTACCGCAGTTGTCCGCTGTAAGGTCGTCGCAGATTGGCCGCCACCCGGAAGGGCGCCAGGGGTCCTTTGAATCGGGACTCATGTTCATACTGGGCAACGACTCCCTGTTTGACACGACTGATCGGGCTCATCGATCAGGAGACACCCCCACCGTAACCCTCTACCTGAGGGGGACGGACATACACCTAAGGGCGGTCTTCGACCCATGATTCGCCGTCGGTGTAGACCTCTTTCTTCCAGATGGGCACCGACCGCTTGAGCTCATCGATCAGCCACTCACAGGCGTCGAACGCTTCGGCCCGGTGGGGCGCCGCCACTGCGATCACCACGCTGACGTCGCCGACCGACAGCGTCCCGGTGCGATGGACGATGGCCACATCCGATATGGGCCAGCGCGAACGGGCTTCCGCCGCCAAGCCTTCGATCTGCCGTTGGGCCATGGCCCCGTAGACTTCGTAGACCAACGCCCGCACCATGCGGCCGTGGGATTCCTCCCGGACGATTCCAGTAAAGGTCACGACCGCGCCCGCGCCTGCAATCTGGACGGCGGCCGTGATCGCGCTCGGATCCAGCACTTCGTCTCGGATCTCGACCAGCGCGTGCGGTGCACCCACCGCCCCGCCGCTGACCGGCGGGATCACCGCCAGCTCATCCCCGTCGGTGAGGCGGTCTTCCCACTGCGCGTATTCGGCGTTCACAGCGCAGCGGAACGACCGCGGCAGCGGACCGAGGTGGAACTCATCGCTCAGCTGGCGCCAGGCGTCGGCGGCAGTCGCTCCCGGGGGCAAGGCCAGTTCCACATTCGGACGGCCTACCAGCTCCCGCGGCTTGGCGAACAGGACCACTCGAACATTCATTTCGCCCATCATAGCTGGGCCCGAATGGGGGTCCAGCGTGCGAATACCGACTGTATTCGATCTCAGAGGGACCGTGACCGCCTTCCGCGGCCCTGCCCGGGGGAGGGACGGATCCTTACCGGAACAGGTCCAGCGCGGGGTCGCGACGCAGGACCCGGGCGTTACCCTCGCCGCGCACGTCGAGGCCGCGCACCACCGCCGCCGCGACCCGATCGAGCTTGCGCATGACGAGCTCGGCGGCCGCCGCCAGCTCGTCGGCGGTAGCCAGCACCGTGCCCTGCAGCTGGTATCCGTCATCATCCCGGGCACCGCGGTAATCGCTCAGGCAGGCAACCCCGGCGGCGCCGATGGCCACGTTGACCTGGCCCTCTCGCCAAGCGCGTCCGAAGCTGTCCGAGATCAGGACGCCGACCGAGGCCCCGGTAGCCTGCGCCAGGCGCTGGCGCAGGGCCGCGGCTGAGGCGTCCGGATCGACCGGCAGGAGCACCGCCTGGGCGGCCCCACCCGTATTGGACCGATCGACCCCGGCGTTGGCGCAGACGAATCCCTGCCGGGTCTCAGTGATCAGGACACGGGGGGCGACCCGAACGATGCGCACCGACTCGCCAAGGATCACCTCGACGTGGCCAGGCTCGAATCCGGTCTCGCCGGCCAGCCGCTTCGCCTCCGACCCGGGGGTCACGGTGTCCAGCCGCACCACCCGACCCTCGGCCTTGGACACGACCTTCTGGGTCACGACCACCACGTCCGTCTCAGACAGGCGCAGCCGGAGCCGCTCCATCGCCGCCAGCAAGAGACCCGCCAGGTCCGCCCCCGGCTCGACCTCCGGCAGGCCGCCGACCGGGACAATCGAGACTTGGGTCAAGCGCGGCGCTGCGGAAAGGCCAGGAGCCGGTCGCTGATCTTGAGGTCGCTCAGGACCTGCAGCGCGCGGGTCGCGGGGGCCCAGCGAAGATAGGCCGCCACATCCTCCGGCCGGTCGAGGTCCACCGCCAGTGACGGCAACGCAAGCACCACCATGCTGCGCCCCGACCGCTCTGCTTCGTCCTGGTGTAACCGGAGGCTATCTTCGCCAAAGCGCAGGGCAATGGCGTGGGGTGGAATCAGCCGCAGGCCATTGGTCCCCAGCCCGTCTCGGTCCGGCACGATCCCGACTTCGACCTCCGGGCGGTAAGTGCACAGGGCCTGCAGATCGTCCAGAGTCACCCCCGGCACGTCGCCCGGGATGGTGACCGCCGCGCTGAAGCCGCGATCCCAGGCCACGTCGAAGCCCTGCCGGACGGCCGCGCTCTGGCCCTGGACGGCGCGGTCTTCGATCGGCTCGATGCCGTAGTACGTTGCCAGCGCTAGGGCCTCCGGGTCCTCGGAAACGGCGAAATGCCCGATGCCTTGCACGCGACCGACCATCTCCAGGACGTCCTCGGCCATGGCCCGGGCGAGCTGGACGCGCTCAGCGCGTTCCAGCAGCCCATCCAGTCGGTGCTTGGCAGCACCGAACGCCTTGATCGGGACCACGATGGCGAGGTTCACGCTGCCATCTCGGTCTGGACCAGGTTCAACGCGGTGGCGGCCACGGCTTGGGCGGCTTGCCGATCGTCGAGCAGGGTCGGCATGGTGGCGACCCGATACCCCAGTCCCGAGGTAGCGGGACCCAGGCCCACGTCGGCGGCGTCCAGGATGAAGGCACTGGCCAGGTCGCGGTACAGCTCCGCCACGCCCAGCGCACTGGCCTCCAGCCCCTGGGCCCGCATCAGCTCCACCGTCGGCCCCTTCACCGCCCGGCCCGCGATCAGGGGGGAGACGGCGACGCAGCGGCCGCGGGCCGGGGCCAGCAGCTCGCGCATCCCCGGAACCCTCAGGATTGGTCCGATGCTGATGATGGGATTGCTGGGGGCGATCACGATGGCTCGCGCACTCGCGATCGCCTCCGCGATGCCGGGCGCCGGCCGAGCCGCCTCCAGGCCGGTCCAGTAGATCTCGTGGACGGCCGGCTGGCAGCGATCGCGCACGAAGTACTCCTGGAAGTGGGAGTCGCCGCGGTCGGTGCGCAGCCGGGTGGTGACGGGCTCATTGCTCATCGGCAGCAGGCGGGCCCGAACGTGCAGCCGCGCCGCGAGGTCGTCCGTCACGCGGTCAAGGGAGACGCCGGCGGCCAGCCGCTCGGTCCGATAGACATGGGTGGCCAGGTCCTGGTCGCCTAGCTGGAACCAGGTCTCCAACCCCAGCCGGGCGAAGGCGCCCTGAGTAGCGAACGTGTCGCCCCGAATTCCCCAGCCACGCTCCTCGTCGGCCAGCCCGGCCAGCCAGTACATGATCGTATCCAGGTCCGGGGCGACATAGAGACCGTGCCAGCGGAGATCGTCGCCGGTGTTGACTACCACCACGAGGTCCGCGGGCTCGACAACCTGGACGAGGCCGCGCAAGAAGCGGGCCGCGCCGACTCCGCCGGCTAGAACGAGCACGGGTCCCCCTGGGTTCATTCCACCCGCGCGCTGAAGTCTGGGTGCGTCATATATTGCTGCAGCTACTCGCCTCCTCCGCTGTGCCGTGAAGGGTAGCGGATTCGGCGACCGAGGCGGGTGGCATACAAGTCATGATATTGGGAAGTGTCGTTTTTCCAGGCCCTGGTGCTGGCCCTGCTGCAGGGTGTCACCGAGCTCTTTCCGGTCAGCAGCCTCGGGCACACAGTCATCCTTCCCCGCCTGTTCCACTGGTCGATTGACCAGCGCGATCCCTCGTTCCTGGCATTTGTGGTCCTGCTGCACGTGGGCACCGCTACCGCCCTCTTCATCTATTTCTGGGACGACTGGCGACCCATCATCGCCGCCGTGGTTCGCAGCCTGATCGCAGGGCGGATGACCGGATCCCCGGCGGAGAAGCTCGGCTGGCGGCTGGTGGCGGGCACCGCCCCCATCGTGCCGCTGGGCTTTCTCCTGGAGCGGCAGGTGCGCGACCTTTTCGCCAGCCCCCGTATCGCAGCCGCCCTGCTGATCGTCAACGGGCTGGGGATGTTAGCCGGCGAGCAGCTGCGGCGGCGGGCCCTGGCCGCCGACCGGGAGCGCACGGACCTGGAGAACCTGTCCGTGCGGGCCGCGATCGCCATCGGCGCCTCGCAGGCGCTGGCCTTCCTGCCCGGAATCTCGCGCTCGGGAACAACCATCGTCGCCGGCCTGTTTGCTAGCCTCAAGCACGAGGCCGCCGCGCGTTTCTCCTTCCTGCTGGCCACCCCCATCATCGCGGGCGCGGGTCTGCTCGAGGTGCCGCAGCTCTTCGAGCCCACGGCCCGCCCGCACCTACTCGTGTACCTGATGGGCGGCGTTGTGGCCGGGGTTGCCGCGTTTCTGAGCGTGGCCTTCCTCATGCGATACTTCCGAGTAGGGAGGCTCGACCCGTTTGCCCTGTACTGTGTGGCATTTGGCGTGCTGGCCACGATCCTGTTGAGTCGGTGAGAGGAGGAGTCGATGCAAGACAATCCGGTGCAGAACAACCCAACCGCCTTCTGGCTTGGCCTGGTGGTCACGTTCGTAGGGCTGGTGGGGATGATCTACTACATCTTCATTGCATCCGGACACCCGCACCTGAAGCACACCATCGCTTTCCTGGTGGTCGCGGCGGCCGGGGCCGCGCTGGCCTCCTTCGCGCGGCCACGCGCAGCCATCTCAGAAACGTCCCGCTAGGGCGGCGGGCGGGAGAATAGCAGCATGGCCGAGATCGGCTACGCTGCCATGCTCGAGCAGTTCCCACCGCGAGAGCTGGTGACCTACTGCGAGCAGGCGGAGCGGGCCGGCTTCTCCGGGGTGATGGCCGCCGACCATGTCCAGCCCTGGACTCCCCAGCAGGGACAGGCCAGCTTCGTCTGGGCGTTCATGGCCGCCGCGGCCGAACGCACCAAGGGCGACATCGGGCCCGGCGTCACCTGCCCTTCATTCCGGCAGCATCCGGCGATCATCGCCCAGGCCGCCGCCACCATGGCCGCCATGTACCCCGGCCGGTTCTGGCTCGGCCTCGGGTCAGGCGAAGCCCTGAACGAGCACGTGGTGGCGGACTACTGGCCGGAAATAGCCGAGCGCATCGACCGAATGTTCGAGGCAGTCGAAATCTTTCGCAAGCTCTTCAGTGGCAAGGACGTCAAGCACCGCGGCCCCTACTACCGGATGGAGACCATCCGGCTGTGGACGATGCCCGCCGAGCCGCCACCGATCTACGTGGCCACGGCCGGTCCGGTCACGGCCGAGAAGACCGGGCGCCTCTGCGACGGCCTGATCACGGTCGGCGCCCCCGAGGAAAAGATCGAAGGCATCTTCGAGCGCTTCGAGAAGGGCGCCCGCGAAGCCGGCAAGGACCCGGCCACGCTACCCAAAATCCTCCAGCTGCACCTTTCCTGGGCACCCACGGATGAACAGGCCCTGGCCAATGCCATGACGGAGTGGCCGAACGGCGGCATGAAATTTCCCAAGGCCGACATCCGGTCGCCTCACGACTTTGCCCAGATGGCAAAGATCGTTCGCCCCGAGGATTTTCAGGGACGGATGCTCATCTCTTCCGATCTGGACAAGCACCGGCAGGAGATCCAGAGGTTCCTGAACCTCGGCTTCTCCAAGGTGTACCTCCACAACGTCGGCCGCAATCAGACCGAGTGGATTGAGGTTTTCGGCCGCGAAATCCTGCCCAAGCTGAATCCCCGGCGCCAGGCCACCACGGCGATCCGCTGACGGGCGAAAGCCTTAGGCGGTGACGCGCTCCCGGATGGCTGGGATAACCTCCCGACCAAAACGCTCGACGGCCTTCAGGTCGTAGGGCGGACGGAGGGACAGGATCATGTGCCGCACGCCGACGTCGTAATAGGCTTGGACCTGCCCGATGATGTCGTCCGGCGTCCCCCACAGCATCCCGGGTTTCAGTTGCTGGGGATCGGCCCGACGGCGGGAGGCGATGTCGGCAATCAGCGGATCGACCTGGGATCGGTCCAGCGTCAGAGCCAGCGGCGCGGCCGCCGATTTCTCGATGCTGGCCGGATCGCGGCCGACGGCCCGGCAGTGCTCCTCCAGGATGGCGATCTTGCGCCGGAAATCCTCTGGTGAGCCAAACAGGTTCCACTCGTCGGCATGCTTGGCCACCACCCGCAGCGTGAGCTGCTCTCCCCCACCGCCGATCATGAGCGGCGGCCGGGGCTTCTGGACCGGCTTTGGCTCGCAGTACGCCTGCTGGAGTCGGTAATACTGCCCCTCGAAGTCCGTCACCGGTTGCGTCCAGAGGCGTTTGATTATCTCGCAGGCCTCGTCCAGGCGACGGATCCGCTCTGCCGTCGGCGGAAACTCGATCCCGTACGCCTGGTGCTCGAGCTCGAACCAGGCGGCGCCCAGGCCCATTTCGAGCCGCCCGCCGGTGATGACGTCCAGACTGGCGCCCATCTTGGCCAGCACGGGCGGATGGCGGTAGGTGATGCCGGTCACCAGGGTGCCGACCCGGACGTGTTCCGTCTTCATGGCCAGCGCCGCCAGCGTGATCCAGCCTTCGAACTGGGGGCCGGTGGGGTCCGCCTGGATCGGGAAGAAATGGTCAAACGTCCAGGCCGTGTCGAAGCCGATCCCATCGGCGAGCTGCCAGACGTCGACCAGCTCCGGCCAGGTGACGCGCTGCGGGCCGGTCTGGATGCCAAAGCGCATGCGGCCCGGCGTCATCGTGTGCTCCGGCGCTTGCGGTCTACGTAGTCGAGCAGGATGTAGTCGCCCAGCCGGTCGGCGCTAGTGAAGAAGGCCCGGCCGCCATTTAGCTTGGTCATCTGCTTCACGAATGACACCAGGTGGTAGTCGTTGTCCAGCATGAAGGTGTTGATCACGATGTGGTCTCGGGTGCAGCGCTGCACCTCCAGCAGGGTGCGCTGGAAGGTCTCCGGCATCGGCGGGTAGAAGAACTGGGCCTTGCCGCCCTCCATATGGGCGGTCGGCTCGCCGTCCGTGATGATGATCACCTGCTTGTTCCCGTCCTGGTGGCGGTTCAGGTACTGGCGCGCCAGCATCAGACCGTGCTGGATGTTGGTCCCGTAGACGTACTCGTTGTAGGACAGCTCGGCCAGCTGGGCCGGCGGGATCCGGCGGGCATACTCGCTGAACGCGATCACGGAGAGGTGGTCGCGGGGAAACTGGCTGCGGATCAGCGCGTCCAGGGCCAGGGCTACCTTCTTGGCCGCGTAGAAATACCCACGCAAGGGCATCGACCGGCTCATGTCGATCATGAGCACGGTGGCGCAGGTGGCCGCCAGTTCGGATCGATAGACCTCGAAATCGTCGGTCTGCAGGTGCACCGGCCGGCCCGGGCCTTCGCGGCGCAGGGCGTTCATCAGCGTCTGCTCCACCTGTAGGTTGAAGGCGTCGCCGAACTCATAGCCCTTGGTCTCATCCGACCTCTCGGATCCGAACCCGCGCACCGAGATCGGGTGATCGCCGAACCGGTCGCGCTTGAGCCGGGTGTAGAGGTCGCGCAGCGCCTTCTGCCCGATGCGGCGGACGCCGCGCGCAGTCAACTCCATGCCGCGGCGTCCGGACTGCACGTAGCCCTTCCGCTCCAGCTCCTCGACCAGGGCGCTGAGCTGGTCCGCCGCCTGGCTCGCCTCTGGGCCGAGCAGCTGCTCCAGCTGCTGCGCCTGCTCCGGGGTCAGCGGACGGCCCTGATAGCCGCCGCGCAGGGCCCCCTCCAGGTCCTCGATCCCCTGCAGCCGGCCCATCAGGTCCATGGCTTCCTGGAGAGGCAGGGACTCGGAGCCGTAAAAGGCGTAGCGGTTGCCCAGGCTGCCGCGCGGCGACAGCAGCTCCAGGGCGGCCGCCAGCTCCGCCATCTCGGCCAGCAGCTCGGGGTCGTCGAAGGTGGCGGCGATCAACTCCTCCAGCTCCTGGCGCATCTCGGGGGACAGCGACTGCATCAGCGACTCCATCTGCGCCATCTGCCGCTCCAGGTGCTGGACCAACTCATCCAGCGTCCGGGGCGGGTTGTCGCCGAAGAAGTGGCCGAAGCGGCGCATGAACCCCTCGAAGTCGGGCTGGCGCCCCTCCATCCGGTCGCGCAGCATCTGGTTGAGCGCCCGCAGCATCTCCTTGACTTCACCCAGCTGGGCCGGATCCAGCTGGCGCATCCCCTGCGCCATGTTCTTGAAATAGGCTTGCGCCATCTGCTGCTTGAGCTCCTCGAGCAGCTTTTGGAACGCCTCGGCGGCGCCCGGGTCCATGAACTCGTAGTCAGTCAGCTGGCGGATAGCGCCGCCCGGGTCGGGCGGCAAGTGGTCAAGCTGCTCCAGCTTCTTGGCGGTGATTCTCTCCAGCACGCGGTGGGCAGCCGGGTCGCTGGCCTGGGCAATCCGCTCCGCGATCCCCTGGCGCTCCCGCCGCACAATCTCGTTGAGCCGCTCCTGGATGTTGCTGAAGACGTTGTCCAGGTTGTAGCGCTTCAGCTGCTGCTGCCGGCGCTGGCGCAGCCGCTCCAGCATTTCCTCGATCCCAGGGAGTCGCTTGCCCCGCGGGTCACGCCAGCCGCGGCTCAGCAGGCGGCGGAGCGCGTAGTCGAAATCGCCGCCCTGGTACAGGTCTTCGGCCAGCTTCTCAAAGAGCTCCTCGGCATCCCGGCCGAAGGGCTCCTGGGTGCCGTCCCAGCGCTCGTATCGCTTAGCCAGCATAGAGGGCGCCGCCCTCGGTCTCGCTCTTATTGAGCCGCTTGCTCAGGTGCAGGCCCTCCAGGATGAATTCGACGGCCGAGGCCGTGGTCGCCGGCTTCCCATGGGCGCCCAGGCTCTTGGCCGCCTTTTCCACGCCGGGCGCCTCCTTGGCGAAGGCCACGTAGCGGGCGGATGGTTGCCACTCCGACACCTCGAAGGTGAGGCCGGCATCGAACCGCTGCACCAACTCGGCGAACTGGGTGACCTCGAAATGGCGCCGGAAGGTGTTGAGCACCGCGGTCTTGAGGATCTTTTCCAGGACCGACTGGTCATCGCCCTCCTCCCAGGTCTCCATCTCCAGCTTGCCGGCGCTGGATGGGATGACGGAGGGCAGGTCGCTGATGCGGGGGACCACCTCGGTCTCCCCGATGCGCAGCGCGCGCCGGGTCGCGTTGGAAACCAGGTTCTCGTAGTTGGTGATGGACACCCGAACCGAGACGCCGGACTTCTGGTTGATCTTGGCGCTGCGACGGGCGAGCTGGGTGATCTCGGCCACGATCTCCTTGACGAAGTCGGGCACGAACACCGGGAGCTCTCCGTCCCCGAAGTCGGTGCGCTCCTGGTCGACGATGCGGATCTCATCCTCCAACCGGCGCGGGTAATGGGTCCGGATCTGGGCACCGAACCGGTCTTTGAGGGGCGTGATGATACGGCCCCGGTTGGTGTAATCCTCGGGGTTGGCGCTGGCCACAAACGCCACGTCCAGCGGGAGGCGCAGCTTGTAGCCGCGGATCTGGACGTCGCGCTCCTCGATCAGGTTGAGCAGGCCGACCTGGATGCGCTCGGCGAGGTCGGGCAGCTCGTTGATGGCGAAGATGCCGCGGTTGGTGCGCGGCACCAACCCGTAGTGGATGGTGAGCTCGTCGGCCAGGTATTTCCCCTCGGCCACCCGGATGGGGTCGACCTCGCCGATCAAATCGGCGATGGCCGTATCCGGCGTCGCCAGCTTCTCGCTGTAGCGCTGGTCTGGGTCGATCCAACGGACCGGCACGTCGTCGCCGGCGGCCGCCACGCGATCCCGGCAGGCGCGACAGATGGGCGCATAGGGGTTGTCGTTGATCTCGCAGCCGTCGATGATCGGCACCCGCTCGTCGAGCAGGCTGGCCAGCGACCGGATCAGCCGGCTCTTGGCCTGGCCGCGCTCGCCCAGGAAGATGATGTCCTGCCCGGAGAGGACAGCGTTCTCGATTTGGGGGATGACCGACTGGTCGTAGCCGACGATCCCGGGGAACAGCGTCTCGTCCGCCCGGATCTTACGAATCAAGTTCTTGCGCATCTCCTCCTTAACAGGGAGCACGCGATACTCACTCTGCCGGAGCTGCGCGATGGTCTGGGGATGTTCCAATGGGTTACCTCATGCCGTGAGTTCCGACGACCGTCATTCCATTGTAGGCAGGGATCCGCGGATCAGACCTTCCTGATTTCGGAAAGCGCGCCATCGCCCCGAACATCCCGAGGAGACCCGCCGCGGACATGGCGGTCAGCCAGCTTATGCCGGTGGTCTGGTTTGCACCGTCTGTTGATCCCGGCGGCGGCGCTGGGCTTCCCAGCGGTCGATCATATGAAGGCCGACAATGCACGCAAGTCCCTCTGTCTGCCCGGCCTTCTCCTGGCGGGCGTGGGAGATCAACTCTGGCCATACACCGATCTCGCACCCCGGCGTCCCCAGGACCGCCGCCAGGATGAAGGTGGTGAATTCGGCGGCTAGCACGAAGACATCGAAGTACCACACGAGGTCGGCGAGTGGAAACCCCCACACGGACTGATACCTCGAGTACCCAAGCGCGCCCGCGACGACCACCGTCCCGGCAATGGCGACGATTGACGCCACTTGGACCCGCCTCGCGACGCGATCACCGAGGACGGCGGCCGACACGGCACCGACGATCAAAACGAACACGATAAGCATCAGGGCGTGGAGAAACCACGCGCTGGGCTCCGTCAGGATGTGGGGACTGCGGAAACGTGCCGAACCGTGGCTGTCGATGATCGACGCCAAAGTTAGCGCGGCCGCACTGGCCAAGCCGAGTCGGACGAGCCGGCCAAGGAGTCCTGTCCGGAAGGTGTCCATATCCTTCACGCCTCTGACCTCCCGCGTTCCTTGTTCACCCTCTAAGCCAAGGCCCGGGAGAACGAGCGCACCGCGGCGATCAGCGAGAGCGCGGCCAACAGCCCAATTAGGACAAACCCCTTGACAACGCTCACATCGCCAAGACGGTTGTTGAACGCCGCTCGCGCCGCATCGACCGCATAGCTGAGCGGGTTCAAGGCGGCGACCGTCTGCAGCCACTTTGGCGCCAGGCTCATAGGAAGCAGCACACCGGATAACAGCAGCAATGGAAGCGTGATGCTGAAAGCGGTGCCGCCGAAGGTATCAGCGTTGCGGATCAGCAGGGCGATCGCATAGGACGCCGACGCCATCATCAGGCCGATCAATGCGATGAGGAGGAGCACGACGACGATCTCGACGAGCCCGATTCGCACGCCGAACGGCAGCGTGACCAAGATGATCGCGATGGCCTGCAGGACCAGGGTCACGACCGAGGCCAGGGCGCGTCCCAGCAGCAGCGCCACCCGGCTTACCGGCGTGACCCGCAGGCGCTCTGTGACCCCAGCCTTGAGCTCCGCGATCAAGCTCCAGCCAGCACTGGTGGTCGCAAAGAGGCTCAGCTGGACAAGCAGACCGGGGATGAAGACGTTGTAGGCACCTCCCGGCGGAAAGCCTCGCAGTTGCGCGACCGACGTGAGTAGTGGAGCGAAGAGGACGACATAGAGGACCGGCTGTGAGAGGCTCACGAGCATGAAGATGGGGCTCGTCAATGCCTTAACCAGGTAGCGCCGGAACACAAGCCAGATGTCGCGCATGATTTGAGCCATCAGCCGACCACCTCACGGAGTGACCTGCCGGTCTTCCGCAGAAACACGTCATCGAGGCTTGGCCTAGCCAATGCGATCGTTTCCAGGCTGAGACCCGCTCCGTCAAGCAGCCGCAGGATGGCTGGCATCGCGGTCTCACCTCGGTCGACATAGAGCCTGATGTGGCCGTTCGTGGGAACGCTGTCGGGCACCTCCCTCGTAAACGGCTGGTCGCGCAAAAGGGCGAGCGCCGCATCGCTCCGGTCGCCGACGCCGATGAGAACGAGGTCACCGGCGATCTCTGCCTTCAATGCATGAGGGGTGCCCTCAGCAACGATCTTGCCGTGGTCGATGACGGCGATCCGGTCGCAGAGGGCGTCTGCCTCGTCCATATAGTGGGTAGTGAGGAAGATGGTCGTGCCGCCTTCCCCCAGGCGTCGCACCTCGTCCCAGAGGTGAGCCCGACTCTGGGGGTCGAGGCCCGTCGTGGGCTCATCGAGGAAAAGGAGCCGCGGTCGATGCATCAGCCCGAGGCCGACATCGAGCCGGCGGCGCTGCCCGCCTGAATACGTCTCCGTGGCGCGATCGGCACAGTCGGTCAGTTCGAGGATCGACAGCAGCTCATCGGCGCGTCGGCTCGCCTCGGCTGCCGACATCCGGTACAGCTGGCCCTGGAACGCAAGTTCAGTTCGCCCAGTCAGGCTCGGGTCAGCGCCAGCCTGCTGGCCGACATACCCGACGTGCTCCCGAACTCGATTCGGCCGGCGCCGCAGATCGAAACCGGCAACCATGGCCTCGCCGCTGCTGGGCTGCAGCAACGTCGCCAGTATGCGCAGCGCCGTCGTCTTGCCGGCACCGTTCGGACCGAGGAACCCAAAGATCTCGCCTGCCTTGACATTCAGATCAACCCCTGCGACTGCCTCTACCACTCCGCGCCGGCTGGCAAAGCTCCGGCGCAGGTCACGTGTCTGCAAGACCGTGTCCACCGTCTCCTGCTCCTCCCCCTGTCTATTTAGTAGTGTCTATTCTATCATAGACACTAGGGAGTTGACAATATGCAAGAATGGCGACATTGGTGCGGCGCCAGAACCGCGAACGAGTCACCCCCCCGACCTCAGCCCGGCGGCAGTTGCTCCCCCGCGCCAAACGACGGGAGCAGATCCTGATCGCCGCCACCCACGCCTTTGCCCGGGCGGGGTTCACGTCGACCAGCCTGGAGGACGTCGCGGCCGAAGCCGGGGTCGACCGGGTGATTCTCTATCGGCACTTCGCGTCGAAGGCCGACCTGTATCGGGCTGTCCTGCGGCGGGCCGGTGATCGTCTCGCGGCAGCGACCGGGGCGCCTCAGTTCACCGCCACCAGCGTGGCGGGACTGCTCTCGGCGGCTGCCGAGGATCCGGACGGATTCCGGCTGCTCTTCCACTATGCTGCCCGCGAACCCGAGTTCCGTCAGGAGATTGACGAAGTCCGCCGCCAGATGGTCGCAGTGACTCGCCGCGCCCTGGCAGGGAGGATCCCCGACCCAGCCTGGGCCCGTTGGGCCTCCACCCTCCTACCGACCATGGCGGTCGAGGCCGTCATTGCCTGGTTGGACGTTGGCCAGCCCGATCGAGCAAGAGCCGCCCAGCGCATCGAAAAAGCATTCGGGGGCGTCGTCGAGGCAGCGCGATCGGCTGCTGGCCAATGACCCGGGCAAGTCGACTCGTCGTCCACTCGCGCTCATCTGGAAGAGGTCGCCCATGCCCGAGATGGTGGAGCCGCCCCACACGCGCATGAGGCGCCGTGCCGCCGGGGCTGGGTGCCGTCGCCATCAGCCCAGATGCGCCGGCGGTCCCAGCTCTTTCTCGATGGCGGCCTTGAATTCGGGCAGCCGGCCCGCCAACCCACGCAGCAGACCGAAGCAGCCGGCGATCATCATGGCGCCGTGCGGCACGGCCAGGTAGGGGTTCCAGCGTGAACCGTCGAGCAGGGCGCGCCGCGGACCGGTCACGGCGAGCAGGTCCGGCGGCCACCCCGGCGAGCCGAGTTCGAGGGCGCCGTGTCCCATGTCCTCGAAGACCGCCTGGTTGCGGATGGTCCCATCGACCAGCTGATCCAAGTATCGCTCCAGCTTGTCTCGCGTCAGCTCGCCGGTGTGGTGCTCGAAGAGCCCGCGGATTCGCCCGCCGTCGAGGAGGAAGGCGATGGTGTGGAAATTGCCGACGTTGACGGCGGTGATGTGCGCCGCGCCGCGCACCTCGGGATCATCCAGCGCGCCCAGCACCGCCGCCGGCCCGGTGTCCATTACGAACAGCGGCGCGTCGCCCGTCCAGGTCCGGGCCACGGCCAGCATGCGCGTCATGCGCGAAGGGATCTCGCCGGCCAGGTAGCCGAACTGGTCCAACCGGGCCCCGCGCTCGACTTGCTGGGCCAGGTACTCGAAGCGAAAGCGGCGGTCGCTGACGCCGGGGGGCGCGGCGCCGTGGTCGAAGACCGCCACCGCAACCGCATCGAACGTCTCAGGTACCCCGAAGGCCCGCAGCGCCGCGGTGACCGCGTCGGCCTCGAAATCGCGAAACTCGATACGGCGGGCGGAGATTCCGGCGAGATCGCCGTCATCGACCACCTGGATCCCCATAGCGCGGACCCGCTCCAGGTCGTCGTCGAAGGTGCGCGCCGCGTCCCGCGTGGCCAGCACACGGAAGCCCTGCTCCAGGTGGGCTTGAATCGCCCAGTGTCCCGGGCCGCCACCCATGGTCACCCCGGTCAGGAGCAGGTCGACCTTATCGCGGGTCGCTGCCCGCACCTGGGCCGCCACCAGCATGGTGGGCGAGGGCATGATCATCTGCACCGCGTTTTCGATGGCAGTGCCGGGCTCGAAGACCAGGATGTCCTGCGTCCCTGTCCCGACGTCGATCGCCAGGATCCGTGGCGACGTCACGGCCTGAGCGTACTCCCACCCCCTCCCTGCCCTTCTATGGGGGGATGGAGACGTTTACTGGAAGGCGGGGATCACCTGTTCGGCGAACAGCCGCAGGGGGGCCAGGTCGCGGGCCACGTCCTGGAAGTAGCAGATCAGGTAGTTGATGCCGACCCGTTCATAGGCTCGAATTCGCTCGATGCACTGCTCCGGGGTGCCGCCGATGGTGTCTTCCAGTGAGACGCCGGCGCGTTCCGCCAACGCGCTCGCTTGTTTCTCCGTCTCGGCAATGATGAGGGGCTCGATGCTGGTGGATCGCGTGAGCTCGTCGGGGTTGCGACCCACCGTGCGGCAGTGGCCCTGGAGGACCTGACACAAGCGCTGCACCTCCTCGACCGGTCCCCCAAAGTTGGAGGCGTCGCCGCGCTGGGCGACGATGCGCAGGGTCACCTTCTCGCCCGACCCGCCAACCCAGATCGGCGGGTGCGGCTTCTGCACCGGCTTGGGTTCGTTGATGGCGCCGTCGACGTGGTAGTAGCGGCCCTGGAAGCGGGCGTGGTCCTGCGTCCACATGGCCGTGATGACCTGGATCGCCTCCTCCATCTGCCGGAGCCGCTCACCCACCGGCGGGAACGGATAGCCATACGCCAGGTACTCGTGCTCATACCAGCCGGCGCCGATGCCGAAGTCCAGGCGGCCCTGGCTGATCACATCGACGTTGGCCGACAGCTTGGCCAGGAGGCTCGGCGGCCGGTAGGAGTTGCAGGTCACCATCTGGCCGAGGCGGATGCGCTGAGTTTCCACGGCCAGCGCAGCCATCAGCGTCCAGCACTCGAAGGTGGCTTCCAGGCTTGGCACCGGGTCCGTGTGGAGGTGGTCGTAGACCCACAGCGAGTCGTAGGCTAGCTTGTCGGCTTCTCTTGCCACCCGTCGCAACGCGGCGTACTTGTCGGGCCCGCTGTCGAAATCGACCAGGTCCATCTTCCAGCCCTGCGGCACAAAGACGCCGAAACGCATCGGCCCAGTCTACGAAAGCTCTCCGCGCGACGGGCGTTGTAGGTGACAGCAGCGGGCCGCCGGCCTGACCACCATGAGCCGCCCGACTACGTCCAGCCAACCCATTCCCCTGTTGCCGGCTGTGGTCTGTCCTCGCTGCCGCAAACCGCTGCACCGGACGGCGCCAGACCGTCTCAACTGCGAGGCTGGGCACGCCTTCCCGGTGTTCGACGGCATTCCGGACCTGATGCCCGAGGCCGTCCTGTCCGAGGCGCCCGCTGTGCTGACGGCGGCACTCGATCTCAGCGTGGTGCTGCCTGCCTGGAACGAGGCCGACAACCTGCGCGTGCTGCTGCCCCAGCTGCGGTCGGTGCTGGCGGGGGTCGGAGCGCGCGCCGAGATCCTGGTCGTAGACAAAGGCTCCCAGGATGGGACCGCCGCGGTGGCGGCTGGACTGGGTGCCCGGGTCGTTCGCCAGACCGAGCCTGGATTGGGCGGCGCGCTGCGAACGGGGTTTGCCGTCGCCCGGGGCCGGTTCATCTGCACCATGGACGCGGATCTGCAGCACGACCCGCAGCACCTGGCCGCCATGTGGGCCTGCCGGCAGCGGGCGGCGGTCGTGATCGCGTCGCGCTGGATCCGGGGTGGTCGAGCCGACATGCCTCTCTACCGCCGGCTGCTCAGCCTGTTGCTCAACCGCGTCTACAGCCTGGTGCTGGGCATCCCGCTGACCGACCTCTCCACTAACTTCCGCTTGTACCGCCGCGACGCCTTGCAGAGCGTCCGGTTCGAAGGCGAGAACTTCGACGTGCAGGAGGACCTGCTGGTCCGCCTGGTCAATGCCGGATGGGACATGGTCGAGGTGCCCCAATACCATCGCCGGCGGCTGGGTGGCGAGTCACACGTCCAGCTGCTGCGGTTCGCCATCGGTTACGCGCGCACGCTGGTCCGCCTCTGGCGCCTGCGCGGCGCGCCGGAGGCCGCCGACGCGGAATGGCGGGCGTACCACTCGTGGAACCCGGCCCGCCGCTTCGCCGAACATCGACGAGTGGCGCTGCTGCGAGCCACACCGGCGATCGGGGGCGAGAGTCTGTACATCAACTGTGGCTCCGATCCCCTCCTGGGGATGCTGCCCGGGGCGATCGGGGTTGACGGGCGGATGAACCGGCTGCGCTGGGCCCGCCGCGAGGGCCGCGCCCTGGTGCGGGCCTCCCTGGCCGCGCTGCCGTTTCCGGATGCGCGTTTCGACGCGGTGGTCTGGTCCGAGTCCCGCGATCGCCTCGCCGATACGGAGCGTCCCCTGGACGAGCTGGCCCGCGTGCTCGCCCCCGGGGGATGGTTGATCCTGCGGGTGGTGCACCTGGGACACCGGCCGCTCCTGGAGGCGCTCCGAGCACACGGCCTCGCCGTGGAGTCGACCCGCTGGCTGTTCGGGACCCAGCGGGTGGTTAGGGCGCGGAAGCCGACAGCCGGCTCCGGAACAGTTGCAGGATCCGCTCCGGCTCGAGGGTCATCTGGTCGACAAAATAGCCGCCGTCGTAGTCGAGGCCCTTCGCGCGAAGAAACCCAGCCCCTGGATGGCGCTTCAGCACCGTGATGCCCGGACGCAGGCGATAGGCCAGCACCGCCCGGCCGCCCGCTTTCACCAGGCCGAACTCCGCCACCTCGTCCCAGGGAAGGAGCGGGCTACGCGCGCCGCGGCGAAACACGACCCCATCCTCGGTCAGCTCGAAACGCGGCCGGATGGGACCGCGCATCGCCAGCAGGCCGACCAGGGGCGCGGCAATCGCCGCCCACCCCACGCTGCGGCCGGCCAAGACGAGGAGGACGCCGATCCCGGCAGTGATGGTCGCCAGCGGGACGAAGAGCGCCCAGGGGAATTTGGCGTCGATGGTCTGCACGGGTGGCCAAATCGAGCCTACACGACGACGTTGATGCCGCCGGGGATGATCTGGGCGCGCACGACGTTCCCGCGCTTCACCTCGCCGTCTACCTGATGCCAGAACTCGTCGGTGGCCTTGATCTCCACTGAGTGGACCTTGCGTTGCGTGATCTCGGCCGGGCGTCCGGAGACGATGCCCCACAGGACGCGCCACCGGCCGGCGATGGACGCGGGCCGGTAGATGATGAGATCCAGCCACCCGTCGTCGATGGCGATCCCGGGCGCGAAGCGGAAGGGGCCGCCACCCAGCATGCCCGCGTTCGCCACCAACACCATGGTGGCCGCCACCGCAAACTCGGCGCCGTCGGCGCGGATCACGCAGTGAAAGATGGGCGCCGTGGGGACGATCCAGACGCCCACCATGAAGTAGGCGAGCCGGCCTAGCCAGTATTTGAGCCCGCTCGGCGTGTGCCGGATGATGAGGGCGTCCAGACCCATCCCCGCCGCCAGCACCGAGTAGCCGTCATTGACGCGGGCCAGATCCACCGGCCGCATCTGCGGATCGCTCCGCAGGATCCGGCGCAGTCCCTTGCGCCAGCTGGCGGGCAGGCCGAGTTCGCGGGCGACGATATTGCCGGTCCCGCAGGGCACGATGCCCACGGCAATGGACCGGCCGTGCGCCGCGGCCATCACCTCGGCGACCGTCCCATCGCCGCCCGCCGCGATCACCATTGAGAATGTGCCGCGCGCCAGGGCCGCCCCGATCGCCTCGACGTTGGACCCGGCCCGGGTCTCGAGGATGCTGCTCTCCCAGCCCAGGCGCCGGGCCACCTGGCCCAGCCGGCCCCCGAATGTGGGCCCCGTTCGGGGCAGCGCGGGGTTCACCACGAAGAGGATGCGGGGTTCGACGTTCTCCTGGATGGCTGGCGCCTTTAGGACAACGCCCGGCGGACCGTACGCTGGTGCACCTCATCCAGGTGGGGATGCCCATCGGCCTGGACGCAGTAGAGGTCACCGGGGGCGCAGGTCTCCCGCTCGAACTGGATGGTGGTGTGCTCGATCCCGAACCGGTGGGCGACGATTTCCCGGACCTCCGCCAGGATGGTCTGCGCCTGGCTCACCCGTTGATCGTCGATCAAGAGGTGCGCGCTCATGGCCCGCGACTGTGACCCCAGCGACCAGATGTGGAGGTCATGCAGCGAGCGCACCCCGGGCACCTCCCGCACCGACTGGACGACGGTGTCGGGGTTGAGATCCGGCGGGGTGGCTTCGAGCAGGATGTCGACTGCCGCCGCCAGGACTTTCCAGGCGCTCCAGGCGATCAGCCCGGCGATCGCCAGGCTGAGGATCGGATCCACAGGGGTCCAGCCAGTCGCGAGGATCACCAGCCCGCCGGCCACTACCGCCGTCGCTGCCCCGGCGTCACCCCAGACGTGGACCAGCAGGCTGCGCACGGTGAGGTCCGCCGCCAGCGGACGAAGCGACCACGCGATGAAGAGCGAGATGGCCAGCGCCAGCAGAGCCGCGATCGACATCAGGCCGCCCTGGACCGCCGCCGGATGCTGGAGTCGGCGCACGGCCTCAATCACAATGCCCAGCACAATCGCGCCCAGCAGGAGCGCGTTGATCAGGGCAACCAGGATGCCTACCCGCTGATACCCAAAGGTCTTTCGCGCGGTGGCAGGACGGTCGGCTTGCCGTAACGCGAAGGCGGAGAGCGCCAGCACCAACAGGTCGGTCACCACGTGGCCCGCGTCGCTTATGAGGGCGAGGCTGTGAGCCAACACGCCGGCCACCAGCTCGACGGCGAGTATCGCCGCGGTCAGGACGAAGGCCAGCCGAATCCGACCATCGCGGTTCAGCGGCATTTCGCCCCTATCTTAGGCGGAGGCCGACTCGGCTGAGCAGTCCTCAGGACTGCATGCGCTCGGCCGAGACCGTGGACCGAGATTGAACGGAGGCCTTCGCCGCCGCCAATTCACCGAGCAGGGCCGCCCAACGGCGCCTACCCAGGCTCCCAAGTATTTGGGCTTGAGCCTTTTCCCAAAGGGGTAACGCGGCGGCGGCCGACCGCCGCCCCTTTTCAGTCAAGGCGATCCGGTTCCTGGCGACCAGCCCGCGATCCCGGAGCAGCTTGACGTTTCGCGTCATCGTGGTGCGGTCCATACCCAGGACCTCCGCGAGGTCAGTCACGGTAGGGGCCGCCGATATCTCGATCGCCATCAGCAGGTTCAGTTGGGTCGCCCGGAGTCGGGCGGGACGCAGTTGCTCGTCGAAGTACGCGGTGACCGAGCGTGCCGCCTGGCGCAAATTCATGACCGCGCAAGCCTGCACCGCGCTCCGATACCGAGCGAGCGTCACGCCGGCTTGATCACGCATCGCCGTCTTCCTCTTGCCAAATCCCAGCTAAGCGTGTATATACACGGCATGCGCAGGACTCGCTTGAGCCTTTACTATCTGGCAGCATATCTCCTCGGAGCAGGCATCGCCCTCATCTTTGCACCTTCGCTCGCGCTTACGTTGCTCTTTGCGAGCGGCCACTACGGCGACGTGATGCCACGCCTGCTGGGGGTTGTCCTGCTCGCGCTCGGCATCGTGATCGTCCAAATCATCCGCCACCAGGTGGAAGTTCTGTACACAACGACGCTGATCGTACGAACGTTAATCGTCGCCGTGCTGACGGGCCTTCTGATCTACTCTCGCGATCCGCTATTCATCTCGCTCCTGGTGGTGGTCGGGTTCGGCATGGTCCTGACCGGCGCGAGCTACTGGAGGGATCGGCGGGCAGCCGCCGCAGCCAGGTAGCGCTCCCGGTTGGCGTCGAGCCCTTGGCAGAAATCTAAGTCGGAGACCGGAGCGTAGGGGGTCCCCAGGCCGTCCGTCCCGACCCGCCGCGGCCCTTGCCTTCAGCTCCGCCAGCCTGAATCCGTCTTCGAGCGGATCTCAGCCAGGACGTAGGCAAAGGTGCAGATCAGAAAGAGCAGTACCAGCATGACCCTAAAGGGAAGGCCCAAGAACACCGCAAAGAGGAGAGCGAGCCAAATCGTTAGGGCGCCGAGAACGACGGCCACAATCCAATGGCGAGGCCAGCCCTCACTGATGACGATGACCGTGAGGAAGACAGGTACCGGAAGCAGAATCACGCTATCGACATCGAAGACCCAGCTTATGGCAAACAACCCCGCCGTAATCGCCCAAGCAATGGGGATGGCATTCGGACCCAGCCCAGCTTAGGTGAACCGGCGACTCATGTCGAGGTGGCTGCCTGCCGTTCGACGTATGGTTAGAGCCGGGGTCTTCTCCGGTCAGAGTCTTTCGCCGCAGAATGGGACCAAGTCGAGATGAAATGGGACACCCCTCCCCTTCCCATCGCCACAAGGGGGAGGGAGAGTCCTTTGCACTCGGTGCTCGGGTCGAAAATGGAAAGGAGAACAGGCGAGATGGCTATCCAGACACCAACGGCTGAGCGGAACCTCGATCGCTACGGGGCGCCTTTGATCCCATGGACCAGGGTGCGCGAGCGCCTGCAGCAGGGCCTGACCCAGGCTCCTGGAACGGGCGGACCGTCCCGACATACCTGCTGGCTGGCAACTGTTGGTGAGGACGGGAGGCCACACGTCATGCCGCTGGGCGTCCTTTGGGTAGACGGCGCCTTCTACTTCAACTCGGGTGCAGGAACCCGCAAAGCGAAGAACCTCGCCAGAAACCCACACTGCTCTCTCTCTGTCGCGACCAACGAGTTCGACCTGGTCGTGGAGGGTGATGCGGTGAAAGTCACCGATGAGGCGCAGCTCAAGCGCATCGCCGACGCGTACGCCCGCCAAGGATGGAAGCCGACCGTGCGTAACGGCGCCCTCTACGCTGAGTACAGTGCGCCAAGCGCCGGGCCACCCCCGTGGGACGTGTACGAAGTGAGGCCACAGACAGTCTTCGCGTTGGGGACGGCCGAGCCCTACGGTGCGACCCGCTGGCGCTTCTGATTAGAGAGACGAAGTCCGCCTGGAGGAGAGGAGCTATGAAGAAGACAGTCTCGATAGACGGCAAGGCCACGATCATCGGCGATGCTCAGAGACGCGTCCAGGAGGCGCTCGACCGGCTGGTTGAGTCCGGGGCGGAGCGAGGTATTCAGGTCGCCGTCTACCGCGGCCCCGACCTGGTCGTCGATGCCGTCGCGGGCCTGGCCGACCCGGCAACCGGACGTCTCGTCACCTCGGACACGCCGTTCTACAACTTCTCAATCGTCAAGGCCGCCGCGTCCACCCTGGCCCACATCCTGGCGGAGCGCGGTTTGGTCGCCTACGACACGCCCGTCGCGGACCTGTGGCCCGAGTTCGGCGCCCATGGCAAGCAGGCCGTCACCGTGGGCCAGGTGCTGAACCACTCGGCCGGTGTGCCCGGCATCCCGCTGGATACCACGATCGAAGACCTGTGCAACTGGGACAAGATGTGCGCCGCGATCGCCGACGAAGAGCTGTGGTGGGAGCCGGGCACCAAGATTGGGTACCACGCCTACACCTTCGGCTACATCGTCGGAGAAATCGTCCGCCGGGCGACCGGCAAGCCGATCTCGGCGGCCCTTCGCGAGCACGTGTCCGGACCGCTGGGAGTCGCGGATGAGATCTATTTCGGGATGCCGGAGTCGGAACACCACCGGCTGGCTCGCCTGGAGGACGCGCCGATGCCCGGGCCGATGCCCGAGATGCCACCCGACCTTCCCATGTTCAAGGCGGGGCCCATGTCGCTCTTTCCGAATGCCCAGCTCGGTAACCGGACAGACGTCCTTGCCGCGGACATCCCCGCCGGCGGAAAGACGTCCGCCAGGGCGATTGCCCGCATGTATGCCGCCCTGCTTGGCGAGGTTGATAGCGTCCGGCTGATCTCGCCGGAGCGGCTGCGGGAAGCCACCGCCGTGTCGATGAGTGGAGTCGACCAGGTCTTTGGCATGCCGACGACGTGGGGGCTGGGCTACAGCATCGGCGGCCTTGGTTCCGCGCCCCAGGAGTCCTCGACCGTGTTCGGGATCGGCGGCGTCGGCGGCAGCTTCGCCTGCGGGGACACGGCAACTGGGATCGCGTTCGCGGTCACCAAGAACCGGCTCACCATGGATTTCAGCGCCGCCACTCAGCTCAGCCAGATCGTGACCAAGGCGGTCGCCGGCCGGTAAGAGTACCGTCGTTACGACCGTTCCTTGCGAGGCACCCCTCGACGGCGGCCCGACCGGTCCGGCTTGTCCGACTCGGTGAGCGGCGGGAGCGGGCGGGCTGACCGTTCCATCTGCGTCCAGGGATCGTCGCGGTCGCGCAGCCAGTCCCAGATATTGCGGATGGTGATGCCATCCGGACGGAGCGTGTCGCGCTCGACCTCGGACCAGGGGATGGGGACCGCGATGGGCGCAGCCCGGCGGGCTCGGACCGCGTAGGGCGCCACCGCCGTCTGGGCGTAGGCATTTCGATTGATGTCGATGAAGAGGCGCCCTTTTCGGCTCTCCTTGATGAATTCGGTGGTGAGGTGGTTCGGGTCGCCGGCGGCCAGCCGCTGGCCGAGGGAGTCGGCAAAGAGGTGCGCTTCCTCGAAGGTGGGTCCCACGGTGATCGGCACGACCACGTGCAGGCCGCGCGAGCCGGTGGTCTTGACGAACGGAACGAAGCCAAGCGGCTCGAGGAGGGCTTTGAGGCTGAGGGCGGTGGTGCGGACCAGGCGGAAGTCGTCATCGGATGGGTCGAGATCGAACATCAGCTGGTCGGGTTGGTCGGGTGCCTGGATCCGCGAGAGCCAGACGTGCGCGGTGATCATATTGTAGTTCGCCAGGTAGACCAGGGTCGCCGCGTTGTCGATCACGGCATGGGTGATGGTGCCGCCCTTATGGAGGTCGACCGTCGCCCGCGTGATCCAGGGCGGGAAGGAATCGGGCACCCGCTTCTGCTGGATGGCAATGCCGCCGATCCCGTCGGGGAAGCGGTTCATGTGCAGCGGGCGGTCCCGGACCAGGGGCAGCATCCGCTCAGCGATACGTCCGTAGTAATCGACGAGGTCGCCCTTGGTGATCCCGTCATCCGGAAAGAGGATCTTGTCCGGGTTGGTGATGGTGATCTCGTGCCCGTCAACGGTTGGCATGGCTCTGCCAAGAGGGTAGCCGGTGCGGGCCCCACGTCAGCTGAGCCGGATCAGGCCGAAGCCAGCACGCGCTCAAACGCCTGCAGGTAGCTGGGGTCGCCGGAGCGATCGCGCACGACCCAGTACTCGGCACCCCAGAAGAGGTAGGCGTGCAGGGGAGTCTCGGGCCGGGACCAGCCGATGGCGGCGTTGTAGGCCCGAATCAGCTGCTCCGGCGGGCAGCTGTAGAGGGCGTGCCGGGCAGGGTTGGGCGGGACCGTGACCGCTTCCCAGGGCTCGGCCTGGCCTTCGGAAACCATCACCCGGGCGCCTCGTGCGCGCGCCGCCGCCAACTGCTTTGGGCGGCGCGCGCGTGGCGACGGACCGTCCCCGCCGTCCAGGTACAGGGTTCTGCCACCCAGACGGCGCAGGGCGTGACGTGGGTAGTAGTCGATGCCAATGATGTCGGCCAGGCGGGCGGCCACCACCAGCGAGTCACCCTGGTCCCGTGTCCGCCACCACTGCGAGACCCGGACCAAGGACGACGTGGGCAGGAAGCCGTTCATCAGGACCGGGCGCGACGGATCGGCTACCCGGACCGCCCTCAGCTCCCGCTCGACGAACGAAACCGCCAGCCGCCACGTGTGCTCCACGCCGAGGGGGTCGACCGCCTCGTGCTCCAGTTGCCACGCGACGACGGACGGCCGATCTCGATACCGGGTCACCAGCCGGGTGATGAACTGGCTGGCATGGGCGAGCAGCGTGGGATAGGCGGTTGGCTCGACCAGCGATCCCTCCCGCAACGGCTGCAGCAAGCAATGGGCGGGCACGAAGAACTCGGGGTAGCCGAACGTCTTGACGGCACCGACCGCCACGATGACCTGTTTGCCGGCACGCTCCGCGGCATCCAGCTGCCAGTCCAACTCACGGGTGTCGAACGCGCCCGGCGTCGGCTCGATGCGATTCCAGTACGCACCTAGGCGAATCATCTGAAACGGATAGGCGAGCAGGCGACGGAGCGTCTCCGGCCCGTCCAGGCCGAGGGCTTCGACCTGGCGTGGCCGGAAGCTGATCCCGAGCAGCGTCGAACCGCGTCGCGCGATTGGCAGCTCCCGCCACCGGGCGGTCAGCGGCTGCGCGGGTCGCTTCAGCCGGAGTTCCACATCAGGCCTCGGCGAAATACTCGAAGGGCAGCAGACCGACCGCGATCCAGGGCGGAACGAGCCGGCCGAAGCGCTTGCCGATGGCGCCCCGCTGACTCCGATAGGCGCGCACGGCCCGGGCCTTGGCCACAACGGCCGTTCCCAGGAAGAGCCGGTGGGTCGGGGTTGCCCGGCTGGCGTCCAGGCGCGGATCACGAGTCATCTGCCCGGCGAGTTGCAGCGTCCGCCGCAACATGGCCGGCAGCGCCACGTACCAGAGCGGGACGCCTGGGAGGATCGTATTCCTGAGGTCGGTGACCATCTCGGAACAGGCGATATGATCCGGGTGGCCGTACAGGCCGGACCGGTCATGGGTCAGGATCAGGTCAGGATCGACCTGCCCGAACGTCCGTGACAGGGACGGCCGGACCTGTTCAGCCTCTTCTCGCACGTGGTTGTCGCCGAAGTCCTCCTGGATCACCCGCGCGATGCCGAGGATGCGAGCCGCCCGCTGGGCTTCGCTCCGGCGAATTGCCTTCAGCTGGGGATCGAGGATCCCGCTCGGGTTGCCGCGTGCGCCGCCTGTCAGTAGCACGAGGCTGACGGTGGCGCCGACGTCGGCGAAGCGGCGAATGGTACCGCCGCAGGTGATGGTCTCATCGTCCGGGTGGGGAAAGATGGCGAGCACATTCTTGAACCGTTGGAGATCTCCAACGCCGGCCCGAGGACTCAGCGGGTGCGAACCCGACGCCGTCCCAACCAGGCCAGCGGGGCGAGAAGCCGTCGGACGACGAAGCCCGGCATGTTTGGGACGGAGACCTCACGCTGGAACTCGAGGAGCACGAGCGCCAGGTCGGACAACCGGGGCAGCCGGGTGCCCAGAAAGTGGCCGGCCCTGGCCATCCGCTCGTTCGCCTCGAAGAACTCCTCGGTGCGCAGCGCTGGCCGGACCTCCACCCGCGCCTGGGACTCTTCGGTTCCGGGATTGCCAAACCAGTGCGATGTGCCCACGGGTACGACCACCGTCTCGCCGGGGCGCGCCACGATGCTGCGGGCGCCGAAGCTGAAACGCATGCTGCCGGCCAGCACCGTGAACCGCTCCTCCTGCAGGGGATGGGCGTGGCGAGCCGGCACATGGCCGCCGGGTGGCAGGAAGAGATCGAACACGAGCAGCCGCCCGCCGGTCTGGGCGGCGCTTTGGCGGATCACGATCCGCTCGCCGCTGATCGGGTTATGGATTACGCGTCCTGCACCGGGGAGCTGATCGATGGCTCGGTCCTGCACGGCTTCTACTCTAGCCTCGGGCCGAGCAGAGTAGGGCTTGCCGCTCCGCCGGCCCCACTTCCCACAGCTACGTCACCAACTGGATCGTTTCTTCCGCCTGGTCCCGCACCGCGCGCGGGCTGAACGGCAGCGAGCGATACTCGCCGGTGCGCCAGGCGGAGACCATGTCGGCGTAGTGCGGGCTCGCCGGGTGGCCCGACTGCCCGGTGGGCAGGATGAAGACCCCGCGGTCCCAGTCCCCGGTATCAAACACCTGGCGATACGACACCGAGAATGCCGTCGCGGTAAAAGGGTTCCAGGGATCGACGCCGGCCTGGGCCACGGTGTCGGCATCACCGCCGATCGGGTAGGGCCCGCAGCTCAGCTGGAGGAGGCGATCCAGCACCGGCACACCCAGGCCGATGGGGTGCTGGGAGCTGATTCTGTGTAGGTCGCCCCAGCACCAGCGGTTGATATCCGACCCCAACCGGTCACCGAGGAACCGTAGCGCCGCCAGCAGCGCGGACCGGACCACCGACTCGTCCGCCTGATCCAGCCGGGCGAGAAGCTCGCTCGAGCCGCGTGAGAAAAACGCCGTCACCGGGGCGATCACCGGATCGGGACCGCGCCCCAGAACCCGGAGGACCGTCTCTTCGCCAAGCTCTCGATAGAGCGCGCGGACTAGCTCGATCCGAAACACCTGGTAGATGGCGGCCTCCGGTGACGCTGCGTCGAGGCGCCCATCCCATCGTCGTAGCCGCGCCACGACCTCTGGCGCCAAGCCGTCGCCCGGAGCCAGCCGGGCGAGCCGGGCAGCGACCTGCTGGGCCGGCACCGACGTGACGTCTTGCTGCATGGCCTGGAAATCGGCGAGCGCATGGCGCGGGCGGGAGCGGAGGAGCTGCAGGATGCGGGCCCATCGGTAGTCATCGGTCCAATCGCTCGCCAGGGCATGGCGCATGGGCACGGCCGGCCGGTTATTCGCGGTGGCGAAGATGCCCTCATCGGGGTTGAACGAAGCCGGCATCTCGGCGAAGGGAACGGTGCCGGCCCATTTTCCATCCCGGCGCAGCGGGACGCGCCCGGCCATGCGGTACCCGATGTTCCCGGCCACGTCGGCGTAGACGAAATTGAGGCACGGAAAGTCCCACTGTTCCAGCGCTTGCTGGAAGGCGGCCCAACCGGTCGCCTGGTTCAGCGCGACGAGCGCATCAATGGATGCCTTTCCATCGTGGAGGCTGCTGCGCAAGGCAACAGCCGGGCCATCGGCAGGAATGCCCAGGGCGCCGTTCAGGATAGGTCCGTCGGCCGTGACCCGGATCTCTTCGATGACGGTGGGCTTGCGTTTGACCTTGATCTCTTCTCGAATGACGGCGGCTTCGGCAACGGCACGGGCATCCTGGTCGACCAGGTCCTCGCAGTCGGCCAACCCGGCGGTGACGCCCCAAGCGATTCGGCTGTTGTGGCCGATCACGACCCCTGGAAGCCCCGGCAGGGTGGCGCCAATCACGTTGAGGCCGTCCGCCGAGCGGAGATGCGCCACGTACCAGACCGGCGGGATGCGCGGGTAGAGGTGTGGATCGTTCGCCAGTAGCGCGTGCCCGCTGGCGGACCGGGCCGGGGACGCCACCCAGTTGTTGCTGGCTCCAGCCAGACCGGCCAGGGCGAGCACGTTCGCAGCCGGATCGCCCGGCTCGAGGGCGGAGGCGCGGTCGGCGCCGAGCTGGCCGGCGAGCTGCCGCCGAACGATCTCGGTCGGCAGGTTTTCGGTCTGCGACCATCCCATGTAGCGGCCGAACGCGAGCGTATCGATCGCCGACCAGGGGCGCGGACGGCTCCACAGCAGCACGAACTCGATCGGCCGTCGGTGGCGCGCGACGTAGGCATTGACACCTGCTGTGTAGGCGTCGAGGACCTGCCGGCCGTCCGCGCTGATGCCGGCCAGGTCCCGTTCGGCGTCGCGCCGGAATCCCAGCCGCCGGAGGACCCGATCGGTCGGCAGGGCGATGGGACCAAACAGCTCGGCCAGCTCGCCCCGGGCGACGCGCCGGTTCAGCTCCATCTGCCAGAGTCGGTCTCTGGCGTGGAGGTATCCGTGGGCAAAGAAGGCGTCGGGGGCGGACTCGGCCTCGACGTGGGGAACGCCCGACCGATCGATGATGATCGTGACCGGCGCCACCAGCCCGCGAAGCTGGATCGATTCGTTCCGCCGCGGCAGCGTCCAGGCGAGCAGGGCGCGACGAAAATTCGCGCCAATCATGCTACCCACTTGGACATGAGCCGGAGTAGCCTCCGACCATGCGTAAGGAACCGTGCCCGAACTGTGATTGTCCCTGTGGCGCGACTCCCTGCCCTTCTTGTGGGCGGCCCGCCCGATAAATCGAACGGGCCGGAGCCCGAAGCCCCGGCGTCATCCGCCGAGCCCAAAGGTCGGAAATCATATCCGGGAAGTGGTCGGGGCGGAGGGATTCGAACCCTCGATCTCGTGCTCCCAAAGCACGCGCGTTAAGCCAGGCTACGCTACGCCCCGCTAGGTGGATTGTACGGGGAGGTCCGGTGCGCCACCGATCCGTTCTTCCAGGGCTGCCTTGACCGCCGGCCATTCCTCTCGAATGATCGAATAGATCACGCTGTCGCGGATGGTGCCGTCGCGCCGGAAGCGATGGCGACGAAGAATGCCTTCCTGCTTGGCACCTAGCTTCTTGATAGCGGCCTGGGAGCGTAGGTTCTTGAGGTCCGTCTTCAGCTGGACCCGGATGGCTCCCCACTCCTCGAAGGCGTGCCGGAGCAGCAGAAACTTCGCCTCGGGATTGACCGCGGTCCCCCAGGTCTGGGGCGCATACCAGGTCCAGCCGATCTCCACTCCCTTGTTGGCGGCTTGGACGTCCATGTAGCGGGTGCTGCCGACGACGCGGTCGCTGGCCAGGTGGACCACCACGAAGGGGTACTCGAGACCACGCTCCTGGGCCGCCAGCGCCTCCGCGATCCACGTGTCCATAGCTTTGGGCGTGACTGGCTGGGCCGACATCCAGGTCCAGATCTCGGGAGCCTGGGCGGCCGCTAGCAGCGCCCCGGCGTGGTCTGGGCTGAGGGGTTCCAGCCGGATGTGCTTACCTGAGAGGGTGACTGGCCGCAATTCCATCAAGGTCGCCCCAGGTTGACCGCTACCATCCTGGCCGCGGTGGCGATTGCCGTGGTCATCGTTTTGGCCATCCTTGCATTCCTCTGGTTTCGGGCGTACCGGTACACCGAGGCCTGGCGGAAGGGCGAGTTCCGGGGGGCCGCGCTGGGCTTTCTCGTCTTCGTCGGGGGGCTCTTCGGCCACCGGCTACCGCCACCGCCGCAGGCCCGGATTGAATCCGTCAGCTCAGCTCCTACGCTCCCGGAGGAGATTTCCGACAAAGAACCATAGGTTGGCCGGACGCTCAGCCAGCCGGCGCATCAGGTACGGATACCACTCGGTGCCATAGGGCACGTACACGCGGACCCGATAGCCTTCGCGGAGCAGGCGCTCCTGCAGGTCGCGGCGGATCCCATATAGAAGCTGGAATTCGAAGCGGTCGGGGCCAATCGCGCGCTCGCGAGCGTAGGTCTTAGTCGCCTCGATGAGCCGTTCGTCGTGGGTGGCAATGGCCGGGTCCGTCCCCTGGTCGAGCAGCGTTCGCATGGCGCGCTCGAAGCTCGCATCCACGTCCGATTTCTTAGGGTAGGCGAGGTCCGCCGGTTCGTCGTAGGCGCCCTTGACCAGCCGCACCCGGACTCCGGCGGCATTGGCCCTGGCCACGTCGGCCTCCGTGCGATAGAGGTAGCTCTGTAGAACCACGCCGCAGTTGGGGAATTGCTTGTGCATGGCAAAGACCATGTCCAGCGTCCGCTGCGTGTACACCGATCCTTCCATGTCGACGCGGACGAAGTTGTCGAGCTGCTGGGCACGTTCCAGCACGCCACGCAGGAGCCCGCGACAGAGATCTTCGGAAATATCGAGACCAAGTTGGGTGAGCTTGACCGAGACGTTCGCTTTCAGCCCTTCGGCGGCGATCCGCTCGAAGGCCTTCAGGTAATCCTGGGCCGCTGCACGGGCGGCTGGCTCCTCGGCCACGTTCTCACCGAGGTGGTCCAGGCTGGCGGTCGCGCCCCGGGAATTGATCGCCGCCACCGCCCGGACCGCATCATCCAGGGTGTCGCCTGCCACGAAGCGGTAGGCGACCGCCGCCGTCAACCGCTGCCGGCCGACGAAACGTTGCAGACCCCGCCGGCGCGACAGATAGAGGATGGGGGCTCGCAGCATGGTCAGGCTCGGACTACGGCGTCGAACCCGCCATGGACTTCCAGCGCCGCCAGGGCACGGGCGCGGTGGCTCAGCAGGTTCTTCTCGTCGAGGGTCAGCTCGGCCAGGCGCCGCCCGTCGGGCAGGGTGAACACCGGGTCATACCCGAACCCGTGCCGGCCGCGCGGCTCCGCGGCAATGGTGCCTTCGAGCACCCCCTCCCCCTCGAACTGGCGACCGTCGGGGAGGCGGAGGACCGCCACGGTCCGGAAGTAGGCGGTCGGCTCAGTCGCCACCCGGTCACCGAGTGCCCGCAGGAGCGCCTCGATCAACGCCTCCGAGCTGGCACCCGCCCCCGCAAATCGAGCCGAGTGCACCCCGGGGGCGCCGCCCAGGACCGGCACCTCGAGCCCGGAGTCCTCCGCCAGGGAAGAGAGACCCGTGAGATTGACGGCGGCGCGGGCTTTCAGCGCCGCGTTCGCCCGGAAGCTCTCGCCACCCTCCTCCACCTCGAAGTGCAGCCCCAGACCGCGCGGATCGACCAGCTCGACCGGCACCGAGGCGAGCAACGCGCGCAGCTCGCGCAGCTTGCCGGGGTTGGTCGTCGCCAGCAGCAGCCTGTTCAGCGAATCTTGAGCGCTTTCTTCTGCGCCGCCACCAGCTCGCCGACGCCCTTGGTCGCCAGCTTGAGGAGCTGATCCATCTCCTCGCGGGCAAAGGGCTCCTGCTCGGCCGTGCCCTGGATTTCGATGAACCGCCCATCGTCGGCCAGCACACAGTTCATGTCGGTGTGGGCAGCGAAGTCCTCCAGGTAGTTGAGGTCCAGGCGGGGTTGCCCCTGCACGATGCCCACGCTGACCGCCGCCACAAAATGCTTGATCGGCAGAATACGCGTCAGGTTACGCTCGACGGCCTTCTGAAAGGCCAGGTGCAGGGCGACGAACCCCCCCGTGATGGCGGCCGTGCGGGTGCCGCCGTCGGCCTGGAGCACGTCACAGTCGACGATGACAGTGCGTTCGCCCATGGCTGACATGTCGACCGCCGCGCGCAGGGCGCGGCCCACTAGCCGCTGGATCTCCTGCGTCCGGCCATCGACCCGGCCCTGGCGAGCCTCGCG
>Ga0209802_1000461_pt1 | contig 31382 bp, 25 predicted proteins | sample GraSoiAngelo_129_FD_185886 | JGI IMG/M metagenome (GOLD analysis project Ga0209802, IMG submission 185886) | Grasslands soil microbial communities from the Angelo Coastal Reserve, California, USA - 14_0927_12_40cm (SPAdes) (version 2) | ecosystem: Environmental > Terrestrial > Soil > Grasslands ... | reverse complement strand
TTGCTGTAAGGACCTGCAAGACCGGGAGCAACGCCGGTCTGCGCTGTGGTAGCTTGGGAAACAATAATCCCGCCATTGTCCGTCGTGGGATCAAGCTGGTCTAGGATAATGGGATTGCCGACCTTCAGATTCGCCACGGTTGCGAGAGTGATTTGACTTGTGCCGAGAGGGCAGGTTGTTGCACACCAGCTCGTAAGATTTTGCGGGCTACCCCTCCAATTGTTGTCGGCTGAACCCATGACGATTCCGCTGGTTGGCACCAAAATGGTTTGGTCAGCCCCAGCGCCGCGCAATGTCACGTTCGTGGCCCCGTTGAAGGAAATACTGCCTGTTGCGCTGCTGTACGTTCCAGCACCCAGAGAAACGACCCCGCCACCGCTGCTGGAACAACTAGAGATGGCAGAGTTGATCTGTGCCGAGGTGGCGCTTGATGTTAGAGTTGAACAAATGTTCGTGCGATTCGGGATACCGCCGACAACCCCCGCTTTGCTCCAATCTATTGCGCGACTTGGGGCCAACACACCACTCCATGGCGTTTGAGCATGCACGCTTGCGCAGGCAAAGAGCAACAGGACGAATCCTAATCTTTTCATTGGCAGCAAAACTCCTGCGATTCCCGAATTTGCACCTTCGTCGGCGGGAATCTTTTGGTTAGACGGAAATGCGCCACGCTCTTCCATTACTGCACCGTCGCCTTCAAATTAGTGGGTGGCTGCACGGCCGCCCCACCAGTCCAAAACATTAGGTTCGGGGTGCTTGTCCAGTTCACCATAATGTTGTGGAAATAGGTCGTCGTGCCACCGGTATAGTATCCGTTCTCGTTGTTGCCAAAGTACATCTGGTACAGACTCCCGGCGCCTTTATCGCCTGCGATGACAGTTGCCGCACCATTCGATAGACACGTGGACGAAACAGCGCCGCAGGAAATCTGAGTGCCCCCCGGCGTGAATACATATAGGTAGGTAACTCCGGTGTTGATATTCCAATAGAGAGAAAACCAATAGGTTTGCTGCGGCAGAACATAAATGCACGAGGAGTGCGCGGTTGGCTTAACTTCGATACGGGCGCCGATGTAGCCCGTAGGTGGAGTGCAACCGTTTTGGTTGTTGAATTGTAAAACGGCGTAGTATCCAGCCGTATTGAAAAATATAAGACGGTCGTAGTCCGAACCGGATAAAGGCTGCGCCGGAGGCCCAATGGTGAGGCAGACAAGGGCCGATACTGCCGTTGCGGAAGCCGCCGAACCACTAAAGGTCATAATCTCATTTGAACCTGGTCCAGGCACGCTATCGTTGTAAGCAATACTGTTGAAGTTCAGCGCTTGGGCAGGGTAGAGCGTACCGCCGGTGCCATTCATCTGCACAGGGCCGAGATTCCCGCAGGCTGGCAGACCAGAACCCACACTGAAAGCGTTGGTTGTCGGTGCTGCCCAAGTGCATATCGTCCCAGGAGTGCAATTAACGCTTACCGTCCCCGCCGTCATAATGCTTGCGGTCAGCGCTGTGCCAGGGCTACTGGTTTTCATATCCACTAGTAGGTCCGCTGGGAGGGTTGACCAAGTCTGGCCAAAAGAAGAAACCGTGCACTGGAGGCACAGAACGAATGTGCAGACAAGGATTTTCTTCATCTCCGCCCTCTGGTGTCGTAAATGCTCTACCAAATCCGTCATGATCGGCGAACGGACTGGAACTACTGACCCCCCTAGGCTAACAGCTTAATTCTCGCTTTGCTGCAATCCTACTGGCCCTAAGTACAATTTGTGAGCAGGGATGCAGACCTGTACGGTTATTGTGCCCTGGCCAAAAGGGGCGTACGTCAGATGTTCGCAATCGACAGCGGCGCTACCGGACGCCTTGTGCAGACCCATCTACAAATTGGCGGTGTAACAGCTCCAGGGTTAACGCCTTGTGAATCTCTTCTGTGTAATTCCTGTCGCCTTTAATGTGCCTGCGGACCAGCGTCTCTAGCCCCTTTCGTTCGATGTAGGGGCGCGAAAGGCTACGCGAATCCAATAATGTCTCTCGCACGTACTTTCCCAGCACGCTTCGGTACCAGATCCGGAAGTGATAAACCTTGTGTCTTCCAAGGAACAGCCGTTCGAAGTGCATAAAAGAAAGCATATGGTCGATTTGGGCGACCCATTGGGGCATCCCCATGTCGTAGCCATATTCGGCTTTGAACAGGAACTCAAGGAGCGCGTGGGCGGCTAGCTCTGGTATGCCTCTCCGCTTTCCCCCTACACCGCGGTCCGTCGGGATTCGGGAAAGGTCCGGGCTTCCATCCGCAATCAGCCGCAAGGAGGCCTGATCGTTGTCTAACGCCGAGCCGGAGGCGCGATATACGGTTCGGACCAAATCGTTGTCGAGGTACGGGGAGCGCATGGAAAGCTGCGTCTGCTCCAGGGCAAGAATCCCATAGTTATGCCACGGGCTCTGTTTGAAGGCGGCAAAAGTTACCGGATGGGCTCGAACGAGACCTTTATAGGTTTCCCTTGCCTGGTTGAGATGGGCCAGAAAATCCGGATGGAATAATCCAGGAGCAGGCATTTCGGGCTTGAACGCACGGAAGTGGCGAAGGATCTCACCGCCAAAGACTCCTGTCATTCTTACAGGGGCGATTTCGCGAGCCTTCTCGTTCAAGTAAAGATCGGGGGCGCGGCTCACGTCCACACACGCGTCGGTCAGATACACGGCGCGCTCCGCGTAGTGCGGAAATCGCAATAGAAATTCCTGGCTGGCAGGAATTTCTTGAAAGGGCTGCCTGCAGACTTCCGCCACACGCCGGGCTATGCGCACATCCTGATTCTCGCGCAACATGCTGCCGAACGTGTAACAAGGCACGGACACAGACTGGGCCTTCCGCCAAGCCATAATCATGCGAGTGTCCAGCCCCCCCGTGAGCGACATTCCTACGCGCTCATTACCGTTAAAATAGCGCGGGAGGTTCCGCGCGAAGACATCGTGGAATTCCCTGTAATACGCCTCCGGTTCCAGGAGCGCTTGGTTTTCCCATTCGCGTGGATCGAAATAAGTTCCCTTTTCCGCGAGCGACCCATTGTGAAAAACCCATTTTGATCCGCCAGGCAGCAAGTGGATTCCCTTAAAGAGCGATCGGCCCTCGAGTGTGCAACCGCAGGCGACAAACTCACCCATGCTGCGAAGATCGATCGTCCGAAGCTCAGGCCGGACCGCGAGAATCGCCTTGGCCTCGGCTGCGAAATAGAACGCCTCTTTTGATTGGTGAAAGTAAATCCGATGCACGCCGTAGCGGTCATTGAAGAGCGCCGCGGCTCCTCGGTTCTTATCGATCAACAATCCGTGGAACCTTCCATTTAATGCCAACGGAAAAGAGCCATCCTCTTCGTAAAGGTGCACAAGGTAGGAAGAACCTGCCGGACTCAAATCATGGCCGCGCTCTTTGAGCCGCTGTGCTGTTGTTGGTTCCGGAAACTCCTCTCCCGAAAAAATGAGCACCGCGTCTCCCCGTTCGTTTCGTAGGGGCATGCCGTCAGAAAACGAATCCTTCCGAGCGACCCAGCCGACGTACACTCCGAGGGACTCGTCCATCCATGTGCCGCCTATGTAGAAAGACTCATGGCGAAGAGTTTCTAGCATCCGCAACAGTTGCGGCTCAGCGCATTCACGGGGCATTCCGGTTATCAGACCAACAAGACCCGGCATGTGCGATTCCTTTTAACTCAGGCAGCGGGATCCTCTAGATCGATTGGCAGTAGTTCCGCAGGTGGGAGGGTCGCTCCCAGGTTAAGTACTGGAGCCGGCGGGAGGACTTGAACGCTCCATCCGCCGATTACGTTTCGGCTGCTCTGTCGTTGAGCTACGCCGGCTCATGAAAGCCGTGAAATTATACCATAGAGACCGCGCGCCCGTGGCCATTCTGATTACTGAATGAGGGAGAATACCGATAAGACCCCGATGAAGCTTCGCTTTCACGCAAAGCCCCCCCCATCGGCTCAACGGTACGAAAAATCTGGGCATAAGGATCTCTTCAAACCCGTTACGGATTTTGAACGTACGAAGAGGATGGTCGCGCTTATTTCCGTAATTATACAGGCCGTACGTAATGTATGAGATGCCTTTTGCTTCGCATACTTCCACCGCCTTAGACACCAAGGCGTTGGCCGGTCTCTTGTCAAAATGGCTTGGCTTCGTGGTCAGATTCAAGATCGATGCGACCTCTGCCCGGTAGACCAAATGCAGAAAGCCGATCAGCTCATCGCCGAAGTAGGCGCAGATGAAGTCGCATCGACCGACAAACTCGCCATAGAGCTTCTTGGTCTCCTCGGAGCTTTTGCCGTAGTACCCGTTACGCATGCCTTGCCGCAGCGGAGACTCGTCGTTCACTTCCCGGATTCCCTGAATCAGATCGTCATCGAACTCCCTGATCCTCACCACCACGCCACGTCTCTGGGACCGCCTCACGTTTTTGCGGGTTTCCTGGGGGAGGCCTCCCCACCACTGTTTGAAGCTAACTAGGCGGATGGCGGCAACGCTCTCCCATTCCATGGGATAGGGATATTTCGGGAGCGTTGCAGGTAGTTTTTGAGTGAAAGTAAAGATGTCAGCCTTCAACGCATCGTTCGCATCGCCCTTCAGCTTCTTTATGTACACTTCGGGATTTTCCAGCTCATTCTCCATCATGTCCTCGCCGCGGACCATAGCCGTCCTCAGCCACTTTCCCGTGGCGATGAGCTTCCTACCATTGACATCCACTGCAGGTATGGTGATCCAGCGTCCCCTGACCCTGATTTCAACGCAGTTCTCTTCCGTGGGCATCATGTTCTGGCACCGCCCCCCTTCTGAGGGACGGTTAACCCCCAAATTCCCCGAACGAGTACATCGTCAACGGGCACTTCTCGGACCACAACCTTCTTTTCAGCGTGCCTGGCTTTGTTCCGTGCCTCGAACCCGCTCTGCTGTGTCGACCAGTGCTCAAACGTGGAGACAGGCAGGACAGCCATATTGTCCCATTCCATCGGGTAATCGTATTTCGGCGATGTGTCCGAGAGCTTTTGAATGAACGTGAAACGTCAATGCGTATTGGTGATTTTCGTAGTGTCTCGAGTAGCGGTTCCGGGTCCTCCAAAGACTGGTACCCCTCCCCTTCGAGGAACGCAGTCCGTATGAGCTTTCCCTTGATACGCAACTCCTTGCCGCAAATCTTCAAAGATCACCTTCGAGTGTGGTGCAGAAGGGACACCGCGGGAACAAGAGGCCCGTTGGACTCTGTTTCACGCCGCTGTTGAGCGAGATTACCTGTGTCGCATCATTTCAAAACTAGACTGCGGAAAAGGTTCCACGGTGTCCACGTTGGTGCGCTTGGCAAGTTCGCCCCCAGGATCCTCGGCGGGCTCATGGACCTCAATCGCAAAGAGAAGGAAGGCAACCCAGATTAGACTAGACCGAAAAGCAGCCTCCGTGATGTTGTAGAAAAGCATGACGGCGAAGAGGGCCAGACTGAGTGAGGCTAGGCTGGAAGAAAGTGACAGCCTCCTACAGATTTTCCGGTAGCTACTAAGCAGGAATACGCAAAGAAGTGCCAGCCCCGTAAGGCCAAGGTTAAGATACATCTCAAGGTAACCGTTGTGTGCCTCATTTATGCTCCCCACTTTGCTCCAAACGTATTGGAGCCGAGGCCCTATCCAGAAGCTTTCGTAGCCCGTGCCAAGGAGGGGATTGGTTCTTAAGCTCAAAACGGTCGTCCATATTGAAGTTCTATCGGTTAGTGTGGGATCCCGTCCAACGGCCGCGGCTAGGTTCCCGTTCATGTCACAGCCGAATGCCAGCAGAAGATACAGACAGAAGAAGGCAGGGATTAGTGCTTTGAGGAATGTAGGACGGCGTTGGGACACTTTACGATGCGCGGCAATTAAGATCACACAGCCCAGTACAAGGCAAACGGTGGAAGTCGCGCTCCTGGCCAAGTGCAGCAACCAAAAAGTCATTGCAATAAACGCGAAATTGAGGCGAATGATCCTTCGTGTCCGCCGTTCCTTACGGTCGCGCCAGCGCGTCACGGTGTCCCAGAAAAAGAAGATGCCGCTGACCAAGCACGCAGCGCCAAGCATGTTCTTGCTCGTTGCAGCTCCCACAAACAGCGAGGCACCCGACCAAAATTCGTATTCCTTGCCGATCTGGGGAAAATATTTGATAACCAGAATCGAGAGCGGAATCAACAGATAACACAGACGGCGGAGAAGCGCGCGGACTGCTTCAAGCGGCCGAGGATCAGAGAGAACGACTAGGATGGTTAGGTAGTTGCCGAGATCCCGGAACCAGCGCTTGACGGAGACGAGGGCGAAGTCGGACCAAAACACGCTGACCAGGCCGAAAAGGACGAAGGCAAACAGGGCCACGTTGGATCTAAAAAACCTCCCCCAGTTGAACCGGCGCAACACCAGGGTGCCAATCGCTAGTAGCATCAAAAACGAGAGGACGACGCGGTCCAATGAATTCCCCTCTTCGAGGGCCTGGGCGCTGGATTGGATCGAACTGCTGCCGAGCCACTGTGAAGGAAGCCGCGATCCAAGGATGAACATCCAGGTTACTGGCACCCACAAAGCCCAAGAGGTGCCGGGGTCCTTAGCGGGGTCGAACAACAACAAGGCCAGCAGAAGAACAAGCCAGAGAATCAGCGCCAGTGTCGGAGGCATCTTATCAATCCTGTTTGCCGCTAGACTGCGATTCCAATATGTGAAAAAATCGCGTAGGCCACAAGCCGCCGACTCTGCGTTGGTTGCTTCAGGAATCCACAGATTGGCACTTGACACCGCCCGGCGTCCTCAAATCAAAGTGCTCGCGGGCTCTCCGTGGGCCCGAAGCCATTCCTCAAAAACGACTAGGCTAAAGAGAACCTTGTGATTGTCCTGGCACCCAGCGGCATGTTGCGCGAACAATTCGCGCACGGCTTGTGGGCGAAGGTACTGGTAGAGCTTCGAGCCACCGTCAAGGAGCGTATCGCCCATCTTGTTATCCACGACACTCCGGAACCAATCATCGACGACATTGCTGGCAAACCCCCGTTTCGGCCGTTTTAGGAACGAATCGGGAAGAGAGGTCCGGCACACCTGGCGGTGCAGCCACTTCCGGGAGCCATTTCTCACTTTAAAGCTTGCGGGCAACCTCTCGACGTATTCAACAATTTCTTTGTCGACATACGGCACCCGGAGTTCGAGACCGTGCGCCATCGAGAGCTTGTCCGCGTACATGAGAAGTTCGTCTGGGAGGGTCGAGCGCACTTCCAGAAACTGGAGTCCGCCCAACTCGTCTGTTTCAGTCATGAGATCCGTAAGGTCCCTCCAACATTCCAAAATAGTGTCTCCGGAGCTCGGACCGAGGAGTCCGTCTTGGAACAGGTTTTCGATTTGGTCCCCTGGCAGGAGCGAAAGTACATGTTGATACCGGCGCATGCGGTCCGGAATCGCCAGGGAATAAACTCCGCGCTTAAGGGTCTCATTTCGCGGTAAGGCTGCAACCGTCGAGGAGATGGGTGTGCGCAGCCAATCCGGCAAGCCCGCCCACAAGGCGCCGTAGCGGACGCCGAGATGCCGGAGATATCCCCCAAACAACTCATCCGGGCCCTGTCCGACTAAGGCAACTTTGACATCCTTACGGGCTCGTTCACAAACGAAATACATTGGCACAATGGAAGAAGTTGCTACGGGTTCCTCTAATACAGCCACGATCTTTGGAAGCGCTTCCTCGAAGACCGCCCTTGTGATCGTTACGTTTGTGTGTTTTGATGCCAGGACGTGAGCGGTCTGCGAGGCATCTTCCAATTCATCGTCCGCGAAGGCCGCACCATATCCCACAGTGTAGGTCGGCCACGAACTACCGCTAAGATTCATCAACGCAAGCAGCAGCGCCGAATCGATGCCTCCGCTCAAAAGCAGGCCCACCGGCACGTCGCTGATAAGCTGCCGCCGCACTGCATCTTTGTACAGGGATAACAATTCCTCTCTGGCCTCTCCAGGCGACTTTGTCGGTGCAAAAGGAACGGGTTTGAAGTTGTACCATCGACTCACCTGGCAGGCGCCATTTTCAACTATGAGTTTGGTCCCCGGGGCGAGTTTGCGCACTCCCTTGAGTATCGTGTAAGGGGATGGAGTATAACGATAGCGCAAAAAGAGATTCAGGGAGATAGGATCAATCTCCACTTTGTCTGGTGGCATGGTTGCTTGGATCGCGCGCATCTCGGAACCGAAACACAGACCATCGCCGTCGATTCTGTAATAGAGCAGCTTGATGCCAAACGGATCACGGGCGAGTACCAGCCGGCTCAGTCGAACGTCCCAAATTGCCAGGCCAAACATGCCATTGACGTGGTTCAGCACCTCATCGCCCCACTGTTTGTATCCGTGCAGGATTACCTCAGTGTCGGAATTAGTGCGAAACACATGGCCATAGCTCTGCAGCTCACGCTTAAGCTCCTGGAAGTTATAGATCTCGCCGTTGAAAATCACCCATACAGACTTTTCCTGGTCCGACATAGGTTGGTGACCGCCCGCAAGATCGATGATCGAGAGCCTACGAAACCCGAATCCGAGCGGTCCGTCAATGTAGTAACCCTCGTCGTCAGGCCCTCGATGGGCGATGGACTTTGCCATCGCCTCAATTTCCCGGCGCCGAATGGGTGTCGGGTTCCTATAGTTATATTGTCCGCAAATTCCGCACATAAGAATCTTTAGTTTGCAACCTTTAAGGGCAGACGCTGAAGAGTGTCCGCGGCGCTTCTGTTTCTTGGCCCTTTAATTCGAGATAAGAAAAAGCAGAGACTGCGAAATACCTGAGCCTGCGCCCAGCGATGCATTGGCACGTTGTCCCAGCCGACGAAAAGCTGGCGGGACCTAAATGAACCATCAGGTCTTTGCCAGCGAGCCAGGAGATCCGCGACAACCGCCGTCACGATCCTGTCCAACTCTGGGAAACGCCCTTGCAAAAGGGCGCCGAGATTGATGCACTCGGCATAGTCATAGAGTTCTCTGCGATACACCGTGAGCCGCGGCCGCTTGGAAAATGGCAAGGGCAAACCGGCAGAATCGAACAAGTTTCTTATATAATAGCTGACACCCTGCTCGATAGCCCTGTGACACCGCCCGCACCCGGTCAGTTGTTCGATTTTTGCGAGCGCCTTCAGAACAAAGCATGTATGAAAGTGGTCTACAAAGTCCCTGACGTTATCCGTGGAGTAGTACCAGGAGCCGTCTGGATTTTGGGACTCAAGGACAAAGTTGAGATTTCGCTCCGCAACTCTCTGAAATCCTGGCTCCGAGAAGTCCAACGCTGCACTGGTGAGGAGAAAAGCCCGGTAGGCACTCGCATTGACGACACTACTCGAGTCACCAGGTCCGGGTGTATAGCAACAGGTGGAAGCATTCGCCGAAGCCTCAATATCTTGATAGTCTTCCAACGCATGCCGCGCGATCAAATGCATGATTTTCCGCCACCGAGGGTTGTGATCAAGGTGGTAAATCTGACGGAAGGCCTCATAGACATAAGGTACCGTCGTGATCAGGGGAGTCCCTTCTTTGATGGTTCCCCGCCGTGTTTCCCAGTGGAACGGGTAGCCCCAAGCGTAGTTCTCAAAGCCTGGACAGCGGGTTTCAATGAGTACTTCCAGAAAGTGAATGGCTCGTTCATAGTGTGACTCCGCTCCCAAAATCTGGGAAAGAAGGGCGAAGCCCATGGCATAATGCGCGTCCGCAATGGGGAACCGTTGCCGTTTCCAGAAGAAGCGTCGCGTTGAGGGGACGAAGGCCTCTGAGAAGACCATAGGAGACACGGCCAGCTTGCCCAACAGAGGTTTTTGATAGTAGAGAGCCTTAGCCCTTCGTCCCAGGGCACTCGCAAAATAGCTCTGGTAGTCATACGAGGTTTCACCGTAGCGACCAAGCCAAATTGTAAAGCGGCTGAGGGCCGTTTTGATTTGTACAGCTTGTGTCTCACTCATAGTGGCGTTCTCTTGCGCGGAAAAAGTCCTCTATTCGGGCAGGAGCGTGAATTTATCGATTGGCTTAAACGTGAGTAAAGATTTTATGATGATCTTCAGCTTCTGCATCTGCTCCCGGCGGTGGAACGCCATGAGCTCCTTGGAGACCGGACGCTCTACTCTTCGCAGCATTGCCCACCAATAACCCAAGCCCAGAGCGAGCCCTTCGACCAAATAGGGTGGTTTCGTCATTCGATACGCAGCGCGGAAGACTTCCCAAAGCGGATGTCCGCCAAGGTAATAGTCCTTCTCACCGTAGGAGAATGCTGCAGCGAATGGGCTGCGCTCGGCTGTTCCCAAATGCCGGTAATGAAAGAACGATTTCTCTCGAAATGATCTTGTCTTCCAGCCCAGCATCCGGGCCGTCGCGACTGCGATCCAGTCGATGCCTCCGGCCTTATTTGCAAAATACCCCCCTATGTCCTGAAAGCATTGGCGCCGGAACATCTGGCATTGGCCTGATACGTGGAGCTGCCCTTCAAAGCTATCGGTTTCCGAGTTGTAGCCTCCTTCCTCTTTGAAAACTGTCCCAGCCACGCCAAGGCGGGGCTCTTCCTTGAATTTACCCAGGAGGAATTCAAAATGATCCGGGTCCAAAGAAACATCGGAATCCAGATTACCAATAATCTCGTAGTTAACTTTCTTCAGTCTTTCCTGACCGGCGTTAAAGGCATAAACCTTAGCGGCAAAATTGCGCTCCCGGCGCTTCGGAAGATTAACCAGTTCGATCCACCTGTACCTGGAAAGATAGCGGTTGACGAGCTCGCCGGTAGCGTCCGTCGAGCCGTCGTTCACGATGATCCACCTCAAGGGTAGACACGTCTGATGGATCACGGACTCGATGGTCTTCTCCATGAAAGCCTCTTCGTTACGGGCGGGTGTGATTAGCACGTAAGAGGGGAGGCACTGCTGCCTTTCCATGTAAGCTTTCCTTGCATCCGCGTGACTGCGCTAATCAGCATCACGAGACGGCTGGTGCGCGTAAACCTCAGTTCGCTCTTCGGCCAGTGATTTGTCGTAGACCTGGTCGGGTTCATGCACGACGACGTGGCTGCCGCGATTGGAGAAAGCGAACGGTACACACAGGAGGTTCTTAAGCCGCATCCGCAATTCCTTGCGCCGCTCCGGGGGCACGAAGAAGAGCATGAAGCCGCCGCCTCCGGCCCCCAGCAGCTTGCCTCCGAGGGCGCCAGCGCTGCGTCCGGCCTCGTAGATATCATCGAGTCTCGTGTTCGTGATGCTTTGCGTCAGCGTTCTCTTAATCTGCCAGGACTCGTGAAGCAAATGGCCAAATTCCTCCAGCGAACGACTTGCATCCGTGACGATCGCTTCGGCCTCATCGACCATCTGAAACATGAGCCCCAGCTCATGCTTCCGGTGAGGCGTCAATCGAATCTGCACTTTGGCAATTTCCGAAGCAGTACGCGAAAAACCTGTAAAAAAGAGAATGCAGTGCTGCTGCAGCAGAGCTAGCCTGTCTGGCGGCATTATGATCTGGTTGACTTCGAAACTCCCGTCCGTCTTGAAGTTGACGCGATTGAAGCCTCCATAGGCGGCATTGATCTGGTCCTGCGACCCCACGGCCTCCTTCAGCAGTTCCTGCTCTACGTGGATGGCATCGAGCGCGAGCGCGTGTTTGTTGCGCATCTGGTCTCTGAGCGCATAGAGTCCCAGTAACAGGCCCACCGTAAAAGCGGAACTTGTGCCCAGGCCGGTTCGCGCAGGCAGGTCCGCCACGTGGTGGATTTCCACTCCCTCATCGACTCCCAGATATTGCAGGCACGCGCGCACAGAAGGGTGCGCGATCGCGCTGTTTTGATTGACGTTTTCTACCTTTGAATAAGAGATGCGGCTGTGGTATTCAAAAAAAGGCGGCAGCCTCCGGCACGTAATGTAGCAGGCCTTGTCAATCGCGGTGGACAACACGGCGCCACCGAACTCACGATGCCAAATGGGGTAATCCGTGCCTCCACCAAAGAAAGAGATGCGGAGCGGAGTGCGGGTTATAATCATACGGCTGGCTTCCTTCTTTCCATACTCCCGACAACTGCTGATCGTGCATACATGCCCTGGGCTAATGCCGTCCCTGGTCGCAAAGCCTCGGCAAAGCCGCCTTATAGAGACTGCGGTGGAGTTCTTGAGCACGTGCGTAATTTTCCGGCGTCCCGATGTCGATGAACATTCCACGCTGCTCAAATGCATATACGCCATGATCGAGTATGCGCGGAAAAACATCCTTCTCGAGGCTAGCGGGCCCCTCCGGAATATATTGGAGAACGGCGCGGTCAAAGACGTATACACCGCCGTTTATCAAGCCAGGAGTCTGATTCCCCATTTTTTCCCTAAAGCTAACCACTCGCTGGTGCGCGTCCATTTGAACGGTTCCGTACCGGGCTGCATCCTTGACCTTGCAGACAGCCATGCTCACCAATCCGCCGCTTTCCCCATGGAAGCGAATGAGCTCATGCAAATCAAGCTCCAGGAAAGAATCGCCATTCATTACCAAGAACCCGGATCTCTCCAGTAGATAAGGGGCTGCAAACTTGACCGCCCCCGCCGTTCCGAGCGGCCGCAATTCTCTCGAATAGCTGATTGCGACATCCCATTTATGGCCATCGCCGAATTCTTCCTCAATCTGATCGGCCATATGGCCAGTACACATCACCAGGCGACGGAAACCCTGAGATCGCAGCTGCAGAACCAGCAGCTGAAGGAAGGACACATTCCCGATCGGTGCCAGTGGTTTCGGCGTGGACGGCAGTGCCGATCGCAGGCGCGTCCCCAGTCCGCCGACGAGAAGGACAGCGCTCATATCCCCTCGAGTGGCGTCCGCCAGGGAACAGATATTTGGTTCAGAACTCATCACTAACACGCTGTTCAATCGCGTTTCAGAGAGGCAGTCCCGCGTTCCCCTAGGTATCAGAGGACGGCATCCCAGTATTTCAGCATAGACTTCAACGTCTGCTCAATCGAATTTACCGGCTTCCAACCTGTGTCCCTACGGATCTTGGCAGTGCTCCCAAAGATAATCTTTTCGTCCGAGGGACGCATCAACCGTGAGACCGGCCGAACCTCGGCTTTCACCCCACATAAGCGAATTGCAGTGCGCAAGATTTCGTGGACCGGATATGTACGCGCGGCACACAGGTTATACGCCTCGCCTCTTTTCCCTTTCATTGCGGCGAGATAAAGCCCCCGCACCGCGTCGTTCACATCGAGGAATGCCCGGCGAGGCTTCAAGTTGCCCACCTCAATTACAGGCGCCTGCAGGCCCTTCTTAATGCGGGCTAACTGCCGCACGAAATCCGAGGGTGCATCATTCGTCTTCCCTGGCCCCGTGGTGTTAAAGAGCCGCACGTTGATTGCCGGAATGCTGTAATCCAGAAAATATTCGCGGGCCAACAGGTCCAGACAAACCTTGCTGATGCCGTAGGGATGCAGCGGTCGAAGAGGGTGTTCCTCCTTAACCGGCATGGCAGACGGGGCCACATGTCCGTATTCGGCGCTCGAACACGCTGAAACGACAACGGGAGCACGTCTCAGACGTCGAACCGCCTCGAATAGATGCAAGGAACCCATGATATTCGAGTCAAAAGTTGTGACGGGATCCTCCCACGAAACTGTGGGAAGGCTCTGCGCTCCCAAATGAAAGACGTGCGTCGGCCGATACCGCTTCAAGATTTGCGTCACGCGGCGCGCACTTCGAAGGTCGCACTGCGTAAAAGTCAAACGGGGCAGCTTCGGAAACGATGGCGTGCGCACATTCAAATAAGAACCAATGACTTTCCAACCTTTGACTTGAAGAAACTTCACCAGATGAGATCCGACAAAGCCTTCTGCACCTGTAACTAGCGCAATTTTGGTCATCAGGTATGGGAAATCGTTTCTGTCGACAGCTCTTGTTCTTGAAAATAGTTCTTGCCCTTTTGTACAACCTGCGGGCTGGCGTGGTCTAGGATTAAGTTGGCTGCACAGTGCGCGGGTCTTTCCTTGTCGGCAGCAAAGCTGGCTATCGTACAGTCTTGGCCGGCTCAGGGAGTCATCGCCACTCTTTCATCCAAAAACTCTCTCACCTTAGTGACGACCAAATCCTGCTGGCCATGACTGAGTTGAGGGAACATGGGGATCGACAAGATTTCGCCCGCGACTCGCTCGGTGACAGGGAAGGCGCCCTGCCTGTAACCCAGATGTTCGTAAGCTTTCTGGAGGTGCAGGGGAATGGGGTAGTGGATGCCGGTCCCGATCCCCGCGTCGGCAAGTGCCAACCGCAATCGGTCGCGATCCGGCACTCGAATGACGTAGAGGTGGTAAACGCCCCGCATCCATGGCGCTTCCACGGGGACGACCACAGCATCTCCCGCATCGGCAAATAGCTCATGATAGCGGTGAGCGAGTCGGCGGCGCGATTCATTCCAATAACCCAGGTGGCGAAGCTTAACCGACAGCCAACCGGCCTGCATAGAATCGAGCCGTCCATTGTAACCTTCGATGTCGTGGTAGTACTTCTGTGCCTGGCCATGATCACGAATCATCTTCATCCGCAAGGCCAGGGATTCGTCATCGGTCGTGATCGCGCCACCTTCACCACAAGCGCCAAGATTCTTTCCGGGATAAAAACTGAAAGCCGCTGCCTTGCCAATCGAACCTGCCTTTTTCCAAGCATTGGCCTTCTTTGAAAAGTATTCCGCACCATGGGCCTGGCAAGCATCTTCAATAACTACAAGGTTGTATTTCGCAGCCAGATCCATGATCGAATCCATGTCCGCCATCTGTCCGTAGAGATGAACCGGAACGATCGCGGCAACTCTGCGCCTGGTAGCACGCTCGGTCAGCTTTCCCGTCTGAGCGTCGAATTCGCAGTTCTTCTCGATGAATTCCAATAATTTTTCGGGATCGAGGGTATAAGTTTGCGCGTTGATGTCAACGAAGGCGATCCCTCCTCCGGCTTGGGTGATGGCCTCCGTCGTAGCAATAAAGGTATTCGGTGCCGTGATTACGATGTCGCCGTGATCGATGCTCGCAGCCATTAACGCGAAGCGCAGCGCATCCGTACCGCTGCCTACGCCGACACAGTGTTTCGTGCCGCAGAACTCCGCGAACGCGTGTTCAAATTGCTCGACCATGGGGCCGCCAATGAAGCTGGCAGCGTCCAGTGCGCGATGGAATACTTCCGTCAGTTCCAGCCGGAGCTCGCGGTGAGTAGTAACCAAATCGAGAAATGGAATGGCGTTTCTTCCGTTCACTCTTTGTCTCCCATGGCAACGGGTACGTTGGCATCGATGTATCTCTTTACCTGGGCAGGATTTCCCACCACAATGGCATTGGCGGGGACATCCTTAGTGATAACGCTTCCGGCGCCGACAATCGCGTTCTCCCCGATCGTTACGTTGGAAAGAACTGTCGTTCCCGAACCGATCGAAGCGCCTTTCTTAACCAACGTTCGCTCCACCCTCCAATCCTTTTCACTCTGCAACTGGCCGTCAGCCGTAGTTGCGCGTGGATAGGAATCGTTGATGAACGTGACGCCGTGCCCGATAAACACGTTGTCTTCTATCGTCACGCCTTCACAAATGAAGCTGTGGCTTGAGACTTTACAATTCTTCCCGACCGTGGCGTTTTTCTGGATCTCGACAAATGCACCAATTTTCGTGTTGTCACCAATTTCGCAGCCATAGAGGTTGATGAACTTGGACAGCTTGACTCCTTCTCCTAATTTCACGTCTGCAGCGATCGAGCAGAATTCATTCATAGCCGGATCAACTCCCCCCTCTTTTGGATGGAGCATTCGGCCGCTTCCAGCATCCGGACGACTCGAAGCCCGGCATGTCCGTCGTTGAATGGCATCTTGTTGTTCATGATGCAATCCACAAAGTATCCGAGCTCGACGCGCAGCGCCTCCGTTTGTTCGATCTGTGGTGCCCACATGTCGCCGGTGCGATAGCTCACCAGGAGATCGCGGATTCCCTCTCCCGCGCTGATCTGGACGCCCTTGTCGTACACGCGCACCTTTTCGTCGGCCACCAGATCGTTCCACACGAGCATCTTTTTCTGGCCACCGATCAAGGTGGTCCGGATCTTCACTGGCGAGAGCCAATTCACGTTAATGTGCGCGATCACATTCTGTGGGAAGTAGATCGTCATGAACGCGACGTCTTCCACGCCGTTCAAATGCTTTTCACCGGTTGCAACGATTGCTTCCGGTTCCTTTCTTATCAGGTGATCCATGATGGAGAGATCGTGTGGCGCTAAATCCCAAATTACACTGACGTCGTGCTGAAAGAGCCCAAGATTTACACGCAAGGAATCGTAGTAGTAGAGATCGCCCAGATCACCCCTGTCCACCAGTTCGCGAATCTTGCGAACCGCCCCGGTGAAAAGGAAGGTGTGGTCCACCATGATGGTCAATTTCTTGCGTGCTGCCAGCTCGATGAGTTCCTCGGCCTGAACCGCGCTGGATGTGAAGGGCTTCTCCACAAAAACATGTTTGCCATTCTCCAGTGCTGCCTTGGCTAGCTCGTAATGCGTCCAGACAGGTGTGATCACGGCGACGGCGTCGATCTGGGGCGATCGCAGCACCTCGCAAGGGTCAGACGTTGTTGCAAGGCCAGGATAAGACTTCCGCGCATGGGCCAGCGCTGCCGGGCTTTTGTCGCACACCATCTCGACGCGCGTGTTATCCAGACCATGGAGATTCCGGACGATATTGGGGCCCCAGTATCCGTAACCGATTACACCGACTCGAATCATGTCTGCTCTTCCGTCTGGGGAGAAGGGTTTCTCGAGATCGCTAGTGATCGTTGAAGGGAACATTTAGGACTCGATAGGCCATTGTCAAGACTGGAACAGGCTACCGCCTAAATGTCACTTCCTAAAATGCTAAATTCTTCTAACTTTACTCTATGTCGCTTGAAATCAATAACTTACAGTAGCTCAGGGGATTCCAAACGACATCTAGTACAGTCGCAATCAGTCTGCCATTATCTGGTAAGGCTTATGCGCCGGCTGACCGATGCCGCTCTCTCATAAGTTAATGAAAATACTACATTTATTCATGCGATTGGCCCAGAACATTGGCAAGCATGGTTGAAAATTCTGTGATTGGTCGATTTGTGGGGAAAAATCTTACCACCATTTGACAACACCATTCCGCAGCGGCCGTTTAATTGCGATGTGCTGAACTCTGGATAGTTCCGGCGTTTTGCAGAATCACTTCTTGTTTGGCAAAGAGCCTGCCGATGAGCTCATTCGAAAACGCGAGAGGACCTCGCCAAGGTTCTGGATGAAGGCTTCTGAATTGTAAAGCTCCGCACTCGTCCGCAGATTCTCGGGTGAAGCAGTTGGTTCGACCTGATCCAACTGAAACTCCCGTGCGACATCCTCGATGATCTTCGGTTGAATCGGCCGCTGTTGTTCCACGTAGGCGTTAATCAGTGCATGTTCGCACAGCAGGTTCACTACTCGGGGAATCCCTAGAGAATACAGGTGGACCGTTTCCACGGCAGCAGGGCTGAAGATCGGTTGCCCGCTCGGAGTTGCTCCCGCAATTTTTAATCTTTCGAGAATGTAATCGTGCGTCTGGTCCTTCGTCAGTGGGCCAGTCTTGCAACGAATCATGATGCGTTGCCGCAGCTGCCGGAGTTGAGGCAGATTCAGCTTCTCTTCGAACTCAGGCTGGCCGGAAAGCACAATTTGCAACAATTTCTCTGTGGATGTCTCCAAGTTGGTGAGCAGACGGATCTCTTCCAGCACTGGAAATGTGAGATTTTGCGCTTCGTCAAGAATGAGTACCGCAGTTTCGCCCTTGCGGAAGCGTTCCAAAAGCCACTGATTCAATTTCATCAGTTGCTGGCTCTTGGAATTCGATTCACAGTGAATATCAAATTCTGCCAGCACAAAGTCGAACAGCTGGGCCGAGTTCATCCGGGAGTTGAACAGAAATGCCGTCTTCGTTGCGCTCTCGCGAAGCCGATCCAGAAGCCTGTTCACGAGTGTTGTCTTACCTGTCCCCACCTCACCCGTGAGCGTGATAATGCCTTTTCTAGTCTGGACGCCGTACATGAGACTAGACAATGTCTCCTCGATTTGCTCCGTAAGAAACAGATACCGCGGGTCCGGACTGACATTAAATGGGTTTTCTTTTAGGCCGTAGAATCCTTTGTACATAGTCTCTTTTTTCTGTGGGGCCGTTCGTACTGGTTCTAGATTTCTTCCTTCGAATTCCTATTACCTTGCTCACGCGAAGATCTGCACTCGCCATCGAGCCGGAGTCGTGCCTCCACGCTATCGTAACACTTGTGGTGCCGCATGCCACTGAACGCTCAGCAGAATTTGGTGGGTCGTATTGTTCTTCCCGCAATTCGCAGTACCGCACAGGGCCACATTGGAATTTTGAATCTGCGCTTGATATCCTAATGAAAGATTAGTTGTCCTGCCGAACGGCCGAGTTAATCCTGCTCCTGGTATCCAAGTATCGTAGCTCGGCGAGGTCGCGCCTGTTACAGGCACAATCTGGCTGTTCTTGGCGTACCCGAAATTCAAAGCGCCGCTCCACACTCGAGTGAGCGGTCGGCTCCAGTAGGCACTGACCTGATCCGTGCTGGCGCCGCTAAACACCCCGCTCCCGCTGCTTACTCCATGCGTGTAGTTCAGCCTGACGGTGGTCAGGGGAAAGGCATAGACTAGCGATCCGGCTCCCGATCCCGAGACCCTCTGCTTCGAACCGTTGATGGGGACGCGAAACGTGGTCACGTCGGGTCCGCCGTCAAGGTTCAGTGCCAGCCTCCCTGTGATCTTTCTTCCATACGCAAGATGAGCTACATGATCGCCCACCGCCTGCGGACCACCTGGATAATGATAAGCAGTAAATCGGTAGACCACGCCCAGGTAGTCCCTGCGCGTGATCTCATAGTTGTACCCGACATTGAGGGTTTCGGTATCACTGTTGATATTCCCGGAGTTGATAAATCGCAGCAACCCGTGAACCCCTCCGACCGTAATGGATCCGCGCCGGCTCACATCGTAGGTCAGCTGCGCTGCAGAGGAATTGCTGTAGCGCGGACCGGTCGCCGCCAGGATGGACTGACCAGGCACGAATCCATTCTGAAGTCCGGGCGATGGCGCGGCTAGACTGCCCGTAATTCCCGGAGATGCTAGTCCGCTTGCGCCCCCAAACCCAAACGAGCTCTGGGGCAGGTAGGAGAACTGGTCCATAAAGAGTGCCTGCCATCTTCGTTGATCAATCTCCAGAGCCGATGCCAGATGATGATATTGCCCGTTTCCCTGGGTCTGATCCTTTGAAAAGAAGCCGCCACCCGAATAATTCATTGAAAGCAGGGCATGGCTCCATGCTTCCAGCAAGCTTAAGTTGCCATTCACATAACTCGTCGTAGTCCATCCAGGGCTCCCTGCTGCACTGGAGGAACGAGACTGTGCAATATTGCCGTATTGAACCCCAGGCACCCAGTAACTGTGGCGAAGCTCCGAAGTACCTAGTGTCGGACTCTGTACGCCTGTCACCGGCCCCGTGTCTGGTTGCATTGTCTGCGTACCCTGATCTGCGTCTTGCTGATTACTGTTCAGATCGGGGAGGGGCAGGAGCACGCGCGCCGCGGGCTTCGGTTTTTCATCCCCCTCTTGCTGGGCCCATAGCGGTCGTGCCTGGAGCCCAATTGCCATTGTCCCAAGAATCCCGCAGGTTAATTTTTTCCAGATTTTCATTTCAGTTCCCTCACGGCACCACAACCACATCTCCCGGTTGCAACTCGATGTTTTGCGCAGGATTTCTTCCGGCGATCGCCTCTTTGTAATTGAATGGAATCTTCACGGGCTTGCCATTCTCGGTCCTCAAGACGTAAATGTTCTTTATGCGGGCAAACGCCGTAAAGCCGCCGCTTCCCGCAAGCGCCTGCAGCACCGTCATGTGCGGGAGAAGCTGATACGCGCCTGCCTTCGAGACTTCTCCAGTGACGTAGATTCTCCGGCTGTTGATTTCCGACACACTTACCGTCACTTGCGGGTTTGTTATGTACTTCTTCAGTTCCTCGCGAATTACGCCCGCCAACTCCATGGGTGTCAATCCAACCGCTTGAACATCATTCAGCAACGGCAAAGTGATTTTCCCGTCTGGTCGCACTGGAACTATTCGTGTCAATTGCTCTTCTCGCCAGACGTCAATTTTCAATACGTCTTGCGCTCCAATCTTGTAAGTCGGGTCCTCCGCGGCCGGTTGTGCAGCACTTGGAGTTGCCTGGCTTTTCGTGTCCTTGGTGTCTTCTTTCTTGTCTTGCGTGGCGGGATTCTGGCTATTTGCGGACGCGCCTCTCGCGATTACGAGGGCCCCCAGAATCACTAAAATCGACGCTCTGATTGTCACTTCCTCACCTCCGGTCCTTCCGATCCCCTTCAAGCCCTGTCTGCTTTATCTTATAAAGGAGGGATTTGTAGCTGATCTGAAGTTCCTGGGCCGCTCGCTTCCGGTTCCAATGTGTCCGTTCAAGCGCTTTTGCGATCAAGTCTCGTTCTGTTCGTCGCGAAGCTGCTCGGGCCGCTACTTTCAAGGAAGAGCCCCGAGGCTCCTCCGCCAGCGCCGGTTCCAGCCTGGGCATCGCACAAAGCTCTTCAATCGCCCTCCTGGAATCACCAAGCACTACGATCTTTCTTGCAAGATTTTCCATTTCACGCAAGTTTCCCGGCCAGTCATGTGTTATAAGCAGTTCCGTTTCCTGGTCGCTCAGCGCGGGGACCTCCCGTCCCAACTCTGCAGCATGTTTCGCGAGAAAATGCCCCATGAAGACGAGGATGTCTTCTTTTCTGTCTCTCAGGGGAGGCAGGCGCAGGCAGACTCCGTTAATTCGGAAATACAGCTCCCTTCGGAATCTTCCCGATTCGATCTCCTTCTCGAGATTCCGCGAGGTGGAGGCAATGATGCGCACGCGCTTAGAACTACTATCCTCGGTCTCTCCGTCCGGCATAAGCGAGAGCAGTGCCCTCTGGCTCTCAAGATCCAATTCATCGATCCCGTCCAGGAAGAGCGTTTGTAGGCCGTCTTCAGGGCTCTCAGCGCTCTTGCGCAGATCCGATTTCAGCAATGCGAGGAGCTCTCCTTGATCCACCGCCCGGCAGTTCACCTTCTTAAGTGGCCATTGCCCCTGCTTGGAAAGCCGATGAATCGCTCGCCCGTAGACTTCCTTCCCAGTCCCGCTCTCCCCCTCCAAGAGCACCGGAATACTCGTGCGTGCAATGTCCTCCACAACCGCATTTAGCCTCTGGATCGCAGGGGAATGGCCCAGAACCAACAGACTGTTCGGGGGATGGAACGCGGCGCCAGTTAGAGACAGGCTCATAAACCTCCATAGCGATCAAGTGCAAATCCCCTGCCAGGTAGAATTTCACGGAGAAGGTCACCTTCCTTTATTAACGTGTTTTCTTTCAACGGTTTACGAGGAGGTGTAGGATTGGGCTTCAAAGAAAAGTAGTGGCTAAAGTCCTAGTTTTGTGCCAAGAAGTGCCAATTTTTTTTCCTTCTCAGTTCCTATGAGGGTCTGAAAGCGCGGGCGATTCGACTTCCACAAAATAGCTGACCCCGCTCCAAGTCTGGGGCGGGGTCATGGGACTGAGGGTGTGTCCAAAATTCAGAGAACTTAATTGGTTAGAAAGCGACGGCCGGCGAGCGCGCCTAGAGCCAGCAATCCCGTGCCAAGCAACAGCATGCTGGAGGGTTCTGGGACGTTAGTCGTAGTAATCAAGCTGGAACTCCATGGGCTCACAGCGACCAAGTTTCCGCTGGAATCCAACAGAAAGGCAATGAAAATCGTCCCCGCTGGCACGCCGCCCGGGAGGGTAACCGACTGGCCTACATTCACGTTTCCAGTCCAAGCCCCCACCTGGAAGGACGTGGCACTGAAGCTGCCCGCAGTCATACCCGTGGCTAACTGCTCCTGGCTCACTGTGCTGGCAAAGTTGGGGAATACTTGAGTTGGACTTACGCCAAGCACCGCCCAGAGGTTGGTACTGCTGTTAAAGTTTCCGCCGGTACCAGTGTTCGGCGTCAGCACGGCAATGAACAGCGTCTCGCTGCTATTGGCCGTGCCGAAGGCCCATGCTTGCGTTGTCCCCACTGAAACTTGGATCGCGTTGCCGGCATTGCAGGTAGTAAATTGATTGATATCGCATAAATGAATGTTGTCGGCCATTGCCGGCGCGCTGTAACACAGGGCAACCGTCGCCAAGGCCAAAACCAGTAAAGTCTTCCGAATCATGCACGCCCTCGCAGTCCTACAGAGATAAGAACACGTGCTCTGTGCCAGCAATCGCTATGCCATATCAATCCAACATCCCTAGACTGGACAACCCATCCAAGTTATGTGTTTTCATATAGTTATACGGATCAAGTCGATTTAAGACTTCGACCGGCCAGCTCCCCACTATAGCTTTGGGAAAACTTCTGCGCATTCTTGTACTTTCCACGACAAAAGGCCTAACTCCGCAGATATCTGGTGGCCGGCCCGTCGACCAACATCGCCGTGCACGCGGAGTGACGTACCATTCCGGCCCGCCATGCCGTCACGTTCTAAACGGTGAATAGTGCGGTGCAAAACGCCGTTCTCGCCCCTTGAGTCTACCATGTTCCTTCGCTCCCCCTGTCGGTCCGAAGGCCTCGCCATTTCCATCTCATTGCGTTCACTCCAGTAGCTAATTCAATGTCTCCCAATCATTTCCCCGGCCCTTCGAGTCCGGAATCAGATACACTTCTGGACAGAAGAGGGAGCAGGTCCTGGCCACGGCCGACACAACCGAGGTGAGTGATTCTAGTTCAGCCTGGACGAAGCGGTGGCTGTTGTTTTCCTGTTGGATGGTTCTCTCATCCTTGCTGTTCAAGAATCCTGTCGGTGCCCTCGTCCGATTGTCTCTTTCGCAGGACGATGCCTCCTACCTAGTACTCATTCCGTTTATCAGCGCCACGGTTCTTTACTTGGAGCACTCCAGAATTTTTCTGCGTCTCGCAGGCGATAAAATGCTCGCAGCCATTTTCCTTTTTTTCGCCGGCTGTGCCGCGCTCGCTTCGCATCTTGCGGGGAACCATTCATCGCTCGGCGTTCAACTCTCAGGCTGGATCCTTTCCCTCGTGTTGGTTTGGGTGGCAGGCTTTGCTCTTTTCTTTGGGAAAGCCGCTCTAAAAGCAGCGCACTTCTCCCTGCTCTTCCTCTTACTGATGATTCCCCCACCTAATTTTCTTCTGGATCGCATCATCTACTTCCTCCAGGAGGGCTCCGCTTGGATAACGGGAGCCTTGTTCGACCTTTTCAGAGTCCCCGCATTGCGCGAGGGCTTAGTGTTTCATCTCGCACGAGTCGATATTGAGGTGGCAAAAGAGTGCAGCGGCATCCGCTCTAGCATGGCTTTGCTCATCCTGGCGCTGCTCATTTCCCATTTTCGTCTTAAGAGTTTTTGGTACAAGACATTGTTCGTCGCCTGCGGTCTGTTCATGATGATCTTAAAGAACGGAATCCGCATTGCTACGCTTACACTTCTTGCAATATACGTCGACCCGAATTTTCTTTTTGGCAGATTGCATCACCAGGGAGGCGTGGTCTTTTTTGTGCTGGCCCTTCTTTTGTTATTGCCCTTGCTGTTTTTCCTGCAGCGCGTGGAGGCGAAGAGGGGCAAAACGGCAGAGCCATATTAGACATCCAGCCGGGGACCTACAGCACCAGACCACTTTACGCTCTAGAATCCGGAAGAATCTAGTTTGCGGAGGCACCCCCATCCTGCAAATGGCGCGGCACTCGGGCGCAAAACTCCGTAGAATGACGCGTAACTATATAATGGGTAAGGACTTGGGCGGCGCTTTCCGCGCATTAGGGATAGATATAAGGCAACCAACCCGCTTTAGTCGCGCTCGGCGTAGTAATTTTGGTATTCGTCGCCGTAAGAATCGCTTCTTTCAACCTGATTGAGCACCACTCCGAGAAGGTTCTTGCCTTGGAATTCAGCCGCGGTTCTCTCCGCAATTGCGGCATCCGTTGAGCCCGCCCGGATCACAAACAAAACTCCATCCACCAGATCAGCGAGAATACTTGCATCATGGACCGGTAAGGTCGGCGGAGAATCGATGATGATCCAATCGAAGCTCGGAGCGACTAGATTGAGCAGGTGCTTCATCCTCTCATTCAGCAGTAGCTCGCTCGGGTTGGATACCAGACTCCCGCCCGGGATCAAGAAAAGATTCTCCTTCGTGCCTTTCTGAATTACCGCATACTCGTCCGCGTCACCTCGCAAGTAGTCCGAGAGTCCTGGGCAGCTCGGCGCTCCAAACAGCACGTGCAATCGCGAAGACCGCAAGTCTGCGTCAATAAGCAGAACTCGCAGTTCCGGCTGTTGAACAATCGATTGGGCGAGATTTGATGCCACGAAGGTTTTCCCTTCGGCGGCAACTCCGCTAGTAATGAGAACCTTTTGCAGCTTACGTGTGGATGCAATTTTGTACAGCCGCGAGCGCAAAGTACGAAACCGTTCAGGCCCGCCTTCGCCCGGTTTCGAGTTTAGAAACACACTACTGACCGGATCGAGTCGCCACTCGACTTGTGCACAGCGCTTTATTAGCTCTTCGTAATGAAAAGGTACATCTTGATTGTCACCGGTTGGGACCCGTGGAGCAGCTGTGGGCTGTGCGATTCCTGGTCCTTGCGTGATCGGGCGTCTGAGTTCCCCTGTAACTTCCACGACCCCGGTTTCGAGTCCTGCCGCGAGCTGCGCGGATCTCTCTTCGGCGGCTTTCTTCAACGCTTCATGAATGCGACTCATCGTCTCCTCGGAAGTCCCTCTACTCCATTCAATCTCTTGCGACGCCGGACCGCTTCAGAAATCCCGCGCCAGTCCTTCCAGCAGCAGCTTCAAGAACGGGCAGACTGGTGAGGACAGGGAGCTTAAGATACATCTCGACCTCCCTTTCCGTGTGTAAAGTCTTGTCCATTGCCATTAACAAATACAGGATGGTCAAACCCAACACCGCACCTCCTCCCAGGCCTCCCCCCGCGAAATTCAGCATCTTGGGGAAGGATGGGCCCGTCGGCAAGCTCGGTGGGTCCAGCACGCGAAATTGCTCACCCTCCTGCTGATGAACCAGGTCTCTTGCCATCGCGGAATTGTCCCGCTTCTTCAACAGGTCGTTGTAAAAAGCCAGGGCACTGTCATAATTGCGCGTCAATTCTTTTAGCTGCAGCTCTACCATTGGGCTGGCCTCGATGTGGCCCTCAATCACTCGGATTTGATCCTGAATCTTCACCTGTCGCTTCCCCAGTTCAGCGTAGTTAAGTTCCTCCTGTCCTATTCTTGTGCGAAGCTGTTGAATCTGAGGAGGTTCTGTCTGTTTACGGGACTTGATTGACGAATCGTCGGCACTTGGCATTTGCTCAATCTTCTTTTCGAGCTCAGCAATCTCATTTTGCAGCTTTGCCACATCTGGATGGTCTTCCGTGTAGCGTGATTTGAGAACTGTCAATTGCTCCTGCCGAGTCCGCAGTTGTTCCTCGAGGGTTTCGGCGCTCTGCGCCGCCGTTTGGGAGGCCTTCCAACTTGCCTCCTGCTGACTCAAGAGGGTTTCATTCATTGACTTGTCCTGCTGCTCCCGAGTGAGCGCCTGGGTCGTGGCATCCAGTTCAGAATTCAGGCTCGACAAGAGACTGAGATTGCGCTGTTCTTGTTCCGGCAACAACCCCATGTATTGGCGCTTGAATTGAGCCAGCTTGGCATCCTGCTCATTTAGCTTGGTCTTCGCTTCTTCCAGTTGCTGGCCAATAAAGGAGGTGGTGCGGCTGACCTGCTGTTCCAACGATCGTGCATTTTGTTCCATGAACATCGAGGTGATTTCCGTGCAAATCTGCTGCGCGATTTGCGCATCGTTGAACGATACGTTCACAGAAAACCCGGGCAAATTTCGATCCTGAGTGCCGGGCATCGCTTCAAGGGCAGAAATCACAATCGCTTTTCGCAAGCGTTCAATCAAATCTTCCATGGGGAGCTTGGCTCGGTCATTGGCGTAAAGGTTGAATCTTTCGATGATTGGCTCTAGTCGGGTCCGGCTCAGAATCTGTTCCTTCATCGAGGCGAGGCGCTGGCTCAAATCCTCGGTCACGACAGGCTTCACGTACTCCTCTGGGACGGTCGGCCTCGCCACGAGCACAAGTGTCTGGGACGTATACAGCTTCGGAAGCTGCGTCGCCACCAAGATGCTGAGAATCCCGCAGCCCAAAGCGCAGGCCGGAAGGATCCACCAGTGCTTGCGCAGCACTCTTTTTACATCCGCAGTACTGAATTCGCCGTTCCGAACCATACATTTCTCTCCGCGAGAGACAGCTCAGACTGTCCCATCGCAGGGGGGAGCACGCAACATGCCACCGCCCTCCCAACCGAAGAAAAGGCGAATGAAGGATAACATGCTTTTTAATCAATACTTTACGGCCCCATCACCTCTCCCCCAAGAGAGGTAACCTTGCCCAGCTTTCGATGAACTTGAAAAGTGGAACTTTTGTATCCAGAATATCCCTAAATTTGGCCATGAACCCTCATCTTTTCGGGGATGGGCAAATCAAGAACGCTCAGTCGGAAGAGAATGCACTTCCGGGTCGAGCTTATAGTCTTTTGTTTCATAAGCTTAGGATTTCCGTTTTTGATCTCCACTCGATGCTTTCTCGGATGTAGAATTGCTTTCCAGGCATCCTGTCATGGGAAAACTTTGCAAGCAGGGCGCCTCAGTGCCCTCTACATTCGCGCGGCGCGCGGTTTTGTTGTTCGGGATCACCCTGCAGGTCTGTATTTTACTGGCTGGCTGCCTACGCGACCGCAACGTACGAAAACAGAGGTTTCTGGCCGAGGGGGATCGATATGCCGCTCAAGAAAAATATCCTGAAGCCTTGCTGACCTACGGTCGCGCTCTCCAGATTGATCCCAAAGCGGGCGATGTCCACTACAAGATCGCAAAGTGTCACCTTAAGCTGTCGAATTGGGCATCGGCCTATGGAGAATTGCAGCGCACGATTGAACTTGAACCGCAAAACTGGAATGCCCAGTTGGATCTAGGCCAGTTGTATCTGGCTGGGGGCAAAGCATCGGATGCAAAAGACCAAGCTCTCACGATCCTGAGGAGCAATCCCACGGATCTTGGGGCCCAGATCCTCCTGGCAAACGCTGACGCGCAGTTGGGCAACCTACAGGACGCGCTGTTGGAAGCAAAGAACGCAGTTAGCGCATCCCCCAACAATCCGGACCCCTATGTGAACCTTGCAAGGATTCAGCAGAAAGCTTCGGCCTACGGAGACGCAGAAGCAAATTTGATGAAGGCCAGAAAGTTATCTTCTGACTCTATTGCCCCGGCAATGGCTCTAGGAGAGCTTTATTCGGCGCAGAAACGTTGGGCAGATGGCGAGGCGGCTTTTCGGACAGCGATTTCGATCGCCCCGAAGAATCCTGCCCCCCGGGGTGCTCTAGCATCAATGTATATCGCCCAAGGCCAGAATGACTTGGCCGAAGGAGTTCTGAGGGAGGCAAAAACACAGTTGAGCGGTGACCCTATCGCCTACAGATTATTGGGAGATTTCTACCTATTCCAAGGAGATAGCGCAAAAGCGCTCACAGAGTTCGCCTCACTTTTGAAGGATCATCCGGCTGACCTCAGAGTCCGCAAGTCCTATATCCAATTGCTAATCTTGTCTCATCGAACTGACGAAGCAACGAGATTGACGGACGAAATTCTGAAAAGATCGCCTCAGGATAGCGACGGACTCATCCTGAAAGGCCAAATTTTACTTCAAACCGGCAAATCCGACGACGCCCTCCACACTCTGGAGCAGGGGGTCAAGGAGAATCCCGCGAATGCGGTTGGGCATTACCATCTCGGGATGGCCTTCTTTTCCAAAGGAAATGTGAATCAGGCAGAGGGTGAGTGGAGGGCAGCCGTGCAGCTGCGCCCGGATCTGACGGACGCTTGGATTGCCTTGGGCAAGAGTGCTACCGACCGTCGCGACTGGAGCGATCTCGAGACGATAGGCGTGCAACTGATGAAAGTTGCTCCGAACACTCCGGGCGGTTATCTTTTCCACGCAACTGCGCGGGTGAATCGGGGTGATGCAGCCGGCGCGGAAGCCGATTTGAAACAGCTGATTCAGGTTTTCCCACAGAGTCCGTTGGGTTATGCCAAGTTCGGGCAACTTCGCGCATTAACCAAGCGTTGGAACGAAGCGGAAACCCTCTATCGGGAGGCCCTGAATCGTTCGCCAAATTTCCTCGATGCAATCCAGGGAATGGTCGACCTCGATTTTCAACGTGGAAAGCCGGGGGACGCGCTTCAATTCATTCAAGGGAAGATTAATCAAGATCCGAATAACGCCGCACTCTACCTCCTGCAGGGTCAATCGTTCCTGCGGGTCAAGCAGCCCGCCGATGCAAAGCAGTCCTTTTCGCGCTGTATCGAGCTCGACAAGCAGAATCTGACCGCCTTCATTCAACTTGCGCAGGTGGAGCAGAGCCTCGGTAATGTGGCGGAAACAATCGCAAACTACCGGCATGCCATCGCCCTTGCCCCGAATCGCGCGGGACTATATACGATGTTGGGGGTCTTCTACGCAGGTCAGGGTAACTGGCAGGAAGCCCAAACACTCTATCAGCGGGCCGTGGCGATCCAGCCGGACGAAGCTCTTGCGGCGAATAACCTGGCGTATCTCATGCTTGAGCATGGCGGCAATGTGACCGTGGCTCTGACGCTGGCCCAGGCGGCCCGCCGAGGGTTTCCAAATGTTCCGAACTCCGCGGACACACTGGGGTGGGCCTATTATCAGAATTCAGCTTATTCCCTGGCGGCGCCGTTGCTGGAGGAAGCCGTAAAAGGCGCGCCTTCCAACGCCACGTATCGTTATCACCTGGGAATGGCCTACCAGAAGTTGAGTGACGTTAAGCGGGCGCGAATTGAGTTCGAGAAATCGATTCGTATCGCCCCGAATACTCCTACGGCTGAAAAGGCTTCACAAGCCCTGGGCGAGCTTTCGAGCAACTGATCTCCCCTCAATTAGGTGAAGTTAGACTGCGAGGATAGGAATCCTGTGCGGAGCTAGGGGATCACTGCGGAAACTTGATTCGAGTAGGCGCTCTCCATGCCAGTGGAATCCACTGCGGTTGTCACATAGTAGTAGGTGGTGCCGTTTTGTACCGCTGTGTCTGTGTACACAAGAACTGCGACGAGGGCTGAATTAACTCTTGTGAAGCCTGTCCCGCTCACGGTGCTGCGATAAACGTTGTAACCGGTCACCACTGAGGTGCTCGCGTTCCAGGATAGCGCTACAGAGTGCGTTTGCTGGACCGTGGCGGTGAAATTCACACCGGTTTTATTTGCACCATTTACCGTCACACTCTGGCTGACCGGGCTAAACGTGTATCCGATATTGCTCGGGGTCACCGCGTAAGTTCCGTTGGCCAATCCCGGGAAAGTATAATTCCCAGAAGTGTTCGCAGTCGTCACGGCGGGGGCGGCACCACTCAGTGTGACGGTGGCTCCGCTTCCGCCCGCTGTTGGGGTAATTGTCCCGGAGATGCTAAGAGTGCCAACTTGCGCTGTCGCCGTGAAATTGACTCCTGTAACGTTAGCCCCGTTGATCGTGGCAGTCTGGCTGGTTGGGCTAACCGTGTAACCTGCGTGGCTAGGAGTTACCACGTAGGTTCCGTTTGCTAATCCCGTGAAAGTATAGTTGCCAGAGCTGTTGGCTGTGGTCGCGGCGGTCGCTGCGCCGCTCAACGAGACCGTGGCCCCGTTGCCGCCCGCTGTCGGACTTATTACTCCTGAGATGGAATACGTTGTCGGTGCGGGAGTGGTCTGACTAGCTTGGCCGGTGACGAAGCCGGAGCATCCCGCGACAAAAGCCATCAGCCCGAGAATCGCAGCCACAAAAAGCGCTTGTCCCGCTCGAGGAACAACCCCCAGCGGGTGTGAAGAGCGGCCAAATTGGTTTCTGCTTTGGTCGCGTTTCATCGTCTAGGCATCTCGGGCGGCTGCCTAGACATTAGGTTACGTTCATATCTGTCTCCGAGGAACTGATTAGAGGTCCAGATTAGGTACAGGTATGGACCCTGTCCTTCGGACGGGTAGGGCCTCGAACACCGACTTCCCCTACCTAATCCTCAGATTCCTCCGCACTTACGTGATGGCTGAAGGGTGCAGGTCCGCTACGCTTCATCAATTTTCTCCGTCCCGCTAGGAGTACCCTTACGGTATGGCGGCCGATACTTGGTTCGAGTAAATGCTCTCATTGCCGCCGGAATCCACGGCCGATGTCACATAATAGTAGGTCGTTCCGGTCTGGACATTCGAGTCGGTGTATGTCAGGACACTGACCAGCGACGAGTTCAACTTCACGTACCCGCTGCCGCTGACCGTGCTGCGATATACGTTGTACCCCGATACCGTCGACGTGCTCGCATTCCAAGTGAGCGCCACCGAGTGCTGTACCGGAGTTACGCCCGTTCCGAATAGGGTCACCGCTGCTGGCGATCCCGTTGCATTGCTCGCAATCGAGATAGTCCCGTTTGCAGTGCCCGCAACGGTCGGATTGAACACCACTGACAGGGTAAGGCTTTGCAAGGGCGACAGTGTCACCGGCGCGCTTCCCCCGGTCATGGAGTACTCTGCACTCAAAGTGATTGATGAGATCGTCACGTTGGCATTACCAGTGTTGGTAATGGTGACGGTTTGCGGCGCGGAAGAAGTCCCCGTTGTTATGCTACCGAAGCTCAGGCTCGTGGGGTTAATTCCCAGTGTATAGATCGCAGCAATCCCAGAGCCGCTAAGATTGACAGGCGTTGGTGAAGTGGGCGAATTGCTCACGATGGAAATAGTTCCAGAAACAGGGCCAACCACGGTGGGTACAAACGCCACAGTGATGGTTTTCTGCTGTCCGGCGTTCACGCTTAACGGCAGCGAGAAGCCGCTGACGCTGAAGACGGAGGCGGACACGCTTATTTGCGCGATGCTCAGCGTGGCCGTGCCCGTGTTGGTAATGATCAAGGGTTGGGAAGTGGTGGTACCAACTACGTCGTTGTTTCCAAAGTTGATCGAGGTGGGATTCACCTGAATCGCTGGCGCCGGTGCCGGATTCACCGTCAGCGTTGCTGCGCTGCTCGTTGCTGTACCCGCCGTGTTCGTTACCACGACTCGGAATGTGGACCCGCTGTCTGAAGTCGTCGTCACTGGCGTCGTGTAACCACTCGACGTGGCCCGCGCGAGGTTTCCCCCGTTCTTCTGCCACTGGTAACTGAGCGGCGCCGTGCCCGTCGCCACCACCGTGAACGTCGCCGTCTGCCCCGCCGTCACCGTCTGATTCGCCGGCTGTGTGGTG
>Ga0209802_1000460_pt1 | contig 31448 bp, 36 predicted proteins | sample GraSoiAngelo_129_FD_185886 | JGI IMG/M metagenome (GOLD analysis project Ga0209802, IMG submission 185886) | Grasslands soil microbial communities from the Angelo Coastal Reserve, California, USA - 14_0927_12_40cm (SPAdes) (version 2) | ecosystem: Environmental > Terrestrial > Soil > Grasslands ... | reverse complement strand
GCGTCGCGATCCGGGACCCAGTGCTCGTGGGTGTAGGAGCCGAGGGTGGTCCGATGGCCCGCCGTCGGTGTGGTGTCTTTGAGCGCCACGGGCACACCGTGAAGTGGACCCACCGGCTCACCGCGCGCGATCGCCTGCGCGGCCGATTCAGCAGCGCGCTTGGCTTCCTCGTGCCAGACGAAGGCGAAGCAGTTGAGCTTCGGGTTGACCTGGTCGATGCGGGCCAGGCTGTTGGCCACCACCTCGACCGGAGACAGTTCGCGGCTGGCGACGCGGCCGGCAATCTGCCCCGCCGGGCTAAAGGCGAGGTCTAGGTCAACCATGCGCGACGACAATCGCGGTTACTCGCTCCCCCTTGCGGAGAGCCACTGTCGTCAGGGTCGCGGGATTTCCCGCGTGGGCAGGGTCGGGGAGGGGTTCTCGGTCACCCTAAATTGCGCCCCGTGCCTTGTCCAGGTTGTCCGCCCCGACCACCAGCCGCGTATTGGTGGCCAGGTAGATGAGGTTCAGGTTGACGCCCGCCTTCGCCAGCTTGCGGGTGAGCTGCCCCAGCGTGCCCGGGCGATCGGCGACGTCCACCACCAGCACGTCGCGGTCGGCCTGGACCTTGGCGCCCACGCCCTCGATCGCCTTGCGAGCCTTGGTGGCGTCCTCGACCAGGAAGTGTGCGACTCCGCGTCCGGAGACTGGGAAACCGCAGATCCCCTCGATGTTGATCCCCGCCTTTCCCAGGGCCTCCGCCGCATCGGCCATGGTCCCAGGCCGGTCCTCCAGGCTCACCGTCAGGTCTTTGAGTGTCTTGGTTGCCATACAGATCCCTCCCGTGGCGAGTAGTTGTGCTCGCCATTATGGCTGCTAGGGTTGTGAGAGTGGACCGCCTGATCGTCGACGGCTACAACATCATCTATGCCTGGCCGGAGCTATCGGCAACCAAGGACGTCAGCCTGGAGGATGCGCGCGAGGCGCTGATCGCCATCCTGGCGGACTATGCGGCTCTGGGGCGATTGCAGGTGACCGTGGTGTTCGACTCTCACCGTCGACCAGATGCCGCGGGCTCGACGCAAACCATCTCCGGCGTCCGCGTCGTCTATTCCGGGCGCAAGAGCTCGGCCGACTCGGTGATCGAGCGCCTCCTCTTCGAAGCGGAGAAGGCCGATGAGGTCACCCTGGCAACCTCCGATGGCGTGCAGCGCGACCTGGCCCTGGGCAAGGGCATCAAGACCATGTCCGCGCTGACCTTGAAGAGCCAGGTGGAAGCTGCGACTTCGCGGCGAAACAGTCAGATGCGTGACCGGCGGGACCGGTCCGACCTGTCGCGCCGCCTCGAGGACCGGCTCGACCCAGGTAGTCGAGAGCGCTTGGACCGGCTGCGCGGGCTCAAACCTCCCGACCAGAAGCCAACGTGATTCAAACCGTCCTGGGGCCGATTGATCCTGCCGACCTGGGGACGACGCTGGCCCACGAGCACGCGCTCATCGACCTGCGCTGCCTGCTCGAGCCCCCGCCCGACCCCGAGTTGCAGTGGCTGGTGGACCGCCCGGTCGATGCCGGGAGCCGTATCGCCCTGCAGGAGCGGCCATACGCCTCCAAGGACAACCTGATGCTGCAGAGCGAAGAGCAGGCTGCGCTCGAGCTGCAGGCCTTCCGCGATGCCGGCGGCCAGGGCCTGATCGACCTGACCGTGGATGGGATCGGCCCGGACGCGAGCGCGCTGCGCCGCCTGGCCACCCGGACCGGACTGCACATTGTGGCCGGCGTCGGGATCTATCGCGCCATCGCCCACCCGGCCTGGGTTCGGACGGCGAGTGTCGCCGACATCGGTGACTATTTCATCAAGCGGCTGCAGGTCGGATTCGACAGCACCGACGTGCGTGGCGGAGTCCTGGGGGAGATCGGGACCTCGTCGCCCCTCCACCCGGACGAGATCAAAGTGCTGCGCGCCGCGGCGCGAGCGCATCGCGAGACCGGCGTCCCGATCAACGTCCACCCGGCCATCTGGCATCGGGAGGGGCCGCGCATCCTCGACATCCTGGCCGCCGAAGGGGTCGACCTGCGGCGGGTCGCGCTCAGTCACATGGACGAGCTCCTCGACTACGACTACCACTGCGCGCTGGCCGTGCGCGGGGCCTTCCTCAGCTTCGACACGTTCGGATCGGAGTTCTACTTTGCCGATGAGGACGCCCGGGAGCCGACCGACCGGGAGCGGCTCGGCGCCCTGCTACGCCTGCTGGCGGCCGGCTGGGCCGGTCAGATCCTGGTCTCCCAGGATGTCTGCACCAAGCTGCAGCTGACCCGCTATGGGGGCAAGGGGTACGCTCACGTCCTGCGCAGCGTGGTCCCGGCGCTGGAGGCGTCGGGCGTCAGCGCGGAGACCATCCATGAGCTCCTGGTCGTGAACCCGCGCCGCTTCCTCGCCGGAAGCTGACTCCTCGGGGGTCCCTCCCCCTCAGCTCAGGGGAGGGGAGGGAGGGGGTGAGGGGTTCTGCGCTACAGTGCACACCATGAACTACGGAGCCCTGATCGAACGGGCGGGCCGGATGATCCTTCGCCACCGCTATCTCTGGGTGCTCGGCCTCCTGGGTGGCGGCGAGGCCTTCAGCGCGCCCACCGGTTTCCCCGGGTCCTTTGGCGGACCGGTACCCGGCAGCGTTCCACGATCGAACGTGTATTACATTGGGCCGAGTCCCGCGCCCAGCTGGATGCCTTTCACGAACCAGGGCGGCTCGGTGGACATGGGCAGCTTCTTTGCGGACCACCCTGGGGCCGTGGCGGCCATCATCGTCGGGGTCCTCCTGGTCTTCGTCATCGGAGCGCTGTTCTTCTTCTTCCTGGGCCCGGTGAGCACCGGCGGCTTGGTCCGCGCGGCGGTTGAGCACGACGATGGGCGACCCTTCGCATTCGGGCAAGCGTGGCAGGCCGGCCTGCGGACCTTCTGGCGGGTGCTCGGCCTTCGCCTGCTCGAAATCGTGGTCCTCTTGTTCGCGCTGGGCATTCTCGGGATCGTCGCCCTGATCAGCCTGGCGGCCTCCGGCTTCACGGCGGGCTCTTTCGGTTCGTTGGGCCTTGTGTTCGTGCTCATCCTCCTGGTGTCGATTGCGACCCAGGTCGTTTTCACCCTCGCCGTGCGAGCAGCCGTGATGGACGATCGGAGCATCACCCAGGCCCTCGAGTCGTCCATCGCCCTGGTCCGTCGGCGGCTGGGCCCGGTGGCCCTCGTGTGGGTGATCTCCATCGCGATCAGCATCGGCATTGCGATCGCCCTGTTGGTGGCCCTCGCGATCATTGCCATCCCGTTCGTGCTCCTGGGGGTCATCACCTACGCCGCCGGGGCCGGTATCGGGATCCCGCTGGTTCTGGGCATTCTGGTGGCGGTGGTGGTCCTTCTGGTGGCCGTGGGTGGCAGCGGAGCGTTTGTGTCCGTGCTCTGGACGCTGGCCTACCGGCGGTTCGAGGGCGAACCAGCTTCCGCGGTGGCGCCGGCAGCCAGCTGACGCGCCGCCGTCAGCGGCTCGTGGCTCCCCGAAACGTCACGTCGGGACGTTGAAAACCAGGGTCTCCTGCGTCGAGCGGGCCACCACCATCCGAACGGCCTCAGTTGCGCTGGCGTTCTCTTCGATGTGGGCGATGTGGGGCGGCACCCAGACGAAATCACCGGCCGCGGCGGTCTCCACACTCTGAAAGCGTTCGCCGGTGAGGAATCTCGCTGAACCGGAGATGATGTAGATCGCGCTCTCGCAGTCGCCGTGGTGGTGCGCCGCCGATCTCATCCCGGGCGGTAGCTCGACATAGCCGACCCAGAGCTGCTCGGCCCCCACCAATCCCTGCGAGATGGCGGCTTCCCGCACCATGGCGCCACTGGCCGTGTCTGGCCGCCGGTCACTCGCCCGGACGACTCGCAACCTCTGGCCCGTAGCCCGTGCCATATTGCTATTGTCCCTCCCCGTGGGGGTGGCGCCTGGAAAGGCTCTCTCAGGCAAGGTCTCCCTCCCCCTTGCGGGGAGTCACTGTTGTCAGGGTCGCGGGATTTCCCGCGTGGGCAGGGGCGGGGAGGAGGTCTCGGCTAACCTCGCTCTCCCGGTCTCCCTCCCCCGTTCCCGGGGTGCGGCAGGGTGGCGGTCAATCGAAATTCACCTCGCCCTGTCATTGGGCTCCACGTGCATGGGTGCCCGCGGCAGCGTGTACGATATGGGCTCGCGGCCCGGCTCCGGCGCCGCCGAGGCCGCTCCGTCGCTGGCGCCGAGTCTGCCCTGGGAGGGGATTCCATGTTCGGTAAGCGGTCGCTTCTTCCGCTATTCATCCTGGCGGCCCTGGTCCTATCCGCCTGTGGATCATCAACCCCGACGACCAGCACGAAGTACTCGGGAACCATTCACATCGCCTCCTCGACCTGGACCGGGTACGCCCTGATCTACCTCGCCAACTCCAAAGGCATCTGGAAGAATCACGGCCTGGACGTCAGCTTCAAGGACGTCGAGGACCCCAACGACCGGTTTATCGCCCTGGCCGCCGGACGCCTGGAAGGCATGGCCTCCACCGTTGACGCGTTCGCCCGCCAGCAGTCGAACGGCGTGCAGGCGGTCGAGGTGTTTCCCATCGACGCGTCGGTGGGCGGCGATGGCATCCTGGCCAAGAACACCATCCAGACCGTCGCCGACCTGAAGGGCAGGACCATCGCGGTCAACCAGGGATCGGTCTCGGAGTGGTTCCTGGCGCAGGTGCTGCTGAAGAATGGTCTGTCCCTGGCGGATGTTAAGGAACAGAACATGAAGTCGGGCGAGGCGGGCGCCTCCTTTGTGGCGGGCAAAGTCGACGTCGCCGTGACCTGGGAGCCCTGGCTGACCAAGGCCACCAAGGCGCGGGCGGATGGTCGCGTCCTGGTCTCATCCAAGGAGTACCCCGACCTGATCATGGACAGCTTCGCCTTCCGCAAGGATTTCGTCCAGAAGTACCCGGATACGGTCAAGGACTTTATGAAGGCGTACTACGAGGCCTTCACCTGGATGCAGCAGAACCAGGCCGACGCCCTCAAGATCATCGGTGACGCGGTCGGTGAGTCGTCGGATGATGTCAAGGCTGACCTGGACACCATGACGCTCTACGACCTCAACACCGGAAAACAGATCATGGGCACCACCAGCAGCCATGGAAAGATCTTCGACAACGTGAAGGCGGCGGCCGACTTCTGGAAGACCCAGGGCAAGGTCGATACCACCGTGAATCCGAGCGACGCGGTCGATCCCAGCTTCATCAACAGCCTGTAAGTACATCGTGAGCCAGCGGGTCCCCGCGGCCCAGGCGGCGCCGGCGGTGTCTGCCCCCCAGCAGCGCCGGCGCCGCGGCCTGCTGCGCATCTACCTGACGCCCAAGCAGGCAATCCCTGGCCGGGCGCGGCTTACCCTCGGCATCGGCAGCTTCGTCGTCATCCTCGCGGCGTGGCAGGTTGCCTCGGTGATCATCAGCAACCCGCTCTTCGTGCCCAGTCCGGTGCAGGTCTGGAGGGCCTGGGTCGACGCCATCCAGCACCGGCATTTCCTGGACGACGTCGCCTGGAGCGCCTTCCGGATCATCGCCGGCTTCCTGATCGCGGCCGTCATGGCGGTGCCCCTCGGCCTGCTGATGGGGTCGTTCGAGGTGGTGCGAGCCTTTTTCCAGCCCCCCATCAACTTCATCCGCTACATGCCGGCCTCCGCCTTCATCCCCCTGCTCCTGCTCTTGATCGGCCTGGGCGAGAACGAGAAGCTGATGATCATCTGGATCGGCGTCTTCTTCCAGCTGGTGCTGATGGTGATGGACATCGCCCATCGGGTCCCGGACGAGATGCTCAACGTGGCCTACACCCTCGGCGCCTCACGCTGGACGGTCTTCTACAAGGTGTTCTTGCCCGCCACCTTCCCCGAGGTGGTGGATGCCCTGCGGATCACCATGGGATGGGCCTGGACCTACCTCATCGTGGCCGAGATCGTGGCCGCCGAGCGGGGGATCGGCAGCTTCATCCTCATCTCGGAACGCTTCCTCCGGTCTGACCGGATCATCGCCGCCATCATCACCATCGGACTCCTCGGCCTGATCACCGATTACGCGATCGCCGCCATCCATCGAGCGGCCTTCCCCTACGTGGAAAAGGTGCACCGATGAGCGAAATCCGGCTGATCGACGTGGCCATGCAGTACGTCACCCACAAGGCCCAGGTGCGGGCCTTAGACCGGATCTCGCTGACCGTGCCCGACGGCCAGTTCGCCTGCATCGTGGGGCCATCGGGCTGTGGGAAGTCGACCCTGCTGATGGTGGCCGCCGGGCTGGTGACCCCCAGCGAAGGCGAGGTGCTGGTGGACGGCAAGCCGGCGACCGCGCCGGGTGCCGACCGTGGCATGGTCTTCCAGTCCTACTCGCTCTACCCCTGGCTGTCGGTGCGGCGGAACATCGAGTTCGGGATGGAGATCAAGCGGACGCCGCGGACGGAGCGCCAGCTGCGCTCTGGCGAGCTGATCCATCTGATGAAGCTGGACGGGTTCGCCGAGGCCTATCCCAAGGCCCTCTCCGGTGGCATGAAGCAGCGGGCGGCCATCGCCCGAGCGCTGGCCAACGATCCCCAGGTGCTCCTGATGGACGAGCCGTTCGGCGCCCTGGACGCCCAGACCCGCCAGATCATGCAGGAGATGCTGACCGACCTCTGGCAGCGATTCCGCAAGACGGTGCTGTTCGTCACCCATGACATCGACGAAGCCATCTTCCTGGGGGACGTGATCTACGTGATGACCAACCGGCCGGGCCGCATTCGGACCACGTTGCGCGTCGATCTGCCGCGCCCGCGGACGTTCGACATGGTCGGCGGCCCCCACTTTGCCCAGCTGCGCAACCAGGTGGTGGGAATCATCCACGAGGAGAGCCTCAAGGCGGTGGAGTCGGAGCTGGCCCGTGCCTGAGCGCGGGTATCGGCCTCTCGATGCGATGCAGTCCCCCCGTTTCACCGGGATCGGGACCTTCATGCGCCTGCCTCATGTCGCCCACCTGGAGGGTGTCAACGCCGCCGTGCTCGGGATCCCCTTTGACACCGGGGTCACCTACCGCGTGGGCGGCCGCTTCGCGCCGGCGGCCATCCGCGAAGCGTCCCGGCTGCTGCGCCCCTACCACGTGGAGCAGGCCATCGAGATCTTCGACTACGTCTCGGCGGTCGATCGGGGCGACCTGGCCGTCATCCCTGGCAACGTCCAGGCGACCTACCAGGTCATCGAGCAGGGACTGGCGCCGGTCTTTAAGGCGGGCGTGGTGCCGCTGGTCCTGGGCGGGGACCACTCCATCACCCTGGGCGAATTGCGCGCGGCCGCCAAACAATTTGGCCCCCTGGGTCTGATCGACTTCGATTCCCACACCGATACCTGGGACAGCTACTGGGGCGAGCGCTACACCCATGGCACCTGGTGCCGGCGCGCGCTTGAGGAGGGACTGATCAATCCCAGGCGGGCCGTCCAGGTCGGGATCCGGGGATCGCTCTATGGGTCCGAGGATCGGGCCGGCGCTCAGGCGTTGGGGCTGCACCTGATTCCGACCGAGACGCTCCTGGAGCGCGGCGTCGACGACGTGCTGGTCGAGGTGCGGGAGCGAATCGGCGCAGGGCCGGTTTTCTTGAGCTTCGACATCGACTTCATCGACCCGGCGTTCGCGCCGGGCACCGGGACGCCCGAGGTAGGCGGACCCAGCAGTCGGGACGCCCTCCGATTGGTCCGCGGCCTGCGGGGCCTGGAGTTCGTCGGCTTCGACCTGGTCGAAGTCCAGCCGCAGTACGACCACGGCGAGGTCACGTCGCTGGCCGCCGGGACGCTACTGCACGAATTCCTGACCCTGGTCGCCCTTTTCCGCCGCGACGGCCAGGATGCTACGCGCCGACCTTCGTGGAAGACCGAAGAATCCTAAGAATCTCCTCAAGCATCTCCTTAAGAATCTCCCTTCCCCTTCGGGCCTTTACCTCTCCCTCCCCCTTGCGGGGAGGGGTAGGGGAGGGGGTCTCGCAACCACCTCTCTTCCTCGGTTATCCCGCTTCGTAACCCTTTTGAAAGGTTAACGCCCGCAGACTCAGCAATCGCGGAGATCCTTCTCCGCCCACGGCTATCCAGAAGTAGGAGGTGAGAACCCTTGACCCCAAAGCAGAAGATTGCGACAGTCGCCGGCGTGGCAGGATCCCTGATCGCCGGCGGCGTGATCGGCGCGACGTTACTCGGACCACTGGCCGCCAACGCGGCGACCACGCCATCGCCAGCGGCAACGGCGAGTCCGAACGGAACGTTCAAGTCCAACGAGAACGCGACTCATGAGTCCGGCGAAAGCGCGACGGTCGAGGCCCAGGAGAACTCCGGGCAGCGACCGGGCGGTGCCGGCGGGAAATTCACGCCGAACGAGAACGCGACCCACGAGTCGGGTGAAAGTGCGGCGCGCGAAGCCCAGGAGAACGCTGGGCAGCGGCCGACCGTCCCTTAACGCTTGAGAATCTCCCCCTGAATCTCCCCTCACTCTCCCTCCCCCCTGCGGGGAGGGTAGGGTGGGGGTATCTCGTAAGTAGAAGACCGACACGGCGGCTGAGAAATCACAATCTCCGCTAATCGATCAGGGCCTGGCAGAGCAGTGCGTAATTTTCTTGTCGGGCCCCGCGTTGTACTCGGCGGATGCGAAGGGCAACCGGGATTCTGACCGCCGTGGTGCTGCTAAGTGCCTGCGGCACCGTGGCAGGGCCAACGGCGTCAGAGACGGCAACCCCGCCGCCGACCCTGTCAGTGGGGACGCCGACGCCCGGGTTTGCGCGTCCGACACCCTGGCCCCGCGTCACCAACCTCGTTTACGACTCGACCACGCGGCTGGTGCTGATGTTCGGAGGCCTGGGAGGCGGCGGAACGACGGACGACACCTGGACCTGGGACGGCGCCACCTGGAAGCTGCTTCATCCGGCCAGCAACCCACCCGTGCGGGAAGGCGCCGGCCTCGCAGCTGACCCGGGGCATAGCGTGGTGGTGCTCTTCGGTGGCAGAAACGCAGGGAACCTTCGCGACGACACCTGGTTGTGGGATGGATCCAACTGGAAGCAGGTGCTGCCAGTCCACAGCCCGTCGCCGCGTACTGGGGCCGCGCTCACGTACGACCCGGTTCGGCATGTCGTCCTGCTCTTCGGAGGTGAGGGGGGCGGCAACGACACGTGGACCTGGGATGGGATCGACTGGACGCAACAGGCGCCACTGACCTCTCCGCCTCCTCGGGCTTATGGCCGGCTCGCCTTTGACGTCGCCCGAGGGGTCGGACTGCTGTTTGGCGGCGATGTCCTCGGACTCGACGATACCTGGGAATGGAATGGCACCAACTGGACGCGAATGCATCCCGCCAACACTCCGCCAGGATGGTCGACCGCGACCCGAACCCCGCAGCCGATGGTCTACGACGCCGTTCGCCACGTCGTCATGTTCGTCGGGCCACAGCAGCGCACGAGCCTGAGCGCCGACGACACCATGGAAACCTGGACCTGGGACGGCGCTACGTGGACACGGCATGCGCCGGCGACAACGCCACCTCCTCGTGACGGCGTAGGTCTCGCGTTCGACGCCGCCCGCGGGATAGTCGTAATGGCTGGCGGCTGGCCGGTGGTCCAGAACGGCGACGTGACCAGCACCTGGGGCTGGGACGGAGCCACCTGGAAGCAGCTGAGCGCGTAGTCCGAGTGGCTTGGGGCGGCGAACCCTCGTCGGGGCGGGTGGCCTCAGGCTGTGCAGGCGCTGGTCGAGGAGGCGATCACGATTGTGCCGAGGACGACCTGGAATCCGGTTGGAAAGTTGAACGTTGCCGTCACACCGGCCGCCCGCATCGTGTTCGTAGACGAGTCGAACTGACGGAAATTGATGGTTCCACTTGCGTGTCCGTACTGGGTGGAGCTGGTGAAGTGCTGATCCGCGGATCCGGTAACGGGCACCTCGGTCCCAAAGATCTTGAGACCCGTGATCGACGATTCGGCAGAGTGTCGCCCGGCGCAGTCAGCGTGAGCGGCGCTGCTGGCCGCTGCCAGCGCCAGCACGCAGGGCGAATTGGCCTCAGGCCGGCTGAAAATGCACACGTCGAAGAGGCTCGACGAGGCCGTGGCGGTGTGGTCCTCGGTGGAGGCGCTGGCCGAGGCGACCCGGGCCACGATCAGGTGCGGTAGGGTCGCCCGGGATGGATCTCCGGCGGCGAAGTCGACTGGGGCAGGCCCGAAGGAGTGTGCCTCGCCGGTGGGCCCGAGGTTGCCGCTGTCTCCGATGCTGCGCTGGACGGTGAAGGACTCGTTCATGCTCTCGGCGAAAGTGGCATTAACGTCGAAGGCCGTGGCGCGTCCCGCGTAGATGGGATTGACCGGGAGGATCGCAGCCGGTGATGGCGAATGCGACGGCGTCACCGATTGTGGTGTGCACGCCGAGAAGGCAACAAAGGCGAGTACGGCCGCTTGTCGCACGCGTGTGCGCGATCTGAACATTTCTACAATCTACCCGGCTGCCGGCCTCAGCCATTGGGATACGGTGGCCAGAACCCTCAGCCGCCGCTCAGTTTTCGCTCACACGTGTCTAAACCCCGCGGCGCAGAGTGGGTGTATGCAGGTTCGGCACGCTTCGCGGAGTTCCTTCAGGCGGCACCCCGCCATGGCCTGTCTCGTTCTCAGCACAGCCGCTCTGGCGGGCTGCGGTCAGGCGGCCGCACCGACCGCGCCGGCAAGCTCACCAGCTGTGCCTGTAAGCTCGACGCCCACGCAGGGCACGTCAGCACCAGGCTCCGCCCTGGGCTCCGTCACCTACTGCACCGTCGGACGGGTGGCCCTGACCATGAATGTTTGGCTGCCGCAGGGTGGGACGACACCTCACCCACTAGCCGTCATGGTCCACGGAGGTGGATGGGAACACGGCGATGCAGGGCCATCGAACCGGCTCTCGCCTGTTGAATCCGGGCTGGTTGGAAAGGGCTTTGTGGTCGCGTCGGTCAACTATCGGTTGGCGCCGCAGTATGTATGGCCCGCGCAGATCGATGACGTCAAGTGCGCGATTCGCTATCTGCGCGCCAGTGCCGCCACCTACGGTATCGACCCCACACGGCTCGGGGTTTGGGGCGGGAGCGCCGGTGGTCATCTCGTCTCCATGCTGGGGACGGCGGGCCCGAGCGCCGGCTACGACGTCGGGCAGTATCTCGACCAGTCGAGCGCCGTCCAAGCGGTAGTGGACGAATGGGGTCCGGCCGACCTCACGGCGCCGGGCTGGGGTCCGTACGCCAGCCAGGTGATCACCCAGGTGTTCGGTGAGAGCCCGGGTCAGCCCTCCTCCGTGCTGCGCGCTGCGAGCCCGGTCAGTTACGTGACCGCCAGTGATCCGCCCTTCCTGATCATTCAGGGCGTCGCCGATACGACGGTGCCGGCCAGCCAGTCCCAGGAATTTGCGGCGACGCTGCAATCAGCGGGCGTGCCGGAAACCCTGGTGATGGTGCAGAACGCCGGGCACGGCCTCAAGCCGGCCGGTGGCGTGCCGACGCCGTCGGTAAGCCAGGTCAACCAGATGGTCGTAGATTTCTTCACCAAGCAACTGGGGGCCGGACGATGATGCGGACTTCGGGCCTCGCCGCGGGTGGCGTGGCGATCGCGCTAATGCTGGCGGCGTGCGCCGGACCGTCGGCCGCCGTGGTGCCCGGTGCTCCGCTGGCAAGCCCGTCCGCGAGTTCACCCCTCTCTTCAGGGAGGGGTGCGGGAGGGTGTCACGGCACGGATCCGCTGGTCGCGGTCCCGTCGGCCCCGCACGGGCTCTTCGTGCTCGCCCCCGGGGCCAACAGTCCGCTCGGCAGCGAGGTTAGCCAATACCTGATCAGCAATCCCGATGTCTGTGGCGCGGCCATCTTCGTGGGCTGGCAGCAGGTCGACCGCGGTCCCGGCACCAACCCACGCTACGACTGGAGTGCAGTTCAATCGGCGATCGCGCCCTGGGAGGCGGCCGGCAAGACGGTCAACCTGATCGTCTGGGGCGCCTCAGAAGGCGGCACCGTGCAGCGCTCGACGCCGGCTTGGGTTCAGGCGCAGGTGCAGATGATCAACTGCGGGGGCAAAACCGCGCCGACGCCCGTCTACTGGCAGCCCGGCTACGCGAACAACTGGCGCGCCTTCATCGCGGCGACCACCAACCAGTTCGCGTCCGATCCGCACATCGGCTACCTGCGGTTTGGGCTGGGCACGGGTGGTGAGGGGTTGGCCAGCGCCGGGACCAAGACCCCCAGCTGCCTGGCGCAATGGAACGCGGCGGGGTATCAGAATGAGTGGCCCGCCTACGTGAGCCAGCTGGTCGCCTTCGAAGGTTCCCTTCACGCCAACCATCAGCTGATGGTCGCTATCAACACCTTCGACGCCATGCCTTCACCGGAAAAGGTGGCGCAGGAAGCCAGCCAGGAGGGGATCGGCTTCGGCATGGAGGGCCTCCAAGCCAGCGATGCCGCGGCCATTAGCGCCGGGCAGCCCTGCGGCGATTCAAACTGGTGCGCCGTGTTCACCCAGTTTGCCGGCACGGTACCCCTCCATCTGCAAACGCTGTACCAATCCGATCCGTCTGGAGCCCCAGCCACGGGCTCCGAACCGCGAGGCATCGTGCGGGTGGGGCCACTTCCCCCACTCCTGCAGGCGGGCCTCACCGTCCATGCGCAGATCTTTGAGCTGTACGCGCAGGACTGGCTGATCGCCTTCGATCCCCAGTACCCGGGCTATGCTCAGTATCACGCCGCCTACGCCCAGGCGATCACCTCGGCTGCCGCGGTGGTGGGTACCGCGAACGGCGTAACCGCCCCGTAGTTCGACCGGGCAAGCCACTCCGTGGGTCATGCTCACTCGCCGACTCGGGAGCGGCCGGACTGGCAGTGTGGGTGCGCTCGGCGCCTTGCTCAAAGCAACCATTGATGCACTCAGCAGGCCAGGTCTAGGCTGCGCGGGTGACCCGCTTCGGGCGAGGTGGGCCCGGCTCCGTCAGCTTCGGCATTCAGTTAAGGAGACATGAGATGAAAAGACTCAGAAACTTCATCTTGCCCGGAGTCGGGCTGTGGGCGCTGGCCGCGGGGATCTTCCTGGGAACAACCGCCCCGGCCATCGCCGCCTCGGTTCACGATGTTCTAGTGGTGAATGACGCCACCAAGCCCGTCCCGGTGACGCTACAGGGCAGCACTGCGATCGCCGGCACGGTCTCGGCTCAGCAGAGCGGCGCCTGGACGGTGGGCATTTCAGGCACGCCTGGGGTGCTGGTCAACAACCCGATCAAGATCGATCCGGCGGGTAACACCGTGACCTTCGGCAACCTGCCCACCGACTCCCAGGGCCGCTTGAAGACGGTCCGCCTGGGCACTCTCACCCAGGTCTCCGGGGCCTTCACCATCGCGGCGATATCCGGTGCTGCCATCGGCCCCAGAGTGGACACCACGAGCTGCCACAGTGTGCTCGCGCTGGTCAGCATCGACACCTCCGGCGCCCTGCCGCCGCTGAACCCGCTCGACCTCCGGCTCGAGATGTTCGAACCCGGTGGCAATATCGTTGGCCGGGTGACCGGCACCATCGTCAACGACACCGTCTTCCAGGGAACCGCTGCGGAGTTCGTCGTCAACGGCGCACCCGTGGTGCCGCCGGTCTCCCAGCTTGAGTACCAGAACCACAACAATGTGAACATCAGTGTCAAAGGAGTCTGGCTCTACTGCGCATCCTGAACTGTCGAACGGCTCGCTCGCCCGGCCGGAGGCTCAGGGACCCCGGCCGGGCAGCATCAGACTCAGAACCCAGGTGGCCTGCTATCGCGAGAGCCCCAACGAGCCTGGTTGCTTCCTAGCGGTCTGCGAAGCCTGGGCGGAGAACCCTCATTCGCCAGCCCGGGACGGGCGAATCGCATTCAAGGTGATGGAGCCCACGACCGGGGTTGAACCGGTGACCTACGCCTTACCAAGCCGCCCCTCAACCGATCTCCGGTGGCCAGCAACGGAGTCGTAGCGAATGCAGGCCCGTTGTCGCGAGTCGCAGCCCGTTGCCGCGCTCATTGGTGGTGGAATGGTGGTGGCGTTGCGAAAAGCGACTGGTGGTCAAATTGTGGTCCAATTCGTCGCCGAGGTCTGCAGCGAATCTCAGCTGTTCGACCAGCCTCTGGGGAGTGCACCCCAGGCTACCGCCGAGAACCCCGTGCCGAGGGCGGCGCTGATGAGAAGCACCCACCAAGCTGCACCTGGAATCGAGAGCAGTGGGAGGGTGTACTCGTAGATCCCGTGGTCCGAAGCGGCGATAAGCCGATGGTCGACCTGGATAACTCGCCACAGGGCGCCAACGGGCAGACCCGCGCGCAACTCTGACCAATGGCGGCCGCCATCTTGGCTGATCGCCACCCCGTTAAGCATGGTCGCCGCGAGCGCCGGTGCTTGCCTTGGGGCGGTGACGCTGACAACGTGAATCGCGCCTCGAGAGCCGGCATGCGCACTCAAGCCCTCGCTTGCCCGAATCCAGGTGCGCCCGTCGAAGACTCGCAGGCCCTGCCCCATGGAGCTGGCAAAGAGCTCGCGCCCATCGGCCGAGGGATCGAGCGAAACCACCAAGCCCTGATCCGAACTGGACTGCCAAGCTGAGCCGTCCCAGCGGTAAACGCCCACGGCGTCGCTCGCATAGAGCGCGCTGCGAAAATAAGCGATGGCCCAGGCATCCTCGGGATGCTGGATGCCCGCGGATTCAGCGACCCATTGCTGACCGCCGTTGGTCGACTTCCAAAAACCACCACGCGAGCTGGCCCATATGACCTGAGCATTGGTCGGGTCGACGGCGATGCCATGAACTTCGCGCGATGGGAAAGCCAATCGGTGATAGGGCCCGTCCGCGACCTGGCCGGCGTACAGACCGTTGCTGGTGCCCACGTACACCGTGGTAGGTGACATCCCAAGGCCGAGAATCAGCTCAGCGGGAAATCGGACCTGTCGCCAGTTGCGGACTTCGACTCGGGTGACGTACAGGCCCTCACCACCCGCCACGAACGTTCGCCCATCTGCCGTTATCGCGAGGCGATCCAGGAAGACCCCTTCAGCCCCCGCTGGTTCCCACACTGAGCCGAGCCAGGTTTTGGTAGCCGGCGCCAGCGCCCTCGGAACTGCCAGGACGACGACCAGCGGCAACAAGACCAGGCCCATGACGAGCCAGAATCGGATCTGGGTCCGGCGGCCGAGCCGCGAGAGGTACGGGAAAGCGCGTGGCCGGTAGTGCCAGACGTGCCAGCTGCTCGGCAACGCGGCCCACACTGCCGTCAGGAGATGGGCGTTGACCAACTGCTTGCTCACCCCGCTCGGCCAGGGGATCAGCAACACCAGTCCAGTCACGTAGGCCGCCGTGTAGAGGATGGCAAGGCTCCAGGAAATCCAGCGCTGCCAGGCGAACAACTCGGGCACCCCGTCGACATGCTGGCGCAATCCGACGCGAGAGAGCTTGGCGGCGAAGAACGCGATGGAGGCGACGCCGACGTACAGGTGCACGCCGTCCACCAGCGCCAGCGAGACCGGCGCGGGAAGCCCGAGCCGAGCGATGACATAGAAGAATCCGGTCGCCCAAGCAAGGCTGACCAGCAGGACCAGCCCCAGCCCGAGCGCACCTAGCGAGAGCTGCGAAGCGGGCGAGCGCCGCTGGCCGAGCCCAGCGGCAGCGACCGAGGGTGCCATTTAGACTTGATGTTGGCCTCGATGATAGAGCGCGAGCAAGCCAACCCCGACGCCGATGCCGGCCCAAAAGAGAAGGCCATGCTGGATCCAGTGGACGACGTCATTCTGGTCGGCCCAGCGCTCTAGCGGAAATTGGGCGAGGAGCGCGACCGCCAGGCTGACGAGCAGGAGCACCAGCGATTTCATTTTCGAGCGACCTCCACTACTATATTGGTCTAGTAAATCTACGGGCCGCCGTTCCGGTCGGGAGAGGGAAGTCTGTTCAAGTCCACAGGCGCTACGCCGAGATCGCGGGAAGCCGCGCTGGCGGTCCTGGGACCGCTGGAGAGCCGAATCATGCGCCTGGTCTGGAAGGGGACGGTCGGAGAGAAGTTTGTCGTCCGCGACGTCCAGGCGCTTATGCCCGAGCTCGCCTACACGACAGTCATGACAACGCTCAACCGGCTTGCGCAAAAGGGCATCCTTCGGGCGAAGGCGGTGCGACAACAGCGGGCCCACGAGTATCGCTGCGCAATGAACCCTGACGAGTTCCTCAGGCTCACAAGCCAGCATCGCGTTCGGGACCTGGTCCGGCGCTATGGGGATGCGGCTCTGGCCGCCTTCGCGGCAAGCCTGGACGAGTTGAGCCCGGAAGACCGCAAGCGTCTTCGAGAGGTGGGCCGCCGATGAAATCGCGCTGGCTGATCCTCGGCTTTGCCACCGTGCTTACGGCTGTCTGCGGCCTCTCCGCGGTTGGCTGTCCTTCCATGACACCGTGCATCGCCGTCTTCCGCCAGCGCCCCAGCGGGTCTGTCCCGCTGGCCGTGCTTCTCTTGCTGCTGGGCGCGGGCCTTCTCCTCCCATGGTTCCGGATGGCCTGGCTGCTCTGGCGCAGCGCGATCGCACTGAGCCGGCTCCCGCGGTGCGACTATCCCTTTGAACTTGTCAATGCGATCAGCCGGACCGGTGTGGAGGGTGTGGACTGCATCGCCAGTGGAGAGCCGGTTGCCTTCTGCGCCGGGATCTGGCGGCCGAAGATTCTCGTCAGCCAGGATTTGGCTGGCCTGCTCCGGCCGGCTGAGCTTGACGCCGTCCTTTTGCATGAGGCCCACCACGCTCGCCGACGCGACCCACTCAGAAGGGCGGCGTGGCGGGCAGCGGGTGACGTCTTCTTCTTTTTGCCGCTCCTCGATTGGCTCGCCCGACGTCAACTCGTTGTCTCGGAGCTCGTGGCCGATCGAGCAGCGCTGCAACAGGTCGGACTGAATCCCCTCGCAGGAGCTCTGTGGACCTTGGGCTCCGCGACCGGCGGTGCCGCCGTGGCGGCGTTCGGCGGCGCGATCGGCCTTCGGGTCGCCCAACTGCTCGGCAGGCCGGTTGTCCTCGAGCGCCCGGAGCCGATCCTGTGGGCCCGCTCGGCCACTGGTCTGCTACTGGCAGCCGGGGTGATCCTTTGCCTGTGGCAGATGCCCATGGTGCTCTGACAGAGCGCATGAGCGGGTGAATTCGTGAGTCAGAACGCGAAATGGCTTCGGACAGCCTGGGTGATCGGTGTTGCGGTGATGCTCGCCTCGTGTGGCGAGTCAACGCAGGATCAAACGGCTAGCGGCTCGCCCACGGCTCTTCAGGCGGAAATCGTCGCCTCTGAACTCCTTCCCGGCGAGCAGCGCTTGCCGCTCGGCATCCTGGATCACAACACCCCGGTCAACGATGCCACGGTGCGCGTCCGCGCTTTCGTACTCGTCAGTAGCACGAGCATGCAATTCAAGGGCCAGTCGGACGCTCCGTTCCGCGGGAAAGACCTGGAAGGGAAAGGCCTCTACGTGGCGCACCTGACGTTCGATGTGGCGGGCAACTGGCTCGCCGAAATTACCGCGTCTCGGCCCAGTGGCCAGCACGGCGTGATGCGCCTTCCCTTCAACGTCATCGCCACTGCGATCGTGCCGGCGCCTGGTCAACCCGCTCCCCGAAGTCACAACCCGACACTGAAAGACGTGCCGGACATCAGCTACATCGATAGCGGCCTGCCGCCGGACGACATGCACCAGCTCTCAGTCGCCGACGCCATCGCCCAGCACCGGCCCACCCTGGTGATCTTCGGATCTCCGGCGCTCTGCGTGAGCCAGATCTGCGGGCCGGAGGTGCACGTAGTCCAATCGCTGGAGCCTCAATATCGCGACCGGCTGACCTTCATCCACATCGAGCCCTACCAGCTCAAACCGCAGCCGGACCGGTCACGGCTCAGTCCCACTCTGCTGGAGTGGCGGCTCCAGAGTGAGCCCTGGATCTTTCTAATCGATTCCAAAGGGAGCATTCGATCGCGCTTCGAGGGCCCGACCGGCTCCGATGAGGTGCAGGCGGCCGTCGAGCAATTGCTCACCGGTTCCTGAGGCGCCCCGGCTTGCCTGACCTGCTACTATTGGGGCTTAGTAGCCGATAGGATCTCTCTGGAGGTTTTGTGGAGCACGTCCTCCCGTACCTGCTCTTCCTCGTCTGTCCGATCTCGATGGGCGCAATGATGTGGTACATGATGCGCGGGCAGCACTCCGGTCCCCGGGGCGAGGCGGACCGGCCCGATGGTCGGATTGCCCGGCTGGAGCGGGAAATTGAGGAGCTTCGCAGCGCGCACCAGGATCAAGAGGAGCCTCCTCGGGTGGAGTCGGCCTCCTGAGCAATCGGCGGCCATTACGGTCGAGCCCGCCGGGCACTGGCGTCGGCCGATGGATTGGCATCCTGGTGGCAGGCGGCGCGTCGCTGGCCGTGGCTGCGGGAGCCTTCGTCTGGATCCAGAGTTCGAGCCGGCCATCGCCATCCAGTGGTTTGGCGATGGGTGCCCTCGTTCCTTCGATGGCCGAGCCGGCCACGTCAGGGCAGATGCTCTCTCTCGATCAGTTCCGCGGCTCAAAGATCGTGGTGTATTTCTACGAAGGGGCGAGTTGAGGGGCTTGCCAGCGGCAGCTCGTGGAGCTGCAGAACCAGTTGTCCCAAATCCAGACCGCCGGGGCCAAGGTGGTCGGGGTCTCCGTCGATCCCGTTGACCAATCGAAGTCGGTGGCGAGCCAGCTGAACCTGGGCTTCCCGATTGTCGAAGATCGCAATCATGCCCTCGGGTCGGCGTTCGGCGTCTTTCGCCTTCCAGGTGGTATGGATATGGGCCCGGTCGACAACCATTCGATCTTCGTCGTGGATGCGACCGGCCATCTCCGCTGGAAAGAGCTCGCTCCGGATACGATGCATGTCCCGGTGGACGATGTCCTGGCCGCCCTCAATCAAGCCTGACCTGGCCGGGCAGCCGCTTCGTGCGACCCTGATCACGGTCCCCAACTGCCACCTCTGCGAGCACGCCCACGCGGTCTTGACCCGCGTGGTCCAGGACCGCCCGCTGGTCATTGATGAGCTCGCCTGGAACAGCCTGGAGGGTCGGGCGCTGGTGGAACGCGACGGCATCCCCTTTGCCCCAGCGGTCTACATCGACGGCGTCTTCTGCGCCTATGGCCGGCTCTCCGAGGGCGCCCTCCGCAGCTGGCTGAAGGCGCGCACCGTGAAATGAACGCCCTCGTCTATTCCAGCTCGCTGGTCGCCGCCTTCCTGGGTGGGATTCTGGCGCTCTTCGCCCCGTGCTGCATCGTCTCGCTCCTACCAACCTTCGTCGGAACGGCTGTGCAACGCGGCCGGGAGCAACTTCCGGTCACGGCGGCGCTCTTTGCCGCGGGTGTCGCCACGGTGTTGTTACCGATCGTGCTCGGCATCGGCGCCCTTGGGCAGCTCTTTGCGGCGCAACACCGGCTCGTCTTCCTGGTGGTGGGCGTCCTCCTAGCCTTTCTCGGCCTGAACATCCTGGCTGGGCGGCGGTGGAGTCTGCCCGTGCCTGCCCTGCGCCTGCGGACCGGCGGGAGCGGTTCCGGTTCGGTCTTCCTTCTCGGACTGGTGTCCGGGGTCGCCAGCTCTTGTTGTGCCCCGGTGGTGGTGGGCGTCGTCGCCATGTCGGCACTGGCCAGCTCCGTCGTGGGTGCCCTCGGGCTCGGGCTCTCGTACGTGTTTGGCATGGTGTTCCCCCTGTTCCTGGCAGCCTTGTTCTGGGACAGGTTGCCGGTTCGAATTGCCAGGTTGCGACCGGCGGCATCACCCATTCACCTCGGGGGGCGTCCGATCTCCTGGTCAGACCTGCTGGCGGGCACGATGTTCCTAGCCATTGCCGTGTTGGCGTTAGCGCTGGCGGTCACCGGTGCCATGAGTTACTCGCCGGACTGGCTCTCCGCCTGGAACCGCTGGGCGACTGCGGCAGCCGCTAACGTGGCCGTTTCTCTTCGAGGCCTGCCAGCGTACGTTCAGGCGCTCGCGCTCGGCATCGTTGCCGGTGCCATCGGCGTCGCCCTGTATCGACCGCGATGGCGCCCCAGGCATGCCGACGCACTCGATCAGGTTGCGCGCTCGCCCGAGTCCCCGGGCTAACGCCGAGGGAAGCAGGCAACCTCCTCGAGCGGGCTCAGAGAATCTTCTGCAGCTGCTCGTTGAGATAGTCGGCATCGAGGGCAAACGAGGCATAGGCGCTCACCAGCCCGTCGCGTCCGACGAACACGGAGACCGGAAGTCCGGTGGTCTTCAGGCCAACACCGTAGGCACCACTAACATGGCTATCTGGATCCAGAACAGGTGCCGGGCTCAAGCCGAGTTGTTGCCAGAAGGCACGCACCGCCTGGAGCGATTCCTGTCCGTAGTCGATCGCAATAACAGTCAGGCCCTGATCCGCGTGGGCTCTGGCGGCGGCGCTGATGCGCGGGAGTTCGTCTCGGCAGGGGGTGCACCAGGTAGCCCAGAAGCTGATGAGGACCGGCTTGCCCTTGAGGGCGGCCAGGCTGACTGGATGGCCCTCGATGTCCTTGAGCGTAAAGAGCGGGGCGAGTTGCCCCGGGCGAAGCGGGCCCTGCAACGAAGCCGCCTGCTTGTTGGCCTGCAACGCGCTGTTACCCAGGGCCTCCTGAAACGGGGGACTGATGTATGGGAAGTAGCTGTTGAGCAGGGTCAGCCGGTTGGTGAAGATCAGCACCCCCATGCCGATCATCAAGACGGCGGCGACGCCATTCACGTACCGGTACGCGCCGCGGATCCTGCCGAGCAGCCTGGTGAACGGCGCGACGAGGCCGGCGGCGACCAGGAAGGGCACGCCCAGCCCGGCCGAGTAGGCGGCCAGCAGCATCGCCCCCTGGGCAGCGGTCGCCGTGTCGGCGGCCTTCAGGAGAACGACCGTCAGGATAGGGCCGACGCACGGTGTCCAGCCAATGGCGAACGCCAGCCCGACGATGTAAGACGCCCAGGGTGTGCGCGGAAGCCGGTGAGCGATGTCGAGGCGGCTCTCCCGCATCAAGAGAGGTATGGCCCCGAAGAGCGCAAGTCCCATCACGACCAGGAGGATGCCCGCGACCTGGGTCAATATCGGGCGGTAGGCTCGCAGATCGGCGCCGATGAGCCCGGCGGTGGCGCCGAGGGCCACGAAGGCGGTGCCAAAGCCAGCCACGAACAGGAGGGCATTGGCGAAGATTCCCAGTTGTTGGCGGACCGGGGTCTCGCCTGCCACCGCTGCGCGGCCCCCCATATAGCCGATATAGGCGGGGACAAGCGGCAGGACGCAGGTTGAGGCGCAGGACACCAATCCGGCCACGAAGGCCAGCGCCAGGAACTGGATCACCGGTTTCCCTCACGCTTCACGGTGGAAGGCTCCTCATCGCGACGGGTGCGGTTGTCCATCTCGCTTTAGAGGAGTTTTGCCTGGATCAGCCTGCCGACGCGATCCGCCGAGGTCTCACCGGGAATGCGGCCCACAATGATGCCCCTTCCGTCGATCAGGACGATCTCCGGGGGAGCATCCACTTCATAGGCAGCGGCGATCTTGCCAGGATCGTCGTATAGGCTCCAGTAAGGAACCTTGAATTCTTCCTCAAAGGCCTTCGCCGACGCCTTGTCATGGTCGAGGAAGTCGACCCCGATGAATCGGACGCCCCGGGGAGCCAGGTCGAGGGCCATCCGCGTCAGCCACGGCTGCTCGTGCCGGCAGGGCCCGCACCAGGATGCCCAAAAGACGAGCACGGTCCTGGAGCCGCGAAAGTCGACGGCCAGTCGCGCGTCGTCGAGGGTCGTTCCGGCAACGGCCGGTGCGGTTCCGCCGACCGTCCCGCTTGGAGGAGCCGAAGCGACGTCGCGCTGAAGCGCGCATGCGGCAAGCGGCAGCGCCAGGAGGAGCAGCGCGGCCCGAGCCAGGACAGGGCTCCGCACTAACCGCTCGGTCAGACCTTCAGCCGGAAGTCGCTACTCTGCCGTGTTGTCTTTCGGCTGTCGGGTACGAGGCGATGGTAAGCGACCATTACGGCAGGTCCTCACAGCAGTAAACTCCGACGCGGCGGTAGTAGACGGCCATTATATCGCCCCCGGTGGCCGCCCTTGCCGGACGCCTACTATAGGCCAGTAGTTGATAACGGTGCCAGGCCTCGCGCGATCCGCCCATACCCCCCTAGGGTATAAAGGCGGGCTATGAAGCCTAGTTATGCGAAGGACCGAGACGCACTCCTCACTCGCCTCAGCCGCATCGAGGGTCAGGTCCGCGGAATCTCGCGGATGGTCAACGAGGAAGCCTATTGCATCGACGTGCTCACCCAGATCAATGCCATTAAGGCCGCCATCGACCAGGTCGGGTTCCTCCTCCTGGAGGACCATATCAACGGCTGCGTCACCACAGCAGTACGCCGGGGCGATCAGTCGAAGGTCGACGAGCTGGTCAAGGCCGTCGAACGGTTTGCCAGGGCCTAGCCGGGCACAGCAGAGGCGGTCATGCAGGTCTTGAGTGCCATCACGGAAAGCCTCCGAATGGCCTTCTTCATGTTCTGGGATACGCTCTGGCCGCTCATTTTCGGGTTCGGGCTGTCCGGCGCGGTGCAGGCATTTGTCTCGCGCTCAGAGATGCAGCGCGTGATGGGCGATCGCCGGCCCAAGACGATCGCCGTCGCCTCGATCCTGGGCGCCGTCTCGTCGTCCTGTTCCTACGCCGCCAGCGCGATGGCCAAATCGCTCTTCCAGAAGGGTGCCGACTTTACGACGGCGATGGTCTTCATGCTGGCATCGACCAACCTGGTGATCGAGCTTGGCCTCGTGCTGTGGATCCTGATCGGCTGGCAGTTCGCGCTCAGCGAGTATGTCGGGGGCATCATCATGATTGGGCTGCTGGCCCTGGTCGCCCGGTTCTTTTTCCGGCCGGCACTGGTAGAGCGAGCCCGTCAGCATCTGGCGGGGCAGTCCTCGCTGAGTATCCCGGCAGATCGCCCGGACGAACCAGGCAAGCCGCAGGGGGCGCGACTTGCTCAGCGCCTGCGTTCACCCGCTGGCTGGGCTGACGCTGCCAGCTATACGATGGCCGATCTGGTGATGCTCCGAAAGGAGATGATCGCCGGGTACCTGGTAGCCGGTTTCCTAGCTGTTCTGGTCCCGAATAGCGTTTGGAACACCATCTTCTTCCACGGGCATGGCTTCGCCACATCCGTGGAGAACGTGATGGTTGGCCCGCTGATCGCCATCGTGAGCTTCGTCTGCTCGATCGGCAACGTGCCGCTGGCGGCCGCCCTGTGGAAAGGCGGGATCAGTTTTGGCGGGGTGGTCAGCTTCATCTTCGCGGACCTCATTACGTTTCCATTGCTCCTGATCTACCGGCGATTCTACGGCTGGGCTCTGACCCTCCGCATCCTGGCGGCCTTTTGGCTGGTGATGGCGGCGGCCGGCCTGGCGACCGAATACCTCTTCACCGGAGCCGGACTTGTTCCAGTCGGTCGTCCGGCGGAGGTCGTCCAGCCATCCTTCCAGTGGAACTACACCACCTATCTCAACATCGCCTTCCTGGGTGTGTTCGCCGGGCTCTTCTGGCTGTATCGGAACCGGCAGCGGCTGGGCGGTGGCGCGGGGTACGCCATGGACCCCGTGTGTGGCATGCAGGTCGAGAGGCAGCTGGCACCAGCGACTGCGCGAGGCGGTGATCGGACCTACTTCTTTTGCTCAGATCGTTGTCGGGATCGATTCGTCGCCGATCCCGGTCGCTTCCGAGCCGATGACTCACGGCGGATCAATGAAGACGAGACAAGGAGGCACGACATGAGCCAGGAAATCGATCCCGTTTGCGGGATGACCGTGGAGCCGGAGTCGGCAGCCGCGACGCGGGAGTATAGGGGCAAGGCCTATTACTTCTGCAACCCGGGATGCGCGAAGGCGTTCGATCGTAAACCCGAGGCCTTCGTCGACGCGACGCGCTCGGCGTGACCGTATCGACGAGCGGCGCTGCCTTGACCACCGTGGTGCTCGATGTCTCGGGGCTCCATTACGCCACCGAAAAGGCGGTCGTGGAAACCGTCCTTTCTCGCCGGCCGGGCGTTCACCGCGTGCAGGTGAACCCGGTTTCTCAGACGGCCACGGTGACCTTCGATCCAAGCGTGACCTCGGTGCGCGAACTCGCACGCTGGATTGAGGAGTGCGGATACCACTGTGTCGGCCAGTCGATGCCGGATCACCTCTGCGACCCAATGGTCGACTCGAACGCTACCGCCGAAAAAAGGGAGAGGCGGGCCCCTGACCAAGGGCAGTCGGCCCATGCTGAACACCGACCGCACGAGGCCGCGATGCGCTCCCCCGAAGAGGCCATGGGGCATGGCGGCCATGCCGGCATGTCGATGGACGCCATGGTCAAAGACATGCGCAACCGCTTCCTGGTGGCGGCCATCTTCTCGGTCCCAATCCTGCTCTGGTCAAGCATCGGCCGAAACGTGCTGCATTTCGCGGTTCCTGCACCTTTCGGTCTTCGCGACGACCTTTTCCAGCTCGTCATCAGCCTGCCCGTGATCTTCTATTCGGCGCGTATTTTCTTCGATGGTGCCGTTCGGGCGCTCCGGGCTCGGACCCTCGACATGATGGTGCTGGTCGCGGTAGCCATTGGGGCGGGCTGGACGTACTCCGTGGTCGTCAGCCTGACCGGTGGCGGCGACGTCTTCTACGAAGCGGCATCCGTCCTGGCGACCTTCGTCTTGCTGGGCCATTGGTTCGAGATGCGGGCTCGGGGCGGGGCCAACGACGCCATCCGCCAGCTGCTCTCGCTAGCCCCGCCGATGGCGCTCGTCATCCGTGGCGGCCAACCGGTCGAGATCCCCACGTCCGAGGTTATGGTCGGCGATCTGCTGCTCATCCGGCCGGGCGCCAGGATCCCGGTCGATGCCAAAGTCGAGGAAGGAGAGAGCGAGGTCGATGAGTCGATGGTCACGGGGGAGAGCCTTCCTGTCTCCAAGGCACCGGGATCGGATCTGATCGGGGCGTCGATCAACAAGAACGGGACGCTCCGGGCACGTGCAATCCGCGTCGGGGCCGACACGGCGCTCGCTCAGATCGTCAAGCTGGTGCAGGAAGCGCAGAACTCCAAGGCCCCGTCACAGGAGCTCGCCGACCGGGCCGCCTTCTGGCTCGTCCTCGTCGCGCTTATCGGTGGCGTCGGCACCTTCCTCGTCTGGTTGGTGGTCGGCCGCTCGGTGCCGGTGGCGATTCTCTTCGCCATCACCGTGGTGGTCATCACCTGTCCGGACGCCCTGGGCCTGGCGACGCCGACCGCCATCATGGTGGGGACCGGCCTCGGCGCGAGGCGGGGAATTCTGTTCAAGAATGCGTTGGCGCTGGAGGCTGCCGCGCGCATCCAGACAGTGGTGCTGGACAAGACCGGCACCCTCACCAAAGGTGAACCTGAGGTAGCCGAACTCGTCGTGCAGGGTCTTCCGGAAGCCGACGTGCTCCGCGCCGCCGCGGCGGTTGAGCGCGAGTCCGAGCATCCCCTGGCTCAGGCGGTCGTGAAGTACGCCGATGTGCGTGGCATCCCCAACGCTGTGGCCGAAGGCTTTGAGAACGTCCCAGGGCAGGGCGCTGTCGCCCTGGTCGACGGAAAGCGGGTAATGGTCGGCAATACGCGACTGATGGCCCGGGAGAACGTCCCCCTGGGTGCTCTCGAGAACCGCCGAGCTGAGATGGCGGCCGAGGGCCGTACCCCGGTGTGGGTTGCCATCGACGGGCGCCCCGTTGCGCTGATCGCAATCGCCGATGCGCCACGGCCGACCTCGAAGGCGGCCATATCCGCCCTTCGAGACAAAGGCGTGCAGGTCGTCATGCTGACCGGCGATAACGAGGCGACCGCCCGTCGCATTGGTCGTGAACTCGGGATCGACACAGTGATTGCCGAAGTGCTGCCAGCCGACAAGGCCACCAAAGTGGCGGACCTGCAGCGGACTGGCCGAAAGGTGGCCATGGTCGGAGACGGTGTCAACGATGCCCCGGCGTTGGCTCAGGCCGACCTCGGCATCGCGATTGGTGCGGGGACTGACGTGGCCATCGAGACAGCCGACGTCGTGCTCATGCGGTCGGACCCGCTCGACATCCCGACTGCGCTCACCATCGGTCGAGGCACGTTGCGGAAGATGCGTCAGAACCTCGGCTGGGCGGTCGGCTACAACAGCATCGCCCTGCCGATCGCCGCCGGCGTCTTCGAGCCGCTGGGCCTCGTCTTACGACCCGAGATCGCGGCCCTCTCCATGTCTGGCTCGAGCGTGCTGGTCGCAGTGAACGCCCTACTGCTCAGACGCTTGCCGCTTCCCGACGCCCGGGTTGAGCGGTAGCGTTTGCGACAAGGCAGCCCGGCTCGTATCACGTGGCCATCGAATAGTCGTGCGCCTCACGGTGACGCCCGCTCCCGGCTACTCCGTTTCGCCGACCCCAGTCGGGTGACCCCTGCGTTAAGTCCCAGCGAACTGGGGTCCAAGAAGGCTACCGAGAAGACTGACCACGGCCGGGTCGGTCCCAACGTAGATGACCAGCACCCGCCCCTTGAGGAAGAAGTGGGGTGGCGCCACCCAGTCGACGATCGTGGTTGCGGTCCCGCTCCCGTCGGCCCGGATCTGGTGGGCATCGGCCTCGGCGGCCGCCACCGAGCCGTATTCAAAGAGCTGCAAGTCGGCCGGGGCGGCCAGGGCCGCACCGTTCAGTCGGACCGTCGTACCAGATTGCGGGTGGAGGAACGGTTGCGCCACGGTGCCAGAGATGTCCACGGTCATGCTTCTGCGGAGCGCATCGATCAGGCTTACCTGATCCTGGACCGGGCCCCCATGGCTTTGCGGGACCGTTCCGCAAGCCGTCAGCAGAAGCCCGATCAGTACCAGCAGACGCTTCATTCGTCACCCCTTGAATCTGGCTCTACCGACAGGCGGTAAGCGCCAAACGTCGGCAATCCTAAGACGGGGGCACTTCAGAAAAGTTCCTACGGCACCCGCCAAGCCAGAAGTGAAACCATACGGCCATGGCCTAGGATCCGAAAGCGGGCGCGGCGGATCCTCGAGCAGCTCGTGCGGAAGGGTCGCAAACCGTTCGCCCTGCTGCGACGATGCCGTTGAGTTGATTTCTCAAAGCGCCAACCACGTTGCCAAACAACGCTCTATCATCGACGCGTAAGGCTGGACCAGGCACATGAACGGTGGCGGCATGGTCGGGATGATGCTCGGGATGCTCCTGTGGCTGGTTGTGCTGATTGTGGTCGTGGTCTTGGTGACCGTGTGGGCGGTGAGCTGGATGAAGGGCCGCCCGAAGCCTCCGAACTACTCGGCCGCGGTTCGCCAGCCGGAGATGCCGAGGTCTTGGTCGCCCGGGTCCATCGGGCCGACGGTCGTGTTAGACGAGAGGGTGGCTGGGGACCCGAGTTCGCCCTCTCAGCGATACGTTTTCAAACGGGAAGGCGAATACTGGACTCTCGATTATCAAGGTCAGGTGTCGCGCCTTAAGGATCGCGGTGGCCTCCGTTACCTCGCCACGCTCCTCGCGAATCCTCACCGGGAGATCTTTGCGCTCGACCTCGTGAATGGCGCAACGCCAAAGCCGTCCCGGGACGGCTGGAAAAACGCGGACGTAACCGCGTCGAGCAGCCGGGTAGTCGAGCCGTTGCTCGATGACCGGGCGAAGGCGGCCTACCGGACTCGATTAGACGAGCTCGAGGGCGAGCTTTCAGAGGCAGAGCGCTTCAACGATCCAGAGCGGGCCAGCCGAGCCCGGGCCGAGCGAGATGCGCTGACCCGCGAGCTAGCCCGCGCAGTTGGGCTCGGCGGCCGCGACCGGCCGAGTGGGTCGCCCGCCGAACGAGCCAGGATCAGCGTGACAAAATCCATCAAGGCGGCGCTGAACAGCATCGCCGCCGCGAACCCGACCCTCGGCAGGCACCTGGACTCGACGATCCGAACCGGCACCTTCTGTTCGTATTCGCCGGATCCGCAGGCCCCCGTCCACTGGGAGTTCTGAAGCTCCGCGGCTGACGGGCGCGTTCCCGGTCGGGTAACGACCGTTCCGCCCGCCGTCACGCCTCTCGGGTATGGAGCAACAACTTGGACCGATTGCCGGATCAGCATGGTTGCCCCGCCAATCTCTGCTCGGCATGGCACGGAACATGTTTCCGAGCATCGTCCTCGGAGGCGCGGTCCCGTTGGCGATCTATCTTGTGCTGAGGCGGTGGTTTCCGACGCCCAGCCTGATTCCCCTGAGCCTGGCGCTCCTTGCCCCGATGCTGCCCGCTCTGGTCAACCTGCCGCGAAGGCGGTCTGCTGACCCGTTCACGACGATGAGCGGAACCATGATGCTGGTGGGATTGGCCATCACGGTGGGGACCATCGTAGTCAGCGGTAGCCAGCAGCTCATCCTCATCTCCAGGTCGGCGCCGACGCTGGCCATGGGACTGGCGTGCCTGGCGTCCTTCCTGTTGCCCAAGACGCTCTCCTTCTACTTCGCCCGGCAGATCACCGCGGGAACCGAGCGGAGCAAGACGGAGACGTTCAACGATCTGTGGCAACTCCGGGACGTCCGCTTCGTCGCCCGACTTACCACCGTGGTCTGGGGCACAGCCCTGATGGCCCAGTTCGTTATCAGGGTGATCCTCGTCTACAGCCTGCCCGTGGCCCAGGTCATCGCCCTGAGCTCGATCCTCTTTACGGGCATCAGCATGGGAACGATGCTCTGGACCGTTCTTTATGGCACTCGGGCAATCCGGCGGATTCGTTGGCAAGCCAGCCGTCTGCGCCCGGCGTGGGAGGTAACGGGATGATGTCATGCGGCTTCGGGATGTGGCCGCTCAGTCTGCTAATCTTCGGTGTCTTCTTGATCGGCGTGACAGTCTTTGTCGTCTGGATGGTCCGCCAGCTCACGGGCGGCCAGGGCCCACGCCCCGACTCGCCAGAAGACATCCTCCGCCGGCGCTTCGCCGCCGGGGAACTCAGTCAAGCTGACTACGAGCAGGCGAGACGGACCCTCGGGCTCCGGTAACGGGATGGGACAGCGCGCCTTGCTTGTCATCTCCCTGGGCTTGATCGCCGTCTGGATAGGGCTCGCCGTGGGACTCTCTGCATGTGGCGCGACAAGCCCTTGGAACATGATGGGCAACGGCATGATGGGGGGCGGCGGGATGATGGCAGACCGTATGGGGGAACCGATGATGGTCTGGCAGGCGGGCCAGGGTCGGGTCGCTTCGCCTGAGGCAGCCGGGCAGGCGGCGATCACCGCGGTCCGGCGCCAGGGATGGGACTGGCTGACGGTGGACGAGGTCCATATCTTCCCCGCCTTCTTTGAGGTCGAATTGAATGACCGCAACGGCTTCAAGGGGCCCGAGGTCTACGTCAACCGGTCAACCGGCGACGCGGGCCCGGAGATGGGGCCGAACATGATGTGGGACACGCGCTACGGGATGGGCGCAACCTGTGGCCAGGCGCCGTCCGAAGCCCAAGCCCGAGCTGGCGTAGCTCCGCCTGCCGGCCTGTCGTTGGGGGACGGCGAGCGCCATCATGGGTACTGGGAGTTCGAGCTGAAGCGTGCGGGCCAGGTCGTCAACCAGGTGAACGTCCAGGACTGTGGCTCCGGCGTCGTCTTTGAGGCGGCGTGGCAACCGGACATGGTCAGCACGTATGCCCCGAATGGATAAGTCAAGCGTTGCGCCCGAAACCGAACGCGTCCGGCGCATCTGGGAGAGGCTCGCGCCCAGGTACGACAAAGACATTAAGTTCTTCGAGAGGGTGCTGTTCGCGGGCGGCCGCGAGTGGGTTTGTTCGCAGGCCAGGGGGAAGGTTTTAGACATCGGCGTCGGTACCGGGCGGAACCTTGCCTACTATTCACCGGACGTCATCCTGACCGGCATCGATCTCAGCGCTCCAATGCTCGACGTCGCTCGCCAACGAGCGGACAAGCTCGGGCGGCAGGCCGACCTACGGATCGGCGACGCACAAGCCCTGGAGTTTGCCGACGAGACCTTTGACACCGTGGTTTTCACCCTCGCCCTCTGCTCGATCCCTGGCGACCGGACCGCGATCAGCGAAGCGCAACGGGTTCTCCGCCCTGGCGGACAGCTGCTGCTGTTGGAGCATGTGGCCAGCCCGACGCCGCTAGTCAGGGCGGTCCAGCGGCTCCTCGACTGGATTACGGTCCGAACCGTGGCGGATCACCTGGTGCGCGACCCCCTCGTTTATGTGAAGGCGCTGGGCTTCAAGGTCGAGCAGGTCGAGCGGCTCAAGTGGGGGATCGTCGAACGCGTCGCGGCAACGAAGCCTGCCTGACTGACCCTGAAGTCAATGGCCCGTCAGTTCTGAACGTGTCGCGTCGAGCGACTGCTGCCGAGGCTCAGCAGTCCGACCGCTCCGGCGATTCCCAGTAGCGCACCTCCAATCAGAAAGAGAGAGCGGATGCCAATCGCGGCAACCAGGCCCGCGCCAACCGCGATGGAAAGGAGCCGGCCTATTTGCCAGACGACGTCGAGGATTGCGAAGGCACGCCCGCGGACTGGTGCTGGAACGTCGCGTTGGACCATCGTCTGGTAAGCCACCATCCCGGACGAGGTGTTGATGCCGTAGAGCGCGAGCAGGAGTCCTCCACCCACCCCACTGCGGATCAGGCCGAGGCCAATATCGCCGACGCCGCGGATGACGTAGGCGCCACTAACCGCCCGCGACGGGGGCAGGCGTTCGAGGAGTGGAACCATCAGCGGACCGATCAGCGCCCCAATGGCGATGGCGCTCAACCACAGCCCGTAGGCCGTGCCGCTCAAGCCATACGCCTGCCGCGCCAGGACGACGAGCAACGCGGAGGTTGCGCCGACGGCCAGGGCAGCCAGGCCCTGCATGGCGACAAGCGGCCGCAAGATCCGGATCTGCCCAATCGGGCGCATGGCGCCGGCAAGCTGCAGCCAGGCACTACCTGGTTTTTCCTCCAGAGCGGTGAGTTTCGGCAGGCCGATCAGCAACAGCGCCGAGCCAAGGAAGCTGAGGCCGTTCAGCCCGAAAGCCACCCTGGCCAGGCCGGCGGACACCAGGAGACCGCCAAGCGGGGCCGCGACCAGCTGAAGCCCCACCCCGGCGGTCCACTGCAATCCATTTGCCGCGGGCAGCGCTCGGTCGGGTACAAGTCGCGGAACGACCGCGTTCGAAACGGGGGAGAACGAGGCGGTCCCGACGGCCAGCAGAAAGCTGACGGCGATCGCCGTCGGGAACAAGGGTAAGGCGGTCAGAAGGCCAGCCGCCGCGGCCCGGAGAAGATCGAGGGACACCAGGAGCTGGCGGGGCGGGAGGCGGTCGACCACCAATTGGGCCGCGATGCCGCCGACAATGAGACCGATGCCTTCAGCGAAGACGATGGTGGCAACGGCGCTGGCTGCCTTGGTGAGACCAAGAACGAACAGCGGAAGGGCTGCGAAGTTG
>Ga0209802_1000458_pt1 | contig 31489 bp, 29 predicted proteins | sample GraSoiAngelo_129_FD_185886 | JGI IMG/M metagenome (GOLD analysis project Ga0209802, IMG submission 185886) | Grasslands soil microbial communities from the Angelo Coastal Reserve, California, USA - 14_0927_12_40cm (SPAdes) (version 2) | ecosystem: Environmental > Terrestrial > Soil > Grasslands ... | reverse complement strand
ACATTTTTTTCTCCTTGAGAAAATTAGGCGGATGGATGCTTGGATCGTGACGCACCATTCGCGACCCCGGGCTAGCCTATGAGAGAAATGAAAGAGGCGGATTCCTAACCGTTTTCTGGTTGGTATACCAACCAAATGCGATGCCCAGCCACTTACTGGACTGCGTAGTACCCACGATAGAAAAAGAAATAGCGAGCAGCCCAGCAAGTCGAAATGAAGTCGGAACGGCTACCTGCATCATACGTTCCTATTAAGGAAATTATTTGTTTATCTGAGGATCTGCCGCAACGCCCGCCCGGATTCGGCGTTGGGCCGCTTTGCTGCGAATTTCGAGCGATAATCGTCGCTCGCCCCGTCTCCCGGACCTGCGCGGCTTGCAACTTCCCGCAATGCTTCGAAAGCCTTGCGCCCATCCTGGGGCTCTCGCCACTCTCTATACCGAACCAGCAACTCCAACTTGCCTCTCGCTGCTGGCTCCTCTGTGGTTGCCATGCCAAGCACAACTCATTTTCTTGGGACTCCAAACTCCTCGCGAACAAAATACTGGACTATGGATGCGACTAGCCGTGCACATCAAGGATTCGCGCATCCGACGCCCTCCCTGCTGTTTGGTTTCAATTCATGGTTCCCGCTGAGCACAGAATGTCTCGCAGAAATGCGACTCGCTATTCACAAAGGAGGTCGAACCATTATGGAAATCCGAAAGGGTGAGCGGTGGCGTTGCCTGAATCCCGCATGTCAGAGCGAAATCTTGGTGATCGCGTCAAGCAAAGTGGTAAACGGCAGAAACCCGCGGTGTTCCTGCGGAAGTCCTATGAAGAAGCCCTATGTTCCCCCGGAAATGAAAATGATTCCATCGACGGAGGAGATGAGGCATGGTTTTGGGCCCCATATCACCCTGTGTCTTGATCTGTACCCCGCCAGGCGTGCTCCGCAGGGCAGCAGCTAGTCGCCTCGGCCCGCGGGAAAGGGTCTTTCTCGATATGAGAGTATTCAGAGGGCTCGCGATTCTTCTGGCGCTTGTATCGATTGCATTTGGCGTTTTTATCCCCTACGACTCCCTAGCCCGGCAGGTAGCTGCAACTCCCGGCCAAACAATCGCGGGTGCCCTGTTCTGTTTACGGGCCATTGCGTTGCTCTGCTTCGTATCCCGGCCGGCCCTCCAATGAGTCCCTCAAACCAATCACCGCAAGCTGTCTCGAAGGATGCCTCTTTCCCTCAGAACTGCCGGGCCGAGCTCCTCTTCTACGCGCAGACACGGACGGATCCGTTCGAGCCTACAAAAGTCCTCGGCGAGTATCCTTGCGATTACACAAGGGAGGACTGGGAACGCCGCTGGACCGAGTGGAATTCCCATCGTAATCCCTACGTCCATCTCTTCCTGTGCAGAGAACATGCCAGAAAAGTGGGACTCATCCAGTAACGGGGTGCGCGGCTTGGCGAGGAATTGCGGGCTGCCGCTTTTGTGGGTGCCCCACGTGTCGGGTTTACACGTGGGGGGGGCTTCCATGTTCATTTCTCTAACTCTCTTCTAATCCACGGATCAACGGGCACTAATCCGCCTTCCCGCTTCTCATAGAACAGATAGCTGCTCCAAATCCACGCGCCCGGATTTCTCACCAGTCCGCGCGTTCCGCGCACGAATGGTTCCCAACAGCGGAAGCCGCCGGTAACAACTGAACGTCATGAAGTGGAGATGACCGCGCCCATAGTACCGCTTCAGATTCTTCGGCATAGACAAACTCCCACGTGTAAACCCGACACGTGGGGCACCCACGCATTCTAACTCCCCGGTGTAGTATGAAGGTGGTATTTTTATATCGTGTTAGCGGGTGCCGGACGTAAAGTGCGGAAATGAATTCGCCCCACTGTCCGGATCTCCTGCCTTATAATCCTGGTTTTCAACCTCGAACTCCGGTTTCTGGAGTCCGCTTGGTGGTGCCGAAGTTCTGGGATTCCGGCTTGCCGAAAACTCCATCGGAGTCCCGATATCGCAGATCCCGGTTGGTTCTCCGGGACCGGACCTCTACCCATCCAACCTCTAAACTGCCCCCTAACCTCAAGAATCCACACGATATTTACATTGACAAGTAATAACAACATAGTATACTTATTTGCTCATTGGAAACGGTTGTCTATACATTATTTACTATATACACTTTTTGGATACAGTTTGTGTTACCGGGGCGTTCCCAGACAAAATTTTCCGCTACCACTCTAATCTGTCATTCTCCTCACTTCGCTCGCTCCTCCAAAGTTCCGTATACTCTTCCAAGTTCGCAACTCTTTTCTTTTCAAGCGATCCCGCACTCTTTGCGCAAAACACCCGGGGGTGAGGGGTACCTGTGGCACTCCTAAAGAGGAACTTTAAGTCGGTTGGAGTCTCTGGGGAAATAAACGCAATTCGGTTCCAGTTCCTACACAGACGCTGTAGGCATATCCTGCGCAGTTACTGGACACGGGTCACGGAACACGGATCACGGTTTTTTTCAATCCAACGCGGGAACCGCGTTCCGTTCCTGCCGCCGCCGATGCAGGTACCGCATCGCGATGTTCAGAAAGATGTCGCCGCACGAGGTCTCAATGCAAATCACCAGCGCTTCGGTGTCCGCGCTCCCCGCCAGACCCGCTTCATTCATGTGCACTTCCGGCGGAGACACTTTGAAATGAAAGCCTTTGTCGTTCAGCAGTGTCACCGAATTGCCGATGACCATGTTCGCCAGCTCACAAACCGTTTCGCGCACTACTTGCTCGCTTGCTTCCATTTCCACTCCGGCGAGCTGGCTAGCCACTTTCACCGCCACTTCCGGCGACAAATCCAGAATCACGCGCCCCTCAATGTCTCCCTTGATCGTAATCAGCGCCGCCACGCCTTTCCGCCGGTACGTGTTCTCGTCCATCTCAAGGTCCACGATTTTCGTCGGCCCCTGCAACGACTCGGCGAAAACCGCATCCGCAGCATTGATAAACGGCTGGATCAGTTCCATTCTCATGAGCGATGCTCCCCTGCCAGCGCTACCGGGGCGCCTGCGGCGGCCGGATCGTCACTCAACACGTACCGGAGAATTTCGTACAACACTTCCGGCTTCACCGGCTTCTGCACGAAGTGTTTTGCGCCCTTCTGCAGCGCCGCCAGAATATTTTCCTGGTATCCCACCGACGACACCATCACGATCCGCGCGTCCGCATGCTGGCGCACGATGCGCTCCACCGCCTCGATGCCTTCCATCTGCGGCATTGTGATGTCCATGAGCACGATGTCCGGCTTGCTGCGGTTGTATTCCGCGATGGCGGTCAGGCCGTCGCCGGCTTCCCCGGCCACTTCGCCGCCGAACATCTCGATCATTTTGATGAGGTTCTTGCGCGCGAAGACGGAGTCGTCCACCACGAGGTAGCGAACCGGCTGATTATCTTTTCTGAGCAGAGCGGCGAATTGTTTCATGGCCTTCTCCTTGTCCCCGCGCGCGCTTTCACGAGCGCTGGGATGATACGGGAATCCTTTCGTACTTTTCGTTCTTTTCCGTTTTCTCGGTCTTTCCGTCTTTCACGAACTTCTCCGCGGGATCTTTCGCCGCGCCATACTGACTCACGAAATACGAGCCGAGTCCATCGAGCGGAATAATCTTGTGCGCATATCCTTTCAGGATGGCCGCCCGCGGCATCCCGCTGACCACGCAAGTGTCTTCACTCTGCGCGATGGTCATGCCGCCGGCAGCTTTGATTGCGCCGAGTCCTTCCGCGCCGTCATCGCCCATCCCGGTCATCAGAACGCCGACGGCGGTGAGGCCAAATTCCTGCGCCACGGAGTGAAAAAGCACATCCGCGGAGGGACGGTGACCGTTCACGGGAGGTCCATCCGAAAGAACGGCCATGTCTCCACGCGGCATCCTTCGAACCATCATGTGGCGATTGCCGGGGCAGATGAGAACGCGCCCGGCAAGAAGCAGATCGCCGGAGCGCGCTTCGTGAACCTCAAGCGCGCTACATTCGTCGAGACGCTTCGCAAACATTTCCGTGAAGCCTTCCGGCATATGCTGCACCACCACAATGGTGGAATGAAAATCTTCCGGTACTTGCGACAAGACATATTGCAGGGCGTTGGGACCGCCAGTGGAAATGCCAATGGCGATCACGCGGCGCGGCGGCAGCGGGACACGTTTCCCTTTTTTCGCCGGGACGGGATCCTCGCGAACAATGGCTGGAGGAAGTTTGCGTCCAGCGCGCTTCGCGACTTTAATTTTTGCAATAAGCTGATCGGCAATTTCTTCGAGGTGTCCGGCGGCGGCGTCTTTTGGCTTGGCAAGAAAATCGACGGCGCCAAGAGCAAGAGCCTTGAATGTGGCATAGCCGCCTTCTTTCGAATGAGTGCTGAACAAAACGACGGGAAGAGGCGCACGCCGCATGATGAGACGTAGCGTTTCCATACCATCCATGCGCGGCATTTCGAGGTCCAGGGTGACCACGTCGGGCTGAAGTTCCTCAATCTTTTTCAGCGCGAAAGCACCATCCATGGCGGTGCCGACAACCTCGATGGTCGAGTCGCGCGCAAGGATTGCGGGAATCAGTTTCCGCATGAGCGCGGAATCGTCAACGACGAGGACTCGGATGCGCTCGCTCATGCGATTGCTCCCAGCGGGATGGCGCGAGCGAGGCGCGACAGAATAGCGGGAACATTCAAGATAAGAACGACGGTGCCGTCACCGAGAATGGAAGCGCCGCTCACGAGGTCAGTCGAGACGATTTCACCCGGCAACGCCTTGATGACCAGTTCTTCCTCTCCAACCAAGCTATCGACAACCATGCCGAAGCGCTTTTCGGCAGCGCCAATGACGATCACAAAATTCTTTTTCTTCGCGGGCTGCGACTCGATGCTGCGCAGGTGGCTGAGATGATTCAAACGGACGAGCGTGAGGATCTGCTCGCGCAGACGCAGCACCTCCCGCTGATCTACCTTATGAATCTCAACTTCAGTGATGCGTGTAATTTCGACGACAGAAGAAAGAGGCACGGCAAAGAGACGTCCGCCGACGCGGAAGAGCAAGGTTTGAATGCTGGCGAGGGTGAGTGGCGCGCGAAGCTGAAAAGTAGCGCCGCGGCCCTTTTGCGAGCTGACCTGGACAGTTCCCTTGAGGCGGTCCATGACGGTTCGAACGACGTCCATGCCAATACCGCGGCCGGACACTTCAGTGATTTCGGAGGCGGTGGTAAAGCCCGATTCGAAAATCAAATTCAAGGCGTCCTGGTCGCTGAGACGCTGCGCTTCGTCGGCTTTGAGAATTCCTTTTTCAACAGCGCGCGTGCGGACGAGGGCCAGATCTATACCGCGTCCATCATCGCGGACTTCGATCACGACCTGCGTGCCCTGGTGATAGGCATTGAGATAGACGGTGCCGCGGGCAGGTTTTCCCACCGTCAGACGCGCATCGGCGGGTTCGATACCGTGATCGACGGCGTTTCGAACGAGGTGCATCAGAGGCTCGGCAAGGGAATCCAAGATGCTCTTGTCGAGGTCGGTATTCTGTCCGGAGACTTCGAGGGCGACGTCCTTTCCGCATTGCTTGGCGACATCACGGACGACGCGGGGAAAACGGCGAAAGAGCTGCTCGACGGGCACCATGCGAATCTTCAAAACGCACTTGTGCAATTCATCGAGAATGCGGGCTTGAAAGGCCATGGCGTCGGCGAGCTTGGCCCGCACGGGATCCCTGGCGTGTTTCTGATCGAATTCGGTGAGAGTGCGGTTGAGCATGGACTTGCCGATGATCAATTCACCCACGAGGTTCATGACCGTGTCGATGCGCGCGGCGTCCACGCGGAGAGTGCTCTCGGCGACGGCCGCCGCGGCCGAGCGGGGATTTGCAGGTTTGGCGGCGCCGACGATTTCGGCACCACCGGCGGCACTGACTGCAAGATCAGCAGCCTGAGCCTCGAGCAAGTCGCCAAGCAATTCATGCTCCGGCATTTGTGCCGCAGAGACTCTTTCGATGCGCACATCAGAAACAATCGAGGGGATGCGGCAGTGGTGAAGGAGTTTTTCTTCCGCCTGTCCGCTCGCGAGAGCAGCTTCGACGATGTCGACGGTGGCCGCCGCCACGTTGTCTTCGGGGCGCAAAGCGATGACCGTGCCGCTCCCATGGAGAACGTTGCGGATCAGCTGGAAGGCCGCCGCGCGCATCAAGCTGTTCGGATCGATGCGAAGAGCAATGTTATAAACCGGCTCGCCACGGTGTACAGCCTCGGAGATCATGAGCTGTTCGTATTCCGTCCAGGCGAACCGGGCGGGCAAGTGGGCGGTGTCCTCCGCGGGGCTTGCGACAGCCCCCGGCTCTTCCCGCAGGCGCCGGATCATGGCACGAAGAGCATCCAGGGAAGGCAGTTTGGCATTCCGCTGATAAGCGGTCAGCATGGCACCAAAACAATCGGCGGCAGCGAGCACGAGCTCGACAAGATCCGCTCCGCGAGCCTGGGCAACCTGAGGAGAGAGCACGTCTTCGAGTTCGTGGGCGAGTTCACTGAGCTTGTGGAATCCGCAGGCTGCGGAATCGCCCTTCAGAGTGTGCACGGCGCGGCGTAGGCGGCGAATCACTTCCTCGTCGGCGGGGCGGGCTTCGAGCTCGAGGCCGGCTTCGTTGAGTGATTGCAGCAGCTCGCCGGCACTCTCAAAGAAGAGCGCGCGCAACTCACTGCTGCGGTCGTCAGGAGGGCGGCTCACGTGTTGGCCTCGATGCGCTGGTAAGCAGTCCCGTTGTTTTCATGAACCATGCGGAATTTCTGCGTCAGCCCGAATAAGCTCTCCGCATGGCCGACGAAGAGATAGCCCGCAGGATTCAAGCAGTGCCAGAACTTTTCAATCAGGCGCTTTTGTTCGGCTTCGTCGAAATAGATCATGACGTTGCGGCAGAGAATGATGTCGTTGCGGCGGGGCAGGAATTCCGTTTTGAGATTGTGAAAGTCGAATTGCACCAGTTCTTTCAGTTGGGACTTAACGGCGTACTTGTCGCCAGATTTTTCGAAGTAGCGCAGGCGGCAGGTGTAGTCCACTGGCTCCATCTGCTGTTCGTTATAGAGGCCTTCCTGCCCGACCCGGAGGCTGGCATAGCTGATGTCCGAACCCACAATTTCGACTTTCCACGGCGGGGGAATGAGAGGTTTTGGAGAAGGCATATCAAAAGGCAGAGGATTCCGCAGATAGTAGTAGGCCAGCGCGTCGCAGATCAGAATGGCAACGGTATAGGGTTCCTGGCCGGAAGAGCAACCGGCGCTCCAAAGGCGCAGTGTGTAGTCGCGGCGCTCCTGCTTGCGGCGGAGGATATCTTCGAGCACCGATTTCTGGAAAAGCTCAAGCTGTGGTTTATTGCGGAAAAAACTGGTTTCGTTAACGGTGAGGTTCTCAAGCAGAAGGGCCAGTTCGGCGCGCCCTTCTCTGCTGGTCAACAGGCGATAGTAGGCGTAAAAGGAATCGAGCTGACAGACTTTGAGGCGCCGTTGCAGGCGGTCTTTCAGGAAGTGCGAGCGGCGCTCATCGAAAAACATGCCGCATTCCTGGTAAACGAGAGTCTGCAGGAGCTTCAATTCTGCTTCGGTGAGCTGAACCTGGGCGGTAATCGTTCCCATAGCGTGTGCGTGCGACGGACCGTCAGCAGAAACGGAAAGAGAATTACCTGACGGTAGCGACGGGGTCCGCAACCTCCTCGAGCCGTTTCAACTCCGGACGGTGCAGGAGTTTGGAGATATCCAAGAGGATGATGAGCCGGCCCTTGAGCTTGCCGACACCGGTAACGTAACCGGAATCGCCTTCGGCAAAAACGGAGCCCGGGGCTTCGATTTCCGAGGGAGGGATTTTCAGCACTTCGGAAGCGGCATTCACGATGAGACCAATCAATTTGTTCTCCAGCTCGACGACAAGAATGCGGTTCTTTTTGTCGGGCTGAATTTCGGTCTGACCAAAGCGTTTGCGGAGATCCATCACCGGGATGATTTTGCCGCGCAAGTTAATCACGCCTTCGATCAGGTCCGGGGCGCTGGGGACGGCGGTGATTTCCGGAACGCGAACAATCTCGCGTACGGAAGCAATGCGCACGCCGTACGTTTCATTGCCGATCCGGAAACCAACAACTTGCAGGTCCTTTTCCATCAGAAAGTCTCCGGTTTTTCAGGAACGCGCCAATTCGGCATATTCGGGTTCCTGCTCACGGTCCCCTTGCGAGCCACGACGCTTGCCGTAAACATCTCCCCGGCGGGAATGCGGCTGGTTGGAACGGTCGAGAATGAAGCGGTCCATGCTGTCGAGCAGATGGCGCGAGAGTTTCAACATCTGCTCGGCGGCAGCAGAAAGCTCTGTGGAACTGGAAGCGGACTGCTGAACCAGTTCGCGCATCTTGTCCATGGCGCGCACGACGGCTTGTGCGCCAGAGGCCTGTTCTTCGACGGCGGAGTTGATCTCCTGGGTGATTTCGGTCAAGCGGCTAGTGGCCTTGGCGATCTGTGCCGATCCAATGGACTGTTCGTTGGTGGCGGCGCCGATTTCCTGGGAGAACTTATAGACTTCGGTGACGACGTTGGAAATCTTGTGGAGGGCGGAGCCGAGATCGTTGCCCAGGTTCAAGCCTTCCTCGACGATGCGGGTGCTGCGCTCCATATTCTCAACGGCCTGGCGCGCTTCGCGCTGGATGCTCTGGATGAGGTCGGCGATTTCCTTGGTGGATTGCGTGGACTTTTCCGCCAGTTTGCGGACTTCGTCGGCGACCACGGCGAAACCCAGCCCATGCTCGCCGGCGCGGGCCGCTTCGATGGCCGCGTTGAGCGCGAGCAGGTTGGTCTGTTCGGCGAGGTCGTCAATGACTTCAATGATTTTTCCGATGTCATCGGCGCGGTGGCCGAGGATGTTGATGATTTCCGCAGAGGCCTGAATGGACTGATTGGTCCGGTTCAGGCCGTCGGTGGCCTTCTCCATGGTCTGGATGCCGGTGACGACTTCTTCGCGGGAACGATTGGCGATATCGAGCAACACCTTGGCGGTATCGGCGACGCGCTGAATGGAGGTGACCATCTGATCGATGGAAGCGGAAGTTTCCGCCACGCTGGAAGCCTGAACCTGGGTGTTCTTCACCACGTTTTGCACGTTGATGCTCATTTCGTGCATGGTGCTGGAGACTTCTTCGATGGCGGAAGAAGCCTGGACGCTGACCTTGGCGGATTCATCAGCAGCACCGGCAACCTGATTGGAACCGGCGGAAACCTGGCCGGCGGAATCGCGCGTGGTGCGCACAAGTTGCTGGAGACCATGGGACATGCGGAGGAAGGCGTTGCCAAGGGTGTCGCGCTTGGAGCGCGGTGTGACTTCGACGGTCAAGTCGCCTTCCGCGACGGCCATCGAAACCGTGGCCATCTCCTTGAGGTACGCCACCATGTTGTTGAACGTGGTGGCGAGAGCGCCGATTTCGTCGGTGCGATGGATATCGATGTTTTGGTCGAGGTCCCCGGAGTCACCAATCTCACGGGTGACGGTCATGAGGTGGGTCAGGGGTTCGGTAATGGAGCGGGCGGTGTAGAAGGCCACAAATCCGCCGACCAGGAGGGCAATTAAGGTTCCGCCGACGGTCACGAAGCCACTTACGGCGCCGGCAGTGTTGGCTGATTTGGTGGTCTGCTCCAGAAACTTGGAGATGTCCGCGATGCTCTGATCGAGAACGACAGAAGACTTAGTCAACCAGGAGGAGGGATCTTTTTGGAGGTAGAAGATCTGAAGGTCGGAAACAGTGGCGTCGCCGGAATCAACCTGATGACGCTTGGCCATCAAAGGCTTTGCGAAATTGTCGGCCCAACTGGCTTCGGTACTCTCGACCTGAATGAGGGCGGTACGGACGGCATCGCTGGAGGTCTGGGATTCGCCGCGCTTGATGAGATCGGAAATGTCGGTGAGGCCCTTGTTGACCTTCTCTTCGTCGCGAGGGTCGCCGCTGAGGAGAAAGTCATTCATGTTGAGGCGATTCAGCATGATCTGGTAGCGCACGGATTCGACGGTGCTCTTGCTATCGAAAGCAGCACTGGCGTCGGTGCGCGCCGACTTGGCCATCCAACCCGCGACGATGTTCACGAAGATCAGGATTAAGAGCAGGCCCAGAATCAGGCCAAAACCCGCGTAAAGCTTTTTTCCGATGGTCATTTCAAAATGCCTCCACTCCCCTCAACAGCGCAGCCTGCATGGGACCGCATCTCTCTAAACGTTCCTTGGTTGTCCGCGCCTCTACTCCGTAAGGTGAAACTCAAATTCAACGATCTGTGTGGTTTCTTCCGGAGCAGGCACAAACTTCCACTCCTTCAGGGCGTCCTGGCATGGCTGAACGAGCAAAGGATGCCCACCAATGACTCGCGTGGTCTTAACGTGGCCGTCCGGGGCGATTACGACTTCGATCTTGACTTTGCCTGTGACGTTCATCCGCCTGGCAAGGTCCGGATAGATCGGCGCGGTCTTGGTCTTGACCTTGCGCTTGGATTCATCAGTGGAACCTGTCTGGGCAAACGCGGAAGCCCCCCAGAGAATGGCAACTGTGCCCACGGCGAGCGCGACCTTTTTCCAACTGGTGGTTCTCATCGACACGACCCTCGTTGGGGAATGAAATGACCCCTTCGGAGGAAAGGCACGTGGGATGCCAGGCCCGGAGAGGGAAAAAGCGATCTGGTCGAAGCGTGCAAAAGGTCTATAAACAATAGAAAGAAAAAAAGTTAGCTAGGAGCACGAGGAGAATCTGTGGAAAGCAGGAAGCCCGCCGATGTCTCAGATGACCGGTGCGGGGAAGGTTGGGGTCTCAGGCTGAGACGGGGGAGACGAGGAGCAAGCCCTCAGCTATAGGCAGTTTCGCAACAGAGAACTGTTCGAGGATTGACTCAGAATGAGACTCGCGCGTACGTTTAGTGAGTACGATAACTCGCAACTTGAGACGAACGATACTTCCCTCCCACAGATGAAAGCATTGAAAACAGCACGGCCGACCGGCCAGACACCCAAGCGCGAGATAACGAAGCCACGGTCCGCCACAGCGAGGACTGCAGAAGAATTGATGGAACTGGCCGTCGAGGCCGCACGGTCGCGGCACCTACCGGATTTTCTGGAACAGTTCGCGTTGCGTTCCGCATGCATGCTGGGAGCGAGCTGGGGCGGTGTGGCCGTTTACCTGGGGCGCGAAACGAAATTTCATGCGATGCGGGGAAGCGGTGGTTCCACTGTTTCTTCGGGAGAAGAGTGGATCCTTTCGAATGCGCGGGAGTGCCGCAGCGAGATGGAGACGCGCACCCTGCCGAAGGAGATCGCTGCGGCGCTGCCATGCGCGGAAGAACCGGAGGCGGTGATTTTCGTTCGAATCGCGTCGAGCGACAACGAAAAGCTGGGAACGCTGTGTCTGTTCCGGAAACGGAAAACGCTAGGGGCGGAGGAAAAGCGCCTGCTGCGCGCGCTAGCCAGTCATGCGGCGCTGTCGCTGGAAAATTTCCGGCGGTTTTCGCAATTGGAGAGGTCCAAGCGGCAGTGGGTGGAAGATATTGATGCCATCAGCGATTACATCGTGGTGCACGACCGGGCGTGGAAGATTCTGAGGACCAACCGTTCGCTGGCGTCGTATCTGGGAGTTCCGCCGGTGGCGCTGGTGGGCGAGGCGACAAGCAGCTTGCGATCGATCGCGGAAACGGGAAGCGCGTTGCCCTGTCCATTCTGCCGCGACACAGAGCGCGCACGGGAAGAGTACGTGGCGGGTTCGGCGGAGCGGATTTTTCTGGTGTCCACGTCGCGCACACCGGGAGTGACCGACGACGACACGCGAACCATCCATGTGCTGAAAGACATTACTGACCGCCGGGAAGCGGAGCGGAGATACCGCGAACTGTTTGACAGCATTCAGGAAGGGCTGTTTTTCGCGACGCCGGAGGGGAGATTTTTGGATGTAAATGACGCCATGGTGCGGATGCTGGGGTATGCGTCGCGCGAAGAGTTGCTGCGCGCGGATGTGAGCCCGCATCTTTATCCGGCGCCGGAAGCACGCGAGAAATTTCTTCGAGCGCTCGCGCAAAGAGGAGTATTGCGCAATTACGACGAAACGCTGCGGCGGAAGGACGGGACACTGCTGCACACCTTGCAAAACATTACGGCGGTGCGCGACGCGCGAGGGCGCATTGTGCAGATTCGCGGACTGATGCTGGACGTGACCGAGCAAAAGACATTTCAATCGCAGTTGCAGCGGGAGCGGGACTTTAATCAGAAAATTCTGAATACGACGCAGAGCATGATCCTGGTGCTGGATACGGCAGGACTGATCAGCTATGCGAACCGGCGATGCTACGAAGCGGGTTACCAGGAGAGCGAGCTGATCGGACACCGGCTGGTGGACTGGGTGGAGGCTTCGCACCGCGAGGATTTCGATGCGGCGCTGGAAACCACGGCGAACGGGCATCAGGTGGAGAACCTGGAGTTGCGCGCAAGGCGAAGCGACGGTTCGATGGGTCATTTTTCGATAAGTTTGAGCCCCATGAGGGACGAACAGAACACGGTGAACAACGTGGTCGTGGTGATGACGGACATCACCGACGCGGTGCTGCTACAGGCGAAACTGGCGCATAGCGAAAAGATGGCCACGATCGGGCGGCTGGTGTCGGGCGTGGCGCATGAAGTGAACAACCCGCTGGCGGCGATTCTCGGATTTACCGACCTGCTGCTCGAGAATCCGGAGGTGCCTGGGTCGGCGCGGGAAGATTTGCAGATCATTTTGCAGGAAACCCAGCGGACAAAGGATATCGTGCAGGATCTGCTGAGCTTTGCGAGGCAGCGGCCGGTGCAGCGAGAATTGGTGCGCGTGAATGCTGTACTGCGACAAACGATCAAGCTGCGGAGCTATGATTTTGCGAGCCACGGCGTGGAAGTGAAGGAAGAATTCGAAGAGACGCTGCCTTCGGCCTTGGGGGATTCACAGCAATTGCAGCAGGTTTTCCTGAATATTTTGAATAACGCATACGATGCGGTACAGGAAGCGGGGCAGCGGGGCCAGATCAAGATTCACACGCGGAGGCATGGGGAAGCAATTGAAGTGGCCATCACTGACAATGGCAAGGGGATCGCCGACCCGCAGCGGATTTTTGATCCGTTTTATACGACAAAGCAAGCGGGCAAAGGAACAGGGCTGGGTCTGAGCATTTGTTACGGAATCGTACGCGCGCACGGCGGAGAAATTCAATGCTGGAACAATGAAAACGGGGCGGGAAGCACGTTTGTAGTGCGAATTCCGGTGGCCACGGAAGGTGCGCTGTCCGCAGCGGCTGCGAAAGAGGTGGGACGATGAGCGCGCAGCCGGCACTGTCGATCAAGGGACCCATCTTGCTGATCGAAGATGAGCCTTCGGTCATCGCGTTTCTGCGCGCGGCGCTAGAGCGGCGAGGATACGCGGTGGTGAACGCTTCCTCGGGTGAGGAAGGACTCAAGCAGCTTTCGAACGGACGGTACGCCGGGGTAATCTCCGACATTCGAATGCCGGGCGCGGTGAATGGGGCGGAAGTACACGATTGGATTCAGAAAAACCGGCCGGAACTAAAGACCCGAATCATTCTGATCAGCGGAGACACCGCCAACAGTGAAACCCAGGCGTTCCTGGCGCAGAGCGGGACGCCGTGCATTGAGAAGCCCTTTCGAGTTCAGCAATTGATATCAACAGTGGAAAAAACGTTCGGGAAGCCATGAGCGAAGAGATGAAAACACGGCTGTTGGTAGTGGATGACGAACAGAGCATACGCAGGCTGTGCATGACGATCGGCAACACGCTGGGCTACGCGTGCTCGGAGGCGGAGAGCGCCGAGGTTGCGTTGGGGCGGCTCGAATCCGATGCGCCGGATCTCATTCTCACGGACCTCAAACTACCAGCGATGTCGGGAGTCGAGTTGTTGAAGCAGACCAAGATGCTTCTGCCACACACGGAAGTGGCCATCATGACGGGCCATGGGTCGATCGAATCGGCCGTGGATGCGATGAAGCTGGGAGCGTATGACTACATCGAAAAGCCGTTCCGCGTGGAAAAGATGCGCTTGTTGCTGCAACGCATGGCAGAGAAAGTACACCTAGTCACGGAAAATGAGTTTCTGCGCGAACGGGTGACCGCGGAAGAAAATCTGGACGGCATCATCGGCACGTCAGCAAACATCCAGGATGTGCTGCGGATGATTTCGCGGCTGAAAGACACGCGGACGCCGGTGCTGATTTCAGGCGAAAGCGGCACAGGGAAAGAGTTGGTGGCGCGCGCCATTCACTTCCGGGGATTGATGGCCCAAACACCGTTTGTGGCCGTGGACTGTGGCTCGTTGGTTCCAACGCTGATGGAGAGCGAACTTTTCGGATACGAAAAAGGCGCTTTCACGGGCGCGACGAAATCCAAAGCCGGACTCTTTCAAGCGGCGAATGGCGGCACGATCTTCCTCGACGAGATCGGCGAGCTTCCCCTGGAGATGCAGGCCAAACTCCTGCGAGTTCTGCAGGAGAAAGAAGTGCGACCGGTGGGAAGCAATGAAAAGGTGAACGTAGATGTGCGGGTGATCGCGGCGACGAATCGCGATCTGGAGGCCGCTTATCGAGGGGGAACGTTTCGAAAGGACTTGTATTTTCGATTGAACGTCGTGACGGTGCACCTCCCTGCCCTGCGGGACCGACGGTCGGATATTCCCGTGCTGGTACATCATTTCCTGGACCGCTACGCCAAAGTTTCGCAAATCCAGGTGACGCCAGCAGCCATGAAGAGCCTGCTGCAGTATGAATGGCCGGGGAACGTGCGCGAACTGGAAAACTGCATCGCGCGAGCCATAACGCTCGGCGACCGCAAGACCATCGACGTCGTCGATCTCCCTCCGGCCATCCGAAGTGAGCAGTCGGAGGCCGGCGCCGTCATCTCACCGGATTCTGCTTCTCTGTCCACAACCGCGCTGGCAGAAATGGAAAGGATGACGATCTTGCGGGTCTTTGAACAGGCTCGGGGTGATAAGGCGCTGGCGGGAAAGATGCTGGGCATCAGCCGCGCCACGCTCTATCGCAAACTGAAGCGATATAACATCCCTCTGAAACCAAGTGCGGGGGACAGCAAAGCCGAGGCAGAAACAGCGGTGCAATAGCTGAGAGAGCGTCTCACCGCACGAAAGCCGAGTCGGCCCGCGAGTCGGAGGGTGAGACGCCAACGTTTCACGGTGAGACACTTGAGGCATTCTTGCCCGGCACAGGAATTCTAAGCTCTTCTGTTTCAATACCTTCACCAAGGCATACCTTTGGAATTCTTTGGCGCGCAGCGTGCAACTTTGCCAGCGGCAGTCTGTGTCTGCTGTGCAAAAAGTGAGTCTCGTTGTAGCGGCGCTGGTAGGTCGTGAAGAGAAGACGTGAGGCAACGTGGGGAGACCCGGGAACACGGTGCTGGCAAGGACTGAAGAGAGTTGCGTTGAGCAGTTGGCGCGATTTTTTCCGCTGGCCAGACCGGTAAAAATCCCTGTGCAGGTGACGTCGTCCCGGGGCAGTAGGACGCACTTGCGGGAGGAGACCGTCGTCGAGTTCAGCAGCGGAGACCACGCCATTTTTCTTTCTGCGCTGCCTTTGGAGTTCGGCGACCGTGTACGGCTCGAGGCGAGGCCGGAAGGCCATCAGGCAGAGGCCAAGGTTGATGCCGTGCAGTACGACGAAGGATGTAAAGCAGTGGCCGTAAAGTTTTTGCAGGGCCCGTGCGACTGGGTGGTGAGCTAGCGGTGAATAAGACGACGACAGCGCAGAACATTCCAGCTCCGAACCAAGCGGAAAACCCGCGGCAGGTCCAATGGAAAGAAGCGCGCGCGGTATTTCCGATTTACCTTGCACTCGCCAAGCAACTGTCTCTCGAAATTCCTTTTTCACAGGCAAAGCGGAATCTCCCCGACAAACCGGACCTCGAACTGTTCAACCAGGTACATGAGTGGTTGGATTCCATGGATCTGCGCGTCATGGTGCACCAACTGCGTCATCTCCTGCAGATGACCACGCTGAACGCCAGCGAAGGCGGACTGCGCGCATTGATTCATCGGCATCTTCGCAAACCAAAGAAGAACAGCATGGATCGGGACAAGATTGATTTTCTGCTCGTCCAGTATTTCGCGTTGTGCGCGCCAGCCAAAATCTATCACAAGCAGATCGAGCCTGCGGACGTGGCCCAAGTGATGCAGCCAGTGCTCGGAGACGTGGATCCCACACCGCTATCATGGTGCGCGCCGCTAGAAAAGATGATCGAAGCGCTGCGGAACTTCCGTAGCCTGCGGGAGATCCTGAAAACGAATTTTATTCAACAGGGGCGAAAGGTAAAAGAAACAGCGGGCGGGATGTTCTACGATGCACCAGCGTTGCTGGCTTTCATACGCTTTAATTTCCTGCTCCGCCGCACACTGATTGAGCTGATGCACGCCGATTTGATCGCCATCCGCACCGCCCTAGCGCAATTACAGGCGGCCGGTGTGCGAACGATCGACTGTCACCACGCGGGGCTACTGACCGGCGAGCCGCTTACCAAGACCCAGAAGATCGCGGATGAATGGAAACAGCCGTTCCAAAAAGAATACACGGAACGATCGGTCAGCCAGGCGTTTGAGCAGCTTCTCGGATTGCGCACTGACGTTGAGCAAGCACTCGAAAAAGCAGCCTTGAGCCCCACCCCCAGCACTTCTCCAACCGCGTCCCTATCGGCAGCGAAGCCGTTTCCCTCAGAGAGAAAGGCGGTTCTGGAACCGAAAGCTCCCAGTGGCAACGCGAAATCCAAGGAGCCCGGTGGGGTGTCAACCACAAAGGGAACCGGCCCTGTCGCCGCACTTGATTTTGAAACCTGCATGGAACAAATCTGGGAACAGTTGATTGCCACACCGCCCTCGCGCGGGAGATCGATGACCACCGTAAAAATCGGCGGAGCTCGGATTCTGATGTCGTCCTGGGAGGTAGGGGCTTTTGTGAGCGATGACGGACCATCGGCGGAGGATTTGCGGCGCGCCGTAGTAGCACGGGTGCTGGTCACTACCGCGATGGAATCCGCCAAAGAAACGGGGAACGCCACGTCGCTCGATGGGGCGATGAACATGGCACGCGTCGAGGTGACACGATTGCAGGAGCGCGTGGACGTGGCCAAGCAGGCGAAAGACACGGAAGCGGCAGTAAATCTTGGGATTAGCACGAAACGTCTACTGTCGACGCTGGAAGAAGCTGAAAAGCTGTAACGGATAGCGCAGTGAATCCGGCAGGACAGGATGAGCACTCCGGGAGGCGGGTTTTCCTTGCGACACGCCAACGTAATCATCCTCACCGACGAAACCGAATTCGCCCGGCTGCTGACGGCCGGCTGGCAGACTGAGCGCCAGGTTCCCAGAGTTACCGTCCTAACCAGCGATTTGTGGCAGGAACGGGGAGCGCCAGCTCGCGACTTGGTTGTGGTGGGTCCGGTGCGTGAAGGAGGACTGACCAGCGTTCTCCGGGCGCTTGATCCTTCAACGGCAGTCATTCTGTGCGTTCCAACAGATTCCAAAGAACTCGGGCAATTGAGAGCGAAGTACCCGAAACTCATCCACGTGCCGCTGCGAGAGGATTGGGCGCAGACTCTGTTGCTCGTGGCTGGTGAATCACTTCGCCGCGTGGAAGCGCTGCGGCTGGCGCGTCAGGCGGAGCGAGCTGCCGCCAAGAACGAAAATCACGCCACACTGGGCCGATACATGTTGGACATGAAGCACAGCGTGAATAACGCGCTGACCTCGACGCTGGGAAATGCGGAATTGCTCTTGCTAGAACCTGGGCAGCTCTCTTCGCAATCGCTGGCGCAAATCAAAACCATTCACAGCATGGCATTGCGCATCAATGAGATTATGCAGCGTTTCTCATCGCTGGCTTCGGAGATGCAGGAGGCTGAGAATACATCTCAAGCTGAGACGGAAGGAGCCGAGGCGTCGGCTTCCCAACGCCATTGAACGGGTGGGTCCCACCTGCAACGCATTCAAGACTAAAGACTTAACAACACACGACACAAGTTCAGAGGGAGCGGAGCGGCTGGCTGCTGACGTGCACCTCTTCTCTCTGGATAAGTATGGGGAGAGCGCGGCTGTGCACAAAAAAGTTCTGATCGTTGACGACTCGCCGGCCGAAGTCAAGCTGATACACGGCTTGTTGGAGAAAGAGGGTTATTGGCCCGTAGGCCTAAATGACCCCAAGCGGGTGGAAGAGGCCATCGCGCTCGAACACCCCAGCGTCATTTTGCTGGATATCGTGATGCCAGGTCGCAACGGCTACCAAGTCTGCCGGGATTTGAAAGGCAACGCGGAGTTCAACTCCATTCCGGTGATCATGGTGACCACCAAGGATTCGGTAAGCGACAAGTTTTGGGGCCAGCAACAAGGCGCCGATGGGTACGTCACCAAGCCGTTCACGCGCGAAGAATTGATTCGCGCGGTCCGACGATTTGCATGAGCGTTTTGCGGAGAATACGCGGGCAATGAGCGAAGATTTTCATCTTGAGCCGCTCCCGGCAGACGCCGCCACCGGCGAACTGCTGGAAGCGCTCGGTCCGATCGAAGAGCGGGCGCCGGAATCGCAGTACTGCGTGTTCCGCAGCGGGCGCGAACGCTTCTGCTTGCCGGTCCTGGATGTCGAGGAAGTACTGGATTGGCCGTTGCTGACCAAGCTGCCACTGGGCCCCGCGTACCTGGTGGGCATCTTCAATTTGCGCGGCGTGATTGTGCCGCTGATAGACATTGCCATTACCGAAGGACGCCGGCCCGGACTGCTTCCCAAACACGTCGTGGTGGCAGCGCTGCGGAGCGAAAGCCGTATCGAGGACGTCAGAGTCGGGATTGCCGCGGACGAAGTGATCGGAACTTACTCCGTGAAGAACGAGGATTTTCTCGAGCAAGCGCCGGAGAATGTGCCTCATTGCATCGGCATGCTGCGGCACGACGACCGGCTGGCGTTGGTAATCGATCTGCGCCGGCTGCTCGAGGTATTTCCGGGGCCCAGCATTTGAGCTTTGTGGAGACGATGCCGTTTGACGGCAGGGGCTCCGCGGAAAAGATTTGGAGGGTGGTATGAAATCGCGACTGAGTTCGACAATCTGGGCGCTGGTCCTGCTGAACGGCCTGGTCTTCCTGGTCGTTCTATGGCTGGCGTTTGGCGCAGGGAAGAAGGCGGGTGAGGCCTCTTTGTTTGACTTTGGATCACCCGCCGGAGGAAGCATCATCTTCGCGCTGGTGCTGGCGCTCGGCACGTCGGTGATTCTTGCCTGGCGTTTCGGAGCTTTGGTGAGGCCCGTGCAGGCTCTCGCGGAATTCTCGGAGCGGCTGGCCGCGGGTGACCCGCGCGCGCGCGCCGAAGTCAATTCGAACGACGAGCTGGGCTACATTGCGGACAACTTGAACCGCGCCGTGGCCAAGGTCTCCAAGGCGACGAGCAACCAGGATGCGAATGACGCCCTGCAGAGGAGCATCACCGAGCTGCTGAGCGTCATCAACCAGGTAGCGCGCGGCGACCTGACGCTGCGCGGCAAGGTCACCAATGACGCGCTGGGCAATGTCACGGACTCGATCAACTACATGCTCGACAACTTCACTAAGGTCCTGGAGCGCGTGCGCAAGGCGGCCATGGAAGTGACCGCTTGCTCGAACAACATTCTTGTGGCCGCCGATGAAATGCAGGCCGGCGCAACCCAGCAGGACCAGGAAATCACCAATACGTCGAGCGCCGTTGAAGAGCTGACAGTATCGATGAAGCAGGTCTCCAATAACGCCGAGGCCAGCGCCGAAGCGGCTCGCCGCGCACTCGACGCCGCCGAACAGGGCAACCGCGCAGTGCGCGACACGCTGGAAGGCATGCAACGCATTCGGGCGTCGGTGCAGGCCACCGCGAAGAAAATCAAATCGCTGGGCGACCGCTCTCTGGAAATTTCGGAGATCATCAACGTGATTAACGACATCACGGAGCAGACCAACTTGCTGGCGTTGAACGCCGCGATTGAAGCGGCCCGCGCAGGTGAAGCGGGCCGGGGGTTTGCAGTCGTAGCCGACGAAGTTCGCAAGCTGGCCGAGCATAGCCGGAGCGCCACGAAAGATATCGCGGCACTCATCAAGGCCATTCAGGCAGAGACGAACGAAGCCGTGGTCGTCATGGAAGAAGGCACAAAGGAAGTCGAAGGCGGGGCCACGCTCGCCGATCAAGCGGGCCGCGCGCTGGATGCCATTTCGAATGTGGTGCGGCAGTCGGCGGAGCTCGTCCAGGAAATTTCGCTGGCGTCCAAACAACAGGTGCGCGGAACGGAAGGCGTGGCTCACGCGATGCAGATCATTTCCAGCATTACGCGGCAGACTTCGCAAGGAACACGCGGAACCGTGGCAACCGTGAGCCAGCTCGTCAAGCTGTCCGATCAACTCAACGAGGCACTGGCGCAATTCCGCGCGTCATCCAAGGCGGCTGCGAAGGAAGAATCCGAGCGGCCCGTCCCAGCAGGCGCTATCCGTTAAGCAAAGACTCTCTTCTTCATGCTGAGAAGGAAGGAAGAGAGCGGCCGAACAAACGGGAGAACGATGAGCGAGCGCCATGGATCAGGGCACTGGTTGAGCGAACACGAGTTGAGTGAGATCCGCATGCTAATCGAAGAGCGGACAGGAATTTGCTTCGATGAATCGCGCGAGCGGTTTTTTTCGACCCGTGTGCGGGAACACCTGCGCGTCAAGGGAATGGAACGCGGGGCGGACCTGCTGCGCAGCATGCGCAAATCAAACGTCGAATACGAGTCCTTGCTGGAACGCTTGCTGACACAGGAGACCAGCTTTTTCAGGTATCCCGCCGTATTTGAGGCTTTCGAGAGACGCGTTTTGCCTGAGCTGCACGTCAAGAAATTCTGGAAGAATCCGCGAACCCTGCGCATTTGGAGCGCAGGCTGTTCGACAGGCGAGGAGCCTTATTCGATTTCCATAACCATCTTGGATTCGCTGTCATTTGCGGACTCCTGGAACGTGGAAATCCTGGCCACCGACGTTGGCCGCCAGGCGCTGAAGCACGCTGAGGGCGGGATCTACTCGGGCCGCAGTATTTCCAGCGTCAGCGAAAAGCAACTTACAAATCATTTTGCGCCGGTGAACAACGGGCAGCAGGTCAAGCCGAGACTCCGGAAGATGGTTTCCTTCGCACCAATGAATCTGGCTTCACCGGTTTATGTCGGGCGAATGGACCTGATCTTCTGCATGAACGTACTGATTTATTTTTCCGAAGAGCGCCGCCACGCCGTGGTGCAGCGTTTCTACGACACCCTCGAACCTGGCGGATATCTTTTCCTCGGGCACTCGGAATCGATTTCGAAAATGCCGGTGAAGTTTCAGGCCATCGTGCTGAATGATTGCATTCTGTACCGCAAGCCGACCGCGGACGAATTGCTAAAACCTGAACTGGTGGCGGAGGGACGGGCGTGAGCGCGCCAGACCGCGAAGCCGTCGAAGTCTTCCTCCAGGAGGCATCGGAGCACCTGCAGTATTTGCGGGAGTACGTCACGGTGCTGCAGGAGGCTGAGCCGCGGCACGAAGACCTAGAGCGGCTCTTCATCTCGGCGCACACCCTCAGCGGCACGTCGGCGAGCTACGGATTTCCGCGATTCTCGGAAATTGCCGCAAAACTGGCGCACGTCTTTCAATACGCATTGAACGCCCCGCTAGGCGAAGACTTGCACGGGCCGTTGACGGAATTTCTTTCCGACGGTATCTCGCTGCTCGAAACGGATCTCCTGGAAATCAGCGACACGGGCAAGGAGAGCATCGAGGACATCGCCGTCTTCAAAGAGCGGTATCGCTTCGCGTTCCCAACCGAGCCACCTCCGCTCAATCTTTCCCAGCCCGAAGCGCATGAACAGGAAAAGCTCGAGGAATCCCCCGCGGCGGTGACCGGTTCTTATTTTGACGTACTGCCGGTCGACGACGAGGTGCCGGACGAAATCCTGGAATTCTTTCAGCCCGAGGCGGAAGAACACTTTCAGGTTGTTAGCGACTGTCTGATCTCGCTGGAAGGCAACAATAATCCGGAGGAGATCAACAAGCTGTTCCGCGCGATTCACACCGTGAAGGGCTCGGCAGCGCAGGTGGGGCTGAAGCGGCTGGGTGGGATCGCACACCGGGTCGAAGATTTGATCGGCCGGTTGCGCGATGGAGTGATTGAGCCATCGCCAGCGGTCGTCGATCTGTGCCTGGAGTCGGTGGATGTTTTGAAAAAGACTCTCCACCGCCAATGGGGGGATGAAACGGAGATGCGAGCCGGTGTTGATTCCCTGCTGGGACGCATCGCCGAGTTTGCGCCCCTGGAACCGGAAGAGCCGGAAGCGCCATCTGCGGCAGCGGAAGCGACGGAACATCAGGAAACCAGAGAGAAGGCCGCCGCGCCGCTGTCCGCTGCCCTGGCGAAAAAGCCTGCGAAGCAAGCTGCCGGCGGGGCTTCCGCGGTGAAATCTGTTCGAATCGCCCTCGCGCGCCTCGACCGCATGATGAATACCGTCGGTGAATTGGTCATCAACCGAACGCGAATGGTGGGCCGCGTAGCGGAACTTGAAAAGTTGGTGGACACGCTGAGCTTCTCGAAAGAGCGGCTGCAGGGCAAAGTTGCAGAGTTTCAGGAGAAATACGAATTCAACCGCATCAGCACGAACTTGACTTCTGCACCGTGGAACGCTCAGCCGACTTCGAAGATGCTCACGAGCGCGGCCGCGGGCGACAAGTCCTTCTGGTCGGAATTCAGCGAACTGGAATTGGACCGCTACGACGATTTCAACATTTTGTCGCGGTCGATGGCGGAAATTTCTGCGGACGTAAACGAAGTACTTTCCCAGTTGGAAGGTTTCATCGGGCGCGTCGAAGGCGACATCGACGAGTTCACAAAGCTGGCGCATCATCTGCAAGATGAGATTACCGCCGCGCGAATGGTGCCTATCGGAACGCTGTACTCACGGTTGTCGCGCGCGGTGCGCGATGCGGCAAAATCGACGAACAAGCAGGTGGAGCTTGATCTGGCCGGCAGCGAAACGGAACTGGACAACAACATTATTCAGCAGATTTCCGATCCACTCGTGCATCTGGTGCGTAATTCCGTGGCACACGGTATCGAGCACACCTACGAACGCACAGCCGCCGGCAAACCGGGCACCGGGAACATCATGCTGCGTGCCTATCACCGCGGCAATCACATCTATATCGAGGTGGAAGACGACGGCCGGGGAATTGACTATGAGCGCGTGAAGCACAGTGCGATCGAGCGCGGCCTCGTTTCGCCGGAGACGGCAGACCGCCTGACGGAACGCGACTTGCGCGAGATGTTGTTTCACCCGGGATTCTCCACCGCTCCCGTCAAGACGGAATTGGCCGGGCGTGGCGTGGGCCTCGACGTCGTGCGCGCGAACTTGAATGCTCTAAATGGCGAAATCGACATCCAAAGTACGAGCGGTCAGGGGACGAAATTCACGCTGAAGGTGCCTTTGACGCTGATCATTTCGCCGGCGCTTTTTGTGCGTTGCGGCACGACGCACTTCGCCCTGCCCTTGGCGGTCGTCGAAGAAATCCGCCGTCTGCGTGCGGACGAAATCGAAGACGTAGGCGGGAAATTGCTGACCAAGGTGCGGGACGTGGTCACCGAAGTTGTACGCCTGGATAGTTACCTGGGCTTGCCGCCGCTCGAGCCCATCAACGGATATTTCCGGATGGTCGTGGCCAATGCCGGAAACCAGAAGATTGGCCTGGTCGTCGAGGAAGTTCTCGGCAAAGATGAGATCGTAATCAAAAATCTCGGCGAATACCTCCGCCGCGTGAAACTGTTCCCCGGAACCACGATTGCGCCCGATGGCAGCCTGATTCTGCTAATTGATCTGAACCGCATGGTCGCAGGCGAACCAAGCGAACGCCGGCCGCTCCAGGCGAATGCCAGTGCAGCGCGAATTTTTGCTCCTGGTTCCACAGCCGTGGCGCGCGGAACCATTCCTTCCGAAGCCATCGATCGCGTCGAGCAGGAGCGCGTCATCGTCGTTGCAGACGACTCCATCAGCGTGCGCAAATTCGTCGGTCGCATGCTCGAGAAAAATGGCTACCGCGTGCAGCTGGCCGCCGATGGCCTGGAAGCAGCGGAACTCATAGCGCAGCATGGCTGCCACATGGTGATCACTGACCTGGAAATGCCGCGAATGACGGGTTACGAATTGATGGCCCAATTGAGGCAAAGTCCGACCACGCGCCGGATTCCGGTGCTGGTGGTTACTTCGCGCGCCGGAGCCAAGCACCGCGGTCGCGCCATGAAGGAAGGCGCTTCCGCGTTTCTGACCAAGCCGGTGCAGGAAGATCAACTGATTGCCGCAGTCGAACAACTCATGGGAACGGAGGCACCGCGCTCGGTCCTGCCGGTGGCGTAGAAGGACGATGGCGACGCCCAGCAAAAAGATTCGCATCCTCGTTGTGGACGATTCTCCCTTCATGTGCAAGGTGCTGGAGAATATTTATAACGGGGACCAGCAGATGCAAGTGGTCGGCAGCGCCAAGGATGGCCGCCAAGCGGTCTCGATGGCCGAATCCCTGAAGCCCGACGTGATCTCCATGGACATCAATATGCCGCACGTGGACGGCCTGCAAGCGACTGCGGAGATCATGACCAGGAATCCAAGGCCAATCGTCATCGTCAGTTCTGAATCGCGGGAAGGCGCGGCCAGCACTCTTCGCGCGCTGGAACTGGGCGCAATCGAATTCGTGGCAAAACCATCGAGTGGCGTCGATCTGGATATGCAGAGCGTCAAGGAAGACCTTCTGCGGAAGGTACGCATGGCAGCCAAAGTGCGCGTGGTGCGTACGGCTTCACGCCTCGCATCCACGATTCAGGCTAAGGGCAGCACCAAGCCTGCTGCTCCAGCCGCACCAGTCAGCCCGCGCCCAGCGGCCGGTACGGGACTTGACCAGCGTTTCCCGGTTGTCGTTCTGGCTGCGTCCACAGGCGGACCGGCAACCGTTATGCGCATCGCTCCCGGGTTTACGCGCGACTTCCCTGCTGCTGTCATCCTTGTGCAGCACATGCCAGCGACTTTTACAACCCAATACGCCGCGCAACTCGCGGAATTCACAGAAATCCGCGTGAAGGAGGCGGAGGCCACTGAATCTCTCCAGCCCGGCACACTTTACATCTGCCCCGGTGGGCAACATCTTCGAGTAACGCCCACGGGGAGAATCCAACTTGACGGAACATCAGGCCGCATTAACGGGTATCTGCCAAACATCGACGTCACCATGGAATCCGTTGCGGCCTACGCCGGGGCACTTAGCATCGGTGCGGTGCTCACAGGCATGGGCAACGACGGAACCAACGGTGTAAAAGCCATTAAATCCGCAGGTGGTCTCGTCCTGGCACAGGATGAAGCGACCTGCGTGATTTTTGGCATGCCTGCGGAGGCTATCAAAGCAGGCGCGGTCGACCAGGTGCTTGGCATCGACGACATCTATCCAGCCATCGAAAAGCGTGTCGTGGGGCTTTGCCGGCCGACCCCGGCGGGAGTTCGGTGATGCGCCTTGCCGTGCCAGTCAAACCCAGATCCGCGCGGTCCGAACAGATCATCCTCTTCCGCATCAGCGATCAGCTATTTGCCGTATCTTCCTCTTCGGTTCAGGAGGTGCGCAGCACAGATAGCCTCGCCGGGGGCGCCCGCGAAATCGACGCCCCGGGACTTCGCAAGGTTCATCGATTCATGAGGCGTGGCGACAAAACCCTTTTTATCGTCAACGGCGCTGCCCATTTCGGATTGCCCCCTTCACGAGGAACGCTGGTGTTTGTGCTGTGCAACACGCGCACGGCCCTGGTGATCGATAGCATAGAAAAAATGACTACGATGACCAGGCTGCAGGCGCTGCCGCTCTCCTTCTGTCACGAAGAGCGGCAGTGGTACCGCGGGCTCACGGCACTGGATCAAACCGTCGTGCCGGTGGTGCATCCCGAAGGTTTTCTATCCTCCGAGGAGTTGATGTTGCTCGATGCCGCTCTTCCGCCGCCGGAAGACTCCAGTGAGGAACCAGACGGAGGGACAGAACTGGAGCAATGACCGTCTCCGCCGAACTCGAATTGAAACCTTTTGTCCTGCTACGGCTGGGCGAACGGCGATTTGCAGTTGCCGCGGACGGGATCGTTGAGCTGGTTCCACCAAGCAGAGTTTTCCGCTTTCCCCACCAGACTCCGCAAATTGAAGGGCTGATTTTGCGTCGAGGAAGAATTGTTCCGGTTTGCGACGTTGCCGAGGCACTCATCGGAAAACGCCTCGCGTCGCGGCGATTCTATCTCATCGCCCTGCGCCGCTACGGAGCAAGAACGGAATGGGTGGCGCTGCCGGTCACCGGGGAATGCGAATTGATCAACGCAGAGCGGATGGCCGTGAGCGAATCGGACGAGCCGCATGTCGCCGGTTGGCTCTCGCACGGCGGGGACGTCATTGAAGTGCTGAATCTCGACGCGCTGACCCCGGGCCCGGAGGAGCTCCTGGCAAACTCGACTACCGCCGAAGCACTGGAGAACCGGCCGTGATCCCCGCAGCACGCCCTCTCAAGATTCTTCTCATCGACAGCAACGTCTATTTCGCCAAGCGTGTGGGAGACGCGTTGAAACGCGAAGGATTAGAAGTGGTCACCAACACACAGGCAGCATACGCGCTGACCGCGATTGAGTATGACGCTCCCGCGGCCATCCTTTGTGCCACGAACATGCGGGAAATGGGGGCACTCGAAATCGCGCGAATCATCCACGCGGATTCGAAGCATGCCAACCTTGTTATCATTGCACTCGGTGACGGAAGCCAGCGTGCGCTGATGGAAGCATTCCAGGCGGGCTGCGACGACTACATTGACCGCAACCGTCAGCCCGGAGTCATCGCCTCCCATGTGAAGCAGATTATCATCAGCAAATTGGAAGGCTTTCAGCCCACGCAGATGCTGGCCCAATCCGATACCAGCTTGAGCGGCAATTTGACGCACCACGACCTGACCGGCGTGATGCAGATGCTGGGCCACGCCCACCAGACGGGCGCATTGCACATCAACGCGGGAGAAACAGACGGCGTTCTGTTCTACGACGCAGGGGAGATCACTCACGCCGAATGCGGCAATCTGTTCGGCGACGAGGCGGTGATTCACATCCTGAAGAGCTGCGTGAACGGCACGCAAGGTGTCTACAAGTTTGTATACGGAACGCCCTCGACCCAGCGCACCGTGCTCCGCTCAGCTACCGATCTCATGCTCGATGCCATGCGCGAATTTGATGAGGGCTCGCGAGATATGGCGGACAAGGAGGCGCTATGAGTGAAGCGATGACAATTCCGCCGCTGGGCGAAGTGCCGGCCAAGCGGATACCTACGGTTTACTTCATCGACGACAGCGCCACCATGCGCGAAGTCATCAAGATCGCTTTTCGCCGCGAGAACATCAACGTTATTACGTGTGCGGACGCAGCCACGGCCCTTGCCCAATTCGAACATCACCGGCCGGATGTCGTCATTACGGACGTCATCATGCCGGACCAGGATGGCTATTCCGTTTGCAGCCAGATCAAACAAAATCCCGAGTTCAGTGAAACCCCCGTAGTGCTGATGTCCGGTGTGGTCAATAAGAGCGTTGCAGACAAAGCCGTCTCCGTAAAAGCAGATGAATTGATTCGCAAACCTTTTCAGCCTCAGGAATTAATCAGCAGGGTGAAAAGCCTTCTGAAACCAAAAGGTGCAGCGCCTGCTCCGGCAGCGGAGCACGGACCTTCTGCGAGCGCGCTCACCAGTCTCTTCGCGCCGCCTCCGGCCACGCCGAGGACGATTGCGCCACCCTCCGAGATGTCGGCCGCCCCCGAATCGGCCTGGCCTCGAGCTCTGGCCGAAGCCTTCACGCCGCGGCCACCCGCACAGGCATACCGCGACGGCCATCCCCCCACGGCAGCACCTCCGCGGCCTGCCCCTTCTGCATCCGACTTGCAAAAACTGCGTGCGGAAATTGCCCACTTGGAACTATTGATCAAAAAATTACAGACCGAACTGCAGATCGAACGGCAATATAACCAGGCACTCGAAAGCCAGATCCGCACACTGACCCAAGTGGAATAGCTCCGTGATCCAAGAGCCGAGCTTGCGAGTCTTCGAAACTGACACGCACAGCCAGGTTGACGCTGGAACTTGGATTCTGTAGCCTCACTCTGCCTCCCTCGCGAGTAATTCTGATTTTAGAGGACTCTCGATGAGCACCAAGAATAACTCCGCGATTTCCCGCCGTGAATTTGCGCGGCGGGCGGTATTTGTCTCGGCCGCGGCTTCCCTTTCGCCTGCCGATCTTCTGACGGCAGAATCTGCTGCGGCAACAGTACCCCCATTGCAAACACCAAGCGCTCCCAAGCTCTCGGCAGAGAGCCAGGCCGAAGCGGAGTCGCGGATTCAGGTGGTTTTTGCTCAACATGGCAGCCGCCTGAGCGACGCGGAAAAAGCGGACCTGCGGAGGCTGGCGAACGAGGGGCAGGCGGTACTCGATCGTTTGAGAGCCTTCGCCACGGAAAACGGAGACGGGCCCGGACTCTATCTCAAGCCTTTGATCGAGCGGGAGAAAAAACCTTCGCCGAGGCCCACCCCTTCAAAGCCGGCGAGCAAACCGAAGAACTCTTGAGGAGTCTGCCTGATGCCTGGCGAAGCGATTTTCTATCTCTCTGTGACCGAGCTGGCGAAACGCATTGAGTCGAAGAACCTTTCTCCCGTCGAATTGACTCAGGCTTATCTTGAGCGAAGCGAAAAACTGGGCCCGCGATTCAATGCTTATGCGCGATTGACTCCGGAAATCGCGCTCCAGCAAGCCAAGGCTGCCGAGAAAGAAATCAAGCGCGGCCACTACCGGGGCCCTTTGCATGGAATACCCTACGCGGCGAAAGATCTGCTCGCCGTGAAAGGACTGCCGACCACCTGGGGCGCAAAGCCCTACGCAAACCAGGTATTCGACTTCCACTCGACGGTAATCGAGCACCTGAACAGCGTCGGCGCCGTGATGATCGGCAAAGCCGCCATGATCGAACTCGCCGGCGGAATGGGCTACCGGTTCGCGTCCGCATCCTTACAGGGCGAAGCCAAGAATCCCTGGGACCCGACCTGTTGGACGTGTGGTTCTTCCTCGGGCTCGGGAGCAATTGTTGCGGCGGGCCTGGCAGCTTTCGCTATCGGCACGGAAACTTGGGGTTCAATCATCTGTCCCTCGGCGTTTTGCGGCGTCAGCGGCTTGCGGCCGACCTACGGGCGCGTCAGCCGTTACGGCGCCATGGCGCTCGCTCCTTCCATGGACAAAATCGGACCGATGGCGCGCAGCGCGGAGGACTGCGCACGTATCTTTGCTGCCATCGCCGGACATGATCTGAAAGACCGCGGCACCCTGCCCATCGACAAAGCTGCTTTCACCTATTCGCCATCTGCCGAACTGCAATCCCGCCCGCTGCGCATCGGCTGGCTCACCAACGCCTGGAAATCGCTCGAGCCGGCAGTAGCCAAGCCGATCCATGCCGCTTCAAGAATATTGAAGAAATTCTTTGCCAGCGTGAAGGATGCGGCGCTGCCGGTAGGTCCTTGGGAGGACGCCGGCACCCTCATTGTGGCGGTGGAGTCCGCAGCTTCTTTCCGCGCCCTGATTCGTTCCGGAAGACTCAGCGAATTGACGGACCCTCTCGGACAAATCGCCGGCTATCTGAACGAACAGTATTCCGCGGCGGATTACTTGCAGGCCCTCAAAGTGCGAGAAATCATCCAGAAGAAAATGGATGCGCTATTTGAAAACTATGATGTGCTGGTTGCCCCCTCACAGCCGGTTGCCGCTTCCCCGCTCACTCTTAATTTAGAAACCGGCCTGTCGTTCCCCGACCCCTTGGGCGGTATCGGCAATATTTGCGGGCTCCCCGCACTCTCTGTTCCCTGCGGATTTACGGAGAAAAATCTTCCCGTCGGGCTTCAATTTGTCGCCCGAGCGGGAGACGACCTTGCCGTAATCCAAGCCGCGCGAACTTTCCAACAACATACCGAATGGCACAAGAGCCATCCGAAAATCCAATAGGGAGTGCGGACTTCGGCAGACTACAGAGCAAGATAAGCACCTTGCAAATAATTCTTGACCTCCTCTGCCCGTCTGAGACAATAGTTTTCAAGAAGTAGTGCGGGATCTTAATGTGCGGCGGCTGGTCTGCCGCATTTTTTTGGTTCTGAAAGCTGGCCGTCGCAGGTCAGCCAATTGCCGCCTGTTCTTCTCTTTGGTCCCCAACATCACTTTGTCAGTGTTTCAGAATCAAGGCGCTGCAACCTCTTTGTTCGCTCTTTGAGCCAAGATGGGTTGTTCTACTCGTTTGCCCGGAGAGCTTGCAAGAGGTGCCCAAATTGCACAATTCTTGTGCAGTCCTAAGTCCTTTAGAATCAACACCTACGCAAGTGTTGATTCTAGGCAACTTAAAGTCCTTTAGAATGAACACTTACAAAAAACATAGGGGGGTATGGTGAACTAGAATTTCCTGGAAGAATGTCTGTGCCCTGGTTAATTCTACTTCAGGAGTTCATGGACGACGCGCAACAGCGCGCTTCGGCTGAATGGTTTTGCCAGCAATCGCACGGAAGGGTCGTGCTGCATCGATTCGGCCGCGGCTCGCTCACTGTACCCGGACATGTATAACATGCGCAGTTCGGGCTGTTTTTCCTTTAAGCGGGCGGCCAGCTCCTGTCCGGTCATCCGCGGCATCACCATGTCGGTGATCAGCAAATCGATTGCGCCTTGGTGTGTTTCCACAAGTCCAAGGGCCTCCGCGCCGTCGCGTGCTTCTATCACCGTGTAGCCGCCCGATTCCAAGAACTCCCGAGCAACCTCGCGCACATCTTGCTCGTCTTCCGTGAGCAAAATGGTCTCGGTTCCACGCGGCGCTTCCGACGTGGATGGGCTCGGGATCAGCCGATCCACGGGCTGATCGACGCGCGGGAGATAAATCTTAAAAGTGGTACCGCGGCCTGGCTCGCTGTAGACCCAGATGAATCCGCCGCTCTGCTTCACCACGCCATAAACCGTCGCCAGGCCCAAGCCTGTGCCTTTCCCCTGTGGCTTGGTGGTGAAAAAAGGCTCAAAAATATGGGACTGCGTCTCCGCGTCCATTCCTGTGCCCGTGTCGGAAACGGCCAGGAGCACGTATTGGCCCTGCCGCACAATCGGATGCTTGGCATTATAGGTACCATCCAGCTCGGCGTTGGAGGTCTCAATGATAAGCTGGCCACCCTCAGGCATCGCGTCGCGTGAGTTAACCGCAAGATTCATAATGACCTGCTCCATCTGGCTGGCATCCGCTCGAATGGCTCCGAGATCTTCCGAGGTACGGATGACCAACTCAATATCTTCGCCAATCAACCGTGGCAGCAAGCGGCCCATGTCGCCCACCACGTCATTCAGATTCATGACGTGGGGC
>Ga0209802_1000457_pt1 | contig 31515 bp, 25 predicted proteins | sample GraSoiAngelo_129_FD_185886 | JGI IMG/M metagenome (GOLD analysis project Ga0209802, IMG submission 185886) | Grasslands soil microbial communities from the Angelo Coastal Reserve, California, USA - 14_0927_12_40cm (SPAdes) (version 2) | ecosystem: Environmental > Terrestrial > Soil > Grasslands ... | reverse complement strand
GTAGATTATCCATGAGGGAATGGAGAGGAGCGGGAACGGGAAGGGGTTTGTCGTGGACAGGTTGGAGATTGCTATCAATGCGATGGCGGTTGTCTCAGCGTTCTCCTCTGTTCCCGCGTATGTTCCGATCTGGTCGTAGCCGGTGTGGAAGCCGCTGTTAGGACCCTGCATCCTCAACAGGCCGTTAATCTCGCCAGTGCAACAAGTAGTATGTGTTGGACACGTTTTGCTGGGTTAGGAATTAGAGTGCTAGCGTGTTCATCTGGTTGATGCCGTGTTCTAAGACAAAGCCCGTCCTGGTAGGGTTCATCGACTGACCATGTTTATGACCATAAAAGAGGCAGCCGATGAGCCGAGTTGGATCGATGATGCTGACTCTCCAGGTGACAGCAAAGAGTCATCAGACGAGAGATGGTCAGGGAGTATCCGATTGCATTCTACAGAAACGGGAGCCTCTTCACTGATACAATGGAACATAGTAGATTGACCCATTCACCTCGATCGGCAGATACTTTCCCGTGGGGGTTCGGCTGGTCGTGTCTGCTGTCTGAGCAGTCTTGATGATGCCGCCGCTCGAAATGTAGAGATTCTTCCACCTCTTGACGGGGGTTCCCATGTCCCAAGTGTTGTCTGCACTTGGAATAATATGGCCATAGAGGTTGAGGCCGGAAGAAAAGTCGCTTACTAGATTCTGAGCATAGAGTGATTGCCATCTCTTGCTTGAAGTCCCCAGGTCCTGGCTATTGTCCGAATTGGGAACCACGCTAGAATATGGCACGAGGTTTCCGGTCGAGTTGTCTATCCTAAGGAGGTCTGTCTCCGAGTCATTTCTTAATCTCGTGGAACGCGAAGAAGAGTCAAAAAACCAGCACGAACTTGGGGAAACGTCAAACGATAGTCGGAGTTTGCCACCATCTCTGATTCCCACCGTTCCATCGACGTCGAGAGCATGCGTCGGATTCTGGGTTCCTATGGCCACGCGTCGATTTCCAGAGTCCATGCTCAGTATATTGACAGAAGCTGGATCGGTGAATGCTATCTCGTCGACTCCATTCCTGAAAGCCTGAACATTGAACGAGCGGAGGCTGCTCTCAGAGCCGCTGCCGACGGCGAAGCCATACTGACTGGGATCGAGGTTGACTGAAACAAGAGATATGAATGGACCAGTATTGTCGGATCCCCCGTCCTGTATGACGAAGATAGGTCTTCTGATGGTGTCGCTGACAAGACTCTCACCGATTATGGCATACCTGTCCTCGATCTGGTTGCTTCTCATCCTGATCGTTGGTTGGAAACTCCCGGTCAGATTCAGGAAATTGAAGAAGCCTTGGTTCCAGTGCAGACTCGGTGACCCAAGGTTTACTGCATTGTCGCTCGTCGGGTTCAAAGCATGACCGTTCGCATCATATTGAAGCTCCGAATCGGCGAGCACCGTCGCAGCTGAGGCATAGGGAATTCTCGGAGTCGTAAGCGAGCCCATTATCGATCCCGTCGGTGGAGCCGCGGCCCCAATCCCACTGAAGACTAGACTTCCTATGCCGCCCCCTAGGACACCGCTGGCAAGAATCTCTAAAGCCCTTCGTCTTGTGATTCGTCTATCTGTCTCCATCTCAGGGCATCCTAACATAGTTCCATGTTCGGGCCGGAGAAGTGAGGAGGAAAGTGTTGACGCAGACTGGTTCGAGCATGGCGAGCATTCCCGCGACGACTATCCACAAGGGCAACTCCCATCTGATCGACATAGATGTCACGGCTGTCCGAGAAAGATGCGAGGAAGCAGGGGAGCAGGCGAAGGGGAAGGAAGGTCGTATAGGATCGACGAGTCCATTCGGGGCGTTTATCTTCGTAATTCGGTCGGTACTTCAGGTTTTTGGATGTGTTCTCGACAGTGTGGTAGGCATAGACAGCGGCACAGCGAACAACTATGAAAACCAAGAACGCCTCAACAGCGGCGCAGCATAGAACTGTGATCCGTAGTCAGTTGGGTCTAACGTCGCCATGAGTAAAGATGGGTTGAATCCAGCCACGAGAATTGGTACCCGTGATCGAGCATCCAATTCTCAAGCTCTTTTCTCCGACCAAGATCATGGAGTTCGATAATCCATCGTGACAAGTGTTGCGTGACTGATTCTGCTCCCTTTAACACGAGCCACTCCGCTCCCTCGACGTCAACTTTCGCAACGTCTATGTCCCCATATTTCTTGACCAGTGAAGCGATGGATTGGGTAGGAATCCTTAGCCCATGACTGGCATGTTTACCCTCGACTTCAGAAATCTGATGGCCGGCGCTATCAGAAGGGGCGTACAACACTGTGATGCCATCACTGCTGCTGATGGCAGATTCAATAATCTCGGGATCTATTGATGCAAGTCGAAAAACCCTTCGCATTATCCTGACATTTTCGTGGTCCGGTTCTATAGCAACGACCCTGCGGAAATTGTTGCTGACGAGAGAACTGTAGAATCCTCGGTAAGCGCCTATATCCAGGAATATTTTCCCTCTTAAACCTCTGAGAACTTTAGTCACTTCTCTCTCATACTGAAATGCTAATGGTATTCTTGGACTCGAACTAATAACTGCAAAAAGCTGTTCCAATACTCCGCCGGGTCCTGCAATAATATTGAGTCCTAATGATGTGTGGAGATTTGACTCTCGCGTTCTCAAACTCGCATTCTTTCTACGTCTAACTATTACGGAGGCAAAGTATGCACTGGTCAGCATTATGACTAGTATTGCTCTAGGGAGAATCGCCTTGCGTAACATGTCAGGAAAGTCTCGACACCACAAATGCGGACAGGAATCGTGTTTGCTGACGGTAAGGCACTACCGTCTCCTCGGCGTAATGAATCAACGGATTCTGAAGTAGAGAAATATTCCTTCACTGGGATATGAAAGGTACAAAGCGTAGTTTCCCGACGAGATGACGGTGTTTACGCATGAGGTGCAAAGCCCTTGAACTTGCGTATCGATCAGAATTGCGTCGGCATTCACGTTCTTATAACCCGGTTGGTAGAAGACGTAGACTGGAGCGATTCTTTCCCAAAGCTTGGATCCGATGGGGTTCTGTGTCAGTATCGAGTAGTTCTGGGGAATCTGACTTGCAAACCAATCGAGTACACTATAGTTCTGTACGGGAGAAGGCCATACACCATGTAATGCCGATGTGGAGTTAAAATCAGTGGGAACCGAACTGTCTCCAACCGAGAATGTGACAGGCTTTCCTAGCGGGCTCAAACCACTACTGAATATCGCAACCGTTATAGAGATTATCATCATAACGGAAAGTAGGCTTCCTCTCCTCATCATTCTCTGATGAAGAAAATATTTCGATTGGATGATCCGCTTGAAGCCGTAAATGGCTCCAATGAAAATGAATGGGATCAGAAAGGAAGACCATTGAGAGTACTCGTAAACAGGCCCCACACCTCCCGCACCCACGCTTGGGGAATATAGAATTACAACGCCAACCCATGGGAGTGCGGGCAGAAACTTCCGGAGGGCGAGAATAGGAAGAAAGATAACAGGAGCTAGAATCTCAAACAAATAGATTGCTTTCAATTGCGCAGCGTAAGCGAGAGAAGCTAAAGGTTGTGACAGGAGAGTAGCTGGATTGAGATATAGTGTTGAACCCGTGAGGGTATAGCTGCTTGGCCCGAGAGTGGGTAGTTGGTAAGAAAACATCTGCGGAACTATTTGGAGGTAGACGCCGAAAAGAGTGGCCAAACAAATAGTCAGTACTGGATATCTTCCATGTTTCAGACTCTTACTTGCGTAGTTATCGATGAGGAAGGACACAGCAAGGACAACCGCAATCACAACTATGAATGGGCTTGAGGCAAGTGCTAGACCCAATGACAGAACATAGAAAGGAAGCCTCCGAACGCTGTAAAAATAAATTGCGAATGCAAGAAACGGAATGCTGAGTGCGAGATCATGGTATTCGTATTGGTTCACTCCCCAAAGAGCGGGGTACATCAAGTATAAGCCGGCAAATGCCGCCGCATGCCATTGATTTCCAAGCTGGTCTCGTGCGAGTAAGAAGATTGGCACTGCACCAATAGCAATCCAGAAGGACTGAAACGCGACGAGGGTTTGTGGGTGCGGATATAACAAGAAGAGTACACTTACAATCAGGGTGATCGGTCTTCCAAGGGCTAATGCATTAAAGTGACCTTCGGATGCCATCCACACTGTCTGGATGGCCGATCCGAAATCAAAATATCCCGTTCGATAGTAGTCATATTTCTGACTCAAGTAGACCGTGAAGAAAGTCGCTTGGAAGCAGATTCCTATCATTAGCAGGAATTGCGGAGATGAAAAAGCCCTTCGAAAGTGGCCTAGTTGAAGGATGGCGATCCTCAGCGTCAGATTTTCCTCTTCTCAGCTCGTCGCGGGGAAGTTCCTATTCTCTCCTAAGTTGATTTCACGCCAATTTCCAACGAGAATCCTTGGTCGTCTGGAATGTTCGCGGCTATGACTACACTGTAGTAGCGGCCGATTTCCAAAGGAGGTTGGAAAGATAAGGAACCATTCACTGCTCCGTCATTTCCACGTCCAGATAGGTCCTTAGCAACCTCACCTGATGTTTGATTGAATTGATACCAAAGAGATAGACCGGTGTAGATAGGTTGTGGGTTGATGTAGTTGTAACGAATTTCCTGAAATGATAAAGGACGGTCATAGAGCCTTACTGTTGCCATGCTCCCATTGAACTGATACCCGCCACATGAACAGCTGCCGATAAATAGATCCTGCGAGTTGCCGAGAAATGAGACTGCATGTGGCCAGCTCTCGGCAAAATTACCATTAACGTACGCGGTAACTTCGCGTCCGTCAATTGTAAAGACCACGTCATACCAGTTTCCCGGCACAAATACGTCACCTAACTGCTGGTCGTACCTAGTATCGTTCGCGAAGATGACAAAATCATTGATATTATTCACACTTCGAAAGGAGTAGAAGTAGAAGCTGTTCTGTCCCGCTTGTCCCTTGTCTATTATCATCTGTCGGTCTGGGGTCAGACTTGCGTATTTGAAAAATAGCTCAACGGTCAGATTTCGCGAATTCATTGCAACGGCATTGGGTGTCCGAACGTAGGTAGACAATCCGTCGAACGTGGCTACCTTCCAGCTTGATCTTGCTGAGCCAATCGAACTCGAACCAGGTTGGATGAGGCTCGGTTGGAATTCGAGGGGTGGAACGAATTGGTTTTGGAACATTCCATTGAGCTGAATCGGCCTCACGCCAGTGTTCGTCACGCGAATCTGGAGGAGGATTTCGCCGTCACTTGTTTGGGTCAACAAAGGGTTCGAAAACGTGAACGGGGGTTGACTAGGGTGCCGGTAAACTACCGTATCGTAGATGCCTGTAGCCAGTAGCACAAGGAGTACTTGTATGATCACCATTCGTCGAAGAGTCAGTCCTTGTGACTCGTGGAGAGAAGACTCCAAAACAAACCTGTCCATTAACTCAGCTCAAGGCCATGCAGCGCCAATTTTCTACCTACGGCTATGCGTTTGCATAATATTTGAGAATTCCTTAGCCCTTAGAGCTCCGGCGAATACCCCGCATAACTGTCCCAACTTTGTGGAGAAGACCCGGATTACCACGAATTCAAGAAAGCTGCTACTTATTGGAACGTTCCATTTTCGGGCCCTGGGATGATTTTGGGCGTAGACCTGTGCAGCGTTAACTAGAGCAAGTTCTCTTAATACCGATCCGATAGGAGGGATTGCGGGTGTCTTGGAGGCCGCGACGAGCTTTCCGAAGCTAGTCTTTAACACAATCACATGATTGAATTGATAAACATACGAGTGTTTGAAGTTACCGTGGAATGATTTGAACGGGTGGTCGTGATAGACTTCAATTCTTGGATCCATTATGAGTTTCCCTCCCGTTCTTACGCTCCTTATGGCAAATTCTGCGTCTTGCTGGGATCTCAGATTTAGCAAGCCCCCAACTCGAACAAAGAATTCACGCGTCACTGAACAATTAGAAAACCCAAGACCCATACTGGGTTTCATTTGAGGATATGGTTGCGTAGGAAGCGGTTGGTTCCATGTGTGAGAAAACTTGTCTCCTCCCCAAAAAACTGTACCTCCAACAAGATCGTAACCTTTTTGCAGCCAATCAATATGTTTTCTTATCCAGTCACTCGGGACGTATATATCCGAGTTCGTGAACATTATGAATTTGCCTTCGGAATTCTGAACTCCAATCGACTGACCCTCGGATTCCGAGCAACCTTCTTTGACGATTTGTCGAATCCCATGTCCACTGAGTTCTTGTACTGTTTCTATTGACCCGTCAGTAGAACCGGCATCGACTACAACGATTTCATACTTGTCTCGCGGATAATCGACCGTCTGTAAGCGAGCAAGACAGTTCTCAATTGTTCTGATGGAATTGATGTGAGAAATGACCACGGATACCATGGGCAAACTAGAGAGATTCGAGTCCAATACCGTGACCGCTCACAGCCCGACACGTATAGGCCTTATGATAAGGGCCGTTGAAATTGATCATCACCCCAAATCGATTGCCGAGCGCGTCTCGGCATCGATGTGAATAGTACAGAATCTTGAGCGCAGATGTAGGCGAACATGGGACTCCTTATTTGCAGTAGAAGATTCAAGTTGGAGGCGACAAAAGGAGACTTGGAGGAATGATAACCAAACCTTATCTTGCATTTGTGGAACCGGCTCGTTAGTCGACGGATTATGTCAACTTTGGAAATCGAGTGCGATTCTGTAGCTAGAGATATTGTTGCTTTCATCCGGAAGGTTACAAAAGATGCGGGAGTCAATGGTGCAGTCGTTGGGCTCAGTGGTGGCGTGGACAGCAGCTTGGTGGCTAGACTTCTGGTCGAAGCCCTTGGCTCTAACAATGTTTTGGGAGTTTTGATGCCGACAGATTTCACTCCTAAAGAAGATACTGGGGACGCACTGACCCTCGCTAAACAGCTAGGCATTCGTTCCGAGATCATCGAGATCCAATCCATTTTCCAATCATTCATGTCAAGCCTAGATCAAGATCGGCAGAGTTCGCGAGGGAAAATTACCTTGGCGAACCTGCGAAGTAGGATAAGAATGGTTGTGCTCTACTACTTTGCGAACTTGTACGATTACTTGGTAGCGGGGACAGGAGATAGGAGTGAGGACTTAATCGGGTACTTCACGAAGTACGGAGACGGCGGGGTGGATTTTCTCCCAATAAGTCACCTTTACAAGACGCAAGTCAGGAAACTCGCGGAGTTTCTGGGAGTACCCGAGAATATAGCTCACAAACCAAGTAGTCCTCAACTCTATCCGGGCCATCGTGCGACAGATGAGATCCCTTTGGACTACGACCGATTAGACACTGTGGAAAAGATGTTATTCGATGAAAAGCTGGACCCAGTGCAAGTTTCTATCAAATCTGGGGTGGGAATCGAAGTGGTGAAGGAGGTTCTGAGAAGATACAATCTGACGGGACACAAAAGAGTCTATCCAGCTATGTTAGGCCATTGGTGACACTTCGACTTCTGGCCCTTCGGTTTCTTGACCATGGATTCCCAGTCTCAAGTATTCGACTCCCTCTTGATTTGTGAACTTTTGTTCGTCAAGGATCCGCCAGCAATCGAGTATGATGGCATGTCTCATTTCGTTGAGAAATGTAGATGGATCGAGTCTTTTGAACTGGTCTAAGGGAGTCGCAATGATGCAAAAGTCAGATTCATGAAGACAGTCCTGGACTGTCGAGGTTCGAAGAATATTCTGGCCCAAGAATCCTTCCGCACTTTTCATTCCAACAGGGTCAAACACTCGGACGCGAATCTCAAGTTTGGAAAGACCGATTACGATGTTTATTGCGGCCGACTCCTCTATGATATCGGTGTTAGGTTTGTATGTCAAACCAAGAACTGAAACAGCCGAGTCATTCGAAGAATCAAGTCTTTGGGCGACCTCGGTTACAATTCGGTCAGTATGATGCCTGTTTAGTGTGTCAATGGCGAGGCTGAAGTCAGCCCTACATCCTAATTGCTGTGCGGTAAATGAGAAAGCGCGGTTGTCCCTTGGGAAGCACGGACCACCATAACTGAGACCTCCCATTAGATACTTACTTCCGATTCGGCTATCCAATCCCATTGCATTGCAGACAACGTCAACGTTTCCGGTTGGCATTTTCTCGCATATTGCGGCAAGGTCATTTGCGAATGTGATTTTCGCGGTGACGTATACGTTGAGGGCAATCTTCGCGAGCTCAGCGTTCCAAAGGCTCATTCGTGCGATGGGAGGATTTTTCTGGCAGAAAGGCCGATACATTCCGGAGAGAACGTCTCCCGATCTCTTGTTGCATTCTCCGATCAAGATGAAGTCTGGCTCTAAGAGACCTCGCACGACGTCGCCGAGAGCAATGAATTCCGGATTATAACACAGACCAAAGTCTTTGCCCATTTCTCTGCCGGATGTCTCTTCAATCAAGGGGCCGATCACTCGTCCCATGGACCCAGGCAGTACTGTGCTTGTGACTGTTACTACATGAAAAGAACTCTTACGCCTCAGCGCTCTTCCGATCGGAACCGCTGCCTGTTCGATGTAGCGAGTCGAGAAACTCCCGTCAGGATTGCTTGGAGTCGGGACAACTATGAAAGTGGCATCAGAGTTCTCTGTGGCATACTCTGAATCATTCGTGAAATTCAGGCGACTTCTCGCCTCTCTGAGAAGTTCACTCACCATTGGTTCATGGTATGGATTCCTTCCATCCTTGACGGCCTCCAATATCTTCGAATTTAGGTCGACCGCAATTACATCGAAACCTCGGCTGGCCCAGCAAACTGCTAATGGGAGGCCCAGCTTGCCAAGTCCTATAACCGAAATAGATCTTACCTTGCTTTCACTGTTCCTTGCCACAGCCTTCATCAAGCCATCAACTCTATGGGTCAGAGCTTTTCCCCCGCCTTAACAAGTATATGCCATCCCAGCTCACAATCCTCGGTCATTGAGAACTTCACTTTTCTTTTGTTCGGAAGGTCGATCACATTATAGTATACATTTGCGGTTACCTTCCGGAAGTACTTGGAGAACAGTGCCACCGCTTCCTCTTTCGTGTATGCTCGAGTATAAGGGCAATCAAGAACTCTTTCAGAGTATGCCCTGATCAATTCCTCCTCGTCTTTTCCTTCGTCCTTATGCAGAAGCATGATTGAATATGCATAAAGTAGACTGTTCCTATTGTAAACCATACATGTCAATTGTCCCCGGTCATTTAGCACACGAGAAATCTCTGCAAGAACGGTTTCTATGTCAGGTATATGGTGCAGGACTCCGAAGGAATAGACACAGTCAAACATATTGTCTGCATAGGGCAGTGCATAAGCAGATCCCCTCACTACTCTCGATGGCACGCCTGCCTCCGTCAGTAGACTGTGCGTGCTTCTAGATCCCAGGTCTGTAAAATCCAAACTGAAAATCGTCGCACCGGTGCGACCAAACTCTGCCGAGTCGATACCTCCGCCACTTCCTATCTCAAGCACTAGCTTGGACCTGTAAGAATTGAACCCAATCGCACTTGGCATGTAATCGTGGAGCGAATACCTCATCCGACGCTTTGTCTCGTAGTCAGTTTTTTCATGTTTGAACGTCCATGGCACTGATCGCTCCCAGTACTTGGGGAATCGCTTCGGATCCGTTTTTTCTCTCATCAATTCCATTTTGATCTTCTCAGTCTGATTGGCAATTTCGATTTGGCCGGGGCCTGTCAAGGTAGAGCGGCAATTATCACGCCGATGCTGTCGAGTTCGAGTGTAATTCCATTATCTCGGAGAATTCATTGCCACGAATTGTACCAGCCAAAATTCCGCATAGCTGCCCTAGTCTGGTTGAGAAGATGCGAATCATCGCAAAGGCAAGGAAATTTCTTTCCATTGGAACTTTCCATTTTTGGCATCTTGAATAGGATTGAAGGTAAACTCTAGCTGCATTAATTAGAGCGAACTCTTTGAGCATGAAGCCAACCGGAGGCACTATATTTGTTTCCGAACCCGCCACAAGTTTCCCATAACTTGCTCTTAGGATGGTTACGTGGTTAGCGGCGTAACCAAAGGACCGTCTAAAATTGGCAAAGAACGATTTGAACGGGTGATCGTGGTAGACTTCAATTTCAGGGTCCATTATAAGTTTCCCACCAAGCTTAATGCTTCTTATCGCAAATTCAGCGTCATGTTGTGAACTTAAGTCAAGTAAGCCTCCCACCTTAATAAAGAACCGACGATCCGCTGAACAGTTGCAAAAACCGAGGCCCATCCCCGGCTTCATTTGGGGATATGGCTTCCGTGGAAGCGGTTGGTTCCATGTGTGAGAAAACTTGTCCCCTCCCCAGAAGACGATACCTCCAATGACATCGTAGCCTTTCTGCAACCATTCGACATGTTTTTTGATCCAGTCGCGCGGAATGTATATGTCAGAGTTTGTAAACATAATGACTTCTCCTGTAGAATTTTCGACTCCGATCAGTTGGCCCTCGGGCTCGGAGGCACCTTCCTTGATAATTTGTCGAATTCCATCACCAGCAAGCTTCTGCACTATTTCCTTGGATCCGTCGGTAGAACCTGCGTCAACCACGATGACCTCGTACCTCTCCCGTGGGTAATCCACTTGAACCAAGTGATCAAGGCAGTTCTCAATCGTTCGACTAGAATTCAGATGGGAGATAATCACAGACACAAAGGGTATAGCGGGATAGTCTTGATGCATCGCCAACGTTCGAGTCCTAAAGATCGGCTTTCGTCAGGGTTTAGTTTTCAACATAGGTTCGGTTGCCATACTCGATCTCAACTTATGATGAACCTGAGCCAATTTGGTTCAATACGGGCGCGGTAGCTGAATCCTCTTGGCATCTCGCCAATATCCAATTGTACGTAGTCGAAAGGCCCTCTTCCACACTAGTTCAGAATCTTTCTGGCGAGATCTGTGTCGGCGTTTCTTCCCCTGACCCCTTGAGGGGCAGACAGATCATGTTCTTTCTCGATTCGTTTTCCTGAAATCTTGATTATCATGTCCGCGAGTTCATTGATACTGACCAACCTCTCCGACCCTATGTTCAACGGCTTGCTGTGATCGGATTCCATCAGCATCACGGTTGCTCTTGCAGCGTCGTCAATGTAGCAGTAGGATCGGGTCTGTCTCCCGTCTCCCCAAACCTTGATAATTCCGGGATTGGATGCTTCAGCGATCTTGCGGCAGAGGGCAGCCGGCGATTTTTCTCTTCCGCCTCTGTACGTTCCCATGGGACCGTATATATTGTGGTACCGGCCAATTCGGACGTCTAGGTCAAAGTCTCTTTCGTATGCCTCAACCATCTTCTCGGCGGCGAGTTTTTCCCAGCCGTAGAAGCTATCCGGGTTTGCAGGAAAGGCGTCCTCTTCTCTCAGCCCCCTTATCTTCGTCTCCCTCTGGAGAAAGTCTGGATACACACATGCAGAGCTGCTGAAGAAATACTTGGCAACCTTGTTTCTTCGTGAGGCCTCAAGCATGTGGGTGTTGATGAGAAAATTATCCCGCATCACTTCGGCTCCAATCTGCGTTATGAATGCAATTCCGCCCATATTCGCCGCAAGGTTGTAGACCTGGTCAATGCCCTTAGTCACAGCAAGACAACTATCCCGATCTCTTAGGTCAACCTCTATCCTCTCGTCAAAATACGGTTCCTCATGATAACCATTGAAATGTGTATCCACGACTCTGACAAAATATCCTCTATTATGAAGAAGTTCTGCAAGATGGCTACCGATGAACCCTCCACCACCGGCTACAAGAATTCTCTCGGTTCCGTTTGCTTTCATTAACTATTTTCAGCCTTTAGTTTTCCGTCTTCGCTCCTGAAACCGTTTAAAGGTGTTTTGAAACCTCACGATTGTCGGTTTGAAGTCTTTCGAATCGAGGTTTCGAAGCCTCGTACCGTGACTACGGGTCGACTCTATACAAGAACACGGCAAAACCACCGTTAGACTGAACCCTCACAAACGCATTTGGTACGGTCGGCTGGCCGAACCATCCTGTTCCGTTTACCCACCAAATTAGGAAAATTGAGGAGTATCCATCAGACGCCGCCGTAGTTACTCCATTTGATGGTGTTCCGTATCCATAGTTTATGATTGGAATTGAAGGGGAAAGATACTCAAGCGCCCATCCGTAGATTGCCTGGTGAGTTATTAGGACTGTTGAAGGAGACGCGTCGTCACTCAGCCAGTGAAGTAGAGCAACTAGACCGGAAGATTCAGAGAGTGGGATCGTACTCTGGCTCAATGAAGTTGGCATCAAGGCTGGGTATGCCGCAAAGTACGCTCCAGGATGTTCGGTCGGCAAAAGCATGTACGATAACGCGAAAACGACCAGGAAAACTGCAAAGATTCGCGGCGTGTTTGAGCGGATCATTTGCAATAAGCCAAGGCTTGTCGCTTGGACCTTGGCGATGCGTAGCAGGCCAGCGGTTGAGTACGCGCAAAGCGGTATCGTTAGCAGGAGTGCCCACCGAAATCCAAGCGCTTGCATTCCTAGCGCAGGGATTGAGCTAGCAACCACGCCTACAAGGCAAAGAAAAGACCACAGGTTCATTTCTAGACTTTTGGAATTTCGAAGACCTAGTATGGCAAATGGTAGAAGAGGCAGGTAAGCGTATACCAGAAACCCGACGCTGTCAAAGGCGTTCCAGGTCATTCCAAGTGGAGGTTGGCTCGCGTAGAGAGTATTGAAGGCAGTCATTCCGGCGTAGGTTACGAAACCGAAAGCAACCACTCCAGGAATAAGAACTTGAACCGAATCCAAAAATTGCTTCCGATAATGCCTTAAAAGCTGCAGACAAGCAATAACGCCAAAGACGAATAAGGAGAGTGCTCCACTAAACTGGTCTGAAAAAATCGACAAGATGATCAACGTGACAACAACGATTTTGTTTCGAGAGTTGTCAAGGTCGCTCCTTGTTGATAGTGCCAGCAGAAGAAGAGAGAGTCCAGCAACGCTCCTGTACATGTCCCAGCCGATTCTCAAGGTCACGAAATACAGAGATGCGACGAGGGCCCCGCCTAGCGCGTTTTTCTGATTCCATTTAAGACTATTCAAGAGAAAGAGGTAGACCGAGAGACCCAGCAACCCATACAATATTGGTCCCATGAATTTGAACGTCCAAACTGGACTTACGCCTACGAGAAACAGCGGAACTGACACCAAATAGATGAATGGGGCTCTGCCGACAATAGCAAGGAATCCAGCCTTCCCTGCAGCCCAATAGAGTGTCGTCGGCACGTAGAAGGCCATCGTGTCCCATCCGACCGGATAGGGTCCGACAAGGATCTCTGGGATAGCTCGGATGCCCAGTGGAATTAGGAATGTTGCTAACGCAAATCTGTAGTTGAAGATCCTCGCCCCAAGCCTCTGCGTGAAGCTTTCAGGAAATTCTGACGCTCCTTCCAATCTATTCCAGGCCCTGCCCATAATCTTCAGATAGCAAAGACCGTAAACGTCCAAGAAAGACGAAAAACTACATTTCTCGAAATAGAAAGAAACATTCTTTTCTACTCCCTCGGGAGCTAATTCTTTCTCCAGAAGTCCTTCGCAATTCCAAGCCAGAACCCGTGGTCAGACCGCCACGAGTAGGCATCCACATTCCCCCACCGAACCGCCAACTCGCTGGCCCTCAAGGCTAGTTCTCGACCTACTACTAGGACCCGTGCCATACCCTGTTCCATTGCCCGCGCCAGCTTCAACAGAATCCGTAACAATGTCTCCCTCATTCGTCCGCTGCGCACGTTGTCCACCCACCGTATGGTCAGGTCAAATAGACCCCGCTCGACCCGGTTCAGAGCTCTGAACCAGACTCGCTTCCTTAGCGCCCGGATCTTCCATCCTGCAAGCTTGGGGCCCGTTAGTCGAGAGTACAAAACTTCTTGTAGAGTCGACTCTTCATCCAACGATCGCGAAATCAGCCTCTCGCTAGACAATCTTCCTTAGATCGTCCAGAATCTTCTGTTCCCTAGAGCGTTTTCCCTGCCAGGTAGCCAGTATCCAGCCCGCTAACAATCCGGTGGCTACTCCGACCAGTGTTCCGTTGAGCAACCATTGGGCTGGCCAGAAATGTGCCGATACCCACTGTCGCATGTAGAAGTTGTTCTGATACTCTAGGCTCAGCCAGACTAGAAGCGTCAATATGACAAAGGATTCTCCAAGGGCCGCGAGCCTTGCTCTCTTCAGCATGTGCTCCGCCTTCAGCCGGTGCAGGTCTAGAGTCTCAGACATTGAATGCGAGACCTGCTTGTTCCAGCATTATAAGTTGCGAGAATCCTCCAGTCGAAGCCAGAATCCTCTCGAACAAGCTATCAGACTCACTTCATAGAGGGAAGAATCATCAATAATGGATGAAGACTAGGCCCCTTCATTACACCGTATGATCCAATTGACGATTGGAGACAGGCTCGTATGTCAGCCCACGATGCTCAGCAAAGCGACAGTCGAATTCTTGAGATCGCCAATCTGCTGATGGAGCGGCTAGCGATCTCTGACTTCAAGCCTATTCGTATCTCTTGGACAGGGTATGTCCTTGGAGGTCTAGGAACCTTCACAGGCCCCGCCTAAAGCTGGCACCCCCTGGATTGTGCTTGTTCACCTGGGACGAGGTAATACTCCCAGCAAGCTTGAAGGGAAGACTAGAACCAGAGGAGTGGAAGCCTCTGCTAGCTTCGGGACTAATCTATGATGCAAAACTCAAATTCAAGAAGACTCTAGGAATCGCCGCGACAGCAGTTGCCTCAATAATCCTCAATATTGCACTGATTACAATTCTCACATTGTTCGACCCTAAGGGCGCGGTTTATTTTGTGATTCCCGCCTTCTTGGGTTCGGTCGTTTGTCTTATCTTCGGGATCCCATTCGTTAACCCATTCTTGAGATCACTCAGACTCGAGTCCGACAAGCTGGCCACGCAACTTGTCGGGAAGGAATCCTTGCTACGCGTACTCAAGAGAATCAACAGTTTGGAATTGGAAGACAAGGACCCCGGCGGTCGATTATCGAGGCGGCCGAGTCTTGAGGAGAGAATCCATGCAATGAGGCATCTCTGACGCTACACGCTTGATAAGTCGGGGCCAAATGCTATCCGGATCCCACAACCCACGCATGATCAGCTGATCAGGACGTTTCTGTGGAAAATTCGTCAATAATCAGCTTTCTCCAGCAATCTATGCCTCGATCAAAGCTTTGATCGGCGATATACCCCCAAAACACCTATAGCCCGCGGGACGCATCTTATCGGCAAGGGTGAAAGAAGAAATGCGTAATCCGTTCAGAAGGAAATCCAAGAAAGCAGAACCAGAACCAGCAAAACAAGCATAGATCAATTTCGATAGAAGACTGTTCGTCCCAAACTGGAATACAGGGTTGGGACGCAGTCTAGTCCCTCGTTATTCGTCTTCTTGGGTAAGAAACTCGTAGCACCATAGGACCTACGCATGAAATTCCGCTCAACGCTGATTCTTTCCTCGTATTTCCCAGGGAGTCTTCCGAAATCTCTAGGCATCTTCTACTCCAGCACCACATAAATACTAATGGAAAGTGTGCCAGAAACCAGAACCGTTCAAATAATGGGGCTTGATAGACAAGTTGTTTAGTGATCAAGGATCAATGAATAAGACCCGAATCATCCCGATACCCCTCTCCCTCGTCCTCCTCTTACTCGCCCTTCCCTCCCTGCATATTCCCATAGCGCACGGCGCCTCCTACTCGCCTGGAGTAACGGTTGGTGAATGGGTCGATTACGGCCAGCTCAGCTTCCAAGGTAACGGGAACAGCTTCAACGTCCAAGGCTTCACTCACACGATAGATCTCAATTCTACTGTAACAAATGTAAACGGAAACAGCGTTACCCTCATCCAAACAGCAAAGTTCGATAATGATACAGCGCCCCGCAGCGTAGTCCTCCAAGGCGACGTGGCGACCGGAGAGGGCAACCTAACTTTCGCACTAATCGCCGGAGGTCTCACCGCAGGAGACCCCGTGACCCAGGCGCCTCCGATCATGGGCGGCCTCGGAGCATTCGCTTCGGTCATTAACGAGACTGTTACGCGCCGATACGCAGGCCTCCTACGTACGGTCAACATTGGAATCCAAGAACCGTCGCTGCCCGGCGTGACTCTCCGGTCGACAGCCTACTGGGACGCACAAACAGGCTTCGCCCTAGAGCTCTCCTTACACAGTTTCATCCCGGCAGGCACCCTCTCACCCGACTCTCCATCATCCAGCATCGATATTCATCTAAAGGCAACAAGCACAAACATCTGGACCCCTTCGACCAATCCTGACTTCGGACTTGACATAACCCCTCCATCCTCATTCGTCCTGTACCAAGGAAGCTCCGACACCTTCAGCGTCAACCTGACGAGTTTCGAGCAGTTCTACGATACGGTCAATCTAAAGACGCAAGTGTCCCAGACAAACTCGAGCGTAATCTATCCGCCAACATTATCCATAATGCCATCAAGCCTCTATCTTGCGTCCGGCCAGTCAGCCCAGTCATCTCTAGAAATATCTGCGACGGCATCCACCAATCTCGGCCTCTACCTCCTTACGGTCAATGCGACGAGCGGCTCGATGAGACATGACGCGATCTTCACGGTAGAGGTAGTTCCTCCAGATTTTGCTCTGCTTCCGACAGCAGTAATCCTCAGCGTGCCCCAGGGCACAACCGTAAGCACAACAATGACGGTGAATGCTCTTGGAGCATTCACCGGGACCGTCCAATTGTCTCCATTCATTTTCCAGCCAGGTCTAACGATCTCGCTAAAGACGACTAGCATTCCACTCTCGCCTGGACAAACCGTAAATGTTCAGTTGAACGCAACCGCCGCGTCCGACCTAGCATCTACCACATACTTCGGCACTGTAGTGGCAGATTCAGGATTCCAATCTCACATTGCCTATCTCATAATTGACGTCGTCCACGTGTCAGTACCCGTCATCGCCATAGTCTCTGTCTCTCCTAATCCGGCGAATACCGGAGCTTCCGTCACCCTGAGCTTCAGTGTCTATAGCTTGGTCGATGTCACCGGCATATCCGTCAACTGGGGAGATGGCACAACAACCGACGATCTAGCGGCTACCGCAACATCTGACACGCATGTCTACGCGACGACAGGCAATTCAAAGTCTGAAACATTCAAGATCACTATCAACGCGACCAATGTCGCAGGAACAGGCACATCCACCTTCTTTGAGGTCGTGACTGATCGGCTCCCCACAACCAGCATCACTGGCGTCCTGCCAACGTCAGTGTACGTAGGTCAGACGTTTACGCTAAACTTCGCCGCGGCCGATGCTGATGGTACAATAGCCTCGGGCAGTATTGACTGGGGCGATGGAACAAACACAGTCCTAGAAGGCACCGCAACCCAGGCTACCCACTCCTATACCTCATCCGGCGCTTTCACAATCAATGTTACAACAACGGACAATAGCGGAAACACCGCTTCTGCCACGCATACCATGACTATTCCACAGCCTGATTTTACCGTCTCATCCACCAGCCCATCCTCAACCACCACCAGCCAGTCAACGACCTCAACCATAACAATCACTCCCAACGCGGGATTCACGGGAACAATCAACCTCTTCGTCACAGCACAACCCTCAGGGCCAAGTTGCACCGCAACTCCGAGTAGCATCACACAATCCCAGACAGCAACAGTCTCCTGTAGCTCAACGAAAGCAGGCACCTACACAATCACGGTCACAGGCACAAGTGGTTCCACAACCCGCCAGTCAACGTTCACGATGACCGTGACCACGCCCTCACCCGCCAGTCCGCAGCCCACAACAATCCTCGGACTAGCTCCGGCGATCTTCTACGGCATTCTTGGCGGAGTAATAGTAATTATCGCTGCAATCGGATCACTTTTCATACTGCGTTCCAGGCGGAGCCGCCCACCTGGATCCATCCCCTCCCCGGCACGATAAGGCCCAATCAGTCTCCCGAGAAACGAAGAACGAGCTACTTCGACAATAGTCCCGGCAAACTATTATCTCGTTTTGAAGAGCTATCTCCTGTAAACGTTCGCTTCTCCTGAGCTATTCTAGTAGGCGTCCCTCTCGAACCGTGTGTAGAGCTGGAATCCTTTTGCTGTCTTTGGATAGTCTGTCTACCAGTCAAGGCTTTATAGTCTGAGCGACCTCATTCCTGAACAATCGGGGGACATTATATCCAATTAACGGCCGCTGCGCGTTTCTCTAGTTCTTCTTCTAGGACGAATCACCCCGGTTCAATGAGATGGATTTGTCGTCCACCTCTCCATCTAGGCTAGTGGCGTACAATGATCCGCGTCAACCGGTTCTGGATCATCCTTCCCGTCCTAGGAGGAATTCTACTACTATCGACAATTCAGACCAGCGGGTCCACCCCGAGAGTCGTGAGCACGCCCCAGTTCCCGGTAGGCTCGGGCTCATGGAATCCCAGGGTATCCTGCTCCTCGCCTTGGATCATAAGAATAACGGACATGACGAACAACATGACAGGGTCCGCGTCACTCACAAGCAGCATCTTCAACCCGGGAATAACCTCGCCTGTTGGAGATGCAAAACGCTGGCTCACACCCGGAGCCACTCCACCCGGCTGGGTCTCCCCCGGCCCGCCCTGTACCATAACTAACTCGCACGGACAGGTTTCCATGTTCGTCGAGATTGATGGTGTAAAGAGGGGAACTATCGGAAACGGCGACTGCACAGCCACCTATGACACCGTGAACGGGGGAACATCGAACGGTGGAAATTATTGTGACACCGACTTCAACATCTATGATCCTGCAGTCGTTCCAAACTATTCTACATCCTGCTCAAGCGCCACGGACCCCACCTGTTACGGTAGGATCCACATCGAGATCGACCATGACTGGAAGGCGGCCGGATACTGCGGAGCATCGACCGCCTGCGACGATGTAGCGATGAACTCACAGACTAACAGCTCGTCGGTGATCGATGTTCAAGGCTTCGTCTACTGGGACGCTGACAACACCAACCAGCAGTGGCACAGCTTCAGCGGCTGGGAGATCCACGCTGTGACCGGATGGCGATTCCACCAGATTCGCCCAACAGGCACTTACTTCGATCATCTCGTTATCATAATGATGGAGAACGAAGGGATCAGCCAGATCTGCGGCGGAAACCCGCCCCCGTGCAATGGGCCCAACTCTCCATACATGTCTAGCCTTGCGAACACTTACGGCATAGCGTCCCAGTATCTCGCCCTCAACAAGACCAGCCTGCCGAACTATGTCGGGATGATAGGCGGCTCAACATATGGCTGCGCCGCAACCTGTCCGACCATCACTAGTCCGAACCTCGTAGACCGTTTGGAGGCCGCGGGGTTGAGCTGGAAGGCCTACATGGAAAGCCAGAACGTAGCGAGCGGCTGCGTCACTACAACCCAGCTACCCTATTATCCAAGGCACAATCCGTTCGTCCAATTCCGGGACATCACCAACAACACAACGCGTTGCAACAAGATCGTTCTTGCAAATCCAACGAGCTGTGGGAGCACGACTGACTGCACCCTCCTCAACGATCTCAACTCGTTCGCTGCGCCCAACTTCATGTGGCTCACACCAAACGTATGCAATGACATGCACGGCAACAGCACATGCACAAACGGCTGCACCAGCCCAAGTACAACATGCATAGTCGATGGCGACAATTATCTCAGCACCCTAGTCCCGAGCATTCTCAACAGCAAGACTTTCAACACCACGCGCTCGGCCCTTTTCATAACATTCGACGAGGGCACCGGCTTCTGCCCGTTGAACGGTAGCTCGGAAGAGTGCATGTACGCGGTCTGGGCCGGCCCAGTGGCTAGGACCGGCTTCGTCACAAGCCGCCTGTACAATCATTATTCCTTCCTGAAGACGGTCGAGATAAACTGGAACCTCACAAGCCTTACGACCAACGATGCGAATGCGACCCCCATGACAGAATTCTTCAGCAGCTACTCAGGAGCTTCACCGCCTACGCCCCCGGCCGGGGCTTACTTCGACCACGTGGTCGTTATCATGATGGAGAATGAAGGTATGAACGAGATTTGCAACAGAAATCCTCCGCCTTGCATTGGTTCCAATTCTCCCTACATGTCCAGTCTCGCGAACAACTACAGCATCTCACAACAATACCTACCCCTCATCTCTACCAGCGAGCCCAACTATTACGGAATCCTCGGCGCGTCCATCTTCGGTTGTCCCACGAACTGTTATCCACCTGTAGGCGGGATAAACGCTCCGAATCTTGTTGACCGTTTTGAGGCCGTGGGGCTATCGTGGAAGGGCTACATGGAGAACCAGAATGGCGTGGGCTGTGACGGCACCACTCACGAGCCGTACGAGCACGAGCATAACGGTTTCGTCTCCTTCCAGGACATATACAATAACAGTACGCGTTGCGGCAAGATAGCCCGCGCAAATCCAACCAGCTGCGGTAGCGTAACCGACTGTGTTCTCATCAATGACCTCAACTCGGCCTCTTCTGCCAACTTCATGTGGCTAACGCCGAATGACTGTGACAATATGCACGCCGACAGCATATGCACCACCGGCAACGGGTATAACGGATGCACGAGTGCTGGCACCAATTGTATCAAGAAGGGTGACGATTATCTCAAGAGCCTTGTCCCGAACATCTTGAACAGTTATGCGTTTCAGAATCAGCGGTCAGCGCTTTTCATTGTCTTTGACGAGGGCGTCGGGACAAGCTGTCCTTTGAACGGTAGCTCGGAAGACTGTCTCTATGCGGTCTGGGCCGGTCCAGTGGCGAAGACCGGGTTCAGTTCACCGCAGCTCTACAACCAGTACTCGCTCACCAAAACAATAGAGGTCAACTGGAACCTTACAACACTTACAACCAACGATGCTGCCGCAATTCCTATGACAGAGTTCTTCAGACCACTCCCGAACTTCACAATCTCAGCAACCTCACCAGGCGCTGTCAATGCGGGCCAGTCAACCAATTCCGTCATAACGGTGACGTCGGTCAACGGATTCAGTGGAACCGTCTCGCTTACAGACAATGTCCCCGGGGGTCTGACGTGCGGTGCAATATCTCCGAGCAGTCTGATCGGCTCCGGAACCGCAACATTATCCTGTAGCTCAAACACTGCGGGAAGATACACGGCTAATGTGACGGGAACGAGTAATAGCCTGGTTCATTCTGCTAGCGCGACCTTCAACTTCGTCAATTTCACAATCACGGCTTCTTCTCCCGCCCCAGTGAATGTTGGACAGTCACCAAGCTCCACGATCACGATAGCTGCGCTGAACGGTTTCGCAGGCATCGTAACTCTCACCGATACGATACCGTTCGGGCTTACCTGCGGAGCGATAACACCGACAAGCATTGCCGGATCGGGAACAGCCACCGTTTCCTGCAGCGCGACTTTTGCCGCCAATTATACACTAAGCCTTACTGGCTCCAGCGGATCGCTGACTCATTCCACAACGGCGGTCTTCCGATTTCAGAACTTCACAATCAATGCCTCGTCTCCCCCGGCAGCTAATGTCGGCTCATCCCCCAGCTCCACGATAACTATCGCACCGCTCAACGGCTTCGCTGGCACCGTCAGCCTCACCGACATCATACCAAGCGGTCTGTTCTGCGGCTCCATCACTCCGACCAGTCTTACCGGTTCGGGCAGTGCGACCGTTTCATGCACCTCCTCTAGTGCAGGGAATTACACGCTGACGGTGACGGGAACAAGTGGCTCACTCTTCCATTCAGCGACTGCAATATTCCGGTTCCAAGATTTCAACATCACAACATCTATCCCAACCGCTGTCAAGGCAGGTGTCTCCGCCACATCGACCATAACAGTGACCGCTCTGAACCACTTCTCTGGAACTGTCAGCCTCACCGACACTGTGCCGAACGGCCTGACCTGTGGTGCAATAACACCTGGCAGCGTAACCGGATCTGGCACTGCAACAGTATCGTGTAGCGCTACTGTCGCCGGCAACTACACTCTCACCATAACGGGAGCCAGCACATCACTGATGCACGGTACTACTGCTACGTTCATGGTCCAGGACTTTACAGTCTCAACTTCCTCTCTTCCTCCTGCCTATGCTGGCGTGTCTGTCCCCGTGACCATCACGGTTGCCGCTCTGAATCATTTCAACGGTCTCGTCAACCTAGCCGACACGGTGCCCAGCGGCCTGACCTGCGGAGCCATAACTCCGACTAGCGTCACAGGTTCAGGAACCGCCACTGTTTCATGTAATGGTGCAGTCGCTGGCAATTACACTCTAACAATCACCGCTACCAGCACTCCACTAGTACATACTGCAACAGCCTTCTTCCAATTCCAAGACTTCACAATAACCGCGTCCTCACCCGCCGCTGCCAAGGCAGGTGTCTCGGCTACGTCTACCATCACGATAGTTTCTCTCAACCACTTCGCAGGGGTGGTTTCTCTAACTGACATGGTGGACTCTGGTCTGACATGTGGAGGAATCACGCCGAGCAGTGTGACAGGCTCAGGCACTGCAACCGTCTTATGCAGCGCCAGTCTTGCAGGTAACTACACGCTGACGATAACCGGAACAAGCACCCCCCTAGTGCACACAGCCACAGCAACCTTCATGATCCAAGATTTCACCATCTCAGCGAATTCGCCTGCTGCGGTTATGGCTAGAGTCTCCGCAACGTCAACTATCACTGTAACCTCGCTGAATCATTTCGCGGGTGTTGTGAGTCTCACCGACACCGTTCCTGCAGGTCTCACTTGTGGGACTATCTCTCCGAGTAGCATCACTGGCTCTGGAAACTCAACGGTCTCATGCACTTCCAGTGTCGCAGGCAACTATACTCTAACTATTACAGGCACGAGCACACCACTAGTCCACTCCTCAATCGCGATTTTCATGTTCCAGGATTTTATCATAGCCGCGAACTCGCCTGCTGAAGTGAACGCCGGATCCTCCGCGGTCTCTACCATTACTATAACCCCGTTGAACGGTTTCACCGGCTCAGTCGCTCTTACAGACATTGCACCCTCAGGCTCAACCTGTGGGCTGATCACTCCAAACAGCGTTAGCGGTGGCTCAGGAACGGCCACCGTCTCATGCAGTGCCACGGTCGCCGGCAACTATACGTTAACGATAACCGGAACAAATACGCCGCTGGTGCACAACGCTACTGCAGTGTTCAAATTTGGAGACTTCACGATAGGTGCGACGTCCCCTGCGGCTGTTAACGTGACGATATCTGCCACTTCGACAGTTACAGTTTCATCTGTTAACCACTTTGCCGGAACCGTCATGTTCACTGACAGTGTGCCTAGTGGTCTTACCTGTGGTGCGCTCAGTCCGTCCGGTGTGAACAGTTCAGGTACTGCTACTGTCTCTTGCACTGCGAGTATTGCCGGTAATTATACACTGACGATAACTGGGACGAGTGCTTCGCTAGTTCACTCGACGGCTGCCACGTTCATGTTCCAGGACTTTACGATCGTTGTGAGTTCGCCTCCAACTGCTAACGTAAACGTCTCCGTCTCTTCGACTATCACGATAACTGCCCTGAACCAATTCGCTGGCGTTGTTAGCCTCACGGAGACTCTGCCTAGCGGTCTAGCGTGTGGCATGATAGCTCCAACCAGCGTTACTGGTTCCGGCTCTGCCACAGTTTCGTGCAGTGCCTCTGTCGCGGGCAACTATACTCTCACGGTAACAGGCACGAGTGGTTCCCTCGTTCACTCCGCAACCGCGACATTCCAATTCCAAGACTTCACCCTCTCTATCTCGTCCCCCGCTTCGATAGAGGTCGGTGTCTTTTCCACTTCAACGGTCACTATTACAGCGTTGAACCATTTCGCCGGAACCGTTTCTCTAACCTACTCTCTTCCACTAGGAGTGAGCTGCGGCGTGATAACACCTAACAGGCTGACAGGCTCAGGAACAGCCACCGTGTCTTGCAGCGCGACAGCCGCAGGAACGTACACCCTCACCTTTAGAGGAACTGCGGGCTTACTCACCCACAGTGCTTCTTCAACAATCCAGGCTGTAGACTTCAGCATCACTGGGATAGCCAGCCCCCAGGTTTCCCCGGTCGGGACCAACGCGACATCATCCATTACGCTAACCAGCCTGAACGGCTACTCTGGGAACGTCACCCTGACCGCAGCAGTCCAACCGCCACTTGTCGGCGGAGCGGGCGGAGGCGGGGGACGTACACGTCTCACTATGGCGGCCCCTTCCGGCCAGCCCGTCCCATCCTTCAACCCGGTGTCGATCTTCCTTTCAAGCGGCGGAACGGGACAATCAAACCTCACCATCATCCTCTCACCAAGCGTCCCGGCGGGCAACTATCTGATCACTGTAATGGCGTCTGACGGGACCATTGTGCGTTACGTCCAGTTCACGCTGGCTGCCACTGATTTCATTCTCAGCAGTCAGACGACTAGTCTGACCATGAACGCTGGGAGCAACTCGACGCAAACGTTGAACCTCCAGAGTCTGAACGGGTTTCAGGGCAACCTAGCCCTATCTTCTAGCTTCAGTCCGACCGGACCCCTCGCGACCCTCACCCCATCCACAGTTTACTTGACAGCCGGCGGCAACAGCAGCCTCCTAACAATCGTCGTTCCCTCCAACACAGCACCCGGGACATACACGCTCACCGTTCAAGCCATCTCGGGAACACTCTCTCACACAATCTACATCACAGTAACAGTTCAATCCGGATTAACAGCAATTCTTTCGAGAGTGCTGAGCTCCAACCCGTCAGCTTCCATAGCCGCCAGCGCAATTCTAGCTCTAGTCTCTCTCTTCTCGATCCGTTCAGCCCAAACGATTGCCAAAACGAAGCGAAGAGCCCCACACTCCACCACGAAGCTGAGACGGTATTCCAAGAAACCTAGACACGCGACATGGCGACCCTACTCCATCACTCTCGGACCCTTGTGGACATCAGCAAGAGATCCCGACTGACCCGTAGTTTTCGATCAGATATCCAGGAACAGCTCTAGCAAGATCGGATCATTCTCGTCACTCTTTCGTTCGACCGAGAGTTACGACGACCAATTGTAGGAGTCTGGTTGTGCCCAATACTCTTGAGGTTGCAATAGTGCAGCATCGAAAGTTGCTCGTTCCGATATTCGCGATGCTCCTAGTTGGAGTCGCAGTTCCATTATCTGTTCCGAGAGCGCACGGAGACGATACCAATGAGACCCTGAACATCACAGGGCTACTCTCACGTGACTCCTACGATTCCTATCTCGGAACCTACGTCGACGCTATTCAAGCCGGCAACACTCTAACCTTCAACGTCATCTTCACCGCGAACTCGTACGTTTACCAGCGCAACCTCACAATGGGCGTAAAGTTCGACTTGATGACCAACTTCCAGAACACGACCAGCGATACCGCCGTCTATGCTGGTCAGACGCTCACAGTCACGCTCGCCTACCAGATTCCTGTCCTGACAGGTCAGTACACTGGTCTCAACCTGCAAGCACACTCTTGGACCCTCGAGCTATGGGACATGGCCCAAGGAGCCACCTGGAACGCCAACGCATACTGCACGGACTACAACTACGCACCTCCCAATATTCCAGCGATGTGCCGTAGCTTCTCCAGCAACGGCTACCCGTACACTTATCATTCATTAGCCGTATACTCGAACCCCCAGTCTAGCAGTTACAATTCGAAGCTGCAAGCCAGCGCGATCATCAGCTCGCTCAACAGCGTGCTCGGAAGCACCAATTCCCCAGCACCCGGAACAAGCTCCGCGATAGCTTCCCTGGCTCAGGCTAACACTCAGATGTCGCTCGGGAACAATGCGTACTCTCTCGGAGACTTCGCTACCGCCCAGACGGACTACCAGAACGCGCTCAACGACGCCAACGCGGCGCAGAGCAGCCTCGCAACCATCGGGGGCGGAACCGATACTGCCACCTTCACAAGCATCTGGCTGGAGTCGGTCGCAATCCTTCTCGGTGGGATCGGCGCGATCCTAGTCGGCTTTGCGGGATTCAAGTATCTCCGCGGCAAGACCAGAGCCCTGCCCAGCTACTCTCCGACCACGCCTAAGGCCTGATCCACCCCATTCCATCTTTACATTCCTCTAGTTAGCGTAGCTCCCCAGCTATCGGATTCTGTATCGTGTACGATATACCTTATATCCGACCCGCAGTCTTGAACAGGAAGGATGCGCCAGGCAAAACCTCAGGAAGAAGATAGCTTTGGTGCCCACGATCGCCTCCACAGCGCACCGAAAGGCCTACTTCGATACTACATTCTTCACAAGATAGCTCAGAAGCCAATCCATGGCTACGAGATCATTCAGGACATCGACAGCAAGACAGAGGGCGCTTGGAGACCTGGCGCAGGATCGATCTACCCCATCCTCAAGAAGCTCGTTTCTGAAGGGCTAATCAGAGCAGAACCAGAACCTTCCGAGGAGGCCACAAGACGAGTCTACCAGATCACATCCAAAGGCGTCGAATCACTCGCTCACGCCAAGGAAATGTTCACCAACTTTCAGCAGCGCTTCGGCAGTCTACGACGCCTCTTCATCGAACTGATAGATCCCGAGAACTTGGCCACCTTTTTCGTTGACGGGTCTAACCGACAATTTCAGATGGCCCAGGAGATGCTTGAATCGAAACAGAACAAGATCTCACCAGCGGACCTAGAATACATTTTGAAGGAGTACACTCTGAATCTTGAGAGACAGATGAACTGGGCGGTTAGAATGTCAAATCGTTCGAGATCAAAAGTGGGCCTGACTGCTCGCCCGAGAGTGGCCAAGTCTCAGTAACCCATCTCCTAACGCGTTGTTGATCGTCAAGTGCAGCCTCGATAGAAAACAGCACGCCAAACTAGCGTGGAACGTCTACCTCGTGAGAGACTAGGCGAAATACTGGATGGTAACGGGACTCCTATTCCCTCCCCCCTCTTCCTCTAGCTGTTCGACCTTGGAAATGAAAACCAGGGTCCGTCTCTTATCTCCTGGATGAGAAGTAGACAATGAGCGCTGGAACGAATGAGAAAGTAGGGTTCCTACGGCAGGTCGATCTCCTAGTCTTGATCGGCGCCCTCGTTGCGCTCTTCGTGGCCCTCGGGAGTGAGCCGTGGTGGACCCTAACAGGAACGACCACAAATAATTTGATGAACATCCAAGTCTCGCCATTCTACCTGCACATTAACGCCCTCGGGCTTCCCTCCACAGTTTCCGCGGCCAACAACCTAGGTTCCTTCAGTCGTGTCCTACTAATTCTAGGATCCCTTGCCCTCTTCGCGGCGAGCATTCAGCCGACATCGTGGTGGCGCAATCTGGTTGTCTACTTCGGGCTCTCTTCACTCGCCGAACTCTATCTAAGCTTCATCTTGATCTACTACTGGGCTGAGACCGCGATTGTGCAGGCATACGGCATCGTTCCACCATATTACGGGACAGCGTCTCTGCAAGGGAGCATTCTGGGTCTCGATCTCAAGTACTACTCGGCTCCGCTAGTGACCGCCTCCTTCTACTTTCCCTACTACCTAGGCTTCCTCTCTCTCGGCCTAGTTCTCGGCCGAAGCTTGATCAAGATCATCCACGAGAGAGCCTTCCAAGTCCTGAGTGCGCTGCTGCCGAGAGGTGGCATCCACGATGTCTACCTTAGCCCTCCATACCAGCACGTCTGGTTCTCAAGCAACGACAAAGAATTCAATCCACTAGGGAACGATCCGCAAATGCTCAATGACGATGAACTCCTCGTCTCCTTCCAGAAACTCTTCGACACAGTCGATCCAGGAGGCAACCTCTCGATAATTCTGCCCGATTGGGCTACAACTCTAGGAGATCGAATTCAGAAACTCATGCCTGTGATAGGCTTCACCGTTGAATCGTCAGAAACGGTATACAGAATCCCAGGGAGACCCGAAACCCAACTCCGCTTTACGAAACCTGCTCAAGATCAAGAACAAGCAGCTCCCTTGAGGGTTGAACGATCGATTGAAGAAACAGCTTTGGCACCTACACTACTGCCCCCCACATCGCCAGCGGAGAGACCGGTCGATTCCGAACAAACGTCCGTTCTTGAAATCACCCAACCGCCCACTTGGCGAAATGCTAAGATGACCCGCCCCGAGCGAGCAATGCTCAAGTCAGCAATAGAAACCATTACGACCCGCCAAGAACCCGTTCCCTACCGTGAGCTTCTAAACCAAGTCTACATGGAACTCGTAGACAAGAAAGTAGACTTCGACTCGGCACGGCAAATCGAGACAGCACTCCTCAATCACAACGGCAGAGAGATTCTTCTCATCGAAGAATCCGACGAAACAGGGACAAGGGTACTGCAGAAATGGTGGCTGGGTGACCAGCAGATGGCACCAGAGAAGGCGCGGAGGCTACCCTTTCTAGGAAGGATTGCTCGGGCTCGACCCAAACTTCCAAAACCGCAAGCGCTGCTCACAAGACTCCAAAGGCCCCGCTACGAAAGCCACCGGCCCGATGAGGCTGAAAGCGATTCTGAAAGCTCCGGCTCCTGATACCGTGTAATGTCCACGCTAGTTACGTGTGGCTTATCGAAAAGACGATAGGTTTACCTTTTTCCTGATGTGAAATTGAGCAGCATTCGCGTTTTGCTAAGTCGCATCACCACAAAGAAAGTACCTGCGCTGACGCTGGTTATTGTCGGCATTATGGGAATGATTGCAGGCGTACTCGCGGCAACCATTACCATAACTCAGAACAGCACGAGCGGGCAAATTGGTACCTACAACAACAATACCGGGAATCTGGTCATCAATGACCAAGGTCTCTCGATAGTGGCAAATGTTGCAGGAATATCTCCTAATTCCACTGCCACCATTGGCGGAACAGGAACAAACAAGAATCTGTTCAATGGGTCCACCTTCACCGCGGGCCACTGGATGGAGACCATGGTGTTCTCCGACAGCGTTGACAGTAACTCGCACACGGTGACGATAAAGATCAACGACGGCGCTGGAGTCCCGAACAGCAATACGCCCCTCGCAGGGGGGACAGTCACTTTGACTCTAACCGCAGCCAGTTCGACTGGAACAATCACCGCATACATCGACCTGGGCCTGACATCGATAACGGCACCAATGACTGTCTACGTCACCTCGACCTAAGCAGCGCAAGGGGTTGGGTTGTCGCTCTAAATCGCTCGCCGAAAAAGCAGATCCACCCTTTTTTTTAATTGCCCCGGTTGCTAGCGAGAAGGCTTCTAACTCTGGTTCGTTCCGTAACCTGAGATGATGCTTTCTTCGTATTCGGCTGGGGGTGTAACCATCTCCTTGGTGTTCGAGTTACTGAGGTTTCTTTGATTCATCTCAGTGTAAACTTTGTAGAGACAAAGCTTGGGAAAGGCGGTTCGTCATATTCGTCTTATCAAGAGCGCGGGTTGGCTTGTAGCAGCGAAGGTATGCCTCGCGGTTCTGGCGCTCGTCTTCGCAGCGAGTATCACTATAACTTCGAACACTTATCAGGCCCAAGTTGGTTCAGCTGTGAACGTTACGAACGTTCTTCGGGCAACTGACAAGGGATTCTCAATCGCTACAAGTGGGTCAAACGGTAACGGCACCTCCTGCTCTGCCCCCGTCATTTTCAGCTCTTCGCCTGTTGTCGCGAATACTAACATTACTGCCGGAGACTTTGTCTATGATATCCAGGTGAACTCGACTTCGTCAGCTCAACCCAACAAGACATTCACGGTCAATTTTGTTCTCGATTCAACACAGTACGGCCCCCTATGCATCCAGACCCCATCGTCTCCGATCAATGGTCAGATGATAGACTGCAAGTTTGACATAGGAACCAACTCTCTTCCCTTCTCTCCCTATTCATTCAGTGTGAGGATCCAATAGTCACATAGCCGAAGAGAGATAGAAACGGCACCTTATGCACGCACGAAGTCCCACCAATTCAGTCACGTCACGTGAGACGCGATGCGGATGTTTCAGGAACGGAGACCGGTTTCGATTCCGGTCTTGGGCTCGGGGTCACTTCTCTTCGAAGTCGTTCAGAATGAACCCTGATCTGGGATCTGGGAAGGGCATTTCGTATCATGCCCACTTCAAGCGTGCAATGATACAGATGGAGCCCTGCCGAAAAACGGCTGACTCCCCCGTTCTGCGTCAAAAACCGGTATTATCGCCAGGAAACGTTTCAGACGACGAGTCGACCCATCCCAGAATTTAGAAAAAAAATATTTTCCGCGACACAAACCACCTCTTTTCCCCGGCTCCTCGCCGGGGAGTGTGATGTTTCGAGGCGGAGAAGCCCGGAACAAGCCCTGATCCGAAATCTGGGCGGGCGATTTTGATCTGCGAGATTTTCACGCTTGATCATGCGGATAAATCGCACTTGGAAAAGCGATCTACTAGCCTATTCCAAGCCGTAAATCGGGGGACTCGCCCAGAACAGTTTCAGCTGGCGGAGCCCTCTGCGAAAAAAGGGGGGGCCGCAATATTATTCTCGTGACGCAAGAGTGCTCTTTCAGTATTTCTACGTGCCTTCGACTAGTCTCTGGACTTCTGTAAGCTTGGACAGTGCTTCTATTCCCAGCGGTGTTGTCTGGAATTTCGATTTTCCCTCATCGACCACTGTCTCAAGCATTCCTCGTAGTAATAGACGGGTAATGTACTTCTCCGCAGCCACGAAGTTAATGTTTGACCGGTAGACGATCTCCGTCTTCGACGCACGCTTCGCCGCAACGGCCAGAATGTCGCGTATAATGAGCAGGGAATCTCGTGGTCTGGGACTCATCAGGGTTCTTAATCGTGGCTCTTCCATGAGGAAGCGGATTTAGTTCTTTCCCACATTTTCAAACAAATCCCGAGATTCTTCCCAGCCCAGACTAGGAGGATCCGAGCTGCAGCGGATTATCCACGTATCCCGTCTTCTCGGTCTTCAGCCAGAGCCTCGCACCCCTACGAAGGATGAGTACCATAGCCGCCAGATTAGCAAGCGAGACGAGCGCCGCGTACGGATAGGTTGCCAGCAGAAGGCCCAGGTGGGAGAGGATGCTGGATCTTGCAGACGAGACGACCGCGACGACCAGCGTCCCCACGTAGACAATGTTGACAGCGGCCATGACTATGAATAGCGGAAGAAGTGTCTCAAAGGGAAGACCTACCTTGACGATTCCCAATCCCAGAATTATCCATGCGACGAAAGTCAGCACGGCCAAGATCGGGCTCATCATCAACGCCTCCATATCAAGCGTCTTCGCAAGAGACATCGACCTCCACGCATTCCAGTGCTTAACCCCAGTCAGCATGTTACCGCCAGACCATCGAATCCGCTGCTTGAACAGGCTCCCGACTCGGGCGGGCATCTCTTGCCAACACTCCACCGGGGCCAGTCGCGTAGCAATGTGAGCTCTGGCAAAGCGCACCGACAGCTCAGCGTCTTCGACGAGGGATTTTGGATCCCATAGCCCAACTCTCTCTAGCGCTGTCCGTCGAAAGAACGTATTAGACCCGGAAAACGTGACAAACAATCTCA
>Ga0209802_1000456_pt1 | contig 31523 bp, 29 predicted proteins | sample GraSoiAngelo_129_FD_185886 | JGI IMG/M metagenome (GOLD analysis project Ga0209802, IMG submission 185886) | Grasslands soil microbial communities from the Angelo Coastal Reserve, California, USA - 14_0927_12_40cm (SPAdes) (version 2) | ecosystem: Environmental > Terrestrial > Soil > Grasslands ... | reverse complement strand
AGGGCAAGGATCGAGCCCTTTGGAGGCAGGACAAATGACTGTTCTGCTCGAGTCCCTCCCTGTAGTCGCGGCTGCTCTCGCGCTTTACGTCGTCGCGAGATCGTTCGTCGTGATCGGCCCGGCCGAAGTCGGGCTGGTCATCAAGCGGGCCTCGCGGCGGCACAACACGACCGACACCCCGATCGCGTTCGCCGGGGAAGCCGGCTGGCAGGCCGAATTGCTCATGCCTGGAGTCCGTTTCAAGCTCTGGCCGGCATACATGGTCCTGCGGTACCCGTGGGTCCAGGTTCCGGCGGGCGAGATCGGCGTCGTCATCTCGCAGATCGGCGAACCGCTGCCGACCGGCTCCAAATCCGCGATGTACCGGCCTGAGTTCGGCAACTTCACCGACCTGCGGGCGTTTCTCACCGGCGGCGGCCAGAAGGGGGTCCAGCGACCGGTGCTCCCGCCCGGCACGCTTGCGCCCATCCACCCGGTTGCTTTCCTTGTGATCACCGCGACCAAGTCGTACGGCCTGCCGGTGGATCCGCAGATCGTCGCCCACGGTCCGCTCGAGCCCGCTTCTTTCGGGCTCAAGCCGGAGCAGTTTCGCGTGACGGTGATTGCGCCGAACAACACCCAGGACGTGGTCGGCATCGTGACCACGCTCGAAGGCCCGCCGCTCGGCCCCGCCGACATCGCGTGCAGGATCGGCGGCTTCAGCGACATCGAGGCGCTGGAGAAGCAGGTTGGAATCAGCGATTCGGAATTGATCGAGGCCTTGCTCGGCAAGAAGAACGAGCTGCACAACAACTACCAGGACTTCCAGGCGTTCCTGGACAACGGCGGACGGATCGGCCTGCAGCACGACCCGCTGCTGTACGGCGCCTACCTGCTGAACCCGTTCCTGGTTCGGGTCGAGCCGGCGCCGATGCTGGTCGTGAACCAGGGCGAGGTGGCCGTGATCAAGGGCTACGTCGGACTGCCTACCCTCGACACCTCGGGGCCCGAGTTCAAGTTCGGTTCGATCGTCCAGCCAGGCCACCGCGGCATCTGGCGCGAGGCTTTGCGCACGGGCAAGTACCCGATGAACCCGCGGATCTACGCGGCCGAGAAGGTGCCGACCTTCATCCTCACCCTTAACTGGGCGGAGGCGAACTCGGTCGCGCACAACCTTGACGCCCAGCTGAGCCCGATTGAAGGCAAGAGCCGCGAGGGATTCATCTTCAAGATCGACCTGCAGGTGCAGATCCACGTGCCTGACACCAAGGCGCCGAAGGTGATCTCGATGGTCGGCTCGATGCAAAACCTCGTCAACGAGGTGCTGCAGGCAGCTGTCGGCAACCACTTTCGCAACACGCTGCAGGGGCTCGAGGCCGTGCGGTTCATCGAGACGCGCGACCAGGTCCAGGCCGCGGCGCTGGAGGCGATCTCCCGCTACCTCGCCGCGTACGAGGTCGAGACCCGTGGCGTCTACATCCAGGATGTGACGTTCCCGCAGGAACTCGTCGCCGTCCTGACGCGGCGCGAGATCGCCAACCAGGAGAAGGCGACCTTCGAGCAGCAGAAGGACGCCCAGACGGTGCGCGTCGACCTCGAAAAGGCGCGCGGCACCGCCGACATGCAGGCTGAGCTGGCCAAGGCGCAGGTGTCCGTCGACATCAACCGCGCCCGGGCGAATGCGCGCAAGGCCGAGGCGGACGGTGAGGCGGCTTACGTCCGCGTCACTGGTGAGGCGGAAGGCTCGCGGCGCAGGGCGATCGGCCTGGGCGACGCGGCGGCCGTCGAGGCGCTTGGCCTGGCGAAGGCGAAGGGCTACCAGGCGCAGGTCGAAAGCCTTGGCTCCACGCCAACGGCCGCTGTGGCCATCGCCAACGCGTTGTCCGAGGGCAATCTCGACGTCATGCCCGAGGTGCTCGTGACGGGCGGAGGTGGGGCTCTGGAAGGCCTCGCCGCCACGTTCATGCGCTCGCTGAACGGCAACAGCCAGGCCAAGGCGTCGGAGAAGTAGACACAGGAGGGCGGCCACGCCGCCCTCCACACTCTTCCGCCAGAATTTCGCTCCAGTGGACCTTGGTCTCAGCGGTCGCATCGTCATCGTCACCGGCGGGGCTTCGAACCTCGGCCGCGCGATCGCGCTGGGGTTCGCAAAAGAGGGAGCGCGCGCAGTCATCGCGGACGTGGACGACGCGCAGGCCAAGAAGGTCGAGCGCGAGGCTCCCTCAGGCACGATTGTCGCGCGTCACACGGATGTCACCGACTGGGACTCGGTCAGATCGACGGTGGATTTCGTGGAGAGCTCGATGGGCCGCGTCGACGTGCTGGTCAACTGCGCGGGCTGGACGATCGATCGCCTCTTCATGGAGAAGCCCCGCGCCGAATGGGAACGAGAGATCGCGATCGACGTCTGGGGGTTCATCAATTGCGTCCGTGCGGTCCTGGACAAGATGGTCGAGCGCCGCTACGGCCGGATCGTGTCCATCGGCTCCGAAGCCGGCCGGATGGGGGAGTGGCGCGAGGCCGTCTACAGCGGCACCAAGGCGAGCGTGATCGCGATGTCCAAGTCGATCGCACGCGAGGTTGGAAAGCACGGCATCACCTTGAATGTGGTATGTCCGGGACTGATCGTCGGCTCGCCCGAGACCTCGGGCAGCAACTCGGTGTGGTCGTCGGAGCAAGCCGAGAAGTTCACGCCCGAGGTCCGTGAAAAGGCGGCCAAGGGCTATCCACTCCGCCGCCTTGGCACGGCCGACGATGTGGTTCCCGCCGTCCTGCTGCTCGCCTCTGACCGCGCCTCGTACATCACGGGCCAGACGCTCTCGGTCAGCGGCGGCTACACGATGATCTGACTCAGGACCTCATCCCGAAGCTTCCGCCACCGCTCGGCGCGGTTGCGGCCCGCCAGGGGAAAGATGAGCGCGTCGATTCCCGTTCGCTGCAGCTCTCGAAGCCGCGACGCGCACTCCTCGGGCGTGCCGACCACGGCCAGCGCGCGGACGAGGTCGTCTGAAACCGCGCCGGAGTGCTCCGCGTGGGTCGACAGGTGCTCGGTGTAGTCGTACGTCTCGGCGCTGCGCTGAATTTCGCTTTGAAACCGGGCCAGGCTTTCGGGAAGCTCCTTATGGTGACTCAGGAGCCGAGCCTGGGTGGAGGCCCATGAGCGCACATCCTCGACCTCGCCGGCTGTCGTGGCCATGAGCCCAATCTCGAATGACGAGCGACCGCGCTCAGCGGCCCGCAAGCCGGCCTCGATCCACTTGACCTGCTGGCGGACCATGTCCGGCTGCGCGGGCCCCATCACGATCGCGCCGTCCGCCTTTCGCCCTGCAAGCTGGCACATTCGCTCCTGGGAGACGGCCAGGTAAATCGGGACGCTCTGGTCGATGTGAGAGCGAAAGAAGTCGATCGCCTCTTCGACCTCGGCCACCTTCTGCGGCTTCAGCCCCACACCGTAGAGGGCCGAGTCGCCCGCGCCCAAGCCGAGGATCGCGCGGCCGTGGGAGATCTCAGCGACGGCGGCGATCGCGTTGGCCGTCACGGTCGGGTGCCGGGTGACGGCATTCGTGACACCGGTACCTAGACCGATCCGAGACGTGTTCAGCGCGGCCACCACGAGGCCGGCGTAGACGTCCTTCATCGCGAGCTGCGAATCGATGACCCAGACACGCTGCACTCCTTCGGCTTCGAGCTGGGCGACAAAGGATCCCCAACTCTCGAACGACTGGCGCGGGCTTATGCCAACGCTGACGTCGAACGGTGTCAATTGCCCGACACTTTCTTCTGCCGCCGCCTCAGCGCCTCCTGGCGTTCGGGGCTCGAGGCCGCCGTCACACGAAGCTGCCTTGCGGCTGCGAGGTCCTCCGCCGCGATGCCGCGCGACCCGAGCAGATTCAGGCTTGCCTTCGTCCCGCGCACCGCGGCGCGCGGCGATGATGCGAGCTTGTCGGCCACCGCCTGCACTCGTGCATCGATCTCCGATTCAGGCACGACCTCGGTCACGATCCCCCAGGTGTGCGCCTGGTCGCCGTCGAGCTGGGACATCCCGAGCAGCAGGTCGGCTGTCCGCGCCAGGCCGCACGTCTGGACCAGGCGCGCGACGAACTGGTAGCGATAGACCACTCCGAGGCCCACCGCCGGCACCGACATGCGGAGCGCGGGCGACGCGATGCGGAGGTCGCAGTTCAGCGCCAGCTCCACCGCGGCTCCGTGGCAGTGGCCCTGCAGTCGGGCAATCACCGGCGAGGGACACTGCCGCAGCGCGCTGGCGGCTTCGCCGATGACGCCGTCCGCGTCAAGGTCGGCTGCCGTTCCCGTCAGGCGGGACAGGTCGTAACCGGCGGAGAACGCCTCGCTGCCTGCACCGCGAAGAATGACAGCGCCCGCGCGCTCCCCGTCGGCCTGCAACGCCGCAGCGAGGGCCGCGAGCAGCTCAGGGTCCAGCGCGTTGCGGCGCTCCGGGCGGTTGAGGGTGAGCGTAAGCACGTCGCGCGGCCCCCACTCGCGGAGGAGCGTGTCAGCCAAGTTCGGCGAGGAATGAGTTGATCGAGCTTGCGAGCTCGCGCGGTTTTTCCACCGGGATCGGGTGGCCGGCGCCCCTCATGACCTCCAGCTTGCTGCCCCTGATGCCAGAAGCGATGACCTCCGCGGCTTTCGGCGGGCAGTGCCGATCGAGCTCGGAAGCCACGATCAAGGTCGGCGCGCTGATGCGCGGCAGCTCCGGGTCGAGAGGATTCGCGTTGAGACCCGCCATAGCGGCGCACGCGTTGCCGTAGCCGCGCGGATCTTCGGTGGACTGCCGTCTGATCAAGAGTCCGCCCTCGAGCTCAGAGGGCGACTCCGCGTATACATCGGCCGTGTCCTTGTCGAGAGTGTCGCGGAGATGGGGATCGTTTCGTTCGACCATCTCCACCCGCTCGCGGTACCAGCCGGCAGCGCTGTGGCCGACGCGGCTCGACGTGGCGACCAGCGCGATACCCCGGGCCCTGTCCGGATGGTCGATTGCCACGCGCATCGCGATTGTCCCGCCGAGTGAGAAGCCGGCGATGTCAGCACGTTCGACCTCGATCGCGTCCAGCAGCGTGACGAGGTCGTCGCCGAGCTGGCGAAGTGTTCCATCCGCGGCGCCCAGGCTCGTCTCCCCGTGGCCGCGCAGGTCGTACATGAGAAGGCGATGGTGCAGCATGAGGTCGGGCACAGCGCGGCGCCATGCGCGGTGGTCGTCCGCGAGGCCGTGGATCAGGATCAACGGGTCGCCTCGTCCCGCCTCGTGCCAGGCCACCTCGATGTCGTTACAACGCGAGCGCATGCTCTTGCAACGCTTTGCGGTTTACCTTGCCGGGTCCGGAAAGCGGCAGCTCCTCCACGCGATGCACCGCCACGGGCCACTTGTAGTGCGCCAGGCCCTGCTCCCGCATCAATCGATCGACGATCGCCTTCGAGATATCCGAGCGCGCGACGACAAATGCGACGGGCACCTCGCCCAGCTCAGGGTGCGGCCGGCCGACGACGCATGCGTCGATCACTTCGGGATGCAAGCGCAACATCGACTCCACCTCGTAGGGATTGATGTTGGAACCGCCTCGGATGATGATGTCCTTCACCCGGCCGACGACGTGCAGGAAGCCCGATTCGTCGACGAAGCCGAGGTCGCCCATATGTGCCCAGCCATCGGGGGAGTAAGGGCCCGACTCCTCGCCCCAATAGCGACCCTGGACCAGGTCGCCGCGCATACATATTTCTCCAATCCCGCGGCCGACCGTGTCGGCTGCTAGGCCCTGGTCGATCTTCCATTCGGCGCGATCGTGCGGCCGTCCCACAGTCGTCCAACGGGCTGCCTGCGGATCGGACGGGCTCGCCACCGCCAGCTGGCCAGCGTCCATCGAGCCATAGAAGCTGGAGATGGGAATCCCGGTCGGGGTCTCCCAACGTTCCGCGATCTCAGGCGGCAGCGGCGCGCCCGCGACGGCGACCGCTCGCAGGGACGTGGCGGCCGGAAGTGGATGGTTGAGCATTCGGATCACGTTGGTCGGCACGCCGACCATCACGGTAGCCCTCGACCTCATCGCCGTGCCGACGCAGTGCTCGGGTGTCCAGTGGGGCTCGTGCAGCATGACCAGGGACGCGCCGGTCCGTAAGCAGTAAAGGCACATGCCGCCGATGCCCTGGGTCAGCGGTGTCATGGGAAGGACGCGGTCGTGTTCGGTGATCCCGAGCCTCGACGTGAAACTTTCGAATGTCACCTGCTTGAGGCGGGCGGACAGCGAGGCGAGCTTCGGCATCCCCGTCGTCCCCGAGGTGAGCGCGATCTCGACGATCCGCGCCGGGTCGGGATCGGCGGGGCGAGGCGAGATGGTCGAATCACCCGAGTCGAGGAGCAGATCCCGGATCACCAGGGCGGGGCGTGTCTTCTCCTGCACCCAGCGCATCTCGTGCTCGCCTAGTCCCATCGGCATCGGCAGCATCACGGCGCCCAGGTCGGGGATGGCCAGCTCGAGCGCCACGTACTGCCAGATGTTGGCCATCTGCACGCCCACGACGTCGCCCTCACGCACGCCGCGTGCAGCGAGCTGTAGCTGCATGCGACGGACATGAGCCAGCAGTTCCTCGAACGTGATCTCCCGACCGTCGTCCCAAATCGCGAGGCTAGAGCCGCGGCGGGCCGCGTTCCACTCCAGGTAACTCAGGGGCCGGTACGGCGTCGGCTCTCTCACCGCAGCAGCGAAACGACGCGATCCGGCGACAGCGGCAAAGTCACGTCGTGGAGAGAGAGCGCGTCCGCGATCGCATTCGCGATGGCGGCGGTCCCGCCGATCGTGCCGCCCTCGCCGGCGCCTTTGGTGCCCAGCTCGTGCACGGTCGAGGGCGTCACGAGATGGGTGATCTGCACCGTCAGCACCTCGCCGATGCTCGGGATGAGGTAGTCGAGAAACGTTCCGCTGCGCAGCTCGCCGTCCGGACCGTAGGCGACCTCCTCGAACAGGGCCGCTCCCAACGCCTGCGCGACGCCGCCGGCCACCTGTCCCTCGACGATCATCGGGTTGATCAGCACGCCGCAGTCTTCGGCGACGACATAGCGCAGCACGGTCACTTCGCCAGTCATCTTGTCGACCTCGACGAGGCACGCATGCGTGGCGTATGGGTGAGCGGCCTGCACCGCGTCATAAGTAACCGAGATGTCGAGCTCGCCGTTGTCGGCGGCGAGCCTGGAGAGGGTGACGCCGTCGATTGCTATCCGGTCGATGGGTTGATTGAACCTGTCGGAGGCCGTCTCGAGGATTGCATCGCGGAGCAAACGCGCGGCGCGAAAGGTGCTCGTCGCCGCGGTGACCGAGCCGCGGCTCATGAACGAGCCCGTCCCGCCTCCGACTCTTGCGGTGTCGGTCTGCTCGACCACGATTCTCTCAGGCTCCACGCCCAGGCCGGCCGCCGCGACCTGCGCGAACGTCGTGTGCGAGCCCTGGCCCATCCCCGGGCTGCTCGTCTGGAGGTGGATGCGACCATCCTCCGCAAGCCAGGCCCGGGCCGTGTCGACGCCCGGGATGTCGGTCATCCCGCGTCCCTTGAAGGTCGAGGACCCCGCGCCCGTGTACTCGACGTACGAGGCAAGTCCGACCCCGAGTGTGCGCCCGGCCGTGCGCCCTCTCTGCTGCGCGTCACGTGCGGACGCGTAATCGAAACTGGCCAGCGCCGCATCCAGCGCCTCGGTGTAGTCGCCGGAGTCATAGCGATGATGCGTGACCGACATGTAAGGCATCTGTGCCGCCTTGACGAAGTTCACGCGTCGCACGTCGGCCGGGTCGAGAGACAGCCTGGAGGCGATGAGGTCCATAAGCCGTTCGTGGACCAGGACCGCCGTGACCATTCCGACCCCGCGATACGGGCCTTCGGGGGACTTGTTGGTGGCGACGGCGTACGTCTCGTACTCGTAGTCGCGGATGTCGTAGGGGCCAGGGATCAGGCCGGCGGTGCCGAGCGGGTCGAGCAGCGGACCGAACGGACGGATGCCGTAGGCGCCGATGCTCGAGAGCACCTTTGCGCGCAGCCCCAGGACGCGACCATCCTTGCGCACCGCGGCGCTGAACTCGACGCGCTGGTCGCGCGCATGGCCGGCCGCCTGCATGTGCTCCGAGCGAGTCTCGACCCACTTCACGGACGCATTCATGCGCCGCGCGATCCATGCCAGCAGGATCTCCTCGGGGTAGACCTGCGCCTTGCCGCCAAATCCTCCCCCGACGTCGGCCGCGACCACGCGCACGCGCGACCGATCGAGACCCAGACATTCGGCAATCGCATCAGCCACGAGGTGCGGCACTTGCGTCGATGTCCAGACAATCACACCATCGCCGTCCGGCTGCGCCATCACCCCCCGCGTCTCGATAGGCGCGGCGGCGACGCGGGGATGCGTGACCTGTCCCTTGATGACGACATCAGAGCGCCCGAAACCAGCTTCCACGTTGCCGTATCTGCGCCGGCCGGTGAAGTAGAGATTTCCGGCCACGACTTCATGCACGAGAGGCGCGCCGCCAGACATCGCCTCCTCGAATCCGACCACAGCGGGCAGCGGATCGATCTCCGGTTGGATCAGCTCGACTGCGTCGGCGGCGGCGTACCTGTTCTCGGCGACGACCGCAGCGATCATCTCGCCGACGAAGCGCACGCGATCGATGGCGAGGATCGGTCGCGCCGGTGAGACCGCGCCAGGGGTCGTCAGGTGCACCGCCAGCGGCAGGCATGAGCCCTCGATGTCCGCCGCCGTGAACACGGTTACGCGGGACGCCGCCGCGTCGATGCTTCTCAGCCTGCCGCTGGCGACCGGGCTGCGCACGAACGCGACGTGCAGAGGGGCGGCGAGATCGTCGACAAACCGCCCCTCCCCGCGCAAAAGCCTAGGGTCCTCGACCCGCTTCAGGCTCCTGCCTATCGGACCCTCTGCCATGTCGCTAAAGTCTCCGTCATCGACGCACACTGGATGGCGGTCGCGCGCGGTGACGAGCCGGCCGACCTTGTGCTGTCCGGCGGCCATGTCCTCTCGGTCTTCACCAAGGAGTGGCTCGACGTCGACGTCGCGGTCCAGCATGGCCACGTCGTCGGTCTCGGCAAATACGACGGCCGTCAAACGCTCGACGTCGCGGGCGCCTATCTAGTACCCGGGTTTGTCGACGCCCACATGCACATCGAGTCGTCCAAGCTCATGGTCGACGAGTTCGCGCGCGCGGTTCTGGCTCATGGCACGACCGCCGTGGTCGCTGATCCCCACGAGATCGCCAACGTGCTCGGCACCGACGGGATCCACTGGCTCCTCGACTGCTGTGAGGACATTCCGCTCGATGTTTTCGTGATGGCCTCGTCGTGCGTACCGGCCTCGCACTTTGAGTCACCCCGCCGGCCGTTCACGACGGGGGACATCGAGAGCTTGCTGCGCCGGAGCCGCACGATCGGCATCGCTGAGATGATGAACTTCCCCGGCGTCATCGCCGGCGACGCGGCTGAGCTGGCGAAGCTGACGACCGGCCTGACCAACCACGTGGACGGCCACGCGCCCGGAGTTCGCGGCCCCGCGCTCAACGCCTACATCGCCGCGGGCATCGGCTCCGACCACGAGGCGATCACCTTCGAAGAAGCCCTGGAGAAGCGGCGCCTCGGCATGTGGGTCCTCCTCCGCGAGGCTTCGATCGCCCGCAACCTGCGCGACCTCCTCCCGCTGGTCAAGCAACACGGCACCGACCGCTGTGCTTTCTGCACCGACGACCGGGAGCCCGACTTCATCGTCGAGCAGGGCCACATCAACCAGATGGTCCGCGTCGCGGTCGAGGAGGGGATCAGCCCCGAGGACGCGCTCGTGATGGCGACGATCAACCCGGCCACCTATCACCGGCTGTGGCAGCTCGGCGCGATCGCTCCCGGTTACCAGGCTGACATCCTCGTGCTCGACGACTTGAAGTCGTTCCACCCGCGTCAGGTCTTGAAGCGCGGCGCGCCGCCCCGCCACGTCAAGGTCGACGTGCCGGAATGGGTGCGGCAGACCGTGAGCCTCGCGCCGCTCGACGCCACCTCCTTCCGGATCCCCGCCGGCCCGAAGAAGATCCGCGTCATGCGCGTGATCCCGGCGCAACTCCTGACCGGTGTCGAGGTGGTCGAACCGAGGGTAAAGGAGGGCTGCGTCGTCGCGGACCCGGCCCGCGATTTGGTCAAGATCGCGGTCGTCGAAAGGCACCACGCGAGCGGGCGCGTCGGCCTAGGGTTCGCGACCAACGTCGGCCTGAAGCGCGGAGCGTTCGCGTCGACCGTGGCGCACGACGCCCACAACATCGTCATTCTCGGCGTCGACGACCGCGATATGGCCGCTTGCGCGATGAGGCTCGCCGAGATCGGCGGCGGCATCGTCGTCGCAGAAGGTGGGCGGGCGGTCGAGGAGCTGCCGCTGCCCATCGCGGGCTTGATGAGCGACCGCCCGCTGACCGAGGTCCACGAGCGGCTGCGCTCGATGGAGCGCCGCCTCAACGCGATGGGTGTGACGATGGCCTCGCCGTTCATGACCCTGAGTTTCCTTGCGCTGTCGGTGATCCCTGAGCTGAAGATCACCGACCGCGGGTTGGTCGACGTGAGCCGTTTCGAGCTGGTGCCCCTGGGGATTGAGTGATCGCCTCCCGTGGTTCAACGACCTGGCGCAGGCTGACGCGGAGAACGTCCTCTACGGGTGTCTTGCGAATCGAACCTGGGCGGAGCGCGTCGCGGCGGACAGGCCCTACGAGGACCTCGAGTCCCTCCTGGCCATGGCGGATATCGCCTCCGCGGAGCTCAGCGATCGCGAATGGATGGATGCGTTCGCGGCGCACCCGAGGATCGGGGAGCGTGGCGGACATGCGCCGGTGGCGTCCGAAGGCGAGCAGCGCCGGGTCATGGACGCCTCGCCCGACACGCTGAGCGCGCTCGCGGTGGAGAATCGGCGGTATGAAGAGCGTTTCGGCCACGTTTTTCTCATCGCGGCCAGCGGACGCAGCGCGGTGGAGATCCTGGCGGAGCTCCGGCGGCGCATGAACAACGACTCGGCGACCGAGCTGCAGGAGGCGGCGCGGGAGCAGCGCCGGATTGCCCGCCTGCGCCTGGAGAAGGCCCTCTCCGAGTGAGCATCTCGACCCACGTGCTCGACACGATGCGCGGCACCCCGGCGGCGGGCCTTGCCGTGGCCCTGCATCGTCGCGAGCCCGACGGCGACTGGAAGGAGGTCGCGCAAACCGAGACCGACGCCGAGGGGAGGGTTCGCGAGCTGACAGAGGAGGCGCTCGATCCCGCCGAGTACCGCCTCGAGTTCGACACGAAGCCGTACTTCGAGCGCTCCGGCCTGGACGCCTTCTATCCCTCGGTCTCCGTCGTCTTCACATTCGAGGGCGGCCATCTCCACGTGCCGCTGCTGCTCAGCGCCTACGGGTACACGACCTACAAAGGCATATGACGATCGTCCTTGGCGACAACCAGTACGGGAAGTCGGAGACCCATGTCGTGCGTGTCACCAAGAAAGGCCGGACGCATGAGATCAAAGACCTGAACGTCAGCATCGCACTCGCGGGCGACTTCGCCGACACCCACCTCACGGGCGACAACAGCAAGGTGGTGCCGACCGATACGCAGAAGAACACCATCTTCGCCTTCGCTCACGAACCGATGGGCGAGATCGAAGACTTCGCCATCCGGCTTGCGCGTCACTTTGTCGGCGAGTTCGCGTCCGTCTACCGGGCGCGGGTGGCGATCGAGGAACAACCGTGGTCCCGCGTCCACGACCACGCCTTCGTCAGCGCAGGTTCCGAGAAGCGACTTGCCGCGGTCACTTGCACCGATGACGGCACGTGGGTCGTCGCCGGCGTCGCAGACCTGGTCGTCCTCAAATCCACCGGTTCCGAGTTCCACGGCTACATCAAGGACCGCTTCACCACGCTGCCCGAAACCCGCGATCGGATCATGGCGACGTCGATGACGGCCAGGTGGCGGTACCGCGATACCCAGATCGATTGGGCCGATTCATTTGGGGAAGTGCGTCGCCTGCTCATCGAGACCTTCGCTTCGAAGCACAGCCTCTCCCTGCAGCAGACGCTCTACGCGATGGGCAAGGCTGCACTCGAGGCGCGTCCGGAAGTCGCCGAGGTGCGGATCACGATGCCGAACAAGCACCATTTCGTGGTCGACCTTTCGCCGTTTGGGATGGCGAATGACAACGAGGTCTTCTACGCGTCCGACCGGCCGTATGGATTGATCGAGGGCACGATCACCCGCGACGACGCGCGCGAGGCTCCCATGGCCTGGTGATGGAGTTCCTCCAGCCGGCGACATGGGAGGAGGCCCTGGCGATGAAGGCCGCGCACCCCGAGGCGGTCCCCATCGCGGGCGGCACCGACGTCATGGTCGAGATCAACCTGGACCACCGCCGGCCCGAGACGGTCATGGACCTGACCCCGATCCGCGAATTGACGGAGTGGGGGACCGATGATGGCGTGCTGCGCATCGGCGCCGGGGTGAGCTACACGCGGCTCATCGACGAGCTGGGCGACCGGCTGCCGGGGCTGGCTATCGCGTCACGTACCGTCGGCTCGCCGCAGATTCGGAACCGCGGCACGGTCGGCGGCAACCTCGGAACCGCCTCGCCGGCCGGCGACGCTCATCCGCCGCTCCTCGCGGCGGACGCGGAAGTCGAGCTCGCCTCCACGTCGGGAACGCGCCGAGTCCCGGTCCGCGAGTTCTTCACCGGGCCCAAGCGCCACACGATGCGCCAGGACGAGCTGATCGCGGCGTTTCTGGTCGAGCCGGCGCCGGGGCCGCAGCAGTTCTCCAAGGTCGGCACCCGTAACGCCATGGTCATAGCCGTCTGCTCTTTCGCGCTGGCCCTCGACCCGGCGCGGCGGCGAGTCGGGACGGGAATCGGCTCGGCGGGGCCGACCCCTCTGCGCGCGGTCGACGCGGAGGCCTTCATTGCGGGTGAGCTCGACTGGGATGGGCGGCGACCTCCCAGTGATGCGACCCTGAGCCGCTTCGGCGAGCTGGTCGCAGCGGCCGCCAAGCCGATCGACGATGTCCGCGGCACCGCCGCTTATCGCCGGCATGCGCTCGCGGTCATGTCGCGTCGCTGCCTTGCGTGGGCCTGGGCAACTCCTCCCCACTTGTGGGGCGGTGGCGCGCGCAGCGCGCCGGAGGGGCTTTGAGGATCGCCTGCACCGTCAACGGCCACACACGGGTCGCTGAAAACGTGTGGGCGGGGGAGAGCCTGCTCTATGTGCTCCGTGAAAGATTCGGCCTGTATGGCTCCAAGAACGCGTGCGAGCAGGGCGAGTGCGGCTCGTGCTCTGTTTACCTTGACGGCTCGCTCGTGTGCGCCTGCCTCGTCCTGGGAGGCCAAGCGAACGGCCGGGAGGTCGTGACCGTCGAGGGCGTCGACGCAGCCGGCGTCCAACAGGCGTTCGTCGATGCAGGCGCGGTCCAGTGCGGCTTCTGCACGCCGGGTTTGATCGTCGCCACGCACGATCTGCTGCGGCGGGTCCCGCAGCCCTCCGACGCGCAGATCCGCGAGGCGCTGGCGGGCAATGTCTGCCGCTGCACCGGCTACGCGAAGATCATCGAGGCCGTGAACATGGCGGCGCGATGAGGGTCGGCGAAAGCGTCCAGCGGGTCGACGGCCCATCCAAGGTCCGCGGCACATTCGCCTATTCGTCCGACCTTCATGCCGAACACATGCTGTGGGGCTCGACGGTGCGCAGCCCGCATCCCTACGCGCGGATCACGTCGATCGACACATCGGAAGCGCGTGCGATGCCCGGCGTTCACGCGGTGCTCACTCACGAGGACGTGCCAGGCATGAAGCTCTATGGCCTCGAGATCCAGGATCAGCCGGTGCTCGCGTTCGACTTTGTCCGCTACGGGGGCGAGGCGGTCGCGCTGGTCGCGGCCGACCATCCCGAGCAGGCAAGACGTGCCACGCAGAAGGTGCGCGTCGAATACGAGGTCTTGCGTCCGGTGACGCAAGCCGAGGACGCGCTCAGGCCGGACGCACCGCGGCTTCACCCTGACGGGAATGTGACGCGCCACGTGAAGATCAGGCACGGCGACCAGGTGGCGCGGGCCGATGTCGTGGTCCGTGGCGAGTACGAGATCGGCATGCAGGACCAGGCGCCGCTCGGACCGGAATCCGGGCTCGCGGTTCCGGATGCCGAAGGTGGAGTCGACCTCTACATCGCGACCCAGTGGCTGCACGTCGACCAGCAGCAGCTCGCGAACATCCTCGCTCTGCAGCCCGAGAAGGTCAGGCTCACGATGGCCGGCATTGGCGGCGCCTTCGGCGCGCGCGAGGACCTGTCCATGCAGGCGCACGCTTGCCTGCTGGCGCTTAAGACCGGCCGCCCGGTCAAGATCTCGTACTCGCGACCCGAATCGTTTGTCGGGCACGTGCATCGACACCCGGGCCGCCTGAGCTATGAGCACGGAGCCAACACCGACGGCATGCTTGTCTATGTCAGGGCGCGGATCCTGCTCGACGGCGGCGCGTACGCGTCGAGCTCGACCGCGGTGATCGCCAACGCCTCGTGTTTTGCGGTCGGGCCCTATCGCTGTCCGAACGCGACGATCGATGGCATCGTCGCGTACTCGAACAACCCGCCCTGCGGCGCGATGCGCGGATTCGGTTCAGTCCAGAACTGCTATGCGCATGAGGCGCAGATGGACAAGCTGGCCGCGGCGTTGGGCATGGACCCGGTCGAGCTGCGCATCCGCAACGCGATGGAAACGGGCACGGAGATGATCACCGGCCAGAAAATCGACGGCCCAGTCCCAGTCGCCGAACTCCTCTCCCGAGTGTCCTCCATGCCCCTCCCCGCCAACGTCTCCAGGCCCCTCCCCGTTTACGGGGAGGGCAAGGGAGGGGCGGTAGGGCCCGCCGACCTCACGGCCATGCCCGGTGGCGTCTCGAACACCACCCACGGCGAAGGCGTGAAGCGCGGAATCGGCTACGCCGTCGGTTTCAAGAACATCGGTTACTCCGAAGGCTTCGACGATCACTCGACCGCGCGCGTGCGGCTATCAGTGATCGATGGAAGGCCCCGCGTAGAGGTGCATACCGCCGCGGCCGAGGTCGGGCAGGGTACGGTGATGGTGCAGGCCCAGATCGCCGGCAGCGAGCTGGGCGTCAACGACATCGTGGTCCTCAACGCCGACACGAGAGTCGGCTCGGCAGGCTCTTCGTCCGCCTCCCGTCAGACCTACATCACGGGAGGCGCGGTCAAGGCCGCCGCCGAAGCGGTGTGCCAGCGGGTCCTCGGGTTGGCTCAGTCGGAGCTGCATCCGGCGAGCGAGCTGCGCATCGAGAACGACAACGTCGTAGGCGGAGACGGCAGGCAGATCGTTCCGCTGGCCACGCTCCTGGGTGACGCGGTGATCGAGGAGACGCGCGAGTTTCACCCGCGCGCCACGCATCGCCTCGATCCCGAGACCGGCCAGGCCGACGCCCACATGCAGTACGCCTTCGCCGCGCATCGGGCCGTGGTCGACGTCGACACCGAGCTCGGACTGGTCAAGGTCGTCGAGCTCGCGACCGCGCAGGATGTGGGCAAGGCGATCAATCCGCTCGCCGTGCAGGGCCAGCTGGAGGGCGGGGCTGCCCAGGGCCTCGGCCTGGCGGTCATGGAAGAGATCCAGGTTCAGGACGGCGTGATCCGCAACGCGTCGTTCACCGACTATCTGCTGCCGACGATCCTCGACATGCCGCCGCTGCGGATGGACATCCTTGAGCTCGGCGACCCCAACTCTCCTTACGGGCTGAAGGGCGTGGGGGAACCACCGACGATCTCGTCCGGCCCGGCGATCGTCGCCGCGATCCGGGCAGCCACGGGCCGGGACATCAGGCGCGTACCGGTGCGGCCGCACGACCTCACCCTTTGACCCTTCTCCTCAAGGCGGGGCTGCTGTTCACAGGCAGCCAGGAGATCGATAACGGCTGGGTGCTCGCGCGCGACGGGATGATCGCCGAGATCGGATCGGGTCCGCCGCCGGCCGCCGACGAGATGATCGACGAGCCCAACTGCCTCGCCATGCCCGGCCTCGTCAACGCTCACGACCACATGTATCAGTGGGCGACGCGAGGCTATGTGCCCGACGGCACGTTGTTCGAGTGGCTGCGCGCCCTGTACCCGGTGTGGGCGCGCATCGACGCCGACACGGTGCGTGTCGCTGCCCGCGCCGCCATAGCGAATTTGCTGCTCTCGGGCTGCACGCTGTCGACGGATCACCACTACGTCTTCCCGCATCGGCGACCTGGCATCTTCGAGGCGCTCGTCGATGCGGCGCGGGAGCTGGGCCTGCGCTTTCATCCGTGCCGCGGCTCCATGTCGCTCGGCGAGTCGCAGGGTGGGCTGCCTCCGGATTCAGTCGTGGAGAACGAGGACGACATCCTCGCCCACACCGAGGCGGTCATCGCGCGCCACCACGATCCCAGGCCCGGCTCGATGTGCCGGGTCGTGGTCGCGCCGTGCTCTCCCTTCTCGGTCACGCCGCAGCTGATGCGCGACTCAGCGGAACTCGCACGACGGCACGAGGTCCGGCTGCACACGCACCTGGCGGAGACGCTGGACGAGGAGCGGTTCTGCGTCGAGAAGTTCGGCATGCGCCCTTTCGAGCTGATGGAGGACCTGGGCTGGACGGGCGATGACGTCTGGTACGCGCATGCGATCCACCTGAGCGACGCCGAGGTCGACCGCATCGCGGAGGTCCACACCGGCGTGGCGCACTGCCCGTCGAGCAACATGCGCCTGGGCGCGGGCGCGTGCAGGGTCGAAGACCTGGTCCGCGCGGGCGCGCGAGTGGGTCTCGGCGTCGACGGCTCGGCCAGCAACGAAGACGCAAACCTCGCGATGGAGGCGCACCAGGCGTTGCTCCTGGCCCGGGTGCGCAACGCCTCGCCGCAGGCGCTGGACGCGCGCACCGCGTGGCGCCTCGCCACCAAGGGCGGCGCGGAATGCCTGGGTCGAGATGACTGCGGCACCCTCGAACCCGGCAAATGCGCGGACGTCGTGTGTTTCCGCGTCGACGACCTGGCTCACGCGGGAATCAAGGACCTTCTTGCCGGTCTGGCGCTCGCGCCGCCGGCTCGGGCTCAAACCGTGATCGTCAACGGTCGAGCCGTCGTGCGCGGCGGACGGCTGCTGACCGCTGACGAAGACCAAGTCGCGCGCGAGATCGCGGCTACAAGCCGGCGGCTGGCCGGATGAGCCGACCGCCGGTCGGCTCCTCTCCCCGCACGAGTGTATTGACCGTGAGGCCGCGGATCCTCTGGCCTTCATGGGCGCTGAACGGGTTTCGGTAGAGAAGGTCCTCGCGGCGCACCACGTCCTCGCGCGCCAGGTCCACGAGCCAGAGGTCTGCGTCCATGCCGGGCGCGATGTCGCCCTTGTTGGCGAGGCGGAACCTTCGCGCGATGTTTGATGACGTGATGGCCGCGATCGTCGGCAGCTCGAGACGGTCCTGGGCGAGGAGCAACTGCCGGGTTGACTGGCAGCCGGAGATGCCGCCCCAGATCCTGGTGAAATCATCACCGTGCTTCAGGTCGAGGGTGCTCGGCGAGTGGTCGGACACAACCATCTCGATCTCGCCCGCGGCGACCATCGACAGAAGGTCGTCCCGATTGCCGGCGCTGCGGAACGGAGGCGCGCACTTGCCGATCCCTCCAAGGCGCGCCAGGTCCTCTTCGGCGTAGAGCAGGTAGTGCGGGCACGTCTCGCCGCTGACGTCGACGCCGTGCAGCTGCGCTTCCTGGATCAACGTCATCCCCTGCACTGTGCTCACGTGCACGACGTGCAGGCGGCAACCCGTGTCGCGTGCGATACCGATCGCCTCTCCGATTGCCTCGAGCTCGGCCTGCGGCGGGCGGGAGCGAATGAAGTCGCCCGCTCCTGTGCCTCGCGGGGTTTGCAGTGCCGCTGGTAACTCAGCGTGGACGAGCAGGATTGAGCCGAGCTCGGCGATGCGGGCCATGCCGTCGCGCAGCGTGCCCTCGTCGCTGGCGGGGAACTCGTCGATTCCGCTGGGGCACATGAAGGCCTTGAACCCGATCGCGCCGCGCCCGACGAGTTCGCGGAGCTGGTCGAGATTGCCTGGCACCAGGCCACCCCAGAGTCCGAAGTCGACCTTTGCCCATCGTTTCATCGCATCGACCTTGAGGTCGAATGCCTCAGCGCTCGTCGTGACCGGAAGGTTGTTGAGCGGCATGTCGACAAAGGTCGTGTAGCCGCCGGCGGCCAGGGCAGCCGAGCCATGGGCGATGTCCTCCCACTCGGTGCGTCCGGGCTCGTTGAAGTGAACGTGCGAATCGATGCCGCCGGTGAAGACATGCAGATCGGTGGCATCGATGTCTTCGGCGTCGGCGTCGAGGTCGGGACCGACCTCGGTGATACGTCCATCGACGATGGCGACGTCCGCGCGCGCGACTCCTCGCGCTGTGACCACAGTGCCGCCACGGACGATCACTCTCTGGCCAGCAGCTCCATGAAGCGGCCGAGCACGTCGATCGCGACCGCGACGTCCTCGGTCTCGACCGACTCAGCCGGGTTGTGGCTGATGCCGCCCTTGCAGCGCACGAAGAGCATCCCTATGTCAGTGATCTCCGACATGTAGACGGCGTCGTGGCCCGCGCCGCTCGGCACTTCGACGGCGCCCTCACCCCTTGCCTGGCGCAGCAGCCCAGTGATGCTCGGCGAGCACGCCACCGCCGCCCGCTCGCTGACCGGGTTGATCGCGACGCCGACCTTCTTGTGCTCCGCGATCTTCGACGCGAAGCCGAGGAGTTCGTCGCAGGCGAGTCGGCGATCCTCATCGTGGGCGCTCCGAACATCGAGTGTCAGAAAGACCTCGCCGGGGATGACGTTGGCGGCGCCGGGCCGGACCTCCAGCCTTCCAACCGTGGCCACCATGCCTTCGGTGTTCTCGGCGCGGGCGCGCACGCCGTCGACGAACCACGATGCGACGACCAGCGCGTCGCGGCGGTGTCCCATCGGCACGGTTCCGGCGTGGCCGGCCTCACCGGTGAAGGTGATCTCGAACCGGCTCTGGCCCGCGATCGCCGACACCACGCCGACCGGCAGGCCGAGCTTTTCGAGCACGGGCCCCTGCTCGATGTGGACCTCCACGTAGCCGAGCGGTCTCTCCCCGCTCCAGCGGTCGTCGGCGATCGTTGTCGGGTCGCCTCCGAACCTGCGGATCGCTTCGGCCATCGTCACACCGTCACCGTCCGTGCGCCGAAGGTCGTCCTCGCCCAACCGGCCTGCGACGGAGCGCGAACCGAGGTAGGTGGAGCCGAAGCGCAGGCCTTCCTCGTCGGCGAACGCGAGCACTTCGAGCGCGAACGGCAGGCGCTCGCCCGCGTCGTGCAGCTTCTGCACCGCGGCGATCGCGACCATGACGCCGAGCGGTCCGTCGTACTTCCCGGCGTCGCGGACGGAATCGAGATGCGAGCCGAGGAGCAGGGTCCGGGTCCCGCTTCCCTCGTAGCGGCCCCGCAGGTTGCCGACGTTGTCGCGGGTGACGGTCATGCCCGCCTGCCGCATCCACTTGCGGACGTGCTTGTGGGCGCGACGCATCGAGTCCGACGCGAAGGGCCGTGTCAGGCGGCCTTCCTCTTCGGAGCAGGTCGCGAGCTCGTCGCACCTGTCCATCACCGTCTGCGCCAGGTTCATTCGATCGCGGTGAAGGAGATCTCCTGGGCGCCCTTCCACAGAACGAGCTCGCCAAGGTCGGCGAGCTGCTCGTTGCCCTCGTAGATGGTCGCGAAGTGGTTGCCCGCGAGCTGTCCGACTTTGCTGGCGAACAGCGTCGATCCGTAGGGGAAAAGGATCTCGGTCTCGCTGATCCCGCCCGGGTACAGGAGGAGCTGCCCCGGCGCGGGATGGCTCGTCTGGTTCTCGTAACCGAGGCCCAGTTCGAGCTCGCCCATCGGTATCCAGGCCGCTTCTCCGCTCCAGCGCGCCTGGATGAGCTGTGTTTCGAGCGGCAGCATCGCCTGGAATGCGTGGCAGCTCTTGGGCGCCGCCTCTTCCTCGAGCCGAGCGACGAAGCGCAGGTTGCCGATCTTGATCTCTACGTCCATGCGCACACCTCGACGCCTAGCATCGCTGTGGCGGCCGGCTTCATGCCGGCCGCTCTTTGTTCTAAACGTCTGCCAATCGTTGGGACGAGTGGCTTCTTAAACAATCCCTACCGTATACCGGAAGGAGAGCAGGCCCGTCGCGAAGCGACCGGCCGATGAGAGGGAACCATTTGGGTTCCCTCTCATATTCGTCGCGCCGCTGCCACGGGCAGCGGCGCTTCTCATTGACGAAGTTGGGGTCAGGCCCGAGAGCCTGCCATCCCTGCGGGGCTTGTCGCCCTCCGGGACATCATGTTGAAGGCGTAGTACAGGACGCCGGTGAGGACGAAACCGACGATGAACGTGATGTCGCCGATTCCCGGATTGTTCTGAGGTATCGGCCCTGTGTAGATGGAGAACACGTTCGCGAACAGGCCGACTGACACGATGAGTCCGATTCCCATGGCGGCGACTCCCTGCCAGCGCTGGTACTTGGTGTCGTAGAACATCGACTCGTCGCCGTAGTCGCCGCGCCGAATCCAGTAGTCGGTAAGCACCACGGCCAGCCACGGGCCGATCCAGTAGCTGATCAGGAGCAGGAAGTACTCGTACTTGCTCCCGGGGCCGACGTTGGCCTGGCCGACAAGACCGATGATGTAGCCCAGCACACCGGCGGTCACGGCAAGAAGCGCGCGCCGCTGACGAAGCGTGAGGCCCATCTCCCGGATGCCGAGCGCGACCAGCGACATCGTGCCGCTGTAGATGTTGATCGCGTTGGCGCAGACCGCCCCGACCGCGATGCATAGCAACGTGAGGTAGTAGAGAAGGTCCGGCATCGCCACGTGAAGCTGCACCGTGGGGATGTCGGTAGGACCCCACTTGGTACCGCTCACGGTCGCCAGCGCCGCGCCGGCGAGCTCAATGACGACGCACGAGACAAAGACGCCAGCCGCTGCCCAGAAGCCGACCATCGTGCGGTTGACCGTCGGCGGCAGGTAGCGCGTGTAGTCGGCGGCGTACGGGTTCCAGCCCGCGGCGTAGCCGAAGGTCGCGGTGAACAGCAGCATGAACCCGCCGAACTCGCCGACCACCGGGATCGGCTTGGCGGAGAAGCCGAAGTTCGCCTTGCTGAAGATGAAGATCGTGGCAAGCGCGAACACGATGCCGAGAAGCGGCAGCGCCCAGCGCTCGAAGACGTGGATGAAGTTGTGGCCGAGGGTCGCGATGGCGACCTGCGCCACGACGATGACGAGGAATGCGATCGCGAATGGCAGGTTGAGGTTGATCAGCCCGCCCAGCGCCTGGAGCGCGAACGCGCCGCTGACGCTGTTGACGATGAACCATCCGATCGTGCCCGTGAATGCGTTCAGGCCGGCCGGCAGGATGTTGCCGAGGAAGCCGAATGCGCCGCGGCTCTCGACCATCATGGGCACGCCGAACTTGGGGCCCCAGCTCGACAGGATGAAGTGGGTCGCCGACCCGAGCGCGCTTCCGATGAGGATCGCGAGCGCGGTCTCCCAGAAGCTCAGGCCGAAGACGGCTACACCGAGGACGCCGACGAAGACGGTCGCAAACTCGAGGTTCGGGGAAAGCCACGTCCAGAAGAGATCGATGGGTTTCCCGTGGCGCTCTTTGAGCGCTATGTACTCGACGCCGCCCGGCTCGACGGTGGCGACCCTCTCCCCGTAGTCGCCCTCCCTAACCGGTACGTGCTTTTCGACTTCCTGGACCGTCTGCATAGGCGCTTCCCCTCCCTAGGACAACCGCCGGAAAGTACGCCCGAAGTGTAAGCGTCAATTAGCATTCCGTCGAATGCTGGATTTGCTGCTCCGCGGCGCCCGTTTGCCGGGGGAGCTCGAGACCAGGGACATCGGCATCAAAGACGGGCTCATCAGCGACCTGGAGCCGGAATCGCGGCAGTCGATCGACCTCGGCGGCGCGCTCGTCACCCCGGCGCTTGTCGAGCCTCACATCCACCTCGACGCCGTGCTCACGGTGGGCGAGCCGCGCTACAACGAGACGGGATCGCTGTTCGAGGGGATCGCGATCTGGGCCGACCGCGTCAAGAGCCTGACCGTCGACGATGTCAAGCAGCGGGTGCGCACGGTGCTGCGCTGGCAGCTCGCCAACGGCGTGCAGTTCGTTCGCAGCCACGTCGACGTGTGCGATCCGGAGCTGAAGGCGGTCCGCGCTCTGACGGAGCTCCGCAAGGAGGTCGGCGATCAGATCACGCTGCAGCTGGTCGCGTTTCCTCAGCAGGGGATCATGTCGTTCGACGACGGCGAGAACCTGATGCGCGAGGCCATCGATCTCGGCGTCGACGTGGTCGGTGCCATCCCACACTTCGAGCTGACTCGCGAATACGGTGAGCAGTCGATCAAGTTTGCGTTCGCGCTCGCGGCGAACAAGGGATTGCGAGTCGATATCCACTGCGACGAGACGGACGACGACCAGTCGCGGTTTGTCGAGGTGATGGCGGCGGAGACGATCCGGCTCGGGATGGGCGGCCGGGTTACCGCGAGCCACACGACCGCGATGCATTCGTACAACAACGCGTACGCGTACCGCCTCATCAACAACCTGAAGCGCGCGCAGATGCACATGGTCACCAACCCACTCGACAACTCCACGCTGCAAGGGCGTTTCGACAGCTACCCGATCCGGCGGGGCCACACTCGCGTGAAGGAACTGCTCGCCGCGGGCATCAACGTCTGCATCGGTCACGACTCGGTGATGGATCCGTGGTACCCGCTCGGCTACGCGGATCCGGTGCAGGCGGCGTTCGTGCTGGCGCACTACGGCCAGATGTCCGGGCACGGCGAGCTGCGGACGCTGATGGACATGATCACGTGGAATCCGGCGAGCGCGCTCGGGCTGGAGAAGTACGGGCTGCTACCGGGGTGCCGGGCGGACCTCTGCGCGTTCACCGCGCCCACCGAGCACGATGCGATCCGGCTCATCTCGCCGCGGAAGCTGGTGCTGCGCGGCGGCAAGATCGTCGCCCGGACCGAGCCGGAACGGACGACGGTGATGTGGAACGACCGCGAGGAGCTGGTCGACTTTCTGAAGCCGGCTCGGAGCTGAACTCTTCCCCATTCATGGGGAAGTACCCGCCGCAGGCGGGGACGGGGCTAGCTGAGGGAGTAGATCCCGGGCAGTTCGCGATAGAGGCCGGCGTAGTCGAGGCCGTACCCGATGACGAAGCGGTCGGGGATGACAAAGCCGGTGAAGTCGATCTGGACCGGCAGCTCGCGTCGTGCGGGGCGGTCCAGAAGCGCGGCGACTCGGAGCGATGCGGGCTTCATCCTGCGAAACCTTCTCTGGATGGTGTCGATCGTCCTGCCGGAGTCGACGATGTCCTCTACCAGGAGGACATGGCGTCCCTCGAGTGAGCCCTCAACCATGTGGGCGATCTTCACGCGGCCGGAGGTCTTCGTCCCCGCGCCGTAGCTGGCGGCCCGCACGAACTCGAGCTCGGCCGGGATGTTGAGGGTGCGCAACAGGTCCGCCGAGAAGACGGTGGCGCCCTTGAGGATCGCGACCAGGACGAGAGGAGTGTCGATGTTCGCGTAGACCTCGGAGATCTCTCGGCCGAGCTGGCGCACTCGTTTGGAGATTCGCTCGGACGAGATCATCGCCCTGCCCGGCGCGGGCCTCGAGCCGCGGGCTCGTAGAGGAGGAAGGCGTGGATGCGATGCCACGGCGTCAGGCATTCACGGAGAGTCTAGTGTTGCGAAGATGAGGAAGGTCTATCGCGGGAAGGACATCGAGGTCAGCTTCGACCTCGACCAGTGCGTCCACATCGGGGAATGCCTGCGCGGTGATACAGCGGTCTTCCAGCTGAAGCGGCGGCCCTGGGTGCTGGCGGATGAGGCGAGCGCCGAGGTCGTGGCGCAGGTCGTGGAGCGATGTCCTAGCGGTGCGCTGCAGTACCGGCGGCTAGACGGAGGGCCACAGGAAAAGGTCGGTCCCGGGACCAAGGTCACTCCGGTGCGCGATGGCCCGCTGCTCGTCACCGGGAGGATCGAGGTCACGCGGGAGGACGGGGCGGTGGAGACGATGCCAAGGGCGACCCTGTGCCGGTGCGGTCACTCGGAGCACGCGCCGTTTTGCGACAACACGCACCTGTCGATCAACTTCCGAGCCCCCGGGCGACCGTACAAGATCCACCTCAGCGAGGTGCGGGTTCGGCTGGACCGGCCGATCACCAAGACCGAGGACCCGCGGCGCATCGACTGAAGTCCTCAGAGCGCGACCTGGGCCGGTTCAACCGTTGGGCGGCGACCTACGACCGGCACTACCTGCAGCGGAAGGTCTTCGAGCCGGTGCACAAGACACTGCTCGAGGTAGCTGTCACCGAGGCGTCGTCGGCGAAGGCGATCCTCGATGTGGGTTGCGGCACAGGTCGGTTGTTGCGGTCCGCGGAATCCTTGTTTCCGAACGCTCGGCTCGAGGGAGTCGACCCCGCGCCGGAGATGGTCGCCACCGCGACTTGACCGGATGCTGGCCGAGGTGGGCTTGGGCGTCACATCGCAGCGTCTGGTGGCGGGGTTGGGACGTCAGGTTCCGATCCTTGTCATTGGAAGGCGGTGAAGAGGGTGTGAAGGGCGGGCGTGGCGGCGTTGAAGGCACGTCTGCCGTGAATATAAATTTACTGAAAATATATGGACATACCAAACTAAAGTTCGTATAATCGCGACATGTTTGATGAACTCGTCAAGCTCGAGTCTGCGATCGAGGATTTCGAGCGTGACGCCGACGACGATTTCGTCGATCCCAGGCGCCTTAGCGCCGCCATCGACCGCCTCCAGGGCAAGCTCTGCCGGGCCGTGGCGGCGGCCAAGAAGCGCAACCAGCATCTGCTGTCCGGCCAGAGCGCTTGCTCATGGGTGGCAAGGGAATGCCAAATGTCCAAGACCGCCGCGGCCGATCGGCTGTGCGTCGGCAGCCAGCTCAGGTCGATGCCAATAGTTGCTGAGGCGCTGAGCTCGGGCGAGATCGGATTCCAGGCGGCCTCGGTCATCTGCCATCTGCAAGAGCGCGTTGACCAGATCGGCGCTCGCCTCGACGAGGAGATGTGGATCGGCAACGCCAAGCGCTTCTCGATCAAAGACCTGCGCGACATCGCGGCCGGAACGTGGCACGCGGTCGACCCCGAGGGCTTCTCGGCCAAAGTCGAAGACGACTTCGAGCGCCGCCAGCTCTTCATCAGCGAGAGCGGCGGCATGTACCGGCTGGACGCCTGGCTGGATCCGGTCGGGGGCACAACCCTCAAGGCAGCCATCGACTCCATGTCCAATCCGCTGGGCGCCGACGATCGGAGGACGGCCAAGCAGCGGCGCGCTGACGCGCTGGTCGAGGCCATGCACCACGCCATGGGCGCCGGCACGCTGCCCAGGCGCAACGGCGTGCGGCCGCACATCAGCATCAACACCACCATCGAAGGCCTGAAAGGCGAGCTGGGTGCTCCCGCATCAGAGCTGCAAGGCGGAATGCCGATCTCGAGCAAGACCGTCCAGCGCCTGGCCTGCGACGGAACCCTGCACCGGGTTCTCAAGGCTGACTCTGTCGTCGTTGACGTTGGCCGAGCAACGCGCAGTGTCTCGCCATCGCAGTGGCGAGCGCTCAAAGCAAGACACCGCACCTGTGCGGCCCCGGAATGCGACCGGCCGGTCAACATGACCAGCCCGCATCACATCGAGTTCTGGGCTCGCGGCGGAAGAAGCGACCTGCCCAACCTGCTCCCTCTGTGCTACCACCACCACCGACTTGTCCATGAAGGTGGATGGCAGGTGATCAGGGCCGGCGAGGGCGTGAAGTTCATAACTCCTCCCCACTTGTGGGGAGGTGGCGCAAAGCGCCGGTGGGGCGAGCGCCTGGCTTCTTAGCCTCCCGCCACCGCCGGCACGATCGAGATCTCGTCGTCCTTGCCGACCTTCTCCCGGAGACCCGACCCCAGGCGGACATCCTCGTCATTCAGGTAGACGTTGACGAACTGGCGCAGCTCGCCCTTCTCATCGAGCAAGCGGTCCCGGAAGCCGGGATACCGGGCGTCCAGCGCTTCGATCGCCGACGCCAGGTCGGCCGCCTCCACGGGGACGGTCACCTGGCCGTCCGAGAGCCTCCGCAAGGGTCCAGGAATTCGAAATTGCGCCATTACCTAAATCGACACCTTCTCGCGAAACGACTTCATGGTGGGTTCTATTTCCACCCGCTTGGCGTGGCCGTTCACCGAGGCAAGCACGTCGGCGGTCTTCAGCCCGTGGCCGGTGACATAAGCGACGACCACCTCGTCGCCATTCCAGCGCCCCTCGCGCGCGAGCTTGGCGAGCACGCCGATCGTCACCCCGCCCGCCGTCTCGGTGAAGATTCCCTCGGTCCGCGCAATGAGCCGGATCGCATCGACGATCTCCTCTTCGGTCACGGCCTCGACCACGCCGCCGGTTTCGCGCGCGATGCGGTTCACGTAAACACCGTCCGACGGGTTGCCGATCGCGATCGACCGCGCGATGGTGTTCGGCTTGACGGGCAGGACGCGGTCCGGAGTATCGGAATGAAATGCGTTGTAGACCGGCGCGCAGCCCAGCGCCTGAGCGCCTGTGAACGCAGGCACGCGGTCTCCGCGCACGAGGCCATACTCGATGAGCTCACGCGCCGCCTGGCGGTGGCGCACGAACTGGCAGCCACTGGCGATCGGGATGATGATCTCGTCGGGGAGCTTCCACCCGAGCTGCTCGGCGGTCTCGAAGGTCAGCGTCTTCGAGCCCTCGGCGTAAAAGGGGCGGATGTTGATGTTGCAGAAAGCCCATGGCGTCGACTCGATCAGCTGGCTGCACAATCGGTTCACTTCGTCGTAGTTCCCTCGCACCGCCACGACATTCGGGTCGAAGACGCTGATGCTCGCGACCTTCGCCGGCTCGAGGTCGACGGGGATGAAGACGAAGCACTCCAGACCCGCGCGCGCCGCGTACGCGGCCACCGCGTTGGCGAGGTTCCCGGTCGAGGCGCATGCGATCGTCTCGAAACCGTGCGCGCGCGCCCAGCTGATGGCGACGGAAACGACCCGATCCTTGAACGAGTTGGTCGGGTTCATGCTGTCGTTCTTCAGATAGAGGTTGCGCAGTCCGAGCTCCGCGCCCAGGCGGTCCGCCTTCACCAGCGGAGTCAGGCCCTCGCCGAGTGTGACGACCGCGACGGAATCCTCGACGGGCAAGAGGTCGCGATAGCGCCACATCGACTTGGGTCCCGACTCGATGCGGTCCCGCTTCACGATCTTGCGCAGCAACGCCTCGTCGTAGACGGCGTCGAGCGGACCAAAGCACATCTCGCAGACGTGCGTCGCCTGGAGCTCGTACTCAGCGCCGCACTCCCGACAGCGCAGCCCGATGACCTTGGGCACGGGCTCAGTTTAGAGAGGGGTGATTCGAAGCCACCAGGCGAACGACGCGCCGGCCTCGAGCACAGGCGAGGCAGTCGCCGGTTCTACGGCGATCTGGCGATACCCGCCGATGTCGCCATTGCACATCCAGATGGCCACATCAGGCGTCAGCGACGCGTCCCAGCTCACCGCGATGCGCTTGCCGGAGCTCCACCCGAGCACGATATGGTCGACCGATCCAGCCGGTAGAAAGACCTTTGTGCTGGCGCCTTCTCCAAGAGCGCTCGGCACCTCCGCGCCGATCTCCATCCCCGACTCATACCTGAACAGCGGGTGCGCGCACCAGTACGCGAGCTGCGTTGACCTACCCACATTTCGGTACTGATACGCAACCTTGACCGCGTCATCGAGCTCGATGCGGCGCTGCAGCTCCCAAGGCACCAGCCGGCCCCGACATCGCATCATGCCCTCATCCAGCACCTCCCATGGCAGCCGCCACGCCTCGCCGTGGTCGGGCAGCTCGTCGGTCGGTTCCAGGTTTGGCACGATCTCGTCCCAGCCCCATGCGCCGCCCTCGACGAAGCTTTTCGCGGTAGGCTGGTCAACTCCGATGCCCTGGTCCAGCAGCTCCTCGCCGTCGAGGCGAAGTGAGGTGATCCGCCCACCCCGCTCCGGCCGAACGTGGAACTCCCACCGCCCGGATGCCAGTCTCATGGCCTTGCCGATGCTAGCCGTGATCGCTGTCGCGGCCTGCGGGCCGGCCCGCACCGCCGCGCATCCCAGCCCGACCCCCGTCGCGGCGGTGCAGCCGACGGCGAGTCCAACACCCACGGCGAATGCGTCGCCGAGCTCCTCGCCGACTCCCACCACGGCGCCCGCTCCGACCACGGCGCCCGCCCCCTCCCCATCGCACGTCTTCGTCATCGTGATGGAGAACCGCTCGTACAAAGACGCGCTCGCCGGTCGTTACACGTCGCAGCTGGCGGCGAAATATGGCCTTGCGACGAACTACCGGGGAGTAACTCACCCCAGCCTTCCCAACTACCTCGCCATGACCTCGGGCAGCACATGGGGAATCACGGACGACGGGTACCATGCCCTGCCGGCAGGCGGCCTCGGCGCGCAGCTCACGTCGGCCGGGATCTCTTGGCGCGCCTACATGGAGGGCATGACAAGCGGCGGCTGCCTCAGCAACACCACTCTCTACGCCGTCAAGCACAATCCGTTCGCGTACTACGGCGGCCGGTGCCCCCCTCAGGTCGTGCCCTTCACGCAGTTCGCCCGCGATATCTCCGGCAACGTTCCGCGGTTTGTCTGGATCACCCCCAACATGTGCCACGACGGCCACGACTGCTCGACCGCGACAGCCGACGCGTGGTTGGCTCAGACCGTGCCGACCATCCTCGCGACGAAGGCATGGAAGGAAGGCGGTGTGCTGCTCCTGACCTGGGATGAGGGCGAGGACAGCATCAACTCGGTCCTCACCATCGTCATCCGACCGAACACGCCGCACCGGGTGAGCGGCCACGCCTACAACCACTACAACCTGCTCGCCACCATCGAAGACAGGTTTGGCCTTCGCCGGCTGGGCTCCGCCGCACGCGCCGCGGCCATGACCGACTTGATGGGGTAGACGCTAGCCCGAGGCCGCGCTCATGCCGCCACGCCCGAGCGTCCCACTCCAGAACGTGATCGAGTCCAGGTATTCGCGATCCACCGTGACTCCGAGACCAGGCCGCGTCGGCACCTTCAGCCTGCCGTCCTGAAGGACGAACGGCTCCGTGATGTCGCGGTGGTAGTAGCGGTCTGACGCCGAGGTATCTCCAGGCAGCGTGAAACCCGGCATCGCGGCCATCGCCACGTTGCCGGCGCGCCCGATCCCTGTTTCCAGCATGCCTCCCATCCAGACCGGAATGCCTCGCTCGACGCATACGTCGTGGATCTTGCGGCCCTCGAGGTAACCGCCCACCCGGCCAGGCTTGATGTTGATCACCTGGCACGCGCCGAGCTCGATGGCGTCGGCCGCCGCCTGCGCCGACGTGATCGACTCGTCGAGACAGATCGGCGTCTTGACGTTGCGCGCGAGCTTGGCGTGGGCGAGCACCTCCTCCTCCGGTAGTGGCTGCTCGATGAGCAGGAGGTCGAATCGATCCAGCTCGGCAAGGTGCTTTGCATCGGCGAGCGAGTACGCGGTGTTCGCGTCCACCTGCAGCGGCACGTCGCCAAAGCGCTCGCGCACAGCACGTACCGGCTCGACGTCCCAGCCGGGCTTGATCTTCAGCTTGATCCGCAGGTACCCGGCGTCGAGATACCCGCCGACGGTCTGCAGCAGCTCTGGAATCGAGCTGTGGATTCCGACCGACACCCCGCAGTCCACCGCCGTGCGCGTGGCGCCAAAGAATTGCCCAAACGATTTGCCGTCCGCCCGCAGCTCGGCGTCGAGCATCGCCATCTCGAGCGCCGCCTTGGCCATGTTGTGGCCGTGAATCGGTCGCAGGATCCGCGCCACGTCCGCCAGAGAGATCTCGCGGTTGAGCAGCCGCGGGATCAGGTGGCGGATGAGCACCTCCTGGGCGCCTTCGACGTACTCGGAGGAATAGGTCGGCTCCTCGCCCGCCACGCATTCGCCCCATCCCTCACCCGCGTCGGTGATCGCTTTGAGCAGCAGGACGTCGCGTTCGGTCTGGACCCCGAACGAGGTCTCGAAGGGCGCGACGAGCGACAGCTTGATCCGGTGCAGCTCGACGGAGTTGAGCTTCACAGGCTGAGGCTATCCAGTCGGCGAACTTCGTCGTCGCTGAGGGTCAGATCGGCCGCGGCCACGTTCTCCTCGAGCTGCCGCACACTCGATGCTCCCGGGATCGCGACCACGTTCGGCTTGCGGACGAGCCAGGCGAGCGAGACCTGCGCCGCCGTCGCGCCATGTGCGCCGGCGATCTCACCCAAGGCGTCGATCAGAGGCGCCCGTCTGGCGCGGCCTTCCGCGGTGAAGTCGCCGCGAACCCGCCGAAAGTTGGCCGGCGGCCGGGTCTGGTACTTGCCCGAGAGCAGTCCCTGCCCCAGCGGGCTGTACGCGATGACCATGCGACCTTCTCGCTGCGCCCAGGGCACCAGCTCCCGATCCGGCTCCCGATGCACCAGGCTGAACCGCACCTGGTTGGACAGGATCGGTCCTCCAAATGCCCGCTCGCATTCCTGCCAGGCGGCAAGCCCATGGTTGCTGACGCCCGCATGCCGGGTCACGCCCTCATCGACCAGCCGTCGAAAACGTGGCATCGTCGACCGCGGCGGAAAAAATGGACTCGGCCAGTGGAGCTGGTAGAGGTCGACACTGTCGACGCCAAGCCTGCGCAGGCTGGAGCGCGCGCGCCAGCCCGTCATGAACGGGAGACCGATGGGAATCAGCTTGGTGGCGAGAAAGACCGCGTTGCGCCTGTCGCGTATCGCGCCGGAGATGATCCGCTCGGAGCGACCGAGTCCGTAGATCTCCGCCGTGTCGATCAGGTTGACGCCGAGGTCGAGGGCACGGCGGACGATGTCGCCCGCCACCTTGGTGTTGTAATCGCGCCCATAACCCCACTCGGTCGAGCCGAACTGCCACGTGCCGAGGCCGATGACCGAGACGCGAGCGCCGCCGGCCTCCACATACCTCACGACTCGCCCATGCGAAGGCGCTCGTACACGATCTGCGACCACGACTCCATCTCGAGGAAGTAGATCCGCATCTCGTCCAGCGTGAGTAGCTCGCCGGCCAGCTTGTCGGTCTCGCGGATCTTGATGTTCGGGCTGTCGCCGTCGACCAGGAACACGACGCCGAGATGGACCTTCGACACTGGCGACGATTCCTCGTTCAGGAATCCAAGCAGCCGCGCCTCGAAGCGCCCGTCGTAGACGACTTCCTCCTCCCACTCTCGCTTGAGGCCGTCGAGGATCGGGTCGCCCGCGCTCAGGTCGCCGGGATTGATGTGGCCGCCCACGCCCAGCGAGTACTGCTTGCGCAGTCGCCGCTCCGACGACGCGCGCAGCCGGTGCGTCAGCAGGTAGCGGTCGCGATGGCGAAACACAACGTACGGGATG
>Ga0209802_1000455_pt1 | contig 31524 bp, 26 predicted proteins | sample GraSoiAngelo_129_FD_185886 | JGI IMG/M metagenome (GOLD analysis project Ga0209802, IMG submission 185886) | Grasslands soil microbial communities from the Angelo Coastal Reserve, California, USA - 14_0927_12_40cm (SPAdes) (version 2) | ecosystem: Environmental > Terrestrial > Soil > Grasslands ... | reverse complement strand
GCTCCCGTCGGGGCTCCTATCGACCTGTAGAAATAGAACGCATTCTGGGGCGGAACATCTCGAAGTACACTGGTCGTTTCCTTCAAAGTCTTGGCTACGGGCATCAACTTCGCTTCCGAATTGTTCGATGGAAGACGGTTTCACTTTAGGCTTTCTGTCTTTATTATCCCTTAGAAGCGGTCACCGACCATCTGGGATGCCAACGAGGAGAATGACTTCTCAACAACTCCCACTGAGTCGGGGGGCACACCCAGTAAACAGAGTTTGGATGCTTAGTTATGAGTGTGCAGGACTCGCACAGGCTGGTGGTTTAGGAGAGGCTGTCGCGGGACTTGCCAGGACCCTCGCGCAGGACTCCAAGATAGAAGTCACAGTTTTCCTGCCGAGTCATGGGAGGCACCTGGACCAGGATTTGAGAACAGCCTACAACCTGAAGGACGAAACGACTTTCATCGCGAACGGGTACAGAACGGGGACAGACCGCGTCCATTATCATTACTTAGCCGGGGTTGAAAGGGGCTACAGAGATTCAGTCCACTATGTCCTCGTAAAGGGCTTGGATGGACGGACAAGCAAATGGCTCGATGACCGAACTCTCTATGATAGCAATGTCATGTTTGAAAAAATGAGCTTGTTCGCGAGAACAGTGAAGACATACTCAGACTTCCTGCTCGCCACAGGGTCGCTTAGCAATCTTCCCGATTTGATTCACGCCCACGACTGGCACATGATACCAGCAGGAGTTGCTTTGAAGCAGTCTCTTGAGAAAAATCGTGTAACAGTTCCACTAGTATTTACTATCCATCTGCTTGGGCGTGTTTCCCTGCCTTGGCATTACGGATCGGACGCATGGTGTGGAATCCGGGATCTTCAGCATGATGTAAGGATTGGAAGAAAAGGGGTCTTCACACTTGGATACCGTCAGGTCTGGGAAGAGTACTGTCATGACTCCCTAGAAAGGTTCGGATGTTACGAGGCGAATTATGTCACCTCCGTGAGTAGCTCTTACCTGACCCATGATGTTTCCGATTACGTCGGGAACGCGGTCACTGGGAAGAGTGGACACGTGTACAATGGATGCGATTGGGATAACGAAGAGATCAATTCAATGGTTCGAGTTAATCAAGCTAGTGAGAGACCCATCGGCCTGAGTGATCAGTACCTAAATCGCTGGGAACTTAGGAGACACCTTCTCACTCAAGGCCTGGCTCAAGCGAAACCGATAGTTGACAGTCAAAACAATTTCGATAGATCTCAAGATCAACAAGATCAGAGCAAGCGGCTGATTGAGCCCTTTGAAGAGGACGGACCTCTCGTTCTCATGACAGGGAGATTGAGTCCACAGAAAGGCGTCGATATCCTCCTTGACGCGGTCCCACGCGTTCTCAAAGCACTCCCCGGCGCCAAGTTTCTATTATTCCTACTGCCATCAAATAATCCGGACTCAAACAAGTCAACCAGCATGGTTGCCGCAGGATACCCGAGGAATGTTAGACTCATCTTCGGCAGGGACCGTCCCCTCTATCTCCTCTCCCATGCTGCAGCGGACGTTTACGCAATGCCCTCTAGGGTGGAGCCCTTCGGCATCAGCGCCCTTGAATCAATGATCACCGGGAACCCCGTCGTTGGGGCTGACGTCGGCGGCCTTAGAGAAACAGTTCTTGACATCCACAAATATGGCGATCGGGGAACAGGAATCTTAACTCCCGCCGAAGACGCCAGATCTCTCTCTTCTGCCCTGATTTCTATGATCATAACGATGAAGACCGACGAGTCATCACATCGTGGAGAAGTAGACATGAACTATTCGGTGGAAGAGATTCCTTCCAAGCATATCAGAGAAATGGTCGGCAAGAACCCGCGGTTCGGATCGACGATCAGGGAGAACAGCAGGAACAGAGTTGAGGAGAAGTTCAGATGGAAGAACGCGGGTCTCCTCGCACTTGCCCGCTACGCAAAGGCGAAACAATTATCCACGAAGCCAACGGTCTATCCCAAAGGCAGAATGTCAGCGGGAAACTGAAACTGAATATTATCCAAGTACGCTCACACTTCGTTCTTGAAAAACAGGGCCCCCAGAGGCGGTAGACTAATACGAATTGAATGTTCTTTGCCGTGAAATGCGTGAGCGTCGGTGCTTACTCCGCCAAGATTGCCCTGGCCGCTGCCACCATATTCGACGGCATCACTGTTCAGAATTTCCTTCCAGTATCCACTTCCGCTAACCCCCAGTCGATAGTTCATTCGGGGCACCGGGGTGAAATTCAGCGCAACTAGGACTTGACTTTTCTGGGCCTTTTCTTTCCGGACGAAACTGATTATGCTCTTTTCCCAGTCTTTGGTGTCCACCCATTCGAAGCCACTTCTCTCGAAGTCCAGCTGGTGAAGCGCCTCTTCAGTTCGATAGATCTTGTTTAGGTCTTTTACCCATTGTTGAAGCCTCCTATGCGGTTCCTGTTCTAGTAAATGCCAGTCGAGGCTCTTCTCGAAGCTCCATTCGTTCCGCTGCCCGAAATCTCCACCCATAAAGAGGAGTTTCTTCCCAGGATGACCGTACATGTAGCCGTAGAGGAGTCTGAGGTTAGCGAACTTCTGCCAGGTATCACCTGGCATCTTGTCGAGTAGAGAACGCTTTCCGTAGACGACTTCATCATGGGATAATGGGAGGATGAAGTTTTCCGAGAACGCGTACCAGAGACTGAAGGTGAGCTGGTCATGATGGTGCTTTCTGTAAACGGAGTCCTTTGCGAAGTATTCCAGCGAGTCATGCATCCAGCCCATGTTCCACTTCATACCGAAACCCAGGCCTCCCACGTGAGTTGGGCGGGATACCATAGGCCACGCGGTTGATTCTTCCGCGATCACTTGGACGTCAGGCTGAGCGCGGTATACTGCCTGGTTGAGCTCCTTGATGAAGGATAGTGCTTCCAGGTTCTCCCTGCCTCCATACATGTTAGACGCCCATTCACCCTTCTTTCGGGAGTAGTCCAAGTAGAGCATTGACGCTACTCCGTCGACTCTCAGCCCGTCGGCGTGGTATTTGTTTAGCCAGAAGACTGCACTGCTCGCCAGGAAAGATCGGACTTCGTTCTTTCCAAAATCAAAGATGAAACTCTTCCAATCAGGATGGTGCCTCTTTTGAGGGTCAGAATACTCGAAAAGGTGTGAGCCATCATAGTAGGCGAGTCCGTAGGCGTCTGATGGAAAGTGAGAGGGGACCCAGTCCAGGATTACTCCGAATCCTTTTTTGTGAAGCTCATCGACAAGGTGCATGAAGTCTTCGGGTATGCCGAACCGGCTCGTGGGCGCGAAATAGCCGAGAGTCTGGTACCCCCAAGACCGACTGTAGGGATGCTCCATCACGGGCATGAATTCCACATGAGTGAACTGCATTTCTTCCAGGTAGCCTGGCAGGTCCTTCGCCAACTCTCTATAGGTTAGCCATCGCTGGTTGTCTTCTGGGATCCGCTTCCAGGATCCGAGATGGATCTCGTAAATGGCGAGGGGTGAGTCTAGAGAATTCTTCTTCGATCGGTCTTTCATCCATTCCTTGTCATCCCAGGAATGTTTGAGCTCCCAGACGACTGATGCTGTTCGAGGTGGGATTTCCCAGAGTAGGGCGAACGGGTCTCCCTTCTCCATGGAATATCCGGCATGGACTTTGGACTCGATATGGTACTTGTAGAGGGCGCCTCTCGCGAGTCTTGGTATGAATCCTTCCCAGATTCCGGAGCCGTCGCTTCTAAGTTTCAGAGGGTGGCTGTCGTTCCGCCATTGGTTGAAATCTCCTATCACGTGGACCTGTTTGGCATTAGGAGCCCACACCGCGAAATGTGTGCCTTCCTTCCCGTTGAGCTGGATAGGGTGGGAGCCTAGTTTCTCATAGAGTTGGGAGTGTCTTCCTTCTTTGAAGAGGTGGATGTCGTATGGCGTCAGTAGTTCGTGTTCGATGACCGGATCCATGGTTGGGATGCTCCTCTGCCCTGGGCGAGCAATGACGGCTAAGTCTTACGTTTCAGTTTGAACAGTCACTGGGACCCTGCTCCTACGGTCACTTGGAAGTTTGTTCCCTCCCACTTGTTAGCGTCGGGCCAGAAGAAGGTGAAGAGGATGTTCGAGGCTGGCGATAGTCCACTAGTGGGCAAATCCGCGTAATGTATCCCTATTCCCGTGTCAATGGTCTTGCTGTCGATTGTGGTCTGCCAGTCGTCATCGCTCCAGTGGACCGTGGCAGGGGCTAGGACCTCAATCCTTAGAATTTTTCCGAAAGGAATTGTCCGGCATTTCTGGTTGAACCTCCAAGCGGCGAATCTGGACGTCGTTTCGCTTGTCTGGTATCGGGCTACTGGCTGAGGTGGCATGTCGAAGACCTTTCGTTCGTGAATTGACCGGACGAGTTTGATGTACTCCGCGTGGGCCCAAACCAGCGGCATAGCCGACCCTGTGGGTCGGCCGTTGCGGAGGCCTCTCTTCGGTATGTCTTCTGCGTCCCAGACTTGTTCCGGGATTAGTCCTCCAAGACTAGCTTGGGCTTCAATGACATGCAGGAGCCGTTGGGCCTCTTCGATGTTTCCCAGAGCGAGTTCGTAGTGCGCTCGTTCTCCTGCTAGCAGGGGCCATCCTCTTCCAACGCCTGTGCCATCGAAGGGTGAGCCGTCATCATGTTCCCCGTAGCCGTCGAGGTTATATCTGTGCCAGACTGGGCCGGTCTTCGTATCTTTTTTCAAAACTGCGTCTATTACTTTGACCGTATCGACTATTCTCGGGTCTTTGGGGGACCTCAATCCGAACCGGACTAGAGCAAGCGCGTCAACGCTCACCATCTGCTCTAGAGGTAGAACGTCTTGCCCTAAGCCCCGATTCTTTATTCCCACAAAAGCCGAGGCTCGAAGCTCTGAATCATCGGCGTTCGCAGATGCGATCCTAACATAGTAGCCCTTGACTCCGACTTTCTTCGCTAGCTCTGTCCCTGTAACATAGGTCCATCTTTCTATATTTTCGTTCCAGGTATCAGCAGTCTCTTTGAGGTATGTGGCCAAGCCATGCTCGCCCTTCTCCTCGGCAAAATCGCCCGCGGCGAGTAACCCGGCTATTTCCGCGGCGAGAGTGAATGGCGAGTATCCACCTTCTTCTTCCCATCTGTCTTCTTGTGTTACGGGTCCGTTGCGTGCGAGGTATCCCGCAGCTCGGCGGATCGTGGGCCAAGTGTCGAGGCCAGTGAGGGCGTTGATGCGCGTGAGATGATCTGCAATGAGTATGGGAAAAGCTGTCTCATCCATTTGTATCCCTCCCCAGTAGGGAGTTCCATCTAGCCACATGTTCTGGAGCCAGTGACCGTCTTGTTCTTGGGTGGACATGAGATAGAGGAGGGTTCCTCTAGCGTGTTCGACGTCTCCGGAGGCGATTAGTCCCCCCGCTGCCTGAGCTAGGTCTCGGGGCCAGATGAGATGATAACCCCCGATATCGTCGTCTCCTTTGTTGAATCCCCAAGGTATGGATAGGCTGGCGATTACTGCGCCGGGGTAGGATTTTTCCTCGTGGGTCCGTAGGACAGTGTTGCTGACGCGGTAGAGGTCGAAGCCAGTCTCGTACGTTTTGCCCAGGTCCATGCTCAGGGACCGGGATTCCGTCCAGCCCTCTACGAACGCTCGTTGCGCTTTGTCGAAGTCTCCTAGGAGTGCGCTTCGGGCTTTTTGTCCTGCTTCCTCGGGTGTTCGTCCAAAGGCGAGGGCTGCTACGCACTCGCCATCGTTGGTCGAAAGGTCGAGTTCAGCTGTCAGCGCGATGTTTCCATTCGGGGCGTTGGTGTATGACCATGTCATCTTCTTGTTCGTGTTGATATCTTGCCAGCCATCGCTCACCCCTACGTACCCGCAGCTCATGCGTTTGAAGGGGTTGGAGCAAGCTAGCGCTAATGATGTGTCTTCTCTCTGGGCATAGAGCGTTGGTGTTCCCTTGTAGTTCCCGACCCATCCATTGTTTCCATAGCCCCGGTTGCCAATGTGCGGAGAGAGAAGAGCGTAGACTCCGTAATCCTCGAGCTTGCCCTTGAGAGGGTCGAAGTGGACCTTCTGAAGGAGTACGTCTCGTTCTGGGTCCGTGATGACGGTCTTAGTTATTCGAAATCGGCCCTTCTTGCAAGAGTTGACGAGCTTGTAGCCGGGCACCCCCTGTTCTAACGGTGAAATTTTTCTGAGGGTGTCTCGTTTTTCTTCGGAGAAGTACCGGTCGCCGTCAGCTACGAGTAATTCCATGTCCCTGGTGTTGGCTTGGTCTATTCGGGGATAGTAGACCTCGTTGACTATTCCATGTGATATTGTAAACCAGACTCTGCTCTGGTAACTTGCCGAGGTTCCTGTGCCCTCTTTGGCGCTGGAGGTCCAACGGGGCGGAATACCGGGCCAACCAGGAGCAACACCCTCGCAAGTCGGACTCATATGTTCTTCAGAGCCGGTTTCATCTTCGTCCATGTTATTGCTCGTTTATAGAAGGTTGGGCGACGACCCGGAACGCTTTCTGGGAGGTCCTCGTGACAGCGTTGGAGAAGCTCTTCGGATGTGACCCCGGTTCGGTTCCTTGCTTGGGACCCATGAGTCAATTGAAGGTCCCTGGTTATCATTTCATCAAAAGCCGAGATCCGGTATCTTTCTAAGCTGCCAGCTAACTTCGCCCTTCACTGTATCGATCCAGATCAGGAACGCCTTGCCTGTTGACCTTTGCGATCGGTAGGAGTTTAGGTCCTCAACTAGCTTCGGATCGACGACAGCCTCAGCAGACGCCCCCTCACCACTATTAGGATCCACGAGTTCGAAGCCCAGCCTAGTCATGCTCTCCTCCGGAATGGCTGAGTATCGGAGTACGTGGAATCCTCGGCCGTCCAGACTCAGGAGGATTGGCTTCTCGGTAGACCCTGGCGGTTGTGGTAACGATTAGGCCCCTGAACTTCCAACGAGTCGGGACGAACTGGGTCCCATATCGACTACGGACTCTCTCTCGATAAGAGATGCGCGAATCTTTTTCGCAAGGTCTTCGGCGTTCGTCGAGAAGAGGATGGGCCATCCGTCGGGAGCGTTAGCGATGGGGTGAACGATGATTCCCTCATCCTGAATCATCTTCATCTCGTCGGAGGCGTTCTTGAAGTTGGACTCCGGCACCAGTAGGTCGGTGACCTTGATCTTCTCGGCCTTCAGAATACCCACAAGCTTCCCAGCTTCTCTGCCTCTTCCACCGAGCCCGCCAACTGGTCCGATGTCCATTTTCAGCCCTATCGTTCCGGTCATCACTCTAGACTGTGGAATCGGGATTCCTGACAGTTCCGACACTAGTGCGTTCAGCATAGCGTAGCCTGCACTTGGACCCGATACTCCCTGGCCAGGTGCGCCTTCGAGAATGGATCGGATCTGAAACGCGACATGGAATCTGGACAGATTTGCTCGAGCTTTCAACCACAGCCATGATCTGACAGCCTCGACGGCGTTGGTAGCGCTCTGTATTACGGAGTCATCGGGCACGAAGCTCTGTCCCATCATCATCGAGCTTGCTTGGCCAGTAACCGATACGTGCCTCTCTCCAGGATTGATGGGTCTTACGGTGCACTGAATAGTTAGGATACCGCCACTTCCTCTATCACTAGTGTAGAGACCATACGTTACTCCAGGTATTGCCTGGGTTAGGATCAACGCTTCAGCGATTTCGCGGTGTTCCTTGTCCTCAAGAGATTCAAGGCTTGAGATGGCTCGTTGGAAGTGGAAGAGTCGGATCTTGTAGTTGTCCTGGGTGACCTGGTCGGGCGTGAGCGGGTTTTCTTCGTTCTTGTAAATCGCGAGTAACTGGTCCAAGCGGTCTAGATCATCTTGGTACTTGAGCGTGACACCTTGAAGCGATGTCTCGTGGCCTTTAGCCTGAGTGACCTCGCGGGCCGCAGCAACCTCTGATGCCCACATGCGGTGAGCTTCCGATACTGTCTCTGCGGCGCCTCTTGGACTAAGAACCCTCTGTCGTCGAAACATCTTCGTGATTTTAGCCGCATCGACTTCTTGGTGTAGGTATCTGCTGAATTTCTTTAGATGGATTCCGACGACCTCGTTCCATTCGCTATCGTTTTGGGGCGGGTGAACGTAGTAGATGTTGGGTTCGAACCTGTCCCGTGTGGCCTGATCGATCAATTGTTCTTTGTTCGAAGTCGCGATGACAACTACCTTATCCTCGGGCCTCAGCTCGCTCAGCTCCGCCTTTACTTGGGCAAGAATCTTGTTGCTAGAAGGGTCTCCTCCCCAGAAGATCGCGTCCGCCTCGTCTAGTAGGAGTATGCAGGGGCTCTTTTGTCGCACGAGCGAAAATAGATCCTTGACTCTTTTCTCAGGGTCACCCATGTAGTTCGCGCCACTCATGAGTTCGCCGCCTCTAACCTTGATGAATCCCACGTTGTTCTCTCCGGCAGCTACCATGGCGAGGAGAGTTTTGCCGGTGCCCGGTGGACCCAACAAGAAGAACCTAGGATTGGACTGATGTCCTAGCTCGGCCATGGACGGATTGAAGGCTAGTGCGATGTGGTTCAGAATCTTATTCTTAACATCGTGGAGGCCCCCGACGTCTTCTCTGTTCACTTTGGGTTTGCTCACGTAGACTGCGTCTGTCACTTCTTGGGATTTCTCTTGTTCGGAGTAGAGCTTGATGTTCCTCGCCGCAATCACAAAGTCATCTATCTTGACAGATATTTTGGGCCTCTCGATGCTAGCGGAGAGGTTGCGATTGTCTCTGAATTTTTCTCTCAGCGGAGCTTCTTTGGATTTTCTGACTTCTCGGAAGATTTCCTGAATGTCGCTAGGCGTGAGTGAAGCTCTCCGTCTCATAGTGACCTCTCTCTCCATCAGATCGAGAAGGTCTTCCGCTTTCAAGCCTAGCCAGGCCTCTCGTTTTATCGAGTCTTCGACAACCGCAAGAAGCATTTCTCGGGTTACTCCATCGTTGAGGCTGACCTTGGTCAAACGTCGGCGTATGTCTTCTCTGATTTTCTCGTAGGCATTTGTTGCAACGACTACGAGGGTCCGGGTTTTTCCGCTTACGATCTTGTCAAGCCAGCGATTTAGCTCGTCTTGGAGCCGTGTATCTTCTATCTCGGCACCGGTTTCTCCTCTCACTTTTCTACCGAAGCTCTGGAATTCGTCAATATACACAACGGATGGCACCGAGCTTGCGTAGTCCAGGAATCTGCCCAGTTGTCGGGTGCTTTTTCCGTAGAATTCAGAATAGACATCTGATCCCTTCAGGATTACAGGTGTGACTAACACGCCGGCGCGGTATCCTTCCAGGAGCATTTGTCTCAATGAGACCATGGTCAGAAACGTCTTCCCTGTTCCGCTGTCACCGGCGAGACAGATGGCCTTTGGAAGCTCGTCTCGCCCGAAGTATTTTGCAAGCATCGGGTGTCGTAGTACATGGAGTCTGAACGAATCCATGAGAACATTGAATTCTTTGTCTCGACCGATCAAGTTTGCCGGCGAGAATTTATCCGGTGGATACTCCCTGTCCAAGCGTTCCTGGATTTTCCGGAATCTTCTGGGCGAGACTCTGGCCTTGCTCCATCTAGAGTAAGACTTGTCGACCGATTTGAGGGGGACAACAAACAATCGCCTAAGCCATGGTTGCCTGTCCCACCATGGTCTTACGGATCCGAATAGGAATTCGGACAGTTGATCATCGTTCGATGCCACTCTTATCTTAGATGCCGTAGGTCAGTCCTCCATGATCGGTTTTAGGTCGAAGATACGCTCGAGGCCCTCTCTCGTAAGATAGACCAAGGTTCCGACCGCCGCGACGAAGAATATGGAGAAGAAGTCGACGAGCGATATCAGGTTCAGGGTGACGAAGAGAAGATACTGCGCGATTAGGAGTACCAAGACCTCGCCAATCATTATCGCTAGGCTGATGGCGAAACCGGCGACGAGGGTGCGGAAGATAACTTCGGTCCAAAGATAGACTTTGTTTCCACGGTCCAGCGGAGGCAGATGTCCCTCTATCCTCCTGCGTTCATCCTCGAATTTTATCCATCTATATCCGACAAAGGCGAATTGGGCCCCTAGGACCGCGTACAGTATCTTGATCCAGAAGGGAAATGCTCCTCCGAATTGAGAGACCCAGCCATAGAAGGATGACCATCCTAGGGGCGTGCTGGGCCCGGTTGAGGGAGCTGCTTGGAACGAGGCGAATATTGTGAGATTCAGGTCGCCGCCTGAGACGAAGTAGGAGGTGTATTGGGTCTTGGACCCCGACAAGGGATCACTGATCACTATCTCTGAAGTGTAAGGAGCTTGGTATGAGAGTAAGAGGTCAACCGTGTACAGTTGCGTTGAATTGGTTGTTAGACTGAAATTCTTCGAAGGATACGCGTTATTCGAAAGTGTCGCTGCGGTAAGGTTTCCTCGAACGACGACGGATTTTATCGATGGCTGGTTTGAGTCGATTATGAGCTTGTTACCAGTGTAAAGATTCACGTTCTCCTGGGGATTCATTGTGGCAGAGTAGACTGGGGAGACTAGCAAAGCCATCACTGTTATCATGAGGACAGCTAGCAGACCAATCCGTTTTTTCAACTAAAGCGTCGATCCCTTGAGTTTCGACCCTAACACTTAGCGCGCGACCATAGAATCGCGTTCCGCAGAGGGAGGGCTGTTCGAGGAATAGACTAAGGTCCCGTAACCCCGAGAGAAACCATTTGGTTACAGGGTCCATTGGTTTTTTAACAAGGCCGAGTGCGGCTCAAAAGGACACGCTAGGGAAGGAGAATTGTCCGAGCAATACCACAGACTCTTTTTGCGATGGGAGGTTCTCCGTGGCTGGATTCCGGCTATCATTTTCGCCGCGGTCTGCGTGAGCTTGGAGCTTCTCTTCTTCTATAACGCGTTGAACACTGGCTTCGTTGACAAGACCGTGTCTATCCCGATAGGCTCTTGGACTCTGCCTATTTCTATCGCGTTATTTCTATCGCTTGGAAACGCCCTCGTGGTGGTCACGCTTTGGATGAACGTGTTTGAAAGCACTGCTTACGTGAGGGCTGGACCAGACAAACAAATTCGGAGAATACTTTACCCTCTCAGGATGATCAGGACAGCAGCCTTGGTGCTCGCTCCATTTACAATCATCCTGTTCGCTCCATACATAGTGGAGGCAAACTGGTTCGTGAACGCGGTCGCATCGATTCAAGCGTTCAAACAGACAACGGAATCGTTCTACAGCTGGGCCTTCAATGTCTCACAGATTGACGGGGCAACTAGGTTCATCATATCCCAGTTATCAGCCGCCCTCGGTGCACTAACCATTGCCGGCTTGCAACTCTGGCGCGTTAAGGGCACCAAGAACCTTGTCAGAGCATTCCGACGACGAAAGTAGGACTGTTTGGACTCGAGTTGAGTGTGATGTGGAGTGTCCCCCACATCCGCGATGTTAATTATGTAGGCGAGCGCTAACAGTCCTACCTTGGCCTCGTCCCGCGAGAAGTTCTTTTGGAGTGGCATATGGATCTATTCCTTGGCCACTGGTCTGGCGAGCATGATCTTTATGGCTTGGGCGTTCTACGTGGAAACAACCGGAAGAGGAGCATTATTCATCGAACCCAACAGAGTATTAGCGGCGGGAGAACTTGCCACGGTCGCCACGGGGATGCTGGCTCTTTTCATTCTCTTTCTCCGCAGCCTCGGCCGCTCTGACTGATTCCTCGTCTGTGAATTTCGAGCCGAAAATATTAGCCAACATTGGTTTTATCTTTCCAGAGTATCCTCTAGGAAAGCTGGCTGATAGAGAATTACTGAGGGTGATCAAGTAGAGCCGGCTCTTGACCAGTCTAACCTCCACTAGATCATCGTATTCGATCTCGATGTCGCTCTCTCCAACGGAGGTCAGTTGCATTTCGCTCCCGATCTTGTTTCGCATTCTCTGCGTGAGAAACTCTTGCATAGAGAACCCGGTAATTCCCCCCATTAACGCTCCGACAATTCCAAGAACCTCCAATCCGACAACGGCAAGAACAAAGGCTAGAATGACAGTCACCATGACCGAACTCAGCCTTTTGAGTATGAGTTTGGAATTTAGGAAGACAAGTTGGTAAATGCTGGCACGGACAACCCCTCTGTCAATCAGCAGTCTGAGGTTGGCAGATTCGGGCTGAATTTCCAAACCTGGGGGCGTTCTGGTGAGTAGGCCGAGGATGATGTTGAGGATCGATAGTGGTATGCTGAAGAGAAGACCCTCGGGATACGAGACTCCGAAGAGAAGAGCCAGAGCCAGCAAGGTGACTCCAGCCGCGAGAATGTTCTTTCTCATCTCGTATCACTAGAGAGCATTCGTCCGATGATGAGCCTCCGGATGCCGCGTTCTCTTCCACGGTGGTTGAGGACTACCGGGACGAGGCGAGCTTGGTCATGTACTTCTTTACCAGATCTTCGAACATTTTCTGAACGATTTCGGGAGATGGACCTGCAACCTCTACCTCAGAGTTCCCCTTTTTCACCCTAATCTTCCACGCGTTAGTCTGGTCGGGCATGGCGCAGTTGCACAGTTCAATTAGCTATTAACTATTCCACGCAAGATGTCAAACAGGACCGGTCTTTCATCTCAACTCATTATAAGGAGATGAATTTAGTTGAGGTGCGCGAGGGCCGGTAGTCGAGCCAGGACCAAGACGGCGGCCTGCGGAGCCGCAAATCGTGGGTTCGAATCCCACCCGGCCCGCCATAATCCTTGTCCGGATGTGTGAGTAGAGAAGATGGCGAGACCTCGAAACACAGGTAATCAAGATGAGTGAGATCCCTGCATTGGAATGCTTGCAATAAATAGAATTGCTGAAAACGGGGGTGATTATCGCTGACGGAAAGACCGCCTAGCTTTTCTTGAGGTTCCCAGGTGACCTTTACAGACGGAACACATACTGTCCGCTCAACGGTTGTCCCCCTGGCTCCTTGCCTTGGTACTGGTGGCTGCCGGCTGCCTCATTCTTTTCTGGAATTATAATCGTCGTTGTAGGAATCGTTTTGCTCGTAGCCCGAGGCATGAAACCAGGGCAACAGACCGACGCTTCTATCACGCAAATGCCTAGAGCACAGTTCAACGTCAACCTTCGCGCTTTTGGTTACGAAGGTTAGCCATGGAAAATTAGAGCGGTTGCACAACCTGATAATCATCCGGCCCGCTTTCGAGTCTCGAACTGAACCGGGGAACCAAGGTAACAATCGGAACTTATCGACCTCTACCGTGAGACCATCAAAGACTCAGGACGAGACAGAGTAAGAAGTTATGGCCAAATTGCCCACAACACGAATAGGAATTCGAAGGATAGTGATCGAGGTGAATAGGGACTTGACTGTTGAACAAGTGGAAATGCTCGATGAGACCCTGAAGAAACTTGGCTTGGTTAAAGCAACCAAAATTACTCTTCACGATCAGGATCCTCGCAGGATCCGTCCGCCGCGACCCCCCCCTCACGCCAAACCTCCTGTCCATAGGGACAACCCACCTGCAGGGTTATCTGAGGCGAAGGGCGCTCAGGGCGTCTCGCAGTAGGCGCACCTTAGCTATCTCTGGGTTTTCCGGGTGAACTGCTAGATCCTGTCGGCTTTCTGATCGCCATTCAAACCGAGTTCGGCTCGGCAGCGTAGGTCATCAAACCATTGAGTACTATCCGGTCACCGAACAGGGTCGCTGTCCCCGGACACTCTGATTCTAAGCTGAGTGAAACGAACTCACAGGCGTCAACCAAATGCGGTCCGTTTACCCTTCCGCCACAGGACAACGGTGCTGACGATGACAATCAAACCTACACCGAGGAGCAATATACCGTACACGATTGGAAGCGAGATGCCACACCTAGAAGACCCAACGTATTGGCCCCCGGGCTGGCATCCAGGGCTGGGTGGAGATGTATCGGTACTTACAATGGTGAAGCCAAAAATCATTATGACTACTCCAACCATAAGGAGAGAGACTCCTCGCCCACGAGCTGGCATTCAGGCTATCACTCAGGACCGCGGGTTGGTGGATTCTCCTATTTAAGCGACCTCTGGTGACAGGCCATCATTGGTCCTGTGACTGAGCCTGCCTCGCCTAAGCGTTAGAAGGCCTACTCCTCGATTGTTCAGAGTTGCTTAGCAATCAGACGGAAGGGATACTCTGACTCTCGAGCAGAGTTTCCTTAACGAGCGTCTTTTCCATAATTATTGCGTCTTCTCCATCCGCATAGTATCCCCCCGTCAACCCTGTTCTCTGGAACCCATTTTTCAAATAGAGACGGATGGCGGAAAAGTTGCTTTGGCGCACTTCGAGCCTAAGCGGCCGATCTTTCGAAAGTCGTTTTTCGAGCTCCAATAGAAGACTCTCTCCTAGCCCCCTTCTTCTGCTGTCGGGGCGTACCGCGATCGAGATCAGGTGGTCATGGTCTTCCCAGCGATCAACTACAGCATAACCTACAATGTCGTCGTTCAGAGTGGCCACGATGAATGTTTCTGGATTGTCTCGCGCGAGTTCAGAAAGGAAGTAAGATGGATAGGGGTCCTTGAAGCTTGCCTGTTCTAGGAGGGCTACGCGTTCTATGTCGTCGCGCCTGACCACTCGGATGTCGGGCTTCGCTATCGTTAGCAACGGTTCATTCCTGAGAGGATTTTGCGGCGGCAACCAGCGCAGCGGCCACGTTTTCTCTGCCCATTGCTAGGATGTATGGTCCCAGTCTCGGACCGGAATCGGCTCCAATCAGAATCCGGTATAGGGTCTTGAAAAATGGGCCTGGTTCAAGGCCGTGCTTTTTCGCTATGGTGAATACGGCGTTTTGTAGATAGACCTCATCGGTGCTTGCGTTGATTACTCCGGCGAATTCGAGTACTGCGTCTCTCTCTTTTCCTTCGATTATTATCTCTCTAGTCGCGATGGTCTCAATGTCTCGTGCCCAATTGGACGCCCTTTCCAATCTCGCTAAGAAGTCAGGGTCTGCAGGGTTGACTTTGTAGCCGTAGCTAGCGAGTTTTTCTCGAACGAATTCAGTCTCTTTGCCTTTGGGAGCGACTTTGACAAGGTATACCAAAAGATTGTGCGGGACATGAACGGAAGGTGCTGAGGGTGGCTTCATGTTCCAGCAGTATTCGTAGAGTCCTCTGAGTTTCGCGAGTTCCTTCGGATCTCTTACCTGTTTGCGACCGAAGTAGACATCCTCCAACTCATCCAGTTCAGCGATATACATGGGTATGTCCTTAACCCACACCGCTCTAGAACCAACGCTCCTCTTGAACATCAGAAGAAGCAGTGTTTGAGGTGCACCATACTTCAGCCACAACTGAGGCGCTATGACATTACCGACCGATTTGGAGATCTTAGAGCCTGTCTTGTCGATGAAATGCTCGTATCTTGTGTGGAAGGGAGGAGGCTCGCCCAGGACTTCCTCCATCACCCGATCGTTTGCTCTTACAGATTCAATCAGGTCCTTTCCGTACCCTTCGTAGTTGATCTTGAGTGCGGACCATCTCGCTGCGAATTCCACTTTCCAGCTGAGCTTTCCATCACCGCTTCTAACATCAACTTCGCCGCGGTGACCGCAGCCCTCGAGCGTCCCTGCCCGAAGTTGCATTCCTTCGCACACGTATTTGACGACGTGTCGTTCTGGGACATATTCTAGTGCCTTGGTGGTGTAGATTCGGCCGCAATTCTTACAAACGGGGAAGTAGGGTAGAGTTTCAGTGTATTTCTCCTGGCCCATTGTTTCCTTGATGATCAGACCAACCTTTGTTGAGTTGCGAAGAATCTTGTCAATTTGTTCATTGAACAGGCCCTCCTTGTAGGCTCGTGTCCCCGACACGGCGCGATATTCGATTCCCGTCTTATCAAGAGCATCAAGAAGGAACGAACTCATGTGTTGCCCGTAACTTTCGTGACAGCCGAACGGATCTGGAATGCTGGAAACCGGGAACCCCAGATATTTTGCCAGCGACTTCGGGAATCCTGCAGGCACCCTTCTCAACCCATCCATGTCGTCAGAGAAAGCGATGAGTTCCGTGGTGAAACCTATGTTCTCCAGAGCCATTTTGACCCCGTGAGCTCTTGCGGCGTCCCCAAAGCTCCCGATGTGGGGGATACCAGATGCTCCGAGACCGCTCTCCACTCGCAAGGATTTTCCCGCTCGTCCGAGTCTCTTTTCGCGCTCGACGATATCGGCGGCGATCTTGTCGAGCCAGGTTCCTCTTCCGATGATCTGCGGAGGTTCGAGGGTCAAAGGTTGGCTAGCTACTATGTCATGAGTGGTTCATAAAGAATGACGAGGACATATCTTGAGTTAGGTGACCGCGACTGTTTCCTGTAGCCTTCTGGCACCAAGATATTAATGGGCAACCGCCGATTTTGTTGATCGGTGTAGGCGTGTGAATTATCGAAGACTCGGTGCGGCAGGACTCAAACTAAGCGAACTATCACTCGGCTCTTGGGTGACCTACGGTGGACAAGTCGGCGAAGAAGTCGCAGTCAAGTGCATGTCCATCGCTTACGATATGGGTGTCAATTTCTTCGACAGCGCGGAAGCCTACGCTGACGGAAAGGCCGAGATCGTAATGGGGAACATTTTCAAGAAGCTCGGATGGCCTCGGGAGAGCATAGTCGTCTCTAGCAAAGTCTTCTGGGGAGGCGACGGACCCAACGACAAGGGCTTGTCTCGCAAACACATTTTCGAGGCCTGCCGCAAATCCCTCAAACGATTACAACTGGAGTATCTCGATCTCTTCTTCTGTCATCGCCCAGACCCGAACACCCCTATCGAAGAAACTGTCCGCGCTATGGACGATCTGGTTCATCAGGGGAAGATACTCTACTGGGGCACATCAGAATGGAGTGCTGCGGACATCATGCGAGCGTACGCGCTTGCCCGAGAATATGATCTGACTCCTCCTCAAATGGAACAGCCTCACTACAACATGCTCCACCGTGAGCGCGTCGAGAAAGAGTACCTGCCATTATATCGGGAAATCGGATTGGGAACGACGATATGGAGTCCGCTTGCGTCGGGGCTCCTGAGCGGGAAATATGCTAAGGGCATTCCCCCAGGGTCCCGGGCGACATTGCCGGGGTACGAGTGGCTTCGAAAAAATGTCATCACATCAGAAAATGTCGAAAAGGCCAAACAGCTAGAACCAATTGCCCGACACATCGGTTGTACTTTAGCTCAGTTAGCGCTTGCTTGGTGCTTGAAGAATCTAAACGTGAGCACGGTCATCACCGGCGCGAGCCGGCCAGAGCAAGTTAGCGAAAACATGAAAGCACTCGAAGTCGCACCAAGACTCGACTCAGACGTTCTAGAGCAAATTGAAGTTATTCTGGGTAACAAACCTCAACAAGGCCAGGAATAGGAAAGAAAAAAAATTCCCGATTTTATCACCTAAGCAAGCCGGACCGGTGGGTTTCGCGATTACGTCATGGGTTTTGTGCTAGCCCTTTTTGCTGCATAAGTTCTGTGGCCTATTTCTGGCTCTTCCACATCTCTCTTACGATTGAGTTGGCGAGGTAATCGTCAATCTCCGAATGTTCTGGACGGACCCCCCGTTTGCAGTTCTCGCAGATGATATCTCTCGCGTCGTTGGAGTACTCGCAATTGTCACATTTCCAGAAGCTTGCGTTGTTGTCGGTCATTAGTCCGCATAACCTCCCTGACACTGTTCAATCCTTTCCAATCCGATTGCCTTTCCAGATGATTGAGAAAAACAACGATAATAGCGTAGTTCAACTCAACGGCAAGAAGACGGGTACATGTCGCGACCACGTAGGAAGTCGGAGCCCAAAGAGGATGAGAGGGAGAGCGAGGCTAGGAAGAGTTCGATTTGGGGCTGATGCAGGTGCCGTGGCCCCCGTGAGCCACATACAAAGATGGACCTGCGGATGATTGTAGTTCACATCGATGGGCTTTGTGAACCGGTGAATCCGGCAGGCACAGCTACTTTTGGCTACGTCATTAAGGACGATTCTGGCTCAATTCTCGCGAGAAGGTCGGGGATTGCAGGAAAAGGTCCAGCAATGAGCAATAATGTAGCCGAATACGCGGCTCTCTGCGAGGCCCTAGAGTTTCTCTTGAAGAAAAGGCGAGAAAATTCTTCTATCGAAGTGAGAGGCGATTCGGCTCTCGTTATGAATCAGATGGGCGGCAGGTGGAAATTCAGGAAAGGACTGTACTGCGAGAAGTATCAAGAAGCGGCGCGTTTGCGCGCCCAGTTCACTGACCTGAGGTTTCTCTGGATTCCCAGAGAGGAGAACGAGGAAGCGGACGAGCTCAGCAGAGAGGCATATGAGGGAAAATCAAGCTAGACTTTCTTACAATTTCTGCAGGGTTTCTCGAAGTTCGGAAAGCGGGACCGGTGGGATTTGAACCCACGACCTTCGGGTCTCTTCACCTTGTGGGTGCCGGAGCCCGATGTCCTATCCTGGTTGTCCTCGCGGGATCTTGTTGCGATCGCCCGTGATCTAGACTACGGTCCCGTCTTGCGCTCTTCCGATCTGCACGATAAAAACTAGCAATAGAGGGTCGAACGATGCTCGATTTCACAACCTTGCAACTTGTTGCTAATCAGAAATGTCGACGTGTCCTCGAAAGAACTTGCGACAAGCCTTGAATGAGCGTACGTTGCAAATTCGACGAATCGAGAATGTCCTAATAAGAAGCTTGGTCGGATTCGTACGACCCTCGTGTGACTCCGGGTTTGGCACGGACAATCAGACCAAAGAAACAGGATCAGGCCAATCCTTTCGGATCTTTCAGGCGCGAATGTGAGACCGCGCTGAAAACAGGATATTTATCCCTCCAGAAAACCTCGGGACACAGTCTTCCAGACTTCGATATCGTGTCGACCCTCAAGGATCCACCCAATCCGACCTTCGGCCACTTAGCCAGCTCGCTGAGCTTCGAACTCGCGAAGAGCCAGAAGAGGAAGCCGATTGAAGTAGCTAAGACCCTAGCAGAGACTAGTAGGCGACTCGCAAAACTCGACCTTGTCGAATCAATTGAGGCAACAGAACCTGGCTACGTAAATTTCCGCGCAAACCTTGCAAGACTCACAGAACTCACTCTCAAATCCGTTCAGCTAGCCGGATCAGAGTATGGACTCCTCAAAACAGAAGCTCCGGAAAGGACCATTGTAGAACATACTAGCGCAAACCCCGCGAGACCTATCCACATAGGTACCGCCAAGAACTCAATATTCGGCGATGCACTAGCACGCCTCCTCTCCGCAAGAGGACACGATGTTCGGACCCACTTCTACATAGACGACACGGGCAGACAGGTCGCCATCATGGCCTACGGCTACAAACTACTAAACGAGCCCATCCCAGAGGGGAAGCCGGACCACTTCATCGGAAAAATCTACTCCGTAACCGCAACCCTCGTCGAGATTGAGGAGCTGAAGAAACGGCTTGCCCTCCTCAAGAAGACCAACGCTTCGGACGCGGACATCGTCGCCGCCACCAAATCCCTAGACGAGTGGGTAGGCATAGCTGCAGATCTCAGAAGTAAATACCCCGAGGAATTCGACCTCCTAGGTAAGCTGATCTCCCGGGACCAGGACCCTGAGACTTCGATTGGGGAACTCATCAGGAAGTACGAGAAAAATGACCCTGATACTAATGCTTTGATGAGACGTGTCACCCGGATGGTGCTGACTGGGTTCGAGGAGACTCTGCGGAGGGCTCGAATCCGGTTCGACGAATGGGACTGGGAGAGCGACCTGCTCTGGGCGGGACGAGTCGCCGAACTAGTAGACCAGCTCAAGGAATCCGGTTTCACCTTCAACAAAGGAGGAGCACTGGAGCTCGACGTAGCAAAGGCAGTTGAAAAATTTGGATTACGCGAACAACTAGGCGTAACCCCCACGTTCGAGTTTCCGCCGCTCACCCTGACCCGATCCGACGGGACCTCCCTCTACCCAACACGGGACATAGCTTACACGTTGTACAAGTTCGGAATGGCGGAGAGAGTCATCAACGTGATCGGAACTGAACAGTCTCTTGCACAGTTCCAGGTCAAAGTCGCATTCTGGATTACCGGTCATCGGAAGGAGGCTGAGAAATTCATCTACTTCCCCATCGGCCACCTCTTGCTCGAAGGACAACGAATGTCAGCCCGACGGGGGCGGTATGTAACCTTCGACCAAGTCCTAGACGAAACCGTCTCCCGCGCTAAATCAGAGGTCGATCGACGATCGCCAAGCATCCCGGACGAGATTAGACAAAGAACAGCCGATAGAATTGCGATTTCAGCAGTCAGATATGCCATTCTGTCCGTAGAGGCGGTAAAGTCCACGAACTTTGTCTGGGACAAAGTCCTGAACTTCGAAACAAACAGCGCAGCTTTCATCAACTATGCTTACACAAGAAGTTCCGGAATTCTCCGGAAACTGGGGAGAATAGAACAGCCAAAGACGCTAGACCTGTTGAAAGACCCCGTCGAACAAGCGCTTGTTCTAGAGCTGTCCAAGTTCCCTGAAACCTTCTCGCAGGCAACCGATGACCTCAACCCAACCCTGCTATGCCTATTCGCCAACCTGCTTGCTCAGAGATTTCACGAGTTCTACGAGAAATCCGACATCTCCCATGTTACCAACGATGAACTCAAATGGCAGAGAGTGGCACTCGTTCTAGCTGTCAGAACAGTCCTGAAAACTGTTGCAGGCCTCCTAGGCCTAGAGCTTGCCGAACGAATGTAAACCCTACTTCAAGGACACAACTTTCTCAGCTATCGCTTTGCCCACGTCACTGGTTCGCGCTTTTCCCCCGAGGTCATAAGTCAACACCTTCCCCTCCTTGAGGACAGAGGTCGTTGCCTTCTCAACTAGATTCGCAGCCTTACTCTCACCGAGATAGTCAAGCATCATGCGCGCCGCCTCAATAGTCGCAATAGGGTTCACCTTGTTCTGGCCTGTGTACTTCGGCGCAGAGCCATGAACAGGCTCGAACATACCATAGCTCTCGCCAATATTCGCGCCAGCAGCAACTCCCAAGCCCCCCACGGCTGCCGCGGCCTCGTCGGAGAGAATATCTCCATAGAGATTCATTGTCACTATCACATCGAAGCTCTCGGGCCGTCTAATCAGTTGCATGGCTGCGGCGTCAATATGGAGGTCCTCAAGCTCCACGTCTGGATAGCTCTTAGCGATGTCGAGGACTGATTGTTTGAAGATGCCATCGGTGATCTTCAGAATGTTCGCCTTATGAACGAACGCAAGCTTCTTTCTCCTTTTCATCGCTAGATCGAGAGCGAACTTCGCGATTCTCTCCGAGGCGGCTCGGGTGATGATCTTCATCGCCACACCGACCCCTGTAGTAACTTCGAACTCCTTCCCAGAATACAGTCCTTCAGTGTTCTCCCTCACCACTATCAAGTCGATCCTCGGATTTAGAGCGGTCACATTTGGAAGGGTCCGCGCAGGGCGAACGTTGGCGTATAGATTGAAGATCGAGCGCATCGTCACGGCCGCGCTCCGAGGTGTTCCAGGCTCCTCCGGCGTCGTCATTGGGCCCTTCAGACAGGCAGACGTTCGTTTCATCATCTCAACCGTTTTCTCCGGTAGGTTTGTGCCGAATTTTTCGATCGAGTGGAATCCGGCATCGCCCTTCAGATACTCCAAGTGTACTAGTCCGGTTTTCTGAACGGCGTCTAAGACCATAAGCGTGGCGTCGACAACTTCGGGGCCTATTCCATCTCCAGGTAGAACTGCAATCTTGTGCACTCTTGTCGTCATGAGAGTTCTCTCGGTTGGAGGGTCGTCGAATTGCCGTTGAAAAAGGCTTTCTCAGTTACCGTTGCCGAGTTTAAGCTTCGACGCGTTCTTCGTGTCATTGATATTCCTTAACTAGGACTAGAATCCGTGCTACCAGCAAATACCATTTCAACGGTTCGGTGGTGAGATTGATAACAACTGAAATCGAGAAGGGTCTGGAAGGGGTTGTTATTGCGAAGAGTTCTATCACATTCATCGATGGACAGCAAGGAATCCTCCGGTATAGGGGGATTGACATTAACGAACTAGCCGCGAAATCGACCTTCGAAGAGGTTACCTACCTACTTTGGAACGGAAAACTCCCAAACAAGTCCCAGTTCTCAGAATTCAAGCGACAACTCACAGCTCATCGTCCCCTCCCCCCGCAAGTCCTGAAGCTTCTGAGGGGCATACCAAAGGGGGCAATCCCGATGGAGGTTGCTCGAACAGCTGTCTCCTACATGGCAACTTTCCCTAGGAAAAAAGGAGAGACATTTGACCAGTTTAACCGCCGCGAGTCTTTACAACTCACATCTACTCTTCCGACAATTGTAGCCAGCTACGAACGAATAAGAAAGGGAAAGACACCCATCAGGCCGGATCCACGGCTGGGACACGCTGCGAATTTTCTCTACGGGTTATCGGGAAAGGAACCAGATGAAGTGTCAAGAGCGGCCTTTGATACGCTCTCCATCCTCTACGCGGACCACGAAATGAACGCCTCTACCTTTGCCGCCGTCGTAGCAATCTCCACTCTAGCCGATCTCGGGGGAGCGGTCACAAGTGCCATTGCTACTCTCGCGGGTCCCCTCCACGGAGGCTCAAACCAGCGCGTAATGGAGATGCTCGAAGAGATCGGAACAGTGGAAAAAGTCGAAGCCTACGTCGACAGTGAGCTCGCAGCGGGAAGGAGGATAATGGGGTTCGGCCACAGAATATATCGGACCTACGATCCAAGAGCCAGAATACTGAAGAACATCGCAGAAAAATTGGCCGAAGAACGCGGGGGAAGCAGGAAATGGCTCGATATTGCCGAAGAAGTGGAGAGGATCGTTATGGACAAAAGGAAGTTATGGCCCAATATCGAATTCTACGCGGCTGTCGTCCTAAACGCGCTGGGCGTTCCCAAGGACTTGATGCCAGCCGTCTTCGCATGTAACAGGATATCTGGATGGATCGCTCACATCTATGAACAGTACGCCGACAATAGGCTCATCAGACCTCTGACGGAATACGTAGGACCCGCTCAGGTTCCATATGTGCCAATAGATCAGCGGTCTTAGAAGGTCAATTTCTCTTCGCCGGAATCCATTTCTCTACTTTCCAGTCCCAAACGATATGCTGATTCGGGTCTGAGGCTTCCACCCTAGGCCTCTTCTCTGTCACAGTATCCATGATAAAGGAGGCACCACATGAGGGACACTCTGCAAGTAGCCTCATTTCGGAGAGCTGAGTCAACTGGAATTCTCGTTTGTCACACTTCGTGCAGGTGAACATTTGCGACGAGGTTGGCAGGTCCAGTCCCTTATCAATTTGCCTTCCGATCGCGCGGACTCGCCCAGGGATGAAGAGGTGTGTTCGCAGCCACTGGAATGCTCCTTCTGCTCAGTTTGTTTAGGCAGTAATTCCCGTCCTTCCTCGGTTCCTCCAGGGTTGTGGGGCTCGCTGTCTTCCTTCGCGACAAACCATGGGTCGTTTGGCGCGATAATCTTTCCCAGGGCAAATAATAGCCCGCCGAGAACCGCTAGACCAAGCATGGTAAGGACGGTCGAGCTCGCAAGGACCTCTAGGGGCGGACCAAACGGTACTAAGAAGAGCATGAAGAGAAGGAGTGGTAGAATGAGACAGCCACCAACAATCTTTAGACTCCTTGCGAAACGTAAGGAGTAGCGCCCCATCTTGCCCGCTTTCCCAGGTTTCTTACTTGATAGCTGAGGTCATGACACCGAAACAAAACATTGATGGAACCGTTCCCCGGAGGTCGCGTCAGAGAGAGACCGGCTTAACGTCGCGTCGCGAAGTACCAGAGGTTCCCCTCCGGGTCCCGGGCCGAATACTCCCGCTGGCCATACGGTTGATCCGTAGGCGGAGAATCGATGGTGGCTCCGGCACTTCGGGCATGATGATAGTGAACGTCTACATCCTCGACGAAGACAACGAGACCGCCTGGTTGCGCCGGCAGAGACCGGGCAGAGACTAGGCCGTGTTTGGGGTCGACGCGGTGGATCCAGATTACGGAGTCGCCATTGGATACCTCGGCGTGGACCGGCCGACCACTGGAATCTCGATCGAGTCGACCTTGCTTGAATCCGAAGACGTCCACCAGGAACCGCTGGGCGGCCTCCATGTCGTCGTACACTCGCAACGGAATGATGGGTTGGGGTTTCATACTACAACCACCTTTCCCGATTTGGAGCCCGCAATTCTATAAGGGCACCGGTAAGACATAGCGTGGGAGGACGGGTCGGTTCCGGTCCAGAGTTCGCCCTCTCTGGCCCCAGTGAAGGTGCTCGGAATAGTTAGAGCGGACGTTCCACGCCGACTTACAGTAACACCGGCAGGATACTTTCACTATAGAGAATGAATCCTAGTTTGTCTGAGAAATAGAAACAGGGACGGGCTCCATTCGAGGAGATAAGCCCGCAAGGGGAGCACGCCTTACGGTTGTCGGAATACCAGAAGATACGAAGGCCTCTGCCCTGGACTCGCCCTTCGATTGTAGGCGAGCATTATGGCGAACAAGCGCTTTGGTAAGCGCCCTAGCCAGTTCGAGGTTGGTGACAATCGGAATCCCAAATTCAGCCGCCTTTCTTCTGATGAGATATTCGTCTTTCAGTATCCGATGAGATGCTGGATCTCCTTCGTGGCTCGGAATGTTGATCACTAGCCGAATCTCTCTGTTTTGGAGGTAGTCCATTATGTTCGGTTTCTTCTTCTCGCTCACCTTGTACAGTATCTTACATTCGATTCCGTTCTTCGAAAACTCCTCTGCCGTATGTTGTGTTGCGAATATCCTGTAGCCTGCTCGCGCCAACATTCTAGCATACGGGAGAATTCCCTTTCTCGTTTCGCCCATCGAGATTAGGATGGCATCGTCATCTTTTGGAATGTAGAAGTTGCTGGCGATCAAAGCGTTAATGAACGCGTCCTGGAAAGAGTCGCCGAAACACGCAACCTCCCCGGTAGAAACCATCTCGACCCCTGTCACCGGGTCCGCCTTGTCCAATCTCGTAAAGGAGAATTGGGGAGCCTTCACTCCGATCCTTCGCGGAATTCCCTCGCCAGGCTTTATGGTCCCGTTGGTTATCGCCTCCGCAGCGAGATCCATCAAGTTGGTTCCAATTGTCTTGGACACGAATGGCATGCTTCGAGACGCTCGAAGGTTGCACTCGATGACCAGCGCTTGTCCTTTCTTGACGAGGAATTGGATGTTGAACGGGCCCTGAATATTGAGACTTCTAGCGATCCTTCCCGAGTAGAACAGGAGCTTCTTTCTCACAGTCTCAGTTATTGAGAGAGTTGGTATGGTCATCGTTGCGTCTCCAGAATGGACCCCGGCGTTTTCTACATGCTCGATGACTGCGCCGATGAAGACCCTTGAACCGTCGCAAACACCGTCCACTTCGACCTCTCTTGCCCCAGTCAGGAACTTTGAGATTACAACAGGATTCCTCCGAGAAACTCGTGCTGCCTCACGGATGTATCCGGTAAGCTGTGCCTCATTGAATGCGACGTTCATCGCAGACCCCGAGAGAACATAGGACGGACGGATTAGAACAGGATAGCCTATTTGTTTGGAGAATCGTCTGGCATCCTCGAGAGATCTCAACTTATCCCATTTCGGCTGCTCGATCTTGAGCTTATCCAACAACTGGCCAAACCTTGCCCGGTCCTCCGCGGCGTCAATACTGTCAGGAGTGGTGCCAAGAATCGTCGCATGCTCAGATAGACCCTTAACCAAGTTATTCGCGGTTTGCCCGCCAACGCTTACAACCACTCCACGGGGTTGTTCTTTGTCCAAAATGTCCAGGACTCGTTCAAGGCTCAGTTCCTCGAAGTAGAGCTTGTCCAGTATGTCGAAATCAGTTGATACGGTCTCAGGATTGCAGTTTACCATAATGACCTCTGAGACTCTCTTTTTCAGGGCCGTAGCCATGTTCACACAGCACCAGTCGAACTCCACGCTTGATCCGATCCTGTAGCAACCGGAGCCCAAGACGACCACCTTGTCTCTAGGCGCGTATTCGAAATCGTCCACTTCACCGCCGTATGTTAGATAGAGATAGTTTGTCGCTGCAGGCCACTCGGCGGCCATCGTGTCTATCTGCTTCGTAACTGGCACAATGCGCTCTGCTTTTCTATACTCACGGATTTGAGCCTCGCTTTTTCCGAGAAGTCTTCCTAGCTTTTTGTCGGAAAAGCCGAATTCCTTTGCCTTCCTGATGATATCAGGGTTGATTCTCTCTTTTACGATCCGTTTCTCCATGTCAACGATGTTGTTGATCTTGTCCAGAAACCATCGGTCGATACCACTCAACTTCGTTATCTCGTCCATGCTCATTCCGGATTTCAGAGCTTTTGTCACGTAGAAGATTCTCTCGTCGGTGGGTTCTCGGAGCTCTTTTCGGATCCTCTCGATACTTCGTCCTGCAGTTCCATTATCAGTCAGTTCCTTCCCGATGTCGAGCATCCTGATCGCTTTTTGCAAGGCTTCCTCGAAGCATCTCCCGATCGCCATGACTTCGCCAACGGATTTCATCTGGGTCCCAATTCCCTTGCTGACCTTGCGGAACTTTTGGAAGTCCCACCGAGGAGCCTTGACTACAACGTAGTCCAATGCGGGTTCAAAACACGCCGAAGTCACCCCGGTTATCTTGTTCGAGAGCTCTGGGAGAACGTAGCCAAGGGACAGTTTTGCCGCGATGTACGCTATGGGGTAGCCTGTGGCCTTTGATGCTAGCGCGGAACTTCTAGATAGTCTCGAATTGACTTCTATTACCCGGAATTCTTCGCTCTTTGGGTCCAGCGCGAACTGGATGTTACACTCTCCTACTATGCCAAGTGTGCGTATGACTTTCTGCGCTGTTTCTCTTAGGAGGTTGTACTCGCGGTTCGTGAGTGTCTGGGAGGGAGCGACGACGATGCTGTCGCCAGTATGGATCCCCATCGGATCCAAGTTTTCCATATTGCAGATTATGATGCAGTTGTCATCGCGATCCCGCATGACCTCGTATTCGACCTCCTTCCACTTCTCGAGGTACTCCTCGATCAGGACCTGTTTGATCCTACTATAGGCGAGTCCTCGGAGGGCAATCTCCCCGAGCGTGCGCTCATCAAAGGCAACGCCTGACCCCTGACCTCCCAGCGTGTAGGCGACCCTGACCATCACGGGAAAGCCTATTTCGCGGGCTGCCTCAAGGGCCGATTCCAAGTCAACTGCTTTCCGACTCTTCGGAACCGGGATACCATGTTCGATCATGGTCTTCTTGAACAATTCCCGGTTGTCAGCGATCTCTATGCTCTCGATTCCCGTCCCGAGAACCTTCACGTTGTATTTCGAGAGAATACCCCGCTCTGCAAGTTCGACGCCACAGTTGAGGGCCGTCTGTCCCCCGAAACCGAGAAGGATACCATCGGGTTGTTCTTTGGCGATAATTTCCTCGAGAAAGTCCGTCCTTATCGGAACCGAATACACCTTGTCCGCGAACTTCTCGTCCGTGTGAATAGTTGCAATATTTGGATTGACGACGATTGTTCGAATCCCCTCTTCTCTAAGGGCCTTGATTGCCTGGGACGTCGAGTAGTCAAACTCGCCAGCTTCCCCAATCTTGATAGCACCACTTCCCACAATGACGACCGATTTGATGCCATCTATCTTCAAGCCTTCAAGGCCTCCTCGAAGAACCTGTCAAAGAGAAATCTAGTATCGTATGGACCCGGCGAACTTTCCGGGTGCCACTGAACACCAAAGAAGGGTTTCTTCCTGTGTCTGATGCCTTCTACAGTCTTGTCGTTGATGTTAACGAAGCTCGCCAAGAAATCGGTATCTTCTAGCGACTTCCGGTCGATCGTGTAACCATGGTTCTGAGTTGTAATGAAACACCTACCTGTTTCAAGGTCCATACACGGATGATTGACAGCTCTATGGCCGAACTTCAGCTTGTAGGTTTCCGCCCCAGCCGCCAACCCAAGGATCTGAGCGCCTAAGCATATCCCCATTATCGGAAGCTCAGTCTCCATCAGACTCCTGGTGGTCTCTATGGTTCCGAGGTCGATTTTGGGGTCTCCAGGCCCATTGCTAATAACTACTCCCTGGGGATTCAGTTTGAGGATCTTGTCGGCAGGAAAGTCATACGGGACGCGGACAACTCTTGCCCCTTTGGCCAGGAGGCAGCGCAGTATCCCATATTTGACGCCACAGTCCAGGATCACGATAGTCGGTTGTTCTTTTCCATCATAGTAGATTGGCTCTTTTGGGCTCACTTTCTGTACAAGGTCCAGCTTGTTTGGGTCTTGAAGTTGGAAGACCCGGTCAGTTACGACCTTAAGGTTGAATGGTGAACTCGAGACTTTCAGAACCCCCAGCATTGTTCCCTTGTTTCGCAGTCGCTGCGTCAGGACTCTAGTGTCAACGCCAAAGATGCCTGGCACTCCTTGTTCAGTCAGCCATTCGTCAAGTGTTTTCTGATTAGACCAGTGGCTAGGTCGGGAAAGAGAATGGACGACAAATCCTTTGACCTTTACAGAATCAGATTCGAAGTGGAGCGGGACTCCGCCATCGCCCCGAATGGAGCTAGGCGGTACACCGTACGACCCGAGTACCGGGTATGTCATTACTACAATCTGTTCTTGGTAGGACGGGTCGGTGAGCAGCTCTGGGTATCCCATCATGGAAGTGTTGAAGACAACTTCTCCAGAAATTTCGGTCTCGGCACCAAAACCAACTCCTTGAATGACGGAGCCGTCCTCGAGGACCAGTGCGCCCTTCTTACCTGGTTCCGCCAGCTCCATGTGGTGTTATGGACCCAGAGGAGGGTGGTTACACGTAGCCCTTTTCAAAGTTTTACTTTGGGTTCTTCCTCTGCTCCTCGGAGCTAATCACTGTCTCAGTAAGGGCGACCCCTTCAAAGTACGCGAGACGGGTCAGTAACTGACCGGTCGAGCTCTACAAGACTCGTACAGCGTTTTTGCAGTCTGGGCAGTACTGGTATAGGGCTATGAGGTCTTTGTATTCTTGCTCTTCGCCCAAGCTGTGTGAGGTATACACCAGCACGTTCACCAGCGGTTTTGAACAGGCGTAGTGTCGGCCATCCTCAGAGGTGGACACTTCAATTCGTGCATTCGCAATCTTAGCGTTTTTCAGTTCCGCGAGCAGGTGTTCCACGCTTGTGGCCGTAAACTCTTGGAAGGGCATGTGTGGGATGCCCCCAACAATCTTACTTTTCACCCTGGAAGGATGCGCCATCTTGCAGACCTGAGCCGATTGTTATCGCTTTCTAAGATACTTGGAGCACAACTGCCTCGCATAAACGCCAAGTATCGTGCTAGGGCGAGTGGAAGTGTCAGAAGGCTTAACACTTTCATTTCGCCGAACGATTCGAGTCATCATTTCCGCCGAGCAGTGGCTTAGTCCTAGCATAGTATGAACTGGGAAGCCAGCTCTCAAGTCGCGTACTGTGAAAGGTTTCAAATATTCTAACGCTGCACCTCTCGTCTATCGTTATCCAGGACTTCGATAAGACGAGGTCGGATAGCAAGGTCAGTCAATGCGGGGAGGTGATAGACTACGATTTTCATTAGTCTAGCAAAATGGAAGCAGAAACCCACTCCAGAAACGATACGAGAAGCGGACAAACTCTGGGACCAGTTAAGAAAAGAAGGCGGCAAAGTGATAAGCGCTTACTGGACTATTGGCAGATACGACGCGGTAGTCACGTTAGAAGCGCCCAGCGAAAGAGCTGCTCTGAAAGCTTTGATGCGTTGGGGAGACTATCTCAACACCGAGACATTGGTCGCGGTTCCTAGAGAAGAGGCCGTAAAACTCCTGGGATGACTCGCTGTTCTTCTTCGAGCATCCCGGCCTAATTCTTTCTTTTGCTACTTTTTGAGATGCTGTCAATGAAAGAGGGATCCGTAGCCTCTATGTCGCGGATAACTCCGATGGATCTCGATTCCAAAAAATGGGTTAGTCGATGGAGTGAACTGGTGCATCCTCGCATCAGACCTCCTGATGACGCTGGAATGGTTAGTACTGTTGTGTCGGTGATTGCCAGTCTTGGCCTGTCTGTCGCGTCGAAGAGCCCGTCGATGATGTGTCTTTTTCCTTCCAGGCTTTGACTGCGTCGATCATGCTCATTCCTTGGGTCATCTTCCCTTTCAGGAAGAGGTTGTATTCGCTGGGTTTGCGTTTCTCTTTCTTGACAGATTTCTTGCCAAGCTGTGCGATTGTAGTCTCTTGCTGGGCGATGGTGCTTTGTTGTTTCTTGAGCATCTCGGAGTGCGATTTTATCGTGCTCTTGAAGTCCTTGATCAGAGAGTTGTGGTTCTTCTCTAGCGACGTCAGTCTAGTCTTCAGTTTATTTATGTCCGCGAGGATGGACTTTGGTATTCCTGCTGTTTTCGGCATGTCTACTTGCTGATTCGATGAGAAGAAAAGCATTCCGCATGGTTCAGAAACGTGTGTTTATCGCATGAAAAGCCGCGTTTACAGCCCGGCCAGCTGAAAGATCCGACGAGACCCTAGCCTTCTCTGGCCTCGCAGATTCCGATAAAGCTAGGGAAAGATACTGGTAGATTCCTAGAAAAGGGCCGAGATCAGGAGTGTTTCAGCATCCGGTACTGGTGAATGCCTGGGTGGTACCGTCGGAGGTTGCCTCAGTCGCGCTATAGAGGCCCGCAGCAACGGTTGCGCTGAGCGACAGAATGAGCTTGGATGACACTGGAAGCGTGGTTGGGTTGAGGGTTGGGTTAGTAAGTGTCAGGTTGAACGGTACGCTTTGACCAGGTCCAAAGGAGGTATCGCCCTGAGTGGCTGTCCCGATGAGTAAGCCATCGACGGATAGGCTGAAGGTGATGTGGCTGAGGCTAGTCTGAACTGACGAAGCGCTCCAGATCGCGCCTCGGACATTGTAGTTCAACGTCTTCAAGGAAGACGACTGGGTGGGGCAGTATCTTGAAACGTTGAACATTTTTACCGTAAGCCCGCGGATGGCAACGATAAATTTCCAACCTCCTAGAGATCGCCGCTTACGCGGCTTTTCGGCATCTTCGGCCATACAGGAATGACCCGCACTGTCTCTTTATGAAACTTGCACACACTGTTTTGAAGTCGAGTCGATAGGTTCGATGGTTGAAGTTCCCACCCCTAATGGGGTGATGGGTCTTCCTCGGGACGGGCCTTGTCCTCGGAGGACTCTTCAACGAAGCCTTTCAACCGGGAGACTAGGCTCGTAAACTCCATTGGAAATATGTACTTGGTCGAAGCACTCTCCCCTATTTTCTTCAATGCATCAAGGTATTGGATTGCCATTGTTCTTGCATCTGCGTTCTTGGCGGAGGCGTTAATGAGACCCAGCGCTTGAGCCAGACCGTCTGCTACAAGAATCTGGGATTGCTTGTTGCCCTCGGCGACGAGGATTGCGGACTGTTTCTGTCCTTCAGCTTGCAAGATCGCCGCGTTCTTCGCTCCCTCCGCCTTCAGAACTGATGACTCCCGGATACCGTCGGATTCTGTGACCAGTGCTCGCCTGCTTCTCTCGGC
>Ga0209802_1000454_pt1 | contig 31566 bp, 40 predicted proteins | sample GraSoiAngelo_129_FD_185886 | JGI IMG/M metagenome (GOLD analysis project Ga0209802, IMG submission 185886) | Grasslands soil microbial communities from the Angelo Coastal Reserve, California, USA - 14_0927_12_40cm (SPAdes) (version 2) | ecosystem: Environmental > Terrestrial > Soil > Grasslands ... | reverse complement strand
AACGGAGCTTGGAACCCGCCCTTCTACGCTTTGCTGGACTTCGATGCTACCGGATTTGATTCGATCTTTTACTCGAATCCTGCTTCCATTGGCAATGCGTATGACCCCAACGGCCCTTGCGGCCAGATTCCCTATCCTCCTTGCGCGACGGACCCAATTGGCAAGCGCGTGTCCGTCCGCACCATGGACCAGAGAATGAAGGACTCTTCCAGCCAGAACTTCTACTTCGGGATTGAGCACCAGACGTTTGGCGGGCTCTTGTTCCGAGGGTTTTACCAGGGCTCACTGGGCCGTCATTTACCGATGCTCGAGAATTACAATCGAGTCGACGGCCAGGCGTACTACAGAAATATGGTTCAACTGGCACAAGATCCGACGGCGACACCGGTCCCTAACCTAACATTGACTAGCATCCGTCCCAACCCTCTGTATACCGGCTTCAACTACCGCTCGAACAGTGTTAGCTCCAATTACAATGCGCTGGTGGTGGAAGCGCAGAAGCGCTTGGGCCACGGCTTGCAGTTCCAGACCGGGTACACGTTTTCCAAACTGCTAGACGTGAACTCCGAGCTGTTTGCAGGTTGTTCCACAGTCGGCGCGCAAACGGCCCCATACTATTACATCACCAACAGCCAGCCGCGGCGCACTTACGGTCGCGCCGCATTTGACGCGCGGCATGCCTACAAATTCAACGTCATCTACGAACTGCCCTTCCTGAAGAGCCAGAAGGGTTTCGCGGGACATGCTCTTGGCGGATGGACCATCGCCAGCTTCTTCCAGTTCTACTCCGGCCATCCGATCGATCTTTTCAACGGTCGCGGCCGAATCCGCGCGCGAGCCTTTACTCGTCTTGGCCAGATCGAACCTAACGGAAATACATGTACGACTGCAAATTTCACTCTGCCAATCACCACCGACCCGGGGGGCGCCCCCGTCTCCGGATGCCGGCAGACGATTTTAGATCAGAATGGCGTTCCCTTTAATATCGGCGGCGACTACAACCTGGACGGCGTCGGCAATGATCATCCTAACTTGGTCGGATCACTCACCTACAGTGGCCGTAGCCCGGCTGATGGAATCTTCACAGACACCACCCGCATGGCTTGTAGCGAGGCGGGCGTGCCAAGTTTCGTTAATCTCGAGGCGTCGTCGACGGCGTGTGTTTTTGGTCAAATAAATCCTGATGGTAGCAGCACCGCCATACCTTTTCAGAATGCGGCCTTTGCCAACCCGGATTATCCAACCGGGAGCACGCCATTCGAAAGGTTCGGCACGCTGGGCAGAGACGTCTTCCAGGGGCCGCGCTTCATTCAGTTGGACATGAGCCTAAGCAAGGTGTTTAAAATCACGGAAACAATGAATCTCAAGTTGAGTCTGCAGGCGCAGAACTTGGCGAATCATCCGTCGTTCGACTGCATCGACTCGAACGTGGCGAGCAGCACCTTCGGTAAAGCGCAATGCTTGGCGCAGAGCGGTGCCGGTGGACAGAGCTTGAGCGGACTCGGCCTGCCCACTTCGCGCATCATGTCCATTGGCTTGCGGTTTGCGTTCTAGCAACTTACCGCGCCCGGCGGTTCCGGGCGAAACAGTTCTGGAGTGAACAAGGGCGGGGAGCAAATCCCCGCCCTTTCCTTTTCTAGGCATTGAGCGTGAGGGGATGCAAACCCAGTGCGGCACACTTTGCAAACTGACCGACGACGGCCTGCGGTCAACTGCCTCGCTTCTTTAAAGCAAACCAAAGCACAGGGAGCGACACGATCAAGAGATAGAACGTCTCTGGTTCGGGAACAGGTATGGGATTCGGTGGCTTGGTGCCACCGGGTGGGGGTGAACCACCTCCTGGAAAAATCGGGACGATTGGCACAATGGGGACCGACCCGCCCGGGGGAGTAGGTGGGGAGTCGAATGGCGGGGGGAGAGCAGCGACTGGCGGCGGCACTACTGGTTCATCGAACAGTGCAGGGGGAGGCTCATCCGGAGAAGATGGGGCGACGGGAGGGTCCGAAATGCGATTGCCGCAGCGCGTCCTCGACGTGTTCTTCCCGTCAGTGATCAGTGTTTCGCCCTTAGAGAGCGTTATCCTTTTCTTGGTCCAATAGATTCCGCTTCCCCGGCGATAGGACACATGGACTGCCCTAGTTTTGGTCAGCCGGACGATTCGGGCCTTTGCCAAGTCAAAGCCCCGATAATGCGCTTGAACCAGAGGATCATGCGCGATAGCATTCTTCAATTCCTTGACGCTGCGTACTCCGCCGGGGATGATGGAGTAAGGATAGACCGGTCGATAGCTTACCTCGCGATTTGCATGGCTGGCAGTAGGGATGGACGATTGAAATGACAGTGGGAAAACAGCAGGCGCCCTGAGAGTCTCGGCAAGAGCTTGCCTGGATTCATCCTTGTGATTTGCGTCTGGAGTGAAAATCAAAACGGCGAAGAGACCGGCGAGGGCGAGAACCATCGCCGACCCCACGTAGTAACAAAGAGTTTTCTTCCTCCAGAATCTCGCGAAGACTGTGAGTCCCCTTCCCATATTCTCTTTCAGCGCGACCGAACAAGCTGATCCCTAAGGAAAAGGATCAAATCTGTGAAATGGCACGTAGCGTGCCAACGCTAACGGGCGGAAAATCGCGTACTGGACGTTCTGAGAACAAAGTCCTGATGCCCGCCAGGAAACTAGCGAAATGAGGCATTTTTGGATTGCTGGGCGGCCAGGGTTGGCGCGCTTGCCCCGAAGAAGCTGTTTAACCGTCATTATTTAGATACAGTTTCGGGCTGGGAGTGTTTCTAGACAGATTCACCTTTGACGCTGCTTCCGCCGTAAAACAGGCCAAGAAAAGCTGACAGGGTGAACAAAGGCCTGCCTGGCGGTCAACTAGCCCGCGCACAGCGGGAATCGCGAATGGTTTATCAGTTGCTATCGAATGAGAGTAGAGGCTTCGAGCCGGAACTGCCGAATTCCGCCTCGCGAGCCGAGCTTGCAGTTCGGGGGTTGTGGAAATGAATGTTGACTGCATTCAAGCGCCGCAGGAAATCGAGGCGACATCCATCCGGAAAGGGTTGCTAGAGGACCTTGCGCTGAAAATCTTGTATCTGAACGGGGAGATGTCGCTGGTCGAGCTGAGCAATCACATGTGCCTCAGCTTGGGCGTGATTGAGGGGATTTTTCAGTTTTTTCGCAAAGAACAGCTCTGCGAAGTCAAAGGAATGGTCGGCGGCAGCCACCGGGTCACCGCCAGCGAGCGGGGAAAGACCCGCGCGGCCGACTTGCTGGCCCTGAATCAGTACACAGGGCCGGCTCCGGTCTCCCTAGGGGAGTATACGGCGTGGGTACACTCACAAAGCGTGCAGTCGCCAAAAATTGCACCTTCAGACTTGAAGCGGGCGTTTCATGAGCTGGTTCTGAGCGAAGAGATCCTTTCGCGGCTGGGAACCGCGGTTGTTTCTGGTGCTTCGATTTTCCTCTATGGACCGTCGGGAACCGGCAAGACCAGTATCGCCAGCTGCATTCCGGATATTTACAACGACGACGTGTGGATACCCCATGCCGTCGAGGTCGACAGCCAGATCATCATCGTTTACGACCCCGGTGTTCATCACAAGAGCGAAAGACCAACTCCGGAAGATTCGGACAAACGCTGGGTTCTATGCCGACGGCCTCGAGTCATCGCCGGGGGAGAACTCGCGCCCGAAATGCTGGACATGCAATTCAACGCAACGAGCCACTATTACACGGCTCCTCTGCAAATGAAGGCCAACAACGGGGTCCTGATCTTGGACGATTTTGGCCGGCAGCGGATGAAACCGGAAGAATTGCTCAATCGTTGGATGACGCCGCTGGACCGGCGGGTTGATTATCTGACCCTGCCGGGAGGGCGAAAGTTCGAAATCCCCTTCGACCTGTTCGTGGCGTTTTCCACGAACCTGGATCCGAAACACCTTGCGGATGAAGCATTCCTGCGGCGCATAGCAAATAAGATCAAGATCGACCACCCGACGGCCGAAGAGTTTGTCCGGATATTCCAAGGGGAATGCTGGACGCGATTCCTTACCTTTGACCGGGCAGCTGCGGAACATATCGTTGAATACATCACCAAAGACCTGAAAAGGCCCCTCTGCCAGTGTTATCCGCGCGACCTGATCCGGCAGATCTTTTGGGAGGCGTCTTATCGCGGGATAGAGCCAAAGCTCAACCGGGAAACTCTCCGGAGAGCCTGCGTCAACTACTTCGTCAAGGACATGAGCTAGCGGGGTTTAGAGTCAGGAATTTCGAGGTATCCGACGATTTCGCTGTGGGTCACTTTCGTGGCGATCAGCTCGAGAGGCGCCGAGTTCTTGGAAAGTACAAAAACCACGACCTCATTCACCGCGCGGTCTTTCAGCTCGATGCACTTGCTCTCCAGATAGACGCACACAGTATAGCGCTGCATGCGGGGGTCGACGCTCTTCAGCAAGAGTGAAACGGGGCCCACAGGCATCCGGGCGGCACCGCGGCGGAGCTCGAATGACAAAGCCGTGCGGCGCGTTTGTGCCAGCAGCTGGTTGACGGCATCGCGGGTCTGCGAAAGCTCCCCTTGCTGTTCGCCCACAGCCTGAACAACGTCAGCGAGGCGGTTCGTGGTGGCCTCCCAAGCTTGGTGATTGGCGGCACCATTGTCCGTGGACGCTGCGTTTGCAGGGCGTGCCGGAGCGGGTTGCGCGCTGGGCGAAGAAGGGGAGCCAGAATTCCCTTGCGGCTGCAGCACACTTGCTGAAGAGATGCGGTAGCCAGGCCGCGCGGGAGGGGGCGCGCTGGAGGCACTCGTTGCTTCGTTTTTCGGATGGGCAGGCACGAGCTCAGCGGCAGTGGCTTTGTGGCGCTTCTCGAGTTGCTCCATGCGCTTTTCGATGTCAGCTAACTGCTGCTGGATTTGTTCGAGGTCCTGAGCTTCGCTGTCACCCCCGCGCAAGCGAGTTTGCGAAATGACCTTGTAACCCAAAAAGGCGAAAAGCGCGAGGAAAAGGACCAGTATCAGGAAGCCTACGCCACGAAGGGCTTGCCGCGGCGACTGCTCGGGATTTTTAGCAAAAACTTCCCGGTTGAAATCAACACTTGCCATGTTCATGCTCCTTCACTCAATCGCAACGCGAGCGGATTTCAGTGGACCCTAACTCTCAGGGGATAACGAACCGCGAGTGTTAACGCGACTTCCTGGGTTTCGCGCGGTAACAGGGAGACGACCTGTTTGGCGTACTCGAGGCGCTGTCCCTTCATCTGAATCTGATATTTCCCGGGAGGCACAAGGAGAAGCAAAGGAGTATCGCCAACAAATGCCCCGTCAATCCAAACCTGCGCTCCCGTCGGTGTGGAGCGCAACAGCAGCTTGCATGCATTCTTGCCAGCACGCTTCTCCAGCGCCTGCCTATTGATGACCTCCGCAGGAGGGCCCGAGGGAACAACCAGGTGCGGGGAGGTATTCTGGGCGCCCAAGTTGGTTTTCTGGGGCAGGATAACGGTACCGGCCTGAGCGCTGGCTCCACTGGAAACGGATGAGGTTGCGGCCGCCTCGGCTACCGCCTGGGCTCCGGCAGCTGCACATCCGACCAGAATCAACAGAGAAAAAATGAACATTCGTCCGACAAGATTAAGAAGAAGTTTTCTCATTCTGCAATCGGCTCCTGGGCTAGTAGTGCACACCCGTCGCGGAGACTCATGCGACTGAGCAGGGGAGATACCAAACTTCCCACAAATCGAGAGATACCCAACTCCAACCTTCGTAGCGACAGGCAGTTCGCGGCAACAATCAACAAGGGAGCGAATCTGGAGTCAGGAAGCGGTAGAGTGTGACCGAATTTGCTCGAATCGGCCATCAAGCTGTATCCGAATGGTGACATTGGGAGGGGACTCAAGACGATTCGCTTGATGTGCAGTGTCCTTTAAATTGCACTAAGGCCCGTGGTCCGAGACTTGCTCGAATGCGGTGGATGTTTATCACGAAACGGGTGTCCGTGGGGGCTGCTGAACTGCAACTGAGGATGTCGTGCGAGAGCCGTTCAGTCGGATGGCCAATGTGTAGATGGCGGGCGCAAAACTGATGTCACTCACCCGGGGTACTCTGACCACCTTATTCCCAGTGCCTCCGACACTGCGCACCGCGGCAGCGGCGCAGTCCACGCGAGTTATATACAGGCCCCCACGGTTTCTTGTGCCGCAAGAATCAGTGTATTTGGGCTTGTGGGAGTCCGTGCGAGCACTTTGCAAATGGACCAAACGACTGCCATCGGCAAGGCCCACCCGCATGTTCCGCGAAGCTTTTGTGACGAAAGTTGAGCTGGGCAGATCAAGGCTGTTTCTCTCGTTTCTGCTGCACTGCCTGCTGGTTTTGGTTGTTCCAAACCTGCAGCTGATCTTTCCTGGGATCTACGCGGAACAGAACTCTGCGTACTACCGACGAAAAGCGATTGTTTATCGAATGCCGTTGATGGCGCCCACCAAGATGCTGCCACGCGTTGCACCGGCCGGTCCGGGAGGGCGGCCGGGAAGCGGTTCGGAGGCCGATCGGCCTCCTGCTTTAGGAAGGATTGGATCTGTTGGAAGGTGGACGGTGATTTACAAACCGCTGCACCCTGATAATCTTCGGCAAACCATTCGGCAACTCGACTCACCACGCGATTTGAAGATAACGCAGGAGATCAAAGCGCCGGATATTGTATTCGGAAACTTGCACCAGCCCGAACGACCTATTCTGCACCTTGAAGTGAAGAACGCCAGACCCATCATTGGGACCCGACAGGCAGCTTCAGAAGCGGTACCTGCGCCCGATCTTACAGTTTCGGTCACCTCGTCCCCAACGACTATTCTTCAGCTCGTCAGCGATCATCCGCGCCTGCCTGTTGAGGCGTTAGCCGCCTCGAAGCCAGTCCTGAAGCCGGGCACCGGCGAATCGGGCGTTTCCATTCCAGATGATGCTGGCTTTCCAGGAACTGGAAATGGGCTTGTGGTTTTGAGCGTGAACCCGGGATGGTCAACCTCGCAACCGGCGCTGCCTCCCGGGAATCGCGAGGGTGAATTCGCGACATCCCCGGTGGGCGGGAGAAGTGGTTCGCCCAGAGGAGTCCTGGATGGTGTGGTCGGCGGGGGTGGCGGGAACAGCGGAGGCAATGGTGGAAACGCCGGAGGAGACGGAAGTACCGGGCCGGGGCTAGGGAACGGAGGCGGCGGCGGAAGGTCGGCAGATACAGGATCGCTGACGATCAACGGGACTCGCGGCGTGGTCGAGAGCGTGGGCGTTTTGCGATCAAATTTCATCGCCAGCCTGGTCTATCCCGTGGACAGAGCCTTGCTGCCGCCCCGGAGAAGCCAGCTCGTGGTTTCAGCCGGACCGATGGGTGGGGGTGGTCTAAATGTCTACGGTGCATTGCATTGCGGGAAGATTTATACGATCTTCTTGGAGATGCCAGGGAAGAATTGGACGCTACAGTTCTGCCAGCACAGCGAAAAAAGGGAAAACACGGCCAGTCTGAACAGGTCGGCCGTAGTACACCTGGAAGAGGGGTTAGTTGCCCCTTATGCGGAAGCCAAATTTGATTTCCGGCGTTTGCCGGTTCCAGAGAAAGATTCCCGCAAGCTGATCGTGCTTAAGGGGATTCTCGAAGAGGACGGAACTGTGGATAAGCTGGAGATATACCAGGGCTTATTGTCTGACATGGATGAAGCGGCACGCCTGGCGCTAGGCCGATGGAGATTCAAACCAGCTACGCGCGCGCGAGTTCCTGTTGCGGTGGATATTCTCGTCGGGATTCCAGCGCAGGTTCCGAGGGCACACTAGGAGAACTAGAACCAACTTTATTGAGGACCGTGCCAAGGCCGTCCATTTACATTGCTTTAGGCGATTAGCCCCTAGCTCAGGGGCATTCTTCGGTAGGGAAAACCCTTTCCCTAAGTGCTTCAAAATATGCAAAACATTGTGCATTTGTGCTTCTTTCGAAGGATTTCCACACCCCTAGATGGTCATATCTAGTTGAATACGCACTGCTTAGACAAGCTGGATTTGGTAAGGATTTGAAGCACTCGATGGTCCACGGTGTGCTGGCCAAAAGTGGCGAGAGTGGTAATCGGGAACCGTTGTTGGTTCTTCGGCCACTGGTCCCCGTGGCCAAGAATCAAGGCGACAGCCGTCGCGCTAACGCCAAAGTAAATCCTGAAGAAATAGGCAGCCGATGTACGCGCGTGGAGTTAGAACCCAGGAATTCGGCTCATCAGCGGTTTGATTACAAGTTGGGGGCGTAGGCTTTGCGCAACCAGACAATCCGGGTTTGTCTGCTAAGCCAGGACTCAGGGCTGGCAAAATTAATCGCTTCGGTGCTCGGCGAGGATTTTGAAACACGCCTGGCGGGCGAACTGCAATTCCCCGCAATCACCGACCTCGTGGAATGGTGCGACGTAGTGTTGCTGGATTTGCGGACGGTAAGCGTAGAGAACCAGGCAGACCATGAAAAAGGGATGCAACTCCTGGATGAGATTGTTCAGGCTCCCACGCATCCGCCAGTCGTGGCCCTGTGTGACGCAGATGATCGGCACATGCTCCTCGGAGTGATGGAGCGCGGGGCTTTCGACAGCGCGGAAAACCCTCCGAACGTTCTGGAATTGCGGCTTATCCTGCGCCGCGCCTACAAGTTCTTTGCCGCCGAAAATGAGCTGAATCGGTTGCGCAAAACTTCGCGAGAAGCCGGAAGGCTGCACGAACTGCTGGGCGCGTCCACGACAATGCAAGAACTGTTCGCGCTGGCGCAGAAGGTCGGGCCCTGCGACGTGAACGTGCTCATTACCGGGGAGACAGGAACTGGAAAGGAATTGCTGGCGAGGGCCATTCACCAGCTCAGTCCGCGATGCGCCCGGCCATTGGTGGCTTTCTCCTGTGTAAACCTGCCTGAGACTTTGATTGAAGACGAACTCTTCGGGCACGAGCGGGGGGCGTTCACAGGTGCGCTGGCGTGCCGACGAGGCCGCATTGAAGCGGCGGATCAGGGCACCCTCTTCATGGATGAAATCGGCGATCTGAGCCTAGGGCTGCAGCCGAAATTCTTGCGTGTGCTGCAGCAAAGAACTTTCGAGCGCCTCGGCGGCAATACCACCGTCAATGTGAATGTCCGGTTGATCAGCGCAACCCACCACGACCTGCCGGAGATGGTGAAGAAAGAGAAATTTCGCGAGGATCTTTATTACCGACTGAATGTGGTGCAGATGCGCCTGCCCGCGCTGCGGGAACGGCGCGAAGACATTCTACTGCTCGCACGGCACTTTCTGCAGAGGTCCAGCGAACAGTTCAAGAAAAATACCAAACGTTTTTCCAGGCTGGCGATGAGCGCGCTGGAGGAATACAATTGGCCGGGAAACGTACGCGAGCTTGAAAACGTGGTGCAGCGCGCCGTGGTACTGGCGGAAGGCCAGACTGTGGACTCCTGGTACTTGCCGGCCAACGTCCAGGGCGGTAGCCAGTCTCTTCCGACAATCCGTTCCTACGAAGAAGAAGTACGTCAGTTCAAGCGCAGGCTGGTGCTAAGAACGCTGCGCGAGTGCGGATGGCGAAAGGCAGAGAGCGCGCGGTCCCTGAATGTGGCCCGCGGGTATTTACACCGGCTGATCAATCAGCTGGGCATTCGAGAGACCGAGGGCGCGGCGCCGGCAGAGCCCCCAGATGTCATCGTTCCGCCCCGGCGAATCATGTGACGCAAGGCTTCGTGAGGGTCGTGGAGATGAATTCGCCTGAGAGCCAGAAATCTGTCTCCACAACGGAATCTGCCAATGCAGTGTTCGCGAGCGCTGTTTGCCTGCCGCTCCTGCGGGATCAGCAAAATGAAGACGGCGGGTGGGGTTTCCATCCGAAGGCAGAGAGCAGGGTGGAACCAACCTGCTGGGCACTTCTAGCCATGATGCAGGTCGAGTCGACAGCCGCAGATAGAGAAATCCTGGAGCGGAGTTTACAGTATCTGCGCTCTGCACAATTGCCGGATGGTTCGTGGCCCGCAACACCGGGGGAAAAGACTGGGTGCTGGGTCACTTCGCTGGCTTGCTGGGTGCTTTCCCGCGAGGAAAATGGGGCGGTGACAGCCGGCCTCGAATGGTTGTGTAGGGACTGGCCATGGGATAGCAGTCTTTGGCAACGCTTCTTGAGAAGATTTACCTCTGAGCGCAATATCTCTCCGCAAAATGACGCGTATCGCGGATGGGGATGGACTCCACGGACGAGCAGTTGGGTAGAGCCGACGTCGTTTGCACTGATCCTCTTTCGCGAAGCTTCGGAGCGAGCGCTGCCCCCGGGGAGCAGGAAACGCCAGCAGTTGGCGGAAGCCATGTTGTATGACCGGATGTGTCCCGGTGGCGGATGGAACTGCGGAAATCCAAGGGTCTACGGAATCCCCGGCGAGCCGTTGGTCATCCCCACGGTCTGGGCGCTGCTGGCTCTGCGCGTGAACGCAAATCGTGCCGAAAATCAGATGAGCCTGAATTGGCTCCTCCGTGTACTTCCAAACGTTCAAAGCCCCGCATCCCTTGCGCTTGCACGAATCTGCATCGAGACCTACGGATGGAGCGGGCCCCTGCCAGAGGCGAGACTTTCCGCGTTTTACGATAGACATCAGTTTCTTCGCAGCATCCCGGTTACGGCCTGGACGTGTCTTGCGTGGAACGCGAGGCCGAAACTGTTTGCCAACGCCGCTCGAGGAAGGGCTTGAGAATGCGCGAGCAAGGTGCAGCGTTGATCCCCTCTTTCCAGCGCTCGGCATCGCGGGTAGCGATTCGGCGCGCGGCAAGTTACGGCGAGGATTTGCCGACGCTCCTCTACGAGACCCTGCGTGAATTTCAGCTTCCTGTTCGAGGGAAGACCGTTCTGCTAAAGCCGAACTTGGTAGGATTCGACCCGCTCGGGGTGATGAACACGCATCCGGCAGTCATCGCCGCGGCGCGGGAGAGTTTTTTGCGGCTGGGAGCGAAGCAGGTTTTGATCGGCGACGGCCCGGCGATGGATCGCGACACGGAAGGCATCCTGGAATCCGTGCGGGTGGGGGCGTATGTAAGCGGGCTTAAGAGTGTGTTCGTAGATTTGAATGTGGACGACGTGAAACGAGTCCCGCTCAAAACCCGGGCGTCGCGTTTGCGGGAGCTCTACCTTCCCAAGACGGCGCTGGGCGTTGACTTTCTTGTGTCCATGCCGAAGCTCAAGACTCATCACTGGGCCGGCGTGACGCTGTCGTTGAAAAACATGTTCGGCATCGTGCCGGGAGGCTGCTACGGGTGGCCGAAGAACGTGCTTCATTGGGCGGGCATTGATCGAGCGATTCTGGACATCAACGCTGCGGCCCGGCCGGATTTTGCGATCGTGGACGGCATTGTAGGGATGGAAGGAAACGGCCCTATCCAGGGGACACCAAAAGCAAGCAAAGTCTTGATTCTCGGTGACGACCCTGTGGCGGTGGACGCCACCTGTTGCCGGCTGATGGGTTTGGTACCGGAGAGAGTGAAGTATCTGTCGCGTGCGTGTTCGTTCCTCGGGCATGTTAACTCCGAGATGATTCAACAGCTTGGAGAAGACATACCGAGTACCAGAACTTCATTTGCAGTGATTCCTGTATTCCGGCATCTGGTTGACGAACATAGCGTCGTTTGGAAGCAGAGCTGCTCAAAAGAGAAGATAAGCGCGCCTCCAGAAGGGGGCGGTGTATCCAAATGATGACACCCCACAAGCCGGAGAGGAACCATCCACTAAGGTTCAGGCTCAAGGAGCGCGGTGCAGAGCTGGTGGAGACCGCTTTTGTTTTGCCTCTCCTACTCATGTTGTTAATCGGCGTTTTCTGGGCTGCCAGGGCCTACAACATTTACGAAACGATTACACGTGCTGCTCGAGAGGGGGCTCGGGTGGCGGTCGCTCCGACCTGCGCCACCTGTGGGAACAGCTTTCCCGCCACTACCGCAGTGCAGACGGCGGTCAATAACGTCTTGACCTCCGCGGGGATGAACACTACCGGAGGCGGGATCACCGTCAACATACAGCAGCACCAACAGCTTGGGTTGGATCCCAACAATCCGGTCGCTGCGTGGACCATTGTGAGTATCACCTACCCTTATCAATTTACGCTGCCGTTTTCCAGCTTGAATGCGACCACCATCAACATCTCCACCCAAGTGCAAATGCTGGAGGAGCAATGAGAGGCAGTTGGAGACGCGCCAAGGGGTCAGGCAAGACCTCCCATTACTTCCGCTGGATTTTTCTGCAATCCAGCGAAGGAGCACAACTCGTCGAGTTCGCACTGGTGTTACCGCTTTTTTTGGCGCTGGTGGTCGGAATTTTTGATTTCGGCCAGGCTTACAACCTGAAGCAAAAACTGAACAACGCCGCGCGGGAGGGAGCACGGTTTGCGATCGAGGAGAGTTGCGCCGATTGCACCCAGGCTGCGCCTGCAACGACACAAGCGATTGAAAACTCGATTGTAAATTATTTGGCGAACGCGGGCGTAAATCTTTGCGGCCTGACGGGAACAACGACGCCCACCGTCGGTCCGCTCCCCTTTGCTTCCTGGACCTTCACATCGCCTCAGCAATGCACGGGAACGGGTGCGAAGTTCACGATTCAGATCGACCGCGGAGTGACTTTTGTGAGCAGTACGGGAGCCACGGTGGAGGCCAGCCATGTCATTGTGAACAGCCCCTACGCCTGGTCTTTCAACAGGATCATCGGATTCCTGGTGCCCGGAGCGAATTACGCCGCGGTCACAACGCTGTCAAGCGATGCAACAATGAAAAATCTGCCCTAGAGAGGAGGAGTGCGCCAATGATGGCAAAACGAAAGACATCTGGGAGGAGCAGGCAACGCGGAATCAGCCTGTTCATGGTTGCGGCGGCGATGGTGGTGATCCTGGGCCTGGCGGCTCTGGCCATCGACCTGGTTTCGTTGTACCTGGCGCGCAGCGAAGCGCAAAGCAGTGCCGATGCAGCGGCATTGGCAGGCGCGACGATTTTCGTGACCTCCGGCTGCACGAGCGGGTCAGGCTGTTCTCTCACACAAACTGCCGCCACGAACGAGGCGATTTCCGTGGGAAACAAGAACCTGGTCGGAGGCGTAAATCCGGGCATTCAGACGAGCGACGTGGCTTTCGATTTCTCAGTTCCGGGCGATCCGCGGATCACCGTAACCGTGCAAAGAACCGCAGCGCGCGGCAATGCCATGCCAACGTTTTTCGCAAAGATTTTTGGCATCTCCACAGTGGACGTCTCAGCGCTGGCGAAAGCGGAAGCGTATAACCCCGCTGGTGGCAATGGGCCGGCAATCGGTACATTCTGTGTGAAACCCTGGCTGCTCCCGAATTGTGATCCGAATCACCTGTCGCCGGCGAATTCGCTATGCACCGGCACTCCTGGCGGATATTTCATAGATCCAACAACCTTGGCGATCGTACATCCCGGCCCAGCGTCTCAAGGTGGCGTGGTGGGACAATTAATGACGATCAAGCCCGGCTCGCCGGGGCAAGCGACGGCGCCCAGTCAGTTTTTCCCCGTGATTCTGCCACCAGGCACGGCTCCCGCCGAGTGCCCAACCTGCTCGAACGGAGGCAGCTCGGGCGCTGCGCTTTATCGTCAGAACATTGAATGCTGCAACTCGAGAATTATTTCGTGCGGCGCCATTACCCTTCAACCGGAGACTGGTAACGTTGTAGGCCCGACCAGGCAGGGAGTCGATTGCCTCATCCACGAAGGCTCAACTGGCAGCGGCCAAGACATCCTGAACGTCAATACCATCGGTACTTCTTCCGTTACCGCCACCGGAGGGAGTAACAATCCAAATCCGTCCCTGGTAGGGCAGACGATCACGAACAGCAATTCTATCGTGACGATGCCGATCTACGATGGAACACAATTGTGTCCCGGCAAGTCTTGTCCCGCTTCGGTGAGCGCCAATATTATAGGCTTTATGCAAATTTTTGTTAATGACGAGGGACCTCCACAAGCCACCGTGCACGCTTATATCTTGAACATTTCCTCCTGTGGCAGCAGTTCGGGAGGCGGGGGCGGAGGCGGAGGCGGAGGCGGAGGTGGTGGTGGCGGTGGTGGTGGCACCGTGGTCACGGGTGGCGGCCTTTCGGCCGTCCCGATCCGGCTGATAGCGCCATGAGCGCGAACCGCGGCGGTCTTTATTCGATTCGGCATTTGAGATGAATTTGAAATAGCGATGGGCGAATCACCAATCAGCGTGCGTGCGGCACTCGAATCCGCGCGATTTCCCCTGCCAACCGGCACAGCAGACCTGCCGGCGGGGGTGGCGCGGGATTCCGCGGAAGCAAACCGGCTGGCGAACTTCCTGCGGACGGTGTTCTCCTTTCCGGCGATGCTGGGGGCTTTTCTGGTTGCGGCCGTTTTCGTCGTGGGACGCGGCTTCAACGTGGATCCCGATGTTTGGTGGCATACCAAAGCAGGGCAGATTATCCTGTCGACGCGACATTGGCCCACGACCGATCCTTTCTCCTTTACTGCTGGCGGTCAGCCCTGGATCGACTGTGAGTGGCTCGGGGACATCCTGTTTGCACCTGTGGCGCGCTGGGCTGGCTTGCAGGGCCTGGATGCCCTGCTCATTATTTTGGGAAGCGCCATCATGGTTGCGCTCTATGCGTATGCCACTTTGCGCGCGAAGGACTCGAAGGCGGGATTTGTTGCCTCAGCGGTGCTGCTCGTTTTGACGAGCGCCTCTTTTTCCTTGCGCCCACAGATGCTCGGCTACCTGTTTCTAATTCTTACGCTGATCATTCTGGAGCGCTTCCGGCAGGGCAAGGTTAGGAGCCTGTGGTTTCTTCCACCGCTATTTCTTGTCTGGGTCAACGCGCACGGCTCTTGGATAATCGGGCTTGGCGTCGTCTTTGTATACTGGGCAAGTGGTCTTCTGGAGTTTCGCCTGGGAGGTCTCGAAGCAAAGCGTTGGACTCCTCAGGACAGGCGCAGCCTATCCATGGCTTTTCTCTTGTCGCTTTGTGCCATTCCAATTACACCCTACGGCCCCCAGATCGCAGCCTATCCGTTCGAGGTTGCCTTCAAGATGCCAATTGGGGTGGGAAACGTCAGCGAATGGCAATCCATGCCATTTAATCTGCCGGGAGGAAAGTTGTTTCTCGGCCTCATACTCGCCTTTCTCGTGCTTCAGGTGATTTACCGGTTCACTTGGAGACTTGAGGAGTTGGCGCTTTTCCTTTTCGGCACGATGATGGCGTGCTTACACTTACGCTTTCTACTGCTCTTTGTTCCTTTTTCTACCCCTATCCTCGCGACGATCCTGGCTCGATGGGTGCCGCCCTACAGCCGGAGCAAAGACCGGTACTTGCTGAACGCTGTTCTGATGCTGGCTGTAACGGTGGGCATTGTGCGTTTCTTCCCATCACGGGCAGAACTTGAAAAGGGAGTCTCTGAGAACTTCCCGGTCCGTGCCGTGGAGTATATGCACGAACATTCCGTCCGCGGACCCATTTTCAACACATACAATTTCGGTACTTATCTGCTCTGGTCCGACTACAAGGTATTCATCGACGGTCGAAGTGACATATACGAGCGGGTCGGCGCTTTCTCGGATTACTTGTTCATCGATCGTCTCAAGCCGGGCGCTCTAGGTGTTCTGCAGAGTTATGGAGTTCGGGCATGTCTGCTGCAACGCGACGAACCGCTTGCGACGATGCTCGCCGCGTTACCGGGGTGGCAAAAAGTTTACGCCGACAATCTGAGCGTCCTGTTTGTCAAACGCAACAGCGCTGCCTCTTCTGATGCGCAGCCGGGGCAAGTGGCGCCAGGGCAGAAGAAGTGAATATGAGCTGGCCATTCCTAGAACGTCCGCGAGGGCTTGTGCCGTTCGGTCCTTCGCACTCCGGCTCCGGCGAGTCCGGGATGCTGCTCTCCGTTGTGGTTCCTTGTATGAACGAAGAGGAAGTGCTGCGGGAGACGAATCGTCGGCTGATCTTCATCCTGGAAGGAATTTCGCTGAGTTTCGAGATCATCTACGTGGATGACGGCAGCACGGATGCCACAGCGGAGCTCCTGCGGGATTTGCAAGCTCATGACCCGCGGATCCGCGTCGTTCGCTTTTCACGGAACTTCGGCCACCAGATCGCCATTACCGCCGGGCTGGAGCATTCCAGCGGTGACGCAGTCGCGGTCATCGACGCTGATCTACAGGACCCACCAGAAGTCCTTCTTGATTTCGTGGCGAAGTGGCTGGACGGCTATGACGTGGTGTACGGCGTCCGTACAGAGCGTGATGGCGAAACACGCTTCAAACTGTGGACGGCAAAGCTATTCTATCGTTTCATCCGCAAGCTCTCAAACACGCGAATCCCCCTGGATACCGGCGATTTTCGGCTGATGGACCGTCGGGTCGTGGATGCATTGCTATCTATGCCGGAACGCGACCGCTTCGTACGCGGGATGGTGAGCTGGCTGGGATTTTCGCAAGCCGCTGTGGGGTACCGGCGAGCTCCGCGCGCCGCGGGTGTCACCAAATTCTCACTCCTAAAAATGGTTCGATTCGCCCTTGACGGAATTTTTTCCTTCTCCATCCTGCCGCTGCGCCTGGCTACCTGGACAGGATTCACGGCCTCCGCTCTCGCCATTCTGGGAATTGCGGTGGTTGTGCTCGGCCGGATATTTGGAATGCCCGGCTTGGTCAAAGGCTGGTCAAGCACCGTAATTGCGGTGTTGTTTCTAGGGGGCGTGCAACTCATCTGTATGGGGATCATCGGCGAGTACGTTGGGCGGATCTACGGAGAATCGAAGCGCCGACCGCTCTATATTGTCGATGAGAGGATGGGGTTTAAAGTACAGAAACAACGAGAACCTCGGAGTCTGCCGAGGAAGTCCGCGGCGGCGGGTGATTGACCTAACTTACGGCGGGCATTCATCAGGCTCGAGGAGAGAGCATATTGGCCACATTTGACACCTTCGCAGCGAATTACCAGGAACTGGTTACGGAGAACATCCGGATCACCGGGGAGACTTCCGATTATTTCGCGGCCTACAAGGCCCGGTATATCGCCCGCAAAATTGCTCTGCCACAGGGAAGCAGAATCCTTGATTACGGATGTGGTGTTGGGTTGCTTGCCGAGCATCTGATGAAAGTCTTGCCCGGAGGGCAGGTGGATGGATTTGATGTCTCGAAGGAGAGCATAGGACGGGTTAGTGAGCACCTGCGAGTGCAAGGAACCTTTACCACGAACCTAGATGCTCTTGAGCGAACCTATGAGTTGATTGTACTCTCGAACGTGCTGCATCACGTCACGCCAGTGGATCGGCAGGACCTGATTCGCGAGGCGGGTTCACGGCTGGCACTCGGCGGCAAGCTCGTCATCTTCGAACATAACCCGATCAACCCGCTGACACGGTGGGTGGTTTCGCAATGCCCCTTCGATGAAGATGCCATTCTCCTCCCGAACGGGGAGACGCGCGGATATTTTCGCCGAGGCGAACTTCAGCTGCTGTGGCGGGACTACATCGTGTTCTTTCCACGCTGGGTTAAGTGGCTTCGACCCTTTGAGCCATTCCTCCAATGGTGTCCCGTGGGTGCCCAGTATGCCGTTGTCGCTCACAGAGTTCTGTAAGTCTCTGGCGGCCCTGAAGGCGGAAGGGATGCCGCGGCGGTCAAGGATGGAGATCCTATGGCACTTGGTTTGAGAAACGCCAATAAGCCAAAACTAGTGAATTGCCCAATCTGTGGCGCGCCTGTCCGACAAATGCCGAAGCACCCCGAGGCAGAGCTCTTCCGGTGTTCGGGTTGCTCCCATGCTTTCAGCCGACCGGGGAGCATCGTCGAGCCAGAAACATACGGTAATTCCTACTACGAGGAGCAGCACAGGCGATGGTTCGAAACTCCCAACGTAGAACTCTTTGTCCGGGTTGCCGAACGCATCGGGAAGGGTGCCTCGGTCATAGATGTCGGATGCGGGAGAGGGGATTTCCTGCGGTTTATCCAGAAAATTCGCCCCGATCTGCAGTTGACCGGTATCGATCTATCTGGGACCGCTCATGGCGACGGAATCCGCTTCATTCGAGGCGACATACTCAGTACAGAAATCAATGAGCGGTTCGATGCGGTTGTGTCTCTCGCCGTAATCGAACACATTCCTGACGTGAAAGGATTCATTCAGCGCTTGAGAGCGCTAACGAAACCGGGAGGGGTCGTGGTGGCAATGACGCTGAACGATTCAAGCCTCCTGTACGCCCTGGCTAGAGCAGGCCGTCACCTCGATGTGCCGTTGGCTTTCGACAGGCTGTATTCGAAGCATCATCTACATCACTTTACGAGAAAGTCTCTGCGGACCATTTTCCTCCATGCGGGGTTCGCCGTCATCTCAGACTTCGACCACGATGCTCCCATCCAGGCCATGGACCTTCCGGTCAAGAGCCGTGCCGCAGATGCCGTCTTGCGCGTCGGCCTTCGAATCGTCTGGAAGGCTGCCAAGGTAATTCGACGGGGATATCTGCAAACGATCATTTGCACGGCTCCCGGCTAGGAGCCTGGATGTGGCTCTGCTCGTGGATAGATGTGTTCAACCACCTTCATGCCCGGTATGTCTGTGTCGCTGGACTCTGAGCAGACTTTCTTATATGCGTCACCAAACCATGTGTCAACGTAAGTGGAGATGTCCACAAGAGGTAACACATTGGAGGGCTCCTTCTGGGTAAACCAAGCGAGCCCGCCCATTAATCGTCTAAGTGCTGCATTATCAATATCGTCCGTATAGCTGGTCAGAGTAAGGAATTGGTCTTCCAGATGCGTTAGTTCGAGCATGGCGGAGAGCGTCCTCACCGCTAACTAAGTCAGATCATCGAGAGGAAAAAACATGAAGAACCTTCTGAAGCGACTCTGGAGCGAAGAGGAAGGCCAGGACTTGACAGAATACGCATTGCTGTTGGTTCTGCTTTCCTTGGCAGCGATCGGCGCGCTCGGGACACTAGCGACGGCAATCAACGGCGTGTTCACCAAGGCCGCCGGAAACCTGAGTACCTAAAGGTGCGTTCGGGGGACCGGGGCCATTGAAAAAGATGTGACGGCCCCAGGCCGCTGGAAGACGGCCCAGCCTTCCAGCGGCCTGCGGCTAAGTTGTTCAGAATTACGACTTCGGGTGTTCACAACATTACAAGGAGGAACCAAGATGAAGCGTCATTTAGCGAGACTCTGGAAGGAAGAGGAAGGCCAGGACTTGACAGAATATGCATTGCTGCTAGTCCTGCTCTCCCTGGCAGCCATCGGCGCGCTCGGGACACTGGCGACGGCTATCAATGGGGTGTTCACCAACGCGGCCACCAACCTGAATACTTAGTTGAAAAAGGCAAATGGATTCGCCGTTGCGCCAACCGGGCCAATGACCGAGAGGACTTCGAGGCAGCAATGAACACACACCAGGTTATGTGGATCCTCGCTGTGATTCTCGTTCTCATTGCGGGTTGGGTCGATTGGCGCACCCGGCGAATTCCCAACTGGCTAACAGTATCGGGTTTTTTGTTCGGCATCGCTGCGAATTCTCTGCTTGCAGGCTGGCAAGGTGCGAAATCCTCAGTGGAAGGGGCGGGCCTGGCTTTGTTGCTCCTCCTACCGCTCGTATTACTTAGAGCTTTCGGAGCGGGTGACTGGAAACTCATGGCGGCGGTGGGGGCCTTTCTGGGCCCCGTCCTTTGTTTGTTGGTTTTATTTGGAAGCATTTTGGTATCAGGGCTAATGGCCATCGTGGAAGTAATGCGCAGGGGCCGCGCAGTGACAACGTTTCGTAACATGGTGGTGCTCGTCCGTGGGTTCTTTTCTTTCGGATTGCGCGCACACCCCGAAATCTCACTCGACAACGCGAAACTGATGAAGTTGCCCTTTGGCGTAGCCGTGGCGGTTGCCACGCTGGTTTGTTTCTTAGTAGCCCGTTTCAGTTGAGGAACCAGCGCAGGAGAAAGTGCATATATGAATCGGAATCGATTGATTTTGGGATTAGTCGGGGCGATTGCGGTGGCCTTCTTGATAAGCACGTATGTGTACCGCCAGTTCCAGCGGGCAACGGTGGGCAAGCCGGTCACGATGCAACATATCGTCGTTGCGGCGGTGCCGATGCAACTCGGCACCAGGGTGGATGCGAATAACCTGAGGCTGATTCCCTGGCCATCCGGCGAGCCGGTTGCGGGAATGTTCACGCGCATCGAAGATTGCGCAAATCGGGCCCTAATCACCCCCGTTGCCGAGAATGAACTGATTATTGAGAACAAGCTCTCGCCGAAGGAAGCGGGTGCGGGTTTGCCAGCCACGATTCCGGAAGGAATGCGGGCGCTCTCCGTGGCCGTGAATGAAGTTGTTGGGGTAGCTGGCTTTGTGATTCCAGGGACGATGGTAGATGTGCTGGTAACGGGAAGCGTGGTGGGCTCGAGAGATCAGAACAATATCACCCGCACGATTCTCGAAAACGTGCGAGTGCTCGCCGCCGGCCAGAAGATCGAACAGGATCGCGAAGGAAAGCCGCAGACGGTTCCGGTGATCACTTTGCTGGTTACGCCGGCTGATGCGGCGAAACTGGCGATGGCTAGCACGGAAGGAAAGATTCAGCTCGCGCTCCGGAATACCATCGATTCGAAGATGGTTAACCCGCCCCCCGTTCTGCAAGCTACGCTGTTCGCCGGGATTGCGCCGCCTCCGAGGCATGTGGCCCCAGGAAAGCCCGCTCCGCCGCCGACAGTGCCGTATTCGGTGGAAATAATCACGGGGACCAAGCGCGAAAACAAAAGTTTTCCAAATCAGTGAGAGGTTGACAGGGGAAACGAATGTTAGGAATCAGGGAAAAGCAAATGCCGGTGTTGCTGTGCGGATTGGTTTTGAGCGGCCTGTTGACCAGCTTGACGGCTGCAAGCGCTCAACAACAGGCCAACCCAGGTGTCGAGAAAGGTCTTCCCGAGAAACCAGTGGACCCCGGCAGTGCCGCCTCACAGGACGTCAAGCAACCGCCGCAAGAGGAAGCGCCCCAAAGCCTGCATTTGCTGGTCGGTCGTTCGCTGGTCATCACATCGCCTACGCGGATCAAGAGAGTATCCCTCGCAGATCCGAATATTGCGGAAGCTGTGGTCGTGACTCCCTATCAAGTCCTGTTGAACGGAAAGACTCCCGGAGGAGTTTCCCTTCTGCTGTGGGACGAGTCGGACCAGAGCCAGGCGTTTGAAGTGTCCGTGGACATCGATGTTTTGGGCCTGAGCCAAAAAATTCGCGAGGTTTTTCCATCGGAACCGGTGCAGGTGGAAACTTCGAAAGATGTGGTGATGCTTTCCGGGAAGGTATCCTCAGCGGCAGTGGCGGACAAGATTTTCGAAGTAGTCAAGAACAGCACGCCGAAGGTAACCAGCTTGATGCAGGTCCCCGTGGCGCCAGCCGGGGAGATCATGCTGCAGGTGCGGTTTGCGGAAGTGAACCGATCGGTGGTGAGTCAGCTCGGCGCAAACATTTTCCACAACTTTGGCTCAAAGATGCCGTTCCTGACGACCACTCAGCAATTTGCTGGGCCACAACTGGGGAATCAGCAGTCCGGCGCAAACAATTTCACAATCAGCGATTTGTTAAATGTGTTTATTTTTCGCCCGGACATCGACTTGGCGGCGACAATCAAGGCGCTGCAGCAGCAGAATGTGCTCGAAATCCTCGCGGAGCCAAACTTGATGACGGCATCGGGAAAGGACGCCAGCTTCCTCGCGGGCGGTGAGTTTCCATTTCCAATTCTCCAGTCATCCTCGGGTGGAGGTTTTGCCGGAATTACGATCCAGTTCAAGGAATTCGGCGTGCGCTTGAACTTCACTCCCTCCCTGACAACCGACGGCCAGATCCATTTGAAGGTGAGACCTGAGGTGAGTTCTTTGGATTTTACGAACGCGCTCACCATCCAGGGTTTTTTCATTCCGGCGCTGTCAACCCGGCGGGTGGAATCCGAGATGGACTTGGCGGACGGCCAGAGTTTCGCGATCGCCGGCTTGATGGACAACCGGGTGACGGAGCAGCTTTCCAAAATCCCCGGCATCGGCGATATCCCGGTTTTGGGAAAACTTTTCCAAAGCCGAAACCGCACGAAGAGCAATGATGAACTGCTGGTGGTGGTTACCCCGCGCATCGTGAAGCCTCTTTCCAGTGATCAGATTCCGCATGGGCCGGCATTTCCAAAGTCATTTCTGGGGCCAGTTGTTCCGGAACAAGCCAAACCAGCAACACCAAAATGAGCGGCATGGCACGAATTCGACCTGAGCTAATTGGAACTAGGACTCAAGGAGTCGTAAAGGAAAGTCGATGTTAACGGCGGCAATAGCAAGCGGCGATCCAAGAAGCTCGGCACGATTACTAGCCAGCCTCGAACAATCCGGCCTCGTAGGCTCCATCAAACAGTGGCTGATGCCTATGGAGAAATTGCCAGATTCGAGCGAGCAACTGCCTGACGTCGTTTTTCTCGATCTATCGCACGATAACGAAGCCTTTTTCACGTTCGGGGCGCACCTCCGGCGGATCCATCCTGCAACTAGAATCATCGCCTGTTCAGCCACCGTACCGCCCAGTCCTCAATTGCTCCTCGAAGCCATGCGTGGCGGTGTGCAGGATTTTCTCCCCAAACCCATCGAACCGGAAGCGCTCAAGGGGATCTTGGCACAGGTGCTTCAGGAAAACGAAGGGAAAGATCGTCCGTCCTTCAACAAGCTGGTTGTGATTATGGGCTCGAAGGGTGGAGTCGGTTCAACGACGGTGACAGTAAACCTTGGAGTCAAGCTGGCGACCCACGCCAAGAAGCGGACCCTGGTGCTCGATTTTGCGCGCCCACTCGGAAACGTTCACCTGCTGCTCGATCTCCAGCCTCATTTTGGGTTGCGCGATGCGGTCGAAAACCTGGATCGGCTCGACAGTCATTTTTTTGCGGGACTGACGACGCGGCACAAAACAGGCCTGGAAATACTTGGTGGGGCATCGCAGCCGGAAGAATGGCAATCGATAGCCACACCCCCTCTCGAACGGGTAGTGAACGTCGCTCAGAGCAGCTTCGACATTGTACTGCTGGACATGGGCTCTCAATTCTCTCCGGAATGGAGCACGATCCTGCGGACGGCCCGCATGATCCTGGTAGTGGCCGAAGCGAACGTGCCGTCGCTCTGGGCGCTGGAACGCCGTTTGATGGCGCTGACGGGATTTGGGATTGAGCCCGACCGCGCGAGGGTTGTCATCAATCGCTGGCATAGGAACGATGAGGAAGCTTTGAAGAGCATCCAAAAAGAGATCCGGCGCCCCATCTTCGCCTGTCTGCCGAACGATTACCGCAAGGCCAGCCTGGCCGTAAACCTGGGAACGCCGCTGATGGAAAACCACAACAATTTGCTCAACGACCGGTACCGTGAGATCGCGAGCCAGTTGGCAGGAATCGATGTGCGGCCATTTGCTAAGAAAAGCGGTCTAGGCGATCTGTTCTCGTTTACGCCAAAGAGGTGATAGGAAATGGCAGTCGTTCCCACAACTGTTCCGCGGATGGATTTTGGCGCTGTAAAAGCAGCCATCCACCGCAAACTCATTCAAAAACTCAACCTTGAACGGATGACAGAGGTTAATAGGGATGAGGTGCGGCGCGAGGTTGGGCAGATTCTGGAGGGGTTGGTCGTTGGCGAATCGACCCCCATGAACCTGCAGGAGAGGGAGCGGCTGGCTCAGGAGGTCCTGGACGAAGTCTTCGGACTCGGACCACTGGAACCGCTTCTAGCCGACCCGACGGTCTCCGATATTCTCGTCAACACGCACAGGAGTGTGTATGTCGAGCGCAAAGGCATTCTCGAGCAGACATCGGTGCAATTTCGAGATGACGCGCACCTGATTGGCATTATCGACAGGATTGTTTCTGCAATCGGACGCCGAGTGGATGAGTCTTCGCCGATGGTTGACGCCCGCCTAGCTGACGGCTCCCGCGTGAATGCGATCATACCGCCGCTGGCCGTGGATGGACCGTGCCTCTCGATCCGGCGTTTCGGCCGCGACCGCCTGACCGCCGATGATTTGCTCAGAAACAATTCTCTAACGGCCCCGATGCTGGATCTGTTGAAGGGCTGCGTGAAAGCCCGATTGAACATCCTGATCTCCGGCGGAACCGGCGCTGGTAAGACTACGTTCTTAAATGTCCTCTCTTCGTATATCTCCAATCGCGAGCGCATCGTGACGATTGAGGACGCGGCTGAATTGCAACTCCACCAAGAGCATGTCGTTCGGCTTGAAACGCGCCCTCCCAACATTGAAGGCAAGGGCGCCATTCATCAACGGCAACTGGTCATCAACTCTCTGCGTATGCGGCCGGATCGCATCATCGTGGGTGAGGTTCGCAGCGAAGAAGCGCTGGATATGTTGCAGGCCATGAACACCGGCCATGATGGTTCCCTGACGACCGTTCACGCGAACACGCCACGCGATGCGCTGGGACGGTTGGAAACGATGGTGGCAATGGCCAACTTGAACTTGCCGGAGAGTGCGATCCGCCGGCAAATCTGCTCGGCGATAGACCTTGTCGTCCAGGTCAGCCGTATGAGCGACGGCACGCGCAAGCTGGTAAGCGTGGCCGAGATCACCGGCATGGAGGGCGAGATTGTCACCATGCAGGACATCTTCATTTTCCGCAAACGGGGCATTCGCGAAAGCGGAGAAGTTCTCGGCGAGTTTGTCGCTACCGGAATTCGTCCAAAGTTCTCGGAGCGCCTGCTTGTTGCCGGCGTTCAACTGCCTATTTCGATGTTCGAGGTGCATTAGATCTAAGGGAATTCGCTATGGCACTATTACTTTCCATATTCATATTTCTGACGGTGGCCGCGACTTTGTTTTTAATTTGGCTGCTGACCGGGTCGGATGCCAGCCAGGAAGTGGTTCGCCGTCGAATGCAGGCAGTGCACAAAGCCGAGCGTCGCGGAGAAGTTTCCTTGGGTTTACAACTGGTGCGGGACGAAATGCTCAGCAGCGTGCCGTGGTTCAATCGAGTGCTGATGCAGTGGTCGTGGTCTACAAAGCTCCAAGAATTCCTGTCCCAAGCAGGCATGAAAACCAAACCCGGCAAGATCATCCTGGTGAGCGGGGTGCTGGCGTTGACCGCTTACCTCGTTACGGGACGCTTCATCTCGCGATTCCCGATCCCTTTGTTCGCTGCGGTTGCCACAGCTTTCATTCCTTTAGCCCTGATTGCATGGAAGCGGCGGAGGCGACTGAGGAACTTCGAAGAGAACTTCCCACAGGCCCTCGATTTGCTGGGCCGCGCGGTCCGTGCCGGCCATGCTTTCACGACCGGCCTGGAAATGATCGCCAAGGAGTCGGCCGAGCCGCTGGCAGGTGAGTTTCGTACCACATTTGAAGAGCAGAACTTCGGTCTTCCCCTGCGGGATGCCCTTTTGAACATGGCCGAACGCGTACCGCTGATCGACGTGCGTTTCTTCGTCACCTCGCTGCTGATCCAGAAAGAAACAGGCGGAAACCTGGCGGAAATTCTGGACGGGCTCGCCCGAGTGATCCGCGACCGCTTTCGCATTTATCGCGATGTGCGGGTACGCACGGCACAGGGCCGATTGACGGCGGGGATCCTTATTGGTCTGCCGCCTTTCATGATGAGCATGCTGGGCATGATCAACCCTCATTACATTCGAGTTCTCTTTACCGATCCAGCGGGCCCAGAAGTGCTCGGGGTGGCCGCAGGGTTGCAAGTTATCGGATCTGCGCTTATTTGGAAGATTATCCATTTCGAGGTCTGAGGAGCCGAGAGAGAGCAACATGATCTGGGCGCTCACAATGGTTACGTTCCTGGCCACGGTTGCCGTGTTTGCAGCCCTGTTTTATGCATTCACACCCAGTGAAGTCAGGGTTGCCGGGCGGCTGTCGCGGCTGGTCAGATCATCTACAGCGATCGAAGAGGACCCATCTGCGCTGCAGCAAAAAGAGCGGATGAGGAATGCCCTCGCTTCCGTCGGAAAACTGGTGCCCGCTGATGCGAGCAAGAAATCGTACGCGGATCTGCTGATTATCCGGGCAGGGTACCGCAGCCCGAGCGCGATTCTGGCGTTGCGAGGGGCGAAAGTGCTTCTGCCCATTGCTCTGGTGATCTTCGTTTTCGCTTCCGGACTCCACCGCATGAATCCGTTCGTGTTTCCGGTGCTTGCCGCGGTCGTGGGTTATTTGGTGCCGGAGCTCTGGCTCGTGTGGCGCGTCCATGCCCGTCAAACTCTCCTGCGCAGGGCACTTCCCGACTGTCTGGACCTGTTGGTGATTTGCGTGGAAGCTGGCCTGGGCCTTGATCAAGCGCTCTTGAAAGTGGCCGAAGAGTTGCGGGTGAGTCACCCCGAACTGACCGGGGAATTGAAGCTGGTGAACCTGGAAATGCGAGTGGGAAAGAGCCGCGTGGAAGCCTTGCGGGAGCTGGGACACCGCACCGGGCTGGAAGATATCAAGTCACTGGTAGCCATGTTGATTCAAACGGAGCGATTTGGTACAAGCATTTCTCAATCGCTCCGTGTGTTCTCGGATGATATGCGCATGAGGCGGCGCCAACGCGCAGAAGAGATGGGCGCCAAGACTACGGTCAAGATGGTGCCGCCCCTTGTGTTTTTCATTTTTCCGGCTTTGATGGTGGTGATTCTTGGACCCGCTTTGATCACCCTGGTACGGCAGATGATGCCGGTACTGAGCAAGTAATCACGGCAAGGCGAATCCGCGAAGTTCGCGGGATCGCCAAAACTTAACAAAAGGAGCAGTGAAAATGGATAACGTTACGATGATTCGAGTAATCGCGGGCGCACTGGCAGTCGTAGTGCTGGGTATCATCATCTACCGGCGCAAGCGAAAGTCCGTCGAATAAAGGCACTGAGGGGCAAGATAATTTTACTTTCAGAGGAGATCCTCCGCAGAAATGCGGGCAAGGCATGCCTATGCCCAACAATCATCAGAACCGGCTAGTTTATGTCTACAACCAGACACGCGAGACGTTTGTCGCCACCGAGGCAGCCGTGGCCGACAGCTATCTGCGACGTCTGGTGGGACTGCTCGGCAAAACCAAAAAATGGGCGCAACGGGGGCGAGGACTCTGGATTGTTCCGTCGTCTGGCGTGCACACGATCGGAATGATGTTCCCGATTGACCTGATTTTTCTCAATAAGGAAAAACGAGTGATTCATGTGGAAGAATATGTTCGCCCCTTCCGCATTTCCAAGGTCTCCCTGAAGGCGGTGAGTGTTTTGGAACTGCCTCCACACACCATTTATTCGACTGGCACCCAGGTCGGCGACAAGATCGAGATAACGCCCTTCCCCGTGTCAGGTTGAACGAATTCATGACGCTTGCTCGCACAAGTAGCTGAGAACTGGGGCGATGCCCGGGCAAATTCGCTTCTTGCAAGGGAATCTGGTGGACGTGAGGGGATTCGAACCCCTGACCCCCTGCTTGCAAACTCACAAAACACAGAAGACCCCAGTTGACAGCAAGAGCCACAAGTGACGCGAAACGCTTGCGATTCCTTGCATTTGTGCCAATGGAGCCGGACAGTAGTTGACCGTAGCGGACAGCCGCAGACCGGCGTGCTCAGGCAGGGTTATGGCACAAAGTACGTCACAAAAATTGGGCACATCCGGCAGCGAGTATGCAACTACCTTTCGGCTTCGATTCTGTATCAGCTTCGGATTGTCCGCGACGATTTCCGGTGCTCCTCGATACTCGGTAATCTTGCCGTCACGCAGATTCGCTTGCCGCGTGAATGTGGAAGTATATGATCTAACTCGTGGATGCGCTTGTTGAAGGTCTCGCCGGTCTTCTTTTCAAACTTAGCAATCGCTTGTCGTTTCACACGCGCTGAAATGTATCGAGAGCGTCGTGGTTCCGCTCGCCGAATGAGTACGCCAATTACTAATGCGGTGATGTATGCCGCTCCCGGAGATAGCTCGCTCTTCCACAAAATAAAGTAGGCCGCCGCTGCGCAAAGGCAGGCCATAAGTACTCCGCGTGCCGCGTGAGCAATCGCTTCTCTGCGTCGGTAAAGGAAGACGAAGGCCACCAGACCAGCGATGATGTACAGCGCGTTTGTTTGGTCCGGCGTCATTCTTTCTGATGAATTCTACACCTGCTGCATTTGGATGTGCCGTAGTGAATAGAACGGGGGAGAACGATAGCGGATGGGACAGCCTGTGTCTAAGTCTCAATGCTCTCGGATCGAGGTTGGTTTTGTTCGGGTCTACACCGATCAGCTTTCGCGCAGCAAGAATCGTTGCGGCAAACAAAATGGCGAACTTCCGTTCTTCGGTCATTGGGAATCCCCGCAAATTGATTTGAATGCGGGTAGAGGCAGGAGTCCCGATTCTACTTCCGCTTTTCCAGAAATGCCAGAATCAGCCCCGCATGACCAATTCACCTGTTCGGGCAAAGAACTCCAGCCCGACAGCAAATGCTTTGGGACTGAGACGCTGACAATAAACTACTCGCGCCCTGGCCCACAGGTTACCGCTAGGGGATTTGACAAGGACGCGAGAATTAGGCGTCCAAGACCGTTCGGTTAGGAGTCGCGCACCAAGAGAACTGATGTCCTGTGTTAGACATGGCTCGCTAACGAATGGCTCCTCTACGGAGAAGATTTTCACCCGGAGTCTCTCGGAACTACGTGCTCGTTTCCGGCCATTTGACATCTGGCCTCACTTTCGCTAGGTCGGAACCGAGGAGTAGTCCGAGTATCAAGCGATACCTAAGCGCTGTCTATCAGGTGATGACCTGAGTTTTAACTCATTGAAAGTGGGAGAGATATGGCCTAATTCTTCTTGCCCCAAAGTTCCCAAAACAGTTTCACTGTTTGAGCGGCGCGCATTTGACGGGAAGCCGACTTGCCGGGATCGGGATCAATCCAGGAACTTCTCTCGCGTGCACGCGAGCCCCTGTGGAAATCCGCAAGAATCTTCTGGACTTTTCACAAATTTCGGTTGATAAGGATTGGACTAAGCCCATCCCAAACGTCCCACCTAGGAGGATCGATCATGCGAATCAAGAGGTTTGCCGCTTGTGCGATAACATTGCTCTTCGCGGCACTTGCTCTAAGCCTTGTAGCCAGTGCTGGCGATCAGCACTCGGGGACCTGGAAGATGAACCCCGACAAGTCGAAATACAGTCCCGGACCAGCACCGAAGAGTAATACGGTAACGATCAACTCTGACGCAGATAACATCAAGCTCAGTTCTGAGGGAATCGACGCCGCTGGGAATCCGACTCACGTCGAGTACACTGCAAAATACGACGGCAAGGACTACCCGATTACCGGTCTGCCTAACGCTGATACAATAGCGATAGAACGGCTCGACGCCAGCACGATCCGGTCCACTATAAAGAAAGGCGACCAGATTGTGATGACCGTGACATCGGTGATCTCTAAAGACGGAAAGACGCGGACCTCGACATTCAAGGGCAAGGACGCGCAGGGGCAGGACGTAAATAACGTCATCGTTTACAACAAACAGTAAATCAATTTCTTCAATTCTTTATTGATGATGTGACTGGGGTCTCTCGCAGGATCGTCGGCGAGCCTGCGTGGGTGCTTGTCCAGAGCGTGGATTGCCCGAAAGTTTGAAGAGGGATTTGCATGCTCACGGGCGCACCTTCGAGTCCGGCGGAGGAGCCGACCCGGCTTGCTGTTTCGGCGCCTCACACACATACTTTTTGATTGTTACTTGCGCAATCAAAAAAATTGTTTTTTGATTGCGCTTTTCCGGGTTGTCTTTGATGTATTGGAGCACCAAGTCAAGAGTAGTTCTGAGTGTCGCGTTATCGGGGACACAAATGCGCTGACCGGTGTCGGACCAATTGAGCGCGAGTGTTCCGGCCACGCCAGCAACTTAGGCGAGGCAAATGTCAGGCGGACGATTGCTATCGTATTGGCAAACCGCCAAAAAGTCGTCGCCGCTGTTTATGATGTCCGAAGTTTTCTGGGCCTTCGCTACGCTTGAAATCGTCAAAGCCAAAACTGCCATGATTAGAGTTTTCATATAGGGTGCCGTCATGCCTGTGCCTCCGAAAATGCATTGACCGGCGCGAGTTCAAATTCCGTCATCGAACGGGGTTGCCGATTTCTCGACGCCCCTGACATACGAAACCCCACCGGGACGCTGATTGACGAGCAATAAGATGAAGATTCCGACCTTCATCAGGCACGTCCGTTCCCGCTGGAAAGACTTGGGGAGAAGAATGCAGAGTCCTTCCGTGGTCAGCAATGGAACGAAAGTTCGAGAGGATGAAACTGAAGTCCTAGCGGGTTCCACAAATGGCTCTGACGGGTAAACAACTGGGTCCCTGACGCAACACCACTTGGCAGGAATGGCGGCGCAGGGGTAATCTGCTGATCGCTCAGACTATTTCCAGGCCGACTTCTCCTTCCTGCTTGGAGCCAGCTTTGCCCACCCAGACCACGCTGCAGCGCTCGGAAATGGGAGGGTCTTCATCGAGGATAAGCTCGACCACTTGGCCGCGCCTGAGGTGGGAACTTCCGCGCAGCCGGAAACCTTCTTTCGAGGAATCGAGGACGAGGCAGGGGAACCTCTTCTGGTTGCTGTCCAGATTGATGACCAAGCTGGCGCGCCTCTTCAACATCACCCGCTTCGAGCGGCGACCTTTGGGGACAGGAAAACTGGGCATTCTTTCACCCCCTGGTCTAGGAGTAGTGATGGTACGTCCGGATTAGTTTCATATGAAATGAGGAAAACTTCTCTAGACAGAGCTCGCAATCCTTCTTGCTCTGAACACAACAATGCGGGGATGCGAGTTAAAGGGGTTGCGTTGGCGAGATGTGGACCTAATAGAACGCAGTCTAACGATAAGGCGTGGCACCACGAAGACAGATGCAGGTGAGCGCGTGATCCCGTTAAACGCGAATGCGATGGCTGCCATTCAGGAACTGTATCGCCGCGCTCGGACTTTGGGTGCTATCGATGTGGACCACTACCTATTCCCTGCCTGTGAGAATGGCAGGATTGACCCCACCCTACCTCAGACATCTTGGCGAACGGCTTGGCGCCGTCTGACACGGGCTATAAACTGCCCGGAGTGTGGAGAGTTACAAGACCCGGGTGAAGCCTGTCGCAACGAGGAATGCATGGCTGACATCAGCAAGGTGAAAAGCCCAACCGCTGAACTGCGTTTTCACGATCTGAGACATCACGCCATCACCGAGTTGGCCGAGTCGCTAGCGAGCGACCAGACCATTATGAGCATCGCGGGGCACGTCTCCCCGAAGATGCTAGCGCACTACTCGCACGTTCGAATGGACGCGAAGCGCAAAGCCCTGGACGCACTCTCAGGCGAGAGTTCAGGGGGCAGTTATGGCACAAACCACGACACAAACGCGCTCCCAGCCACAACTACTCATCCACAAGTGATTGAAAGTATGGTGGACGTGAGGGGATTCGAACCCCCGACCCCCTGCTTGCAAAGCAGGTGCTCTCCCAGCTGAGCTACACGCCCACAGGTGCAACCACCTTCATTCTAAAATATTCTCCGTGGTCCGTCACGCGCATCTGTTCATGAACTGCTCTAAAGTTGT
>Ga0209802_1000453_pt1 | contig 31599 bp, 29 predicted proteins | sample GraSoiAngelo_129_FD_185886 | JGI IMG/M metagenome (GOLD analysis project Ga0209802, IMG submission 185886) | Grasslands soil microbial communities from the Angelo Coastal Reserve, California, USA - 14_0927_12_40cm (SPAdes) (version 2) | ecosystem: Environmental > Terrestrial > Soil > Grasslands ... | reverse complement strand
CTTCGCTCCTGAATTGTCCGCGACCTTTAAGCGTGTCTCTTGCTGGACCACGCCTAGCGAGCCTTCTCCACAATCTCGAGCACGCGCCACCGCTTCTCTTTGGAGATGGGGCGTGTCTCGGTGATGCGGACGAGGTCGCCCACGCCGCACTCGTTCTTCTCGTCGTGGACCTTGAAGCGGGTGCGCTGCTGCACCGTCTTGCGATACAGACGGTGCGCCTTCGACGAGCCGACCTGGACGATGACGGTCTTGTTCATCTTGTCGGAGATGACGGTGCCCAGGCGGACCTTGCGCCGGCCGCGCGCCGCGGTAGGGGCTGTCTGAGTGGCGGTGTCGCTCATTCAGCGTCCTCCTTCTTTTTGCCACGGCCACGCTTGGGCTTGGGCGCCTCTTCCTCTTCGACCACCTCAACAACCTCATCCGCGGCCGGCAACTCTGCCACGGCCACGGCCGACGGCTCCTCCTCAGCGCTCGGGGCGATCCCGAAGTCGCGCTCCCGGATGACCGTCATGATCCGCGCGATGTCGTGGCGGACCTTGGAGATCTGGCTCGAGTTCTCGAGCTGGCCGACGGCGTGCTTGAACCGGAGCTCGTACAGCTCGCGGCGCGCCGAGCGCAGCCGCATCCCGAGCTCGTCTGCCTCGAGGACGCGAAGCTCGTCGACCTTCATCATGAGCTCCCGCTCTCAGCAGAGGAGACAAAGCGCGTCTTGATCGGCAGCTTCGCCGCCGCGAGCTTCATCGCCTCTTTGGCGACCTGCGGCGTCACGCCGCCCATCTCGAACAGCACGCGCCCGGGCTTGATCACCGCGACCCAGCCCTCAGGATTTCCCTTGCCCGAGCCCATCCGGGTCTCCGCGGGCTTCTTGGTGATCGACTTGTCCGGGAAGACGCGGATCCAGATCTGGCCGCCGCGCTTGACGTGCCGGGTCATCGCACGCCGGGCGGCTTCGATCTGCCGGTTGCTCATCCAGCACGCTTCCATCGCCTGCAGGCCGTAGTCGCCGAACGCCACCGTGGCGCCGCGCGTGGCGATGCCCTGGCGACGGCCGCGGTGCATCTTGCGGTACTTGACGCGCTTGGGGATCAGCATCAGCTGTCCGCCTTCTTCGTATTGCGGGTGGTCCCGGCCTTCTTGACAGCGACTGGCGTCGACTTGGTGGGCGCCGCGGTCTTCTTCACCTCAGTCTTGGCTTCGGCCTTCGGCTTCGGAGCGCCTTTGGGCCGGGCCGGGGCTGCCTTCTTCTCGTCGACCTTGGCGGCGGCGGTTCGGGTCCGGCGCGGCGCCACCGCAGTCGGGGCTTCCGGCACGGCGACCTCGATCTGCGCGGCCTGCGGCTCGGCGCCCGCCTCGATGAGCTCGGCCAGCGGCGTCACCGGCTCGGGCGGGTTCGGCAGCGGCTCCTCTTCGGGTGTGGGCGGCAGCCGGCGCTGCGCTGGCGAGATCTGGTCCTTGTAGATCCAGACCTTGATGCCGATCGCGCCGAACGTCGTCTTGGCGGTCGCACGACCGAAATCGATGTCCGCGCGCAGGGTGTGGAGCGGGACGCGGCCCTCCCGGTCCTGCTCGCGGCGCGCCATCTCCGCGCCGCGCAAGCGGCCTCCAGCGTAGAGACGGATGCCCTTGGCGCCGGCGCGCATCGTGCGCAGGATCGACTGCTTCATCGCCCGCTTGTAGCTGATGCGGCGCTCGATCTGGCTGGCGATGTTCTCGGCCACGAGCTGCGCGTCGAGCTCGGGCTGTTTGATCTCCTGGATCGAGATGCGCACGCGGTTACCGAATCGCTTCTCGAGGTCTTCGCGCAGCTGGTCCACGCTCGACCCGCCCTTGCCGATCACGATGCCGGGCTTGGCGGTGTGGATGGTCACGGTCAGCTGCGCATTCGACGAGCGCTCGGTCTCGATCTTCGCGATGCCCGCGTTGCGCAGGCGCGCGAGAATGACGCGGCGCATCTCGAGGTCCTCATGCAGCATCTTCGTGTAGTCCTTGGGGTTGGCGAACCAGTTGGCCTCCCAGGGACGGAAGAAGCCGAGGCGGAACGCGTTCGGATGAACCTTATGACCCAATTAGTTACTTCCTTCCATCGGGCTGGTCTTCGACGACCGCCGTGATGTGACAGGTGCGGTGGAAATACTCGTGCGCCATGCTGCGGCTCACAGGACGGCGCCGGCGAAACGTCGGCCCTTCGTCGATGAGCAGCTGCTTGAGCACCAGGTCATCGCGGTTGAGGTTGAAGTTGTGCTCGGCGTTGGCCGCCGCGGACTTGATCGCTTTCGCGACGTCGCGTGCCGCGTGCTTGGGCGAGAACTCCAGGTACGCCAAAGCTTCCGACACCTTCATCCCTTTGACGGAGTCGGCGACCAGGCGCGCCTTGCGAGGCGCTCGGCGAACAAACCTCTGGACCGCGGAAACTTCCATCGTTGCCAACTTCTCTACTTGACCGTCGTCGTCTTTTCGGTGTGGGTGCCGTGGCCGCGGAAGTGTCGCGTCGGCGCGAACTCCCCCAACCGGTGACCGACCATGTTCTCGCTGATGAAAACGGGCACGTGCTTGCGCCCGTCGTGCACGGCGATGGTGTGACCGACCATGTCGGGGTAGATCACGGACGCGCGGGCCCAGGTGCGGATCACCTTCTTGTCGCGTGTCTGGTTCATCTTCTCGACCTTGTCGCGGAGCGACGGGCTGATGAACGGACCCTTCTTGGTTGACCTACTCACTTATTTCTTGCGTCCCTTCTTTTCGCGGCGGCGGATGATCAGCTTGCTCGAGGCCTTGCTGGGCTTCCGCGTTCGATAGCCGAGCGCGGGCTTGCCCCAAGGCGTCTTGGGGTTGCCTCCGGGTCCGGTCTTGCCCTCGCCGCCGCCGTGCGGATGGTCGCGGGGGTTCATCGTCGAACCGCGGACCTCGGGGCGCTGGCCAAGCCAGCGGCTGCGGCCTGCCTTGCCACCGGACTCGTTCTCGTGCTCGATGTTACCGACCTGGCCGATCGTGGCCTGGCAGCGGATGTGAATCCGGCGCAGCTCGCCGCTCGGCATCCGGATCACGGCGTAATCGCCCTCTTTCGCGAGCAGCTGAGCGCTTGCGCCGGCGGATCGGACCAGCTGACCGCCGCGACCGAGGGTGAGCTCGATGTTGTGCACGGTCGAACCCACAGGGATGTTCTCCAGCGGGATCGCGTTGCCGATCCGGACGGCCGCCTCTGGCCCCGCCTCGATCGGGTCGCCAACCTTCAAGCCGACCGGAGCGAGGATGTAGCGCTTCTCGCCGTCCTTGTAGTGGATGAGCGCGATCCGGGCGCTGCGGTTGGGGTCGTACTCGATGGTCGCGACCTTTCCTGGGACGCCGTGCTTGTCGCGCTTGAAGTCGATCTTCCGGTAGAGCTTGCGATAGCCGCCGCCCTGGTGGCGCGTCGTGATGCGGCCCTGGTTGTTGCGGCCGGCGTGCGTCGGCAAGGACTCGAGCAGCGTTTTCTCCGGCGTATCGGTTGTGATCTCATCGAAGCCGGAGATCGTCATAAAGCGACGGCCGGGGCTGGTGGGCTTGAACTTTCTAACCGGCATCAGACTGACCCGAAGAGCCCTTCGATCTTCTGGCCTGCGCCAAGCGTCACGATCGCCTTTTTCCAGTCCGTGGTCCGTCCGACCGCGCCCGTGCCCGTGCGCCGAAACGCGCGCCGCTTCTTGCCGCGCATCGTCACGGTGTTGATCCGCTTGACCTCGATGTTCTGTGACTCGTACTGCTCCTCGAGCGCTTTCTTGATCTCGGTCTTCGACGCGGTGGCGAGGACCTTGAACGTGTAGCGGCCCTGCGAGTAGAGCTGGTACGTGCGCTCAGTGATCACCGGGCCGATCACGATCTCAGACGCCGCTTTCGTCGCCATCAGGCGGTCTCCTTCTGGCGCGGGCTGAAGTTCTCTTCGAGCAGCTCGATGGCTTCTTTCGCAAGCAGCAGATACGTGTGCGTGAAGAGATCGCGGATGTTCAGGTTGCGGGCCAGCACGATCTTCGCGCCCGCCAGGTTCTCGAATGACCGGCTGACCGTGTAGTTCGGTGCCGGGAGGACCACGAGCGCGGTGCTGTCGAAGCCGATCGCTTCCATAAGCTCGGCGGCCTGGCTCGTCTTCGGCTCGTCGAACACGAAGTTCTCGATCACGCGAACCTGCCCGTCGATCGCCTTCTGGCTGAGCGCGGAGCGCAGCGCGAGCCGTCGCATCTGCCTTGGCATGCGATGCGAGAAGTCGCGCGGCCTCGGTCCGAAGACGTTGCCGCCGCCTTTCATGCTCGGTTCCCGGATCGACCCGTGGCGCGCGCGGCCGGTTCCTTTCTGACGGTAGGGCTTGGCGCCACCGCCGGAGACCTCGCCTCGGGTCTTGGTGCTGGCGGTTCCCTGCCGCGCGTTCGCCAGCTGGCGGAGATAAGCCTGGTGCATGACGGGCATGTTGGGCTTCTCCTCGAAGATCGCCGTCGGCAAGTCGACCTCGCCGTTGCGCTCGCCGAGGGCGTCGAAGTACGGAGCCTGCAACGCCATCAGTCGGGGCCCCCGAAAAATCGAAGATTTTTTGGGGTGTTCATACCTTCCTCGGGTTGGGCTTGCCCGCCGGGCCCTTGGGCTTGACCTTCTTGGTTGACTGGCGGACGAGCACCAGCGCGTTCTTCGCGCCCGGCACGCCGCCCCTGACCATGAGCAGATTCCGGTCGGCGTCGACACGCACGATCCTGTACGCGCGCGACGTAGTGCGCACGTTGCCCATCTGGCCGGACATGCGCACCCCCTTGAACACCCTCGCGGCGTCGGTCGCGCCGATCGCGCCCGGCTGGCGGACGTTCATGGAGCCGTGCGATTCGGGCCCTCGGCTGAACTTGTGACGCTTGATCAGGCCCTGAAAGCCCTTGCCCTTGCTGGTCGCCGTCACGTCGACGAGCTCGCCGGCGGCGAAGATCTCGGCCTTGAGCTCCTGACCTGCCTCGAGGCCGTCGTAGTTGCGGATCTCGACGACATGCCTGTGCCCCTCGAGGTTGGCCTTCTTGAATTCGCCCAGTCGCGGGCTGTTCAGCTTGCCTTCCTTGGCCGGCGCGAACGCGATCCGAACAGCGCTGTAGCCGTCCTTCTCCGCGGTGCGCAGGCCAAGCACCTTGCACGGCCCTGCCTCGAGCACGGTGACAGCGGTCACCGTGCCGTCGGGGTTGAAGAGCTGGGTCATGCCCAGCTTCCTGGCGAGAAGCCCCTTCACGACTTGATCTCGATGCTCACGCCGGCCGGGAGGCTGAGGCGCATGAGTGCGTCCACGACGCGTGGGTTGGGGTCCAGGATGTCGACGATCCGCTTGTGGGTCCGCATCTCGAACTGCTCGCGGGAGTCTTTGTCAATGAACGGCGAGCGGATCACGGTCAGCTTTGAGATCTCGGTTGGGAGCGGGATGGGGCCGGCTGTGCGCGCGTTCGTACGGCGGGCGGTGTCCACGATCTTGTCCGCCGCCTGATCGAGGACCCGATGGTCATAGGCCTTGAGCCGGATCCGAATCTTCTGCGCCACTGGCTGCCTTTTCCCTATTCCTTCTTATATGTGCCTTACTTGATGACCTCGGTCACCACGCCGGCGCCGACGGTCTTGCCGCCTTCGCGGATGGCAAACCGGAGGCCCTGCTCGATACCGATCGGTTCCCCGAGCGTGATTTCCATCACGACGTTGTCGCCGGGCATCGTCATCTCGACGCCCTCGGGCAGCTTCACCTCACCCGTGACGTCGGTGGTCCGCATGTAAAACTGCGGCCGGTAGCCGGTGAGGAACGGCGTGTGCCGCCCACCCTCTTCCTTGGTCAGGACGTAAACCTGGGCGTTGAACTGAGTGTGGGGCGTGATGGTACCGGGCTTGGCCAACACCTGGCCGCGCACGACATCCTCGCGCTTGACGCCACGCAGCAGCGTGCCGACGTTGTCGCCGGCCTGGCACTCGTCCATGTCCTTGTGGAACATCTCGATTCCGGTGACGACGGTCTTAGTGCTGTTGGGGTGGATGCCGACGATCTCGATCTCCTCGTTCCTCTTGAGCTTGCCGCGCTCGACACGGCCGGTGGTCACGGTGCCGCGACCTTCGATCGTGAACACGTCCTCGATCGGCATCAGGAACGGCTTGTCGACGGGTCGCTCCGGCTCCGGGATGTAGGTGTCGACCGCGTTCATCAGCTCGAGGATCTTCGGCGACCATTCGGGGTCGCCCTCGAGGGCCTTGAGCGCCGAGAGGCGGACGATCGGGATATCGTCGCCCGGGTACTCGTACTTGTTCAGCAGCTCGCGCAGGTCGAGCTCGACCAGCTCGATGAACTCCTTGTCGTCGACCATGTCGCACTTGTTCAACGCGACAACGAGGAACGGCACGTTGACCTGGCGGGCCAGGATGATGTGCTCGCGAGTCTGCGGCATCGCGCCGTCGTTCGCGGCCACGACGAGGATCGCGCCGTCCATCTGGGCGGCGCCCGTGATCATGTTTTTGATGTAGTCCTGGTGACCAGGGCAGTCGACATGAGCGTAGTGACGCTTCTCGGTCTCGTACTCCACGTGGGTGATCGAGATCGTGATGCCCCGCGCCTTCTCCTCTGGAGCCTTGTCGATCCGGTCGAATGGTGTGAACTCCGCAAGTCCCTTCTCGGCCAGAACCTTCGTGATGGCGGCCGTCAACGTCGTTTTGCCATGGTCGATGTGACCGATGGTCCCGACGTTCAGGTGGGGCTTGGTCCGCTCGAACTTCTTCTTCGCCACTGTCTCCTCCTAACTAACTTCTCGGCCTATCGCGGCGGCCCACAGCCTCCGCCAAGTTGCCTGGCATCTCTGCGTAATGACTGAATTCCATCGAATAAGTCGCCCGCCCCGAAGTCATCGACCGAAGCTCGGTAGCGTAGCCGAACATCTCCGCGAGGGGGACGCTGGCCTTGACGTTCTGCGACGTGCCGCGGCCTTCCATGCCGAGGATATGACCGCGCCGCGACGCGAGGTCGCCCATCACGTCGCCGAGGTATTCCTCGGGCATCACGACATCGACCTTCATGATCGGCTCGAGCAGGTAGGGCCTGGCCTTGTGCATGCCGTCCTTGACGGCCATCGAGCCCGCGACGTGGAACGCCATCTCGCTCGAGTCAACCGGGTGATACGAGCCGTCGACCAGCGTGACCGTAATATCGACCACCGGGTATCCGGCGACGACGCCCGACTGGAGCGCTTCCCTGATTCCCTTCTCGACCGCGGGGATGTACTCGCGGGGGATGCGTCCCTGCGTGACCTTGTCTTCGAAGATGAATCCGGATCCCTGCTCGCCCGGCCGCACCTCGACCTCGGCGTGGCCGTACTGGCCCTTGCCGCCGGTCTGCCGGACAAACCGCCCCACGCCCTTAGCCGCCTTCTTGATCGCCTCTTTGTAGGCGACCTGCGGCTTGCCCTGGTTGGCATCGACGCGGAACTCGCGCAGAAGCCGGTCGATGATGATCTCGAGATGGAGCTCGCCCATGCCCTCGATGATCGTCTGGCCCGTCTCTTCGTCGGTGTGGACCTTGAACGTGGGGTCCTCTTCGGAAAGCCTCTGCAAAGCCATGCCGAGCTTTTCCTGGTCGACCTTCGTCTTGGGCTCGATGGCGACCGAGATCACGGGCTCGGGGAACGTGATCGATTCGAGCAGGATCGGGTGCGCCTCGTCGCATAGGGTGTCGCCGGTGGTCGTCACCTTCAGGCCGACGGCCGCGGCGATGTCGCCCGTGAACACCTCGTCGACGTCCTCGCGACGGATCGCGTGCATGCGCAAGATGCGCCCGATGCGCTCCCGCTTCCCGGTCGACGCATTCATGACGGACGAGCCGGCCTTCAAGCGGCCTGAGTAGACGCGGAAGAACGTCAGCTTGCCGACGCCCTGCGGGTCCATCTGGATCTTGAAGGCGAGTGCCGAGAATGGCTCGCTGTCGTCGTGCTCCCGCACTTGGAGGGCGCCAGTCTTGGGGTCCTTGCCCTCGACCGCCGGCACGTCGGCCGGCGACGGCAGGTACTCGACTACCGCGTCGAGGATCGGCTGCACCCCGCGGTTGCGGAGTGCCGCCCCGCAGAGCACCGGGACGAGGACGCCCGCGACCGTGCCCCGGCGCAGCCCGCCCTTGATCTCCTCCTCGGAGATGTCCTGCTCCTCGAGGTACTTGTGCATGACGTTGTCGTCGAAGTCCGCGACCGCTTCGATCAGGTCGTGGCGGTACTGGCTGACCAGGTCCTGCATTCCGGCCGGGATCTCCAGCGACTCGGTCGACGTCGTGCCGAGGTCATCCGTGTAGACGACGGCCTCCTTGCTGAGCAGGTCGACATAACCCACGAAGTCGCCCTCGGAGCCGATCGGCAGCTGGATCGGCACCGCGCGAGCGCCCAGGCGGGTGCGGATCGACGCCAGCGACCCGTAGAAGTCCGCGCCGATGCGGTCCATCTTGTTGATGAAGGCGATTCGGGGCACGCCGTAGCGGTCGGCCTGGCGCCAGACCGTCTCCGACTGGGGCTCGACGCCCGCGACCGCGTCGAAAACCGCGACCGCACCGTCGAGAACGCGCAGGCTCCGCTCGACCTCGACGGTGAAGTCCACGTGCCCGGGTGTGTCTATGATGTTGACCGCGTGGTCGCGCCAGTTGGCGGTCGTCGCCGCCGACGTGATCGTGATCCCGCGCTCCTTCTCCTGGACCATCCAGTCCATGGTCGCCGCCCCTTCGTGGACCTCGCCCATCTTGTGGATGCGGCCCGCGTAGAAGAGGATCCGCTCAGTCGTCGTCGTCTTGCCCGCGTCGATGTGCGCCATGATTCCGATGTTTCGGACCTTGTCGATGGCGACGGGACGCTCCTGCATCTTCAGTGCCACGTTCATCTCTCTTAGTACCGGAAGTGCGAGAAAGCTTTGTTGCTTTCGGCCATCCGGTGGGTCTCCTCTTTGCGCTTCACCGCGCCGCCGGTGTTCTGCGCAGCATCGAGAATCTCGTAAGCGAGCTTCTCGGACATACTCTTCCCGCCGCGCTGGCGCGCAAAACGGACGATCCAGCGCCGGGCGAGGGCGAGCCGGCGCTCCGGCCGAATCTCGATCGGTACCTGGTACGTGGCACCGCCGACGCGCCGAGGCTTGACCTCGAGCAGCGGGGTGGCGTTCCGCAGGGCCTGGTCGAAGACCTCGAGCGGCTCCTTCTTGGCTTGCTTGGAAGCTCGGGTCAGCGCGTCATAGACGACCTTCTCGGCGGTCGAGCGCTTGCCGCGGCTCATGACCACGTTCACGAACTTGGCGATCGCCTCCGATTGGTACACCGGGTCGGGCGCGACGACACGCTTGACGGGACGGTTGCGACGAGGCATCAGGCTGCCGCCTTGCCCTTTTCCCGCTTTGCTCCGTACTTCGACCGAGCCTTCTTGCGGTTCTTGGTCCCGGCGGTGTCGAGGGTGCCCCGGATGATGTGGTAGCGGACACCGGGGAGGTCCTTGACGCGGCCGCCGCGGATGAGCACGACCGAGTGCTCCTGCAGGTTGTGGCCGATGCCCGGGATGTAGGCCGTGACCTCGATCCCCGTGGTCAGGCGGACGCGGGCGACCTTCCGGAGGGCCGAGTTCGGCTTCTTGGGGGTCTGGGTATAGACGCGCACGCAGACGCCCCGCCTCTGCGGTGAGCCCCGCAGCGCGGGCGCCTTAGACTTCGCTCTGGCCGCCCTGCGCCCAAGGCGGACCAACTGCTGGATGGTTGGCAAACGGTTCTCCGAATGGCGGTTTGATTCCCACGCGGCAATAGCCGATTGGGCGACAAGCGATGAGTATACCCAAATCCCATTACTTCGAAGCTCGCCCGGCGACCGCCTCGCGGCCGAGGACGGTGCGTCTGCGGCTGGGTGCGCTCGAACTCGCGCTGCAGGCCGACAGGGGGGTTTTCGGCTCCAAGGGGATCGACGCCGGGACGATGATCCTGCTCCGCGAGGCGCCGCCGCCGCCCCTGTCCGGCGATCTACTCGACCTGGGTAGCGGCTACGGGCCGATCGCCCTGGTCCTGGCCCGGCGAGCTCCCGAATCCCATGTCTGGGCGGTGGATGTCAATGAACGGGCGATCGAGCTGACGCGGGCGAACGCCGCCACGGCTCAGACCCCGAATGTCTCCGCCATGCCGCCCGAGCAGGTGCCCGACGGGCTTCGCTTCGACGCCATCTACTCGAACCCGCCCGTGCGGGTCGGCAAGGCGCCGCTCCACGACCTCCTGCTGACGTGGTTGCCGCGGCTGAAGCCGGGCGGGGCCGCCTACCTGGTCGTGCAGCGCAATCTGGGTTCCGACTCGCTGGCGAAGTGGCTGGGCGAGCAAGGTTTCGACGTGACGCGGCTCCGATCGAAGAAGGGCTACCGCGTGCTCGAGGTCAAAGCCGCCTCTTAACAGGCTGGGTGGGAGCGGTTTTTCGAAACCGCCAAGCTCAACCCAGGTTCGGCCGGCGGGGGAGGGCCCGGCAAGAAGAAGGGAGGGCCCCAAGTCCGAGCAGGGCTAGAACTGACCCGCGAAATGGCACGCCGCCATCTGGTCCCGCGCCCCATGCGCCTCGAGCGGCGGCTCCTGCTCGCTGCAGACGCCGGGCACCCTCGCTATCGGGCAACGCGGGTGGAACCGGCATCCCGACGGCGGGTTCACCGGCGACGGGATCTCACCTTGCAACGTGATCGGCGCTCGGCTCATCTCCGCCACCGGGTCCGGGACAGGGATCGAGGATAGGAGCGCCTTCGTGTATGGATGCTGCGGCCGGTCGTAGATGTCCTTCCGGTCGGCCGTCTCAACGACCTTGCCCAGATACATGACTGCGATGCGGTCCGACAGGTGCCGCACCACGGCGAGGTCGTGGGCGATGAAAAGGTAGGTCAGCCGGAACTCGTGCTGCAGGTCCTGCAGCAGGTTGATGATCTGGGCCTGGATCGACACGTCCAGCGCCGAGACCGGCTCGTCGCACACGATGAAGGAGGGGTTCACCGCCAGCGCCCGCGCGATTCCGATCCGCTGTCGTTGGCCGCCGGAGAACTCGTGCGGGTAACGGTTGGTGAAGTTGGGGTTAAGGCCCACCAGCCGCAGCAGTTCCTGTACACGGCGCCGCCGCTCCTTGAAGGTTCCTACCGCGTAGTTGTCGAGTGGCTCCTGCAGGATGTCGCCGACCGTCATGCGCGGGTCGAGCGACGCATACGGGTCCTGGAAGATCATCTGCATCTTCCGGCGCACCCGTCGCAGAGCGCCACCGCGCAGCCGCGTGATGTCCTGCCCGTCGAGCATGATCGAACCCGCGGTTGCCGGCAGCAGTCCCGTAACGAGTCTCGCCAGGGTCGACTTACCGCAGCCTGACTCGCCGACCAGGCCCAACGTCTCTCCGCGCCTGATCTCGAGGTCGACGCCGTCCACGGCGCGTACGGACAGACCCGAGAAACCACCGACCGGGAAGTGCTTGTAGGCGGCCTTGATCCGGAGCAGCACGGGATCCTGCCGGACCGCGGTAATCGACGCGGGCTCAGCCGCCAATGGTCCCCCCCAGCTCGGCGGTCGGGGCCTTCAGCTTCTCGGCGGCCTCCTTCGAGAGCGCGCTCTGCTTGGCAGCGTCGATGTCGTCCTGCTTGACGTTCCGCATCAAAACCCAGCACCGTGCCACCTGGTTCGTCGCCACTTCGCCCAGCGGAGGCTCAGGCTCGTCCTTGCATTTGTCGATCACGAAGGGGCAGCGGGGGTGGAACTTGCAACCTGGGGGCGAATGCGAGAGGTCGGGCGGCAGTCCCTTGATCGACACGAGCCTGTCCTTGCGCGCCTCGTCGACGCGGGGGACCGAGCGGAGGAGCGACCAGGTGTACGGGTGCTGCGGACTCTTGAAGATCTGCTCGACCGGACCCTCTTCGACGATCCGGCCGGCGTACATCACGATGATCCGCTGGCACAGGCTCGCAACCAGCGCCATGTTGTGCGTGATCAGCATCATCGCGGTGTTCAGCTCGCGGTTGAGCTGCTTCATCAGCTGGATGATCTGGGCCTGGACCGTGACGTCAAGGGCCGTGGTCGGCTCGTCGGCGATCAGCAGGTCGGGTTCGTTGGAAAGACCCATCGCGATCATCGCCCGCTGACGCATGCCGCCGGAGAACTGATGCGGGTAGTCCTTGACGCGCGATTCGGCGGCCGGCACTCGCACCCGCTTCAGGAGCTCGATGACACGTCCTCGGGCGAGGGTTTCCGTGAAGCGCTCGTGCGCCGTCATGGCCTCCTCGATCTGGCTCCCGATCCTGGTGACCGGGTTCAGCGAGGTCATGGGGTCCTGGAAGATCATCGCGACGTCGTTGCCGCGGAAGTCGCGGATCTCCTCATCCGTCATCTTGGTGACGTCTTTACCGCGGAACAGGATCCTGCCGGACATGATCTTGCCCGGGTCGGGCAAGAGTCGGAGGATGGAGAGTGCCGTCATCGTCTTGCCGCAACCGGACTCCCCGACGACGCCGAGCGTCTCGCCGGCGTCGACGTGGAAGGTCACACCGTCGACTGCGTGGACGACACCCCGCGTCGTGAAGAACTGTGTGCGGAGATCCTGGACTTGAAGCAGCGGCTGTGCCAATAGAAACGCTATCGCCGCATACGGGGGTCGAGGGCGTCGCGCAGGCCGTCACCGATGAATGAGAAGGCGAGCAGCGTGAACCCAATCGCCAGGGCCGGGAAAACTACCGAGGTCGGGTTGGCGTAGACCGCCTCGTAGCCGTCGAACACCATCTGGCCCCAGGTCGGTGTTGGCGGTTGGATGCCGACCCCGAGGAAGCTGAGGACCGCCTCGAGAAAAATCGCCTGTGGAATGCCGAACGTGAGGGTCACGATGATCGGGCCCAGGGAGTTGGGTAGGAGGTGCTTGATGATGAGCTTGAGTGGCGGTGACCCAGACGACCTCGCAGCCTCGATGAATTCCTTTTCCTTTATCGACAGCACCTGTCCGCGGACCAGACGCGCAAGTCCTACCCAGTTCACCAGCGCAATCGCGCCGAAGATAGTCAGCAGGTTAGGTTTGAAAACCGAGACCACTACCAGCACGAAGAGCAGGTCTGGGAATGCGTACCAGATGTCGGTGAACCGCATCAGCAGATTGTCGATGCGGCCACCAAAATAGCCGGCGGCAAGCCCAATCGCCAGCCCGATGGGCAGGATGATGCCCTGTACCAGGATCCCGACCGAGAGCGAGATCCGGCTTCCGAACAGCAACCGGCTGAGGGTGTCTCGGCCCAGCTCGTCCGAGCCAAGAAGGAACCCCGCCTGACCAGGGGCGGCCTCGATATATTGCACGTTCTGCTTCACTGGGTTCTGGAGGATCCCGAGCTGGACCAGCAGCGGGCAGAGAAAGGCGATCAGCACCAGAATGAGAACAAGCGCCGCTCCAGCGACTGCAAGGCGGTTGCGCCGGAAACGCTGCCAGGCATCAGTCCATAGGCCGATCTGGGTCTCGGCGACCTCCCACTCGACCAGCTGCTCGACCGCGACCGCCGGCACCGCCACCTACGTAAGCCTCACGCGCGGATCGATGAAGACATAGGCGACGTCGACCACCAGGTTGGCGACCGCGATGATGACCGAGAAAAGCACGGTGGTGCCGAGGATCATCGGGTAGTCTCGTGATGAGACCGCCACCACGAAAGCTCGTCCGATGCCAGGGATGTTGAACACAGTCTCTACAATCACCGAGCCGGTTACCAGGAACGCGAAGGTGGGGCCAAGTGTGGTCACGACCGGGATCAGCGAGTTCTTCAAGATGTGCCTGACGACAACCAACCGTTCCGGCAGACCTTTCGCCCAAGCGGTCCGAACGAAGTCCTGGCGGATCGTGTCCAGGGTGCTGGCTCGTGTCAGACGGGCGGTGTAAGCGATCGGCAGCAGTGAGAGCGTAATGACCGGCATGATCAGGTGAGAGTCAAGGCCAAAATCGGCCGACGGGAGGAAGAAGTTGCCATCCGTGGCCTTGTAGAGCACGACCGAGAAGACGACGACCATCAAGGCCCCGATTACGAAATTCGGGAATGAGGCAGCGAAAGTTGCGAAACCCATCGTGATGTAGTCCACGCGGGTGTTCTGTCGCAAAGCAGCAACCACACCGAGACTTATTCCGACTGGAACGATCAGAAGAAACGCCAGAAAGCCGATGGTCGCTGTGTATGGCCAACCGCCGCCGATGAGAGTGACCACGCTCTTGCCTTCGTACTGGTACGAAAGGCCGAAGTCGAAGTGGATGACGTTCCAGAGGTAAAGCTTGAACTGCTCGGTCTCTGGTTTGTCCAGGCCGTACTTGATGTTGAGGTTGTTCATGACCGCCTGCGACAGCTGGCGGCCCCCAGTCCTATCCCACGGGCTTCCCGGGGCCAGATGCATGAGCACAAAAGTGATAAGAATCACGAAGAAGACGATCGGCACCATCCACAGGATTCGCTTACCCACGAAGATGGCGAGGCTGCCGCCCCTGCTGCCTGCCAGCTGTGACATTCGCAACGGCAGAAGGGCGCCCCGACCGGAGCGCCCTTCGCTTATTGCCATTTAACTTCTAGTGCGTCGTGATGTACACGTCGTGCCAGTAGAAGGAGCCGACCAGAAACTGATCGTCTATTGCAGTGGATTTGACATTGGCCACCCACGGCTGTATGAGATCGTACTCGGCGTCCTGGTAAAGCATGCCGATGGCAGCCTGGTCGATCATGATCTTGTGAGCCGCGGCGTAGTCCTTATTGCGTTGTGCCTGATCGACTCCGGCGTCTGCCTTCTTGACTAGCTCGTCGAAGCCGTCCAATTTGGCGCAGCCCCAGTTGAGGGAATGGCACGCGCCAGTAGTGTAGTTGTCGAACCAGTCCTGCTGGTCCGGATAATCGGCGCCCCACCCGTCGGGACCATAGAGATCGAAATCCCCCTTGCGGAGGTAGCGACTGGTGGTGGTCTTGCTGTCGACGACATCCAGCTGGATGTTAAGCCCCAGGTTGGTATTCCACTGGTCGACGATGAACTGGTTGATCGTCTTGTTTCCCGTGGTGTTGCGCGTCAGCAGCTTGAACTTGTTGAGGTCCGCTGCAGTCACGCCCGCGTCCGCCAGCAGCTTCTTCGCCGCCGCCGGGTCGAAGCTTTGTACCTTGTTCGATTCGTCATATCCGGCCATGCCCTTGGGGATATAGCTCAGTGTCGGCGTGCCAACACCGTGCAGCACGTTGTTGACGAGACTGTTGCGGTCGATCGACTTGGCGAACGCCATGCGCACCTTGGGGTTGTCTAGGGGTGGCCTTTGGGCATTGGCCACCATCCACCAGGTGCCCAGCCTGGGATACAGATTCGCCTGTTTGCTTAGTTTGGGATCGCCACGCACGACGGTGACATCGGCTAGTGGGACTCCGATCATGTCGAGAGCACCGGTCTGGTACTTGGAGTACGCCGTGTTGCCGTCTTCGATGAAGTATTCGATCACTTGCTGGAGCTTCGCCGGCCCACCCCAGTAGTACGGATTGGGGACGAGGGTGACGTGATCCTTGGGCGCGATCTCGGAGATCTTGAAAACGCCATTGCCGATTATCGTCGCGGCGTTGTTAGCCCACATCAGGGCCTTGGTGGGGTCGTTGGATGGGAATGCCCCGCCAGCAGCCTGCTCGACAACATCCTTGCGAATCGGAGCCGCGAGCCACAGGGTCACGACCCATTTGAAATACCCGGCGGGGTGATCGAGCTTGATCACGAATGTGCTGGGATCGGGTGCGGAGAGGCCAAGTCCAGAGACGAAGCCATCGATATCCTTGACGCTGCTCTTCGAGCTGAAATCGCCCCAATGTGTGGCACCGGCGATAACGCTGTCGAAATATGGGTCGACGTAGCCAGCAGCTAGGGCAGGGTTGAGCAAGTGCTGATAGCCGTAGACCCAGTCGCTTGCGGTCACCGGCTTGCCATCGCTCCACTTGGCATTCGGCTGCAGGTGGAATGTGTACGTCAGTCCGTCTGACGAGATGTCGTAGCTCTTGGCAGCGGCGGCTTGCACGTCGCTGCCATCAGCCTTGGGCTTGAGCAAGGCTTCGAAGACCTGGCGGCCGACACCCGCCTCATATGAGTAGGTCTGCTGAGTGGGGTCGTAACTGTTCGGCTCGGTGCGGTCGTTGACACGGAGAATTTGCTTGTCAGGTGGAGCGGGGTTTGCGCTGGTACTTCCGCCCCCACCACAGCCAACCAGGAACACCCCGGCGGTCGCGAGCGACAACGCACGGCGAATGGTTAACCGTGAATGCATACGCGTCTTACCTCTCAGACTCATCCTGCAGCCTTCTTCCCGGCGGCCGAACCGGGGCGAGAGTGCGCCGGCAGCAGGTCTTACTCACAGCCACTCTTGCGGGCCACTTTGAATTCTGTTGTGCGTGGCTAACAAGTGTCAAGTTTTGAGCACAAGAAGCAGACGAACAGGTGTTTGGAGCGCGCCGGCTCAGTGGGGCGCAATCGACAGCCCCGCCGGCGCCAAGGCCCCGGGCCACTCGTCGACCGGTGAGTTGACAAGGCCCCGCACGTACGGCTGGACGAGATACCAGGTCACCGTTTGGGCGAGGAACACGACAGGCGCCTCGCCGACGAGCATCGACTGCGCCTGCAGGTATTCCTGGTCGCGCCGCGTGGGCTGTGTGTCCGTCCGGGCGACGCTCACGAAGTTGTCGTACTGCGGGTTCTGCCAGAACGCGATGTTGTTCGAGCTGGTCGTTAGAAAGAGGTCGTACCAGTCGGCCGGGTCGGGATAGTCGGCCGTCCAGCCCCTCGGCCCGGTGATCTGGAACTGTCCCGCCTCGACGCGCGAGGAGAGAGTGTTGGGGTCGAGCGCCTGGAGGTTGAGCTCGATCCCAAGGTTCGTCTTCAGCTGGTCGTGCACGAATTTGGCCGTCGCCTTGGCGAAGTCGGACGACTGGTCGTACGCGTAGGTCAGCGATACCTGCTTGGCCGAAAGCCCCGAGGCGGCGAGCGACGCGCGCGCTTGAGCGACGTCGAATTTCTGGGAGGTCAGGTTCGGCGAGTAGCCATGCATGCCTTTCGGGATGAAGGTTTGCGCAGGGGCGGCCTCGCCCTCGAATACCTGCGCGACGAACGCGTTGCGGTCGATCGCCTGCGAGATGGCCTGCCGGACCCTCAGGTTGTTGAGCGGCGGCGAGTTGACGCGGAAGACGATCCAGAACACGGTGAGGTTCGGCGTCTTGACGAGCCGGCGGTTGAGCGCCGAGTCACTGCTCACCGACGAGGCCTGCGCCGGCTGCACCGACATCTCGTCGAGCTCGCCGTTCTTGTACTTCGTCAGCGCCACCGCGCCGTCGTTGACGATCATGAAATCGATGCGCACCAACGACGGCTTTGGGCCCCAGTAGTTGGGATTGCGCTCGACCCGGATGTGATCGTTCTTCACCATCTCGGTCACCCGGTACGGGCCGTTGGTGACAAACGTCTCCGGGGCCGTGGCCCACTTGTCGCCGCTCGTCGCCACGACGTCCTTGCGAATCGGCGCGGAAGCGGGCATCGCGGCGAGCCAGATGAACGCGGGATCCGGATGCGCGAGCTGGACCTGGAACGTGAAGTCGTCGACCGACTTCAAGCCAAGCGTCTTCAGCGCGGTGTCGATCGTGGCCTTGTCGCGCTGCGGGTCCATCAGCGAGACCTTCTCACCGTTGAGCACAGCGTCGGCGAAGAGGGTTTCGTTCGGCGCCGCCAGTCGCGGGTCGATCAGGCGCTGCCAGGCGTAGACAAAGTCCTGCGCCTTGACCGCGGTCCCGTCCCAATACTTGGCGGCGGTCCGCAGGTGGAAGACGTAGGCCGTCCCGGAGCTGTTCACCTCGTAGCTCTGCGCCGCGGCCGGCTCCACACCGCTCAGGTCTGCCTTGGGCTTGAGCAACGGCTCGGCGACAGCGCGCAGCAACGCCGTCTCGTAGGTGTACTGCGTTTGGCCGGGGTCGAGCGATGCGGGTTGGTCCTCGAGCTGCACCCGCAGCACCTGGTCCTTCGCGAGCTTCGGCCCGACCGTGACGCCGCTATCACAGGCGGTCGCGACTGTTGTGATCGCGATCACGGCGCCAATGGCGCGCCAGAACCTTGAGCCTGGAGTCACGCCCTCATCTTAAGTAGTCGGTAGGAACCCTTAGGTTTCCTTCCGTCGTGCAAAACAAAAGGGAGCAACCCTGGCGGGCGCCCCCTTGTGCACGTAGGTTGACTTTACCCTAAACCTGGTCGGTTATCTATACAGATAGCGTCTCCAGGTCAATTGGTTCCTCCTCCAGGATTCGAGCCGCCTGCTCGCGCTGCTTCTTGTAGTAGTCGAGCCCCGTCCCGGCGGGGATCAGCTTGCCGATGATCACGTTCTCTTTCAGGCCCCGCAGGCGGTCCACCTTGCCCGAAATCGCGGCTTCGGTGAGGACGCGGGTTGTCTCCTGGAAGGACGCGGCGGACAGCCACGACGTGGTGTTGAGAGCCGCCTTGATCAGGCCGAGCAGCACGGTCTGTGCGGTGGCGGGCTCCCCGCCTTCCGCCAGCGCCCGGGCGTTGGCCTCCTCGTATTCCCACTGCGAGACGATCTCGCCGGGCAGCAGGCCGGTGTCGCCCGCGGAGTCGATGCGAACCTTCCGCATCATCTGCCGAACGATGACCTCGATGTGCTTGTCGTTGATGTCGACACCCTGGCTGCGGTAGACCTTCTGGACCTCGTCGACGAGGAAGGTCTGGACGGCCTCTTTGCCCAGGATGTGGAGCAGCTCCTGCGGAGAGATCGAACCCTCGGTGATCTGCTGGCCGGCCTTGATCAGCACCGTGTGACCGTCGCGCCGGTCGAGCTCCGGCCGGATGCGGACCTGGTGCGGGATCGCGTATTCGCGCACCTCCTCGTCCACCGTTTTGACCGTGATCTCCTTGGCCGAGATCGCGACCTTGCCCGCGTGGCGTGTCCGGATGACGTCGTTCTTGGAGTCACGCGCCAGCTCCTGGCCCTCCATCACGTCCTCGCCGGATTTGACGAGCGCCTCCATCTTCGCCGGCAGCGGGTACGAGACCTCGAACTCCTCCTTGGAGGTCACGCGCACCTTGCGTGAGCCTTCCTGGCGGATGATGTCGAGCTCGCCGTCGATCTCCGAGATGATGGCCTTGCCCTTGGGGATGCGAGCCTCGAACAGCTCCTCCACGCGGGGAAGACCCTGTGTGATGTCAACGCCGGCTACACCACCGGTGTGGAACGTACGCATGGTGAGCTGGGTGCCCGGCTCGCCGATCGACTGCGCCGCGATGACTCCCACCGCCTCGCCGATCTCCACGATCTTGCCGGTTGCCAGGTTGCGCCCGTAGCACGTGCGGCAGACGCCCTCGCGAGCCTCGCACACGAGCACCGACCGCATCTTCACGGGCACTCCCGCGACGATGATCGCGCGCGCGGCCTCGTCGCTGATCGACTGGCCCGCCGCGACCAGCACCTTGTTCTTGATCGAGATGTCCTCGGCGGCCACGCGGCCGGCGATCTTCTCGAAGATCGGCTCGTTCTTGGCCCGCTCTGGGGTGATGTCGCGAATCCAGATCCCGTTCGTGGTTCCGCAGTCCTCCTCGCGCACGATGACGTCCTGTGCGACGTCGACGAGACGCCGGGTCAGGTAGCCGGAGTCGGCCGTCCGCAGAGCGGTGTCGGCAAGACCCTTGCGCGTGCCGTGCGTAGAGATGAAGTACTCGAGCACGGTGAGCCCTTCGGTGAAGTTGGCCATGATCGGCAGGTCGATGATCCGGCCCGTCGGGTCGGCCATCAGCCCACGCATGCCCGCCAGCTGGCGGATCTGCTGGATGTTGCCGCGGGCGCCCGAGCCCATCATCATCCAGATCGGGCTGAATTTGTCGAACGCAAGCTCTGTCTGGTTGCCCACGTCTTCGTAGGCGCGCTGCCAGAGCTCGATCACCTTGCGGTAGCGCTCGTCTTCGGTCATGACGCCTCGGCGGTACATCCGCTCGACGTCGGCCACTTCTTTTTCGGTGTTGCGGATGATCTGCCACTTGGTGTCCGGGTGCGGGATGTCCATCGCGGACACCGTGATTCCGGCCTGTGTCGCGTAACGGAAGCCCAGGCGCTTGATGTCGTTGACGACGGTCGCCGTGACTTCGCTGCCGTACAGGCGGTACAGCTCGGCGACGAGCACGCGCAGCAATTTGCGGTCGTAGTGCGCGTTCTGGAACGGCAGCGGCTGCATCGACTCCTCGTCCATCGGCTTGCGCCCGATGGGCAGAGACTGGTTGAAGACCACACGGCCCGGAGTCGTAACGACCGTCTCGGTTCCGATCCTGACCCGGATCCATTCCTGCAGCTTCACGACCTTGCTCTCGAGCGCGAGGAGCACCTCGTTCTGGGAGCTGAAGATCCGCAGCTTGGACGTGTCGGCCGGCTGGTCGCCGCGGGTCGCGGTCAGCCAGTAGCAGCCCAGGACGACGTCCTGCGTCGGCGCGACCACGGGGTGGCCGTCCGCCGCGGACAGGATGTTCTGCGACGACATCATGAGGTTCTTCGCCTCGGCGATGGCGCCGCTGAAAAGGGGCACGTGGACGGCCATCTGGTCACCGTCGAAGTCGGCGTTGAAGGCGGCGCAGACCAACGGGTGGATCTGGATCGCCGAACCTTCGACAAGAACCGGCATAAAGGCCTGGATGCCCAGGCGGTGCAGGGTCGGGGCGCGGTTGAGCAGCACCGGGTGGTCGCGGATGACCTCGTCGAGGACGTCCCAGACCTCGGTCCGGCTGCGCTCGACCATGCGCTTGGCCGACTTGATGTTGGTGGTGTAGCCCTTGTTCACGAGCTCGCGCATGACGAAAGGCTTGAAGAGCTCGAGGGCCATCTTCTTGGGCAGGCCGCACTCGTGGAGCTTCAGCTCCGGGCCGACCACGATGACGGAGCGACCCGAGTAGTCCACGCGCTTGCCGAGCAGGTTCTGGCGGAAGCGGCCCTGCTTGCCCTTGAGCATGTCGGAAAGCGACTTCAACTTGCGGTTGCCCGTGCCGGTGATGGCTCGGCCGCGGCGGCCGTTGTCGATCAGCGCGTCCACCGCTTCCTGGAGCATTCGCTTCTCGTTGCGCACGATGATCTCGGGCGCGCCGAGCTCGAGCAGCCTCTTCAGGCGGTTGTTGCGGTTGATCACGCGGCGGTAGAGGTCGTTCAGGTCGGACGTTGCGAAGCGGCCACCGTCCAGCTGGACCATGGGGCGCAGCTCGGGCGGGATGACCGGAAGCACCTCGAGCACCATCCACGTCGGGCTGGCGTTCGACTTGCGGAAGTCCTCGACGACCTTCAGGCGCTTGATCGCCTTCTGCTTGCGCTGGCCGCTCGACGACTTCGACTCCTCGCGAAGCCGGTACATCTCGGACTGCAGCTCGATGCGCGACAGAAGGTCGCGGACCGCCTCCGCGCCGATGCCCGCACGGAACGCACGGCCGAACCGCTCCTGGTAGTCGCGGAACTGGGTGTCGGTGAGGATCTGCTTGGCGTGCAATGCCTCGAGGTCGGTGCGTGTGGCCTCGATCTCCTGCTCCAGCTGCTCCAGCTGGCCCTGGATCGCCTCGCGCTCGGTCTTCGTGGCCGCCTCGATCTGGCTCTCGAGCGCCTTCTTGTCCGCGTCGAGGCGCTCCTTGGCGCGCTTCTGCGCAGCCTTGGTGTTGGCCTCCAGCTTCTCGACCTTCTCCTGGACCTTGGCCAGCACGCCGCGCGACATCTCGCGCGACATCAGGTCGCCCTTGTCGATGACGATCTCTTCGTCGCCGTTCTGGCCGACGGTCATCTGGCGGCGCGACTTGGTGCCGATCCCTGCCTTGATGTGCTCCGTGGCCTTCTTGCCCTGGGTGGTCAGCTCGTCGACGGCCTCCTGCAGCTCTTCCTCGAGCCGCGAGACTTCTGCTTCGACGTCGCCCTTCAGCTTCTTGGCCTTGGCCTCGTGCTCCTGGCGCAGCTCGCGCGCCTTGGCATCGATGTCGGCGCGCAGGCGGACGGCCCGCTCGTCCTTGTCGATGTTCAGCACTGCGAGCATGTCCTGCCGGACTTCCTCGTGGACGTCGGTGACGATGTAGTTGGCGAAGTAGAGGATCTTCTCCAGGTTGCGCGGAGACATGTCGAGCAGCAGCCCCATGCGGCTCGGGATTCCCTTGAAGTACCAGACGTGGCTCACCGGCGACGCGAGCTTGATGTGGCCCATGCGCTCGCGGCGCACCTTGGACCGCGTCACCTCGACGCCGCACTTGTCGCAGATGATGCCCTTGTAGCGGTAGCGCTTGTACTTTCCGCAATGGCACTCCCAGTCCCGCGTCGGGCCGAAGATGCGCTCGCAGAAAAGACCGTCGCGCTCCGGGCGGAGCGTGCGGTAGTTGATCGTCTCGGGCTTGGTGACCTCGCCGTGCGACCACGACATGATCGTGTCCGGAGAAGCCAGCGACAGCTTCAGCGCGTCAAAGTTCTCGAGTTTCAGCAACCTTTTTCCTCTTCTTCCTTATCTATCTATGTGGCTACGACTATTCGGCGGAACCTCGCGAAATCTTCGATTTCGCGAGGACTCCGTCTTGGTTGAATGACGGATTCCGCCTCATTCGGCGGAATCCTCCCCGAGCTCTTCGCGCTCGAGGCTGATGCCGAGGTCCAGCGGGATCTCGGGAATGTCCTCTTCTGAAAGTACGATCTGGCGCTCGTCCTCGCTCAGGATCTCGACCCCGAGCGCGAGTCCTTCAAGCTCCTTGACCAGCACGCGGAACGACTCCGGGATGCCGGCCTCGAGCGTGTTGTCGCCCTTGACGATCGCCTCGTAGGCCTTGACGCGGCCGACGATGTCGTCCGACTTGACGGTCAGAATCTCCTGCAGGACGTGCGCGGCGCCGTAGGCCTCGAGCGCCCACACCTCCATCTCGCCGAAGCGTTGGCCGCCGAACTGAGCCTTGCCTCCCAGCGGCTGCTGGGTGACCAGGCTGTAGGGGCCGGTCGAACGGGCGTGGATCTTGTCCTCGACGAGGTGAGCCAGCTTGAGCATGTAGATCTGACCGACGGTCACCGGCTCGTCGAACTCCTCGCCGGTGCGGCCGTCTCGCAGTCTGACCTTGCCGTCCACCGGCAGGCCGGCCTTCTCCAGCTCCTTGACGATCGTCGCCATCGGAGCGCCGTCGAAGACAGGTGTCGCGATCTTGATGCCGAGCGTGCTGGCGACCCAGCCGAGGTGCGTCTCGAGCACCTGGCCGAGGTTCATCCGGCTCGGCACGCCGAGCGGGTTGAGCACGATGTCGACGGGGGTGCCGTCCGGCAGGTACGGCATGTCCTCCATCGGCATGATCCGGGCGACCACGCCCTTGTTGCCGTGGCGGCCGGCCATCTTGTCACCGGCCGAGATCTTGCGCTTCTGGGCGATGTAGACCCGGACCATCTCGTTGATGCCTGGGCCGAGCTCGTCCTTGTTGTCGCGCGAGAAGACCTTGACGTCGACGACGATTCCGCGCTCGCCGTGTGGCACGCGCAGGCTCGAGTCGCGAACCTCGCGCGCCTTCTCACCGAAAATTGCGCGGAGCAGGCGCTCCTCCGCCGACAGCTCGGTCTCGCCCTTCGGCGTGATCTTGCCCACCAGGATGTCGCCCTGCTGGACCTCGGCGCCGATGTACACGATCCCTCGCTCATCGAGGTTGCGCAGCGCATCGTCGGCGACATTGGGGATGTCGCGGGTGATCTCCTCGGGGCCGAGCTTGGTCTCGCGAGCTTCGGACTCGTACTCCTCGATGTGGATCGAGGTGTACATGTCGTCCTTGACGACGCGCTCCGAAAGCAGGATCGCGTCCTCGAAGTTGTAGCCCTCCCACGGCATGAAGGCGACCAGCACGTTGCGGCCCAGCGCCATCTCGCCGTTGTCGATTGCGGGCCCGTCGGCCAGGATGTCGCCCTGCTCGACGTGCTGTCCCGGCTTGACCACCGCGCGGTGGTTGAGGCAGGTGCCCTGGTTCGAGCGGGCGAACTTCTGCAGCGGGTAGTGACGCTCTGGTCCGCCGCCATCCGGCTTGACCACGATCTCGAAGACCGGCGTCGCGTGGACCGTCTTCAGTTCCTTGGGGTGCGCGATGTCGGTCACGGTGCCGGCGACGTCGGCGACGATCATCTCGCCCGAGTCCTTTGCCGCGTAGTACTCGACGCCCGTGCCTACCAGCGGCGCGTCCGTGACGAGAAGCGGCACGGCCTGGCGCTGCATGTTCGCGCCCATGAGGGCGCGGCCCGCGTCGTCGTGCTCGAGGAACGGGATCATGGCCGTCGCCACCGAGACGATCTGCTTCGGCGAGACGTCCATGTACTGGATGTTGTGGATCTCTTCGATCTTGAAGTCGCCACGCGCCCGAGCCGGCACGCGCGCGTCTACAAATGTGCTTTCCGGCGTCAGCGCGGCATTGGCCTGCGCGATGCCGAACATATCCTCCTCGTCGGCGGACAGGTACTCGACCTCGGTGGAGACCCAGGGCACGATGTCGACCGAGCCGACGTGCGCCTTGATCAGCTTCTGCACGGCCTTGGCGTCGAGCACCTCGTGCGCGGCCATGACCTCGTTGCCCTTGGCGTCGACCGCGGCCCGGCGCAGCGTGCGACCCTCGAGCTTGGGCACGATGGCCTCGTTCAGCGCAACGCGGTTGTACACGCGGCGGAAAGGCGTCTCGATGAAACCGAACTCGTTGACCTTGGCGTAGGTCGCGAGGTTGCCGATGAGTCCAATGTTCGGACCTTCCGGCGTCTCGATCGGGCAGATGCGGCCGTAGTGGCTGTGGTGCACGTCGCGGACGTCGAAGCCGGCGCGCTCGCGCGACAGGCCACCGGGGCCCAGCGCCGACAGGCGGCGCTTGTGCGTCAGTTCGGACAGCGGGTTGTGCTGGTCCATGAACTGCGACAGCTGGCTCGAGCCGAAGAACTCCTTGATCGCCGCGACCACGGGCCGCGCGTTGATCAGCGACGCAGACGTGACCGTGTGCGGGTCGCTGATCGTCATGCGCTCCTTGATGATTCGCTCCATCCGGATGAGGCCCATGCGGAACTGGTTCTGCAGGAGCTCGCCGACCGCGCGCACGCGGCGGTTGCCGAGGTGGTCGATGTCGTCGGGGATCTGCTTCTCGCGCGGAGCGTTGTTCAGCTCGATGAGCTTGCGGATGAATGCGATGAAGTCGCCCTTCTCGAGGATCCGCAGCTCACGCTGCCGGACGCGCTCGAGGATGTCGTCCTCGTCGCGGCCGAGTCGCTTGTCGACCTTGTAACGGCCGACGCGGCCGAGGTCGAAGCGGCGCGGGTTGAAGAACAGCGACTGCAGAAGGTTGCGCGCGTTGTCGACCGACGGCGGGTCGCCCGGCCGTACGCGGCGGTAGAGCTCTAGCAAGGCGTCCTCGGTCTTGGTTGTCGTGTCCTTCTCGAGCGTCTGCTCCATGTAGCGGTGCTCGGGGTTGTTATCGACGTCGCCGAACAGCTCCATCAGTGCGCGCTTCTGCGCCTCGCGGTCGTTCTCGGTGCCCTTCATCTGGGGCAGCTCGAGTGCCTTGAGCAGGACGGTGACGGGAACCTTGCGCTTGCGGTCGATCTTGACCGTCAGGAGGTCCTTCGCCGATGTCTCGATCTCCAGCCATGCGCCGCGGTTCGGGATGAGCTTGGCGCCGAAGAGCTTGCGACCGGTGTTCGGGTCCTCGGCGGCGGTGAAGTACACACCAGGTGAGCGCACGAGCTGAGACACGACGACGCGCTCGGTGCCGTTGACGATGAAGGTCCCCTCGTCAGTCATCATGGCGAAGTCGCCCATGTAGACCTCGGACTCCTTGATCTCGCCCGTCTCCTTGATGGTGAGGCGGGTCCGGATGCGCAGCGGCGCGGCGTAGGTCATGTCCCGGTTGCGGCACTCTTCGACGGAGAACTTGGGCTGTCCGAACTCGTAGTCGAGGAACTTCAGCTCGAAGTTCTTTCCGGTGTAATCGGTGATGGGGTTGATTTCGTCGAACAGCTCACGCAGCCCCTCGCTCTTGAACCAATGGAACGACTCGAGCTGGGTGGCGATGAGGTCCTTCAGCTCGACGAGGTTCGGGATGCGGCCATAGCTAAGACGCGCGGGAGCTCTCATCTCTGAGATCAATTCGGTTCTCCTTCCAGGAAAAAGGGCGCGCTCAGTTAGAGGGCTTCGTGAGCGGCCGGGACGTGCACAAACGGCGAGTATACGACAGATTACCCCTCTTTAGGGGCGCTTAAACAGGACCAGGTGGAAGGCCGCCTGGCCGAGGTTTCCGGGCACTATACCACCGGTCGGGCCAGATCGCCACAGTCTCCGTTAGCCTGTCGGTGATGCCGGATTGGCAGGCCCTCCGGGCCGAATTTCCACTTCTGGCCAAGTACATCTACTTCAACGCCTGCTCGCTGGGCCCTCTTCCCCGGAGCGGCCAGGCGGCCCTTCACCGCTACGCCCAGGACTGGGATGAGCAGGGCACGCCGGTCTGGTTTACCACCTGGCTGCCCCTGCTCGAGCGCTTCCGCGGTCGGGTGGGCGAGCTGCTGGGCGCTCCGGCGGGCTCGACCGCGATCGCACCATCGGTGTCGGTCGCGCTGACCACCCTGGCCACTGGCCTGCCCCTACCGCGGGGGCGGAACAAGGTACTGATCGGCGAGCTCGACTTCCCGACTGTCGGCCACCAGTGGCTTTCGCGGCCCGGCTTTGAGGTGGAGTTCGTCCCCTCCCGAGACGGCATGACGATCTCGCCCGAGGCCTTCGCCGAACGGATTGACTCGCAGACTGCCCTCGTGGCGACGACCCATCTCTTCTACACGACCGGCTACCTGCAGGACGTGCGCGCGATCGCCGACGCGGCCCATGCCGCCGGGGCGCTGTGCGTGATCGACGGCTACCAGACTTGTGGCTGCGTCCCTCTCGACGTCGAGGCGATGGGCTGCGACGCCTTCGTCGGCGGATGCCTCAAGTGGCTGAGCGGCGGACCGGGCAACGCCTTCCTTTATGTACGGCCGGATCTGATCCCCCGCGTTCGGCCGCAGGGCACGGGCTGGTTCGCGACCCGAGACCCCTTCTCTTTCACGCTGCAGGAGCTCGTTTTCGCCGACGACGCCCGCCGCCTCGAGACTGGTACGTGGGCGATGGCATGCCACTACGCGGGGCTGGCCGGTCTGGAGCTGATCCTGGAGGTCGGCGTGGCGAACATCCAGAAGAGGCTGCGCGACTTGACAGATCGGATCCTCGAGCGGTGCGATGAAGCCGGCGTCAAGACGTTCACACCGCGAGACCGCGAGCGCCGGTGCGGGATCGTGACCCTGGAGTGTGACAAGCCCGAGGAGGTCGAGACCGCCCTGCACGCGCAAGGCGTGATCGTCGACTCACGCCCAGGGCGGATCCGCCTATCCCCGCACTGGTGCGTCACCGAGGATGAGCTGGAACGCGGGATGGATTCGGTCCTGCGGCTGGTCAGGCCGCCCAGCGCATCCCGGGCCCGCGAACTCTCCTAGGAATCACTCTCTCGGGCGGGATGAACTTCACGCCCTCGCCGGCCCGGATCACCTGCCAGCCGCCTTCGTGCACCAGCCGGTGATGGTGGTAGCAGAGCGGGAGCAGGTTGGGCAGATCACTCCGCCCGCCGCGAGCCCAGAACTCGATGTGATGTGGGCTCGTCATGTTGATCGGCCGGTCACATTCCGGCGCCGCGCAGGTGCGGTGCCTCGCCTTGAGAGCTCGCCATTGCGAAGGCGAGACCGAGCGCGTCGCGCGGCCAACGTCCATCACCACCGAGTCAGCCTTGATCACGCGATGCAGGGTGCATTCGCAGGCCAGGCGCTGCACGGTCTTGCTGGAGATCGGCATCCCGTTGCCCAGTTGTGAGGCGGCCTCACCGAGCTCGCCCTTGAGGCTTTCGATGGTGGTGTTGACGCTGATGTGTGGCCGGGCTCCATTACGCCGCGGCAGCTTGCCCTCGTCCATGGCGTGCTGGGCCATCTCGACCAGGGCATCGGCCCGATGCTGCTTGGCCGTCCTGTGGTCAGCGGTGCCGAGGGGATTGGAGAGCGACTCGATAGCTGCCTTGAGCGCCGCTCCACCGACGGGATCCAGCCAGGCGTCGAGCCGGTACATGCCGCCCGTGGTCTCACTGAGGTCCAGCGAGCGCAGCTCGAAGTCCTCTTCAGTCTGTCGCTCGAAGCCCTCGCAGTCCCAGCGGACACGAGCTTCGTACGTCAGGTAGCGCAGGTCTTTCAAGGAAAAGCGCTCGGCGTAACTGATCCAATGGTCTTGATCGATGTACTGCCGCTTCTCCCCGACCTGCTCGCTGAGGTGACAGATCACCGCCGCCGCCGCCTGGTTGCCGATCTGGCCGGCGCTCAGCGCCTCAGCGATCCCGGGCAGGTTGCGCAGCTGCTCGCCGACGCAGAGTCGATCCGCCGCCGTGGTCTTCGACATCTGGCATTGCGCCGCCACCCAGGTGCAAGCACTCTGCCCGGCAAGAAGATGATCGCCACGCGTCCTGGCCGCCGCCACGACGCGGCAGAGCTTGCCCTGTAATCGGTCGATGGCGGCGCTCAGGCGTCTGGTATCAACGAAATCATCGTCGGCTTCGCGATCGAAATCGGCGATCGCAGTCTCGAGCATCCTGAGTTCAGCCGACATGCTGACATTATACGAACTTTCGTTCGGAATGTCCATATATGCTGTGTAAATTGATATTCAGACCGATTGCGAATCGATGAGATTACATTGGGTCACAGGAACTTCCCAGCGAACCTTTAGGAACAGTTGATGGGTGGAGTGCAACCTGTGCCTCATGGAAACCACAGAAAGGGCCCGCGCCCGTGACGCCGCCCTCCACCTCCTCAACCGCTTGACCTACGCCGCCGCCTTCTCCGCCGTCGGCTTGGTCGGCATCTTTGGCGCCGTCAGCGCCGCGACCATCCCCGCGACATCGACCGCCACGGCCTCATCCTCCACGTCCTCGACGTCGTCCACCTCATCCAGCACCTCGAGCTCATCGAGCTCCACCGGACTGTCCTCATCGAGCGGTGTGAGCTCGTCTTCCTCGAGCACGACCCACGCCGTGTCCGGCGCCTCCCACTAGGGCAAGTGTCCAACTCCCTCCTCTGGTACTCGACCCGCGGCGCCGGCGCCGTGACGCTGATCCTCCTCAGCGCGGTCGTCGTCCTCGGCATCCTCTCCACCCAGCGCGTGCAATCCCACAGCTGGCCGCGCTTCCTCACGACGGGCCTGCACCGCAACCTCGCCCTGATGACGCTCGTCTTTCTCGCCCTGCACATCGTCACCGCGGTCGTCGATCCGTTCACCAACCTCGGGTGGGGCGCGGCCCTGATCCCCTTCACGTCCTACTACCGCACCTTCTGGCTCGGCCTGGGCGTGATCTCCTTCGAGCTCCTCCTGGCCATCGTCTTGACGAGTCTCGTCCGAGGTTTCCTCGGCCATCGCGCGTGGCGCGCCGTCCACTGGCTCACCTACGCGGCGTGGCCGGTCGGCGTCCTTCACGGTGTCGGCACCGGCACTGACACGTGGTCGGCCTGGATGCTGGCGATCACCGCCGGGTGTGTGGCTGCGGTCGGCGTCGCCATCGTGATGCGACTGACCGGGGGCTCCAGCGATCCGCTCGCTACGCCGCGCTCCACCTTCCGCACGGCGGTCGACAGGCGCGAACCGCAATGACGCGCCTCCTCGCAACCGCGGACGATCGACTTCCGCTGCCGCGCGTCGACGGCCGGATCATCGATGCGATCCACCAGTCGGGCCTTGTCGGTCGCGGAGGCGCCGGCTTTCCCACCGCAATCAAGTGGCGCGCCGTCGCGGACCGATCGCGCGGCAACGCCGTGATCGTGGTCAACGGTGCGGAGGGTGAGCCGCGAAGCGAGAAGGACAGGTTGCTCATGACGACGCGTCCCCACCTCATGCTCGACGGTGCCTTCATCGCCGCGCGGGTGCTGAAAGCGCGACGCATCCTCCTCTACATCGGCGAGCGCCATGAATCCGCCCGGCAATCGATGCTGCGCGCGCTGGGCCAGCGCGATGAACCCGAACGAGCCCTGGTCAGCTTCGCCGCGGCGCCTGCGCGCTACGTGGCCGGCGCGGAGATGGCTGCCATCCATTTTTTAAACGAAGGCATCGCCACGCCGACCACGACCCCGCCCTACCCCTTTGAGCGCGGGGTCGACGGAGTGCCGACGCTCGTCCAGAACGTGGAGACGCTTGCTCGTGTCGCCCTGATCGCGCGTGGCACCCCAGCCGACACCGCCCTGATAACTCTCGCCGGCGCCGTGCGGCAGCCTGGTGTCGTCGAGGTGCCTAGCGGGACGACCCTCGGCGAGGCGCTGAGGCTCGGAGGAGGCGCGACGGAGTCGCCGCGCGCGGTCCTCGTGGGCGGCTACTTCGGTTCCTGGATGGAGCCAAGGGTGGCTTGGCCGGCCGCGTTGGACCGCGACCTGAGGCTTGGCTGTGGCGTGATCGGCGTCCTGCCGGCATCGCGCTGCCCTGTTTGCGAGACCGCGGGCATCATGCGCTACCTTGCATCCGAGAGCTCCGCGCAATGCGGGCCCTGCTTCTTCGGCCTGCGGGCCCTCGCCGACGCGTCATCGCGCATCGCAGAGCATGGTTCGAGCGCAGACGACCTCAGACGGCTCCAGCGCTGGGCAACCGAGGTGCGTGGGCGCGGAGCATGCAAGCACCCCGACGGCGCGGTGACGTTCCTCGCCTCGGCGCTGACCGTGTTCGCGAACGAGTTCGCCCAGCACGAGGCACACGAAGCACGCGAGGTCCAGCTGTCCGCATGAGCAGGTCGTTCACGCTCACGATCGACCGCATCAAGTGCGACGGACGCGGGCTCTGCGCCGAGCTGCTGCCCGAGCTCATCCGGCTCGACGAATGGGGCTATCCGATCATCGCCTCCGGAGCAATTCCGGAGCACCTGCTGCCACTTGCGCAGCGCGCCGTTGATGATTGCCCTGTACTCGCGCTCGCGCTCCGGCGAGCTGACCGCAAACAATGAGCGTCAGCGTGCTTGGCATCGCCGACGACCGCGCGCTTGGAAGCTCGGTCCGCGTCATCGTCACGCGGCCTCAGTCGCTGACGGCCGCGAAGGCCGCCGTCGACGACGTCCTCCGGGCGATCGACGCGGCCGCCAGCCGCTTTCGCGAGGACAGCGAGCTGAGCCGCCTGAACGCAGCTCCCGACCATGTCGTCAGCGTGAGCCCATTGCTCGCCAAGGCGATCGGGGAAGCGCTCCGCGGGGCGACGCTTACGGAGGGCGCGGTCGATCCGACGGTCGGGAACGCCATGCGGCTCATCGGCTACGACGCCGACTTCGGCTCCGTCCCTCCGTTCGCCGAAGGCCTTCAACTGGTGGCTCGTCGCGTTCCGGGCTGGCAGGCGGTCCAATTCAGCCCCGGTAGCGGGACGGTCATCGTCCCCCGCGGCGTGGAGCTCGACCTGGGCGCCACAGCCAAGGCGCTCGCTTCGGACGTGGCGGCCGCAGCGGCATTCAACGCGATGGCGAAAGAAGGTGGCGTGCTGGTCAGCCTTGGCGGCGACATCGCCGTTGCGGGCGAGCCGCCGCCGCAGG
>Ga0209802_1000452_pt1 | contig 31599 bp, 24 predicted proteins | sample GraSoiAngelo_129_FD_185886 | JGI IMG/M metagenome (GOLD analysis project Ga0209802, IMG submission 185886) | Grasslands soil microbial communities from the Angelo Coastal Reserve, California, USA - 14_0927_12_40cm (SPAdes) (version 2) | ecosystem: Environmental > Terrestrial > Soil > Grasslands ... | reverse complement strand
CGTAAAGGAAAATTAAGTCGTTTGGATTCCGGAAGATAGCTGGGACTCCGGAAGACTCAACACCCGCACGCTTCGCAAAAACCGCGAAGCATGCGGCACCCCCTCTTCACTCCTGGCGTTAGGGGTGTTCCACCGGCCTTTTCGGAATTCAAGGCTGTGCCACCCGCCGGCGCATCACCATCTATGGCCTCGATCTGTTAGAAGCCGAATCGCAGACCATCAACTCCTTCGCGTTCACTTCAACGTCGGTGGGCAGTTGCAGCAACACCGAAGGTTTTTCCGCGCTATCGCAGTTGCATTCCGCGTCGCACTTTGATGGCAAAAGTCTGTAGCGGAAAGTGGCCTCGAAAGTCGTTGGACTGTGCTGCTCGAACTGCCACGTTTTCACGTTTTCCTGTGCCGCTTGTGCCAACATCGGTTGGCCGCTTTCAACCTCCGCAGATGCAACTCGATGTCCGTCAGTCGAGATTCGAAGCCGGACTACTCCATCGATGTGTGCTTGCTGGGTAATCCGAGGGTAAAACGGCACACTTGCGCTAATGACACTGGGCAGCGGCTTCTGTTGGCCGATAGCCATGATCGCCCCCATTGCCAGTATGAATAGAACCAGCACTCCGATGGTCCGAAGACGTAGACCGTGACCTATGGTGTTCATTTATTGATCCCCCATAAAATCTTTCAGCTTCATGGGCTTTCCTATCACCCCGGAACCGTTGTAGAAGTACACCTTCTTGTCTGCCGCGCCAACGACGAGGTTTATGGGGCCGGATGACAGCCCCGCGAAGTCTTTGTCCCCCTTTGATGGCCCCTGCACGAAACTCCTGTCCGCTCCCCCTTTCGGATGAATGTGCGCAAACACCTCAACCGTCGCGAGTTTTTCGTTGGTCTTCGGATCGGCTGGCGTGAAGCTGGTGTGCGGATTTGTCCCAGGTGGGGCGTACAGCCCAGGGACTGACGGTGACACGACGACATTGCCTGAAACGTCTCTGCCTGACACGACGCTCTCTTCGTGATATCCCCCCTTCTTGTCGTCGGCGGTGGGTGCATTGCTGGCATTCAGAGCATTCATTATAGCTGCCTTCATCTCGGGTGGCACCTGGGCGGCAAGGCTTTGCGGGGTTTGCTGATCTTGCGGCTGTTGCGGGGGTTGGGAGGAAGCAGGGGGATTCTGTGTACCGGGAGTGGGGGTGAGAGCTTCGCCGGAGTTGTTTTGTAGTTCGGCCTGGGCGTTGGGATCATTCAGGTCATTCGCGTGGTCTGCGAGCAGGGAGAAGGTGAGCTCTTGGGACCAGTTGCCGTCAGAGACGGGCGGCTTCATGAAGGGAACAATGGAATTGGTTGCGCCCATATGGCCGTCGGGGTCAATTCCAGTAATAGGGTTGTTATTGACGTAAGCGTAGAGGTTCAGAGTTTGCGGGTTGGCGAGGTCCGCAAACGGTACAGGCGCAGGGGCGGGAGACCAGTCCGGGGTTAACCAGCGTCCAAGGGCGGAAGAGTAGTAGCGTGCTCCGAAATCATCGAGACCGGATTCGGGGTCGCGTTCTTTGCCGGTGAACTTGTAGTTGTTGCCGCTAGAAGAGCTGATCGGGCGCTCACCGCCGAAGGGGTAGAAGTCGGAATCGTCGAGGATGGTACCGGCAGCATTGGTGACGACACGAGCGGTGCCAAGGTGGTCGGCGAAGTAGTAGTCGACATTGTTCTGGTAGTCGCGGCGGGCAATGCGCTTTCCATGGAAGAAGATGTATTCGAAGAAGCTGGAGTTATTTGTGTTGCCTGCAATGTCGGTTTCGTCGAGCGGGTCGGAGCCCATGCCGTACCAGTAGAGTTTGCCGTTAGATTTTTGGACGCGGCGGCCCTTGCCGTCGTAGGTGTAAGTGATGCTTGCGGTGGAAGTGAGCTGATTCTCGGCGTTGTAGTTGTATTGGTAGGGGCCAGAAGTCGGACACGCGGCAGGCGCACTTCGTTCCTCGCGGAAGTTAGGCGCCAGGCGTTAAGGCCTGGCGCGACAAGAGCGAGGCACTAACTAAAAGACCAGCTTGGCGGCGAACTGGAACTGCCGCGGGTTGAGCATGGTTCGCGGACTACCGAATACTGGATTGAAAGGGTCCACGACGCCGTCCTTATAGTGTTTGGGAACCGCAAGCGGTTGTCCGGTGACGGGGTTAACGAAATTGAGAAAACCGTATACGGTAAAGACTTCGTCGACATTCGCGCGGTTGAGAAGGTTGAAAGAGTCGACCGATAACTGCAACTGCGAGCGCTCATTGACGTGGATGAGACGCGAAAGGCGGAGGTCCACGGTGCGCAGAGGGTCGCCGAGGTAGGTATCGCGCGCCGACTCTCCCACACGGTCATTCACCGGGTTGCCGTCGCTATTAGCGTCAAAACCGACGAACATAGTGAACGGACGCGGAGATTGCAGAGTGACGATGCTGCTTAGCTCGAAATTCCGCACAAACGGCTTGTCGGGTGCATCGGCCACGAAGTTGGCCACGAAACGGTGACGGACATTCTGGTTCGAGACGGCGCGCTCGAGACTTCGCTGATCGTTGGATTGCGGCGTGTCGACGAAGACAAGGAACTTCCCGTCATCCAGGGTCTTTGCAAAGGTGTAGTTGGCATTCAAGCGGAAATATTTACCGGCCTTTTGCGTGGCTTGGAGCGTCAAACCATGGTGCACCGAGTTTCCACTCGTGTCGGTGAAGTAGAAGATGCCTGCCGACCCGGTAGAGCCCCCGGGGGGAGCCGGTATGGAAGGCTCAAGCAAGGCAAAGTTGTAGATGTCTTTGTTGGTGCCGGGGAAGGTACCCACGTGAGGCGCAACGTTCAAATCGATGGGCCGTACGAGATGGTGAGCGGCCACAAATAGATAGCCTGCGCCCACGGAAAGGCCCTTGCCAATCTCCCGGTCAATTTCCAGGCTCGATTGTTCGGAGTAAGGTTTCCGCTGATTGCGGTCCACAACCGACCCACCCTGGAAATAAGGCTGGTTGTTCGGGAATTGGTCGGCGGTTACCTGGGGCACGCTGGTGTTGGTGGTTCCAGAACCAGTGATGAAGTTTTCGAACATCGCATTGATCACGTCGAAGGGAACTGCTCCCGGAGGACAGGCTGGCGGCTGATTGGGAGGAAACCCAGCGAACGAAGGTGGGCAGGCTCCAAGGAAGGCGCTGTTCAGCAGCCAAGTGCCAGTTGTCATATTTTTGGAAGTCGGCAGTCCCGGAATATTCAGGGGACGTTGAGGCCCCGAAACAAAGAAGAACGTAAGCGTATACCTGTCGTAAAAGAGTCCATACCCGGCGCGGATGACTGTTTTCGGATCCGGTGAATAGGCGATCCCGATTCTGGGCTGGATGCCCCGCTTATCTCCGTTAACGTAAAATCCAAGACCGCTCTCGAAGTCATATCGTGCCCCATAATTCAAAGTCAGCTTGGGCGTGATGCGCCACTGGTCCTGGCCGAAAAATCCCCAGTAGCTGTGGTTCAGAGAAATGTCAAAGTTTTGGGCTTGGCCGGGCAAGAAGGCATTCTGCCAGGTCGTCCCCACTGGTGGGGAAGGCTGGGCGGGATTGAATGGACCGGGACCAATCGGCGCGCCCCAGAAAAAGGCCACTATGCACGGCGACGGGAGAAACGAAGGAAGGGGGAAGGGGCAACCAGCATTGCCCCAGTTCGAGGGTCCGGAAAAAAGCAAGTCATCCAGGCTCGCGAAGATGTCCCGGGAAGGGGTGAATCCCGGCCAGATCACAAAGTTCCGAACATAGTTCTCGTCAAAGCCAAACTTCGCAAAGTGCTTGCCCCTGACCCAGGAAATGGTGTCGGAGAGCTGCACGCGGCTTTCGTTGTAACGCTCGAACGCGCCAAAGTTGTGACCGAAGGCCAAGAGGTTGGGAACGTCCAGGTTCGGTTGCCCTGTGACGCCAATAAAGCCGTAATTGCGGCGGGCCCACTGTCCAAGGACGGAATTCACAAGCGTCGGAGAGACTTGTGAGTTCCAAGTTCCGACAAGGTCTTGGTCGCGGGTGAGCCCGTTGCGCCCGGCGCTGGGCAGGCCGATCCCGCCGCCGTCGAGAGTTTCACCGACCATCTGGTTCAACGCCCTCGAATCCAGAATGGAATACCGGACCGAGAGGCGATTGTCCTTATTGATTTGGTGATCCAGCTTAATGAAACCGTTGTCATTATCCGCCGTCTTCAAGACACTCAGGTTCTCCGCCGGGATGCCCATGTCCTGTTTCACCAGATTGATGGCTTGGAAGTTCGTGGTACCCAGCGGAAATAGGGAGGCGACACTGGAGTCCACAGGCGCGAACAGTAGTCCCGGATAGGTCGGTGACTGCGCCCTTCTTTGGCCTTCGTAGTTCACGAAGAAAAACGTTTTGTCCTTCTGGATGGGGCCGCCGAGCGTTGCGCCGAACTGGTTCTGGCGCAGCGTATTGAAGCCGGGCAGAGTCAGGATGGACCGCGCATTGGTCGCGTTGTTTTGCAGATAATCGTAGACCGAGCCGTGCAACTCGTTTGTACCGGACTTCGTGACGATATTCACGATCCCGCCGAGCGCTCGCCCGTATTCAGCACCGAAGCCGTTGTTCACCACACGAAACTCGCTGACCGCCTCTTGCGAAGGCGTGGCCCGCTGTGAACCATTCGCGGCCATGATGTTGTCAGCGCCATCGACGGTCACGGCGTTGTTCAAATCGCGCTGACCACCAAACGAAATCCGTATGACCGAGGGGTCAGTAAAGGGGGACTGTGCGCTGGTATGGCCAACGGAGACGCCGGGACTGAGAAGAGCAAAATCGGTAAAGAGCCTGCCACTGATGGGCAGCGCTTTGATCTGCTCTGTATCGATAACTTGACTGATTTCAGTGCGCGTTGCCTCGATCACGGGCGTCTCTGCGGTGACCACGACCTTCTCGCCAGCCTGCGCCACCTTGAGCGTGATGTCGATCGTGGCGATCTGCGCGACGCTCAGTACAATCCCCGTTTGGGTGTACTTCCCAAAGCCGCTGAACTCCGCAGTTAACTCATATCGTCCAGGGGGCACAATCGCAAAAGTATAAAGCCCGTCAGTATTGGAAGTAGTCGTGTAAGTACTGTTGGTATCCACCTCTCGCAAGGTGATGGCCGCCTTGGCAACGGCTCCGCCACTCTGATCGCGGACAACACCATTCAGCTGGGCTTGCGTCGTAGTGGCCTGGGGAAAGGCCGGTTTCGCCCAGGTTCCAAGAATCACGACTCCAAGGACAGCCAAGAGACTTGAACGTCGCGCCATGATTCACCCCTCATCGAAAGATTCGACCATCGATAGCGAGAAACTGGTTGTGAACGCACCCTCAGCCGGCAGCAGGTCTAACCTTTGTACTGCTGCCTGTCAAGCCTTTCGTCAAGCTAGGAGGGCAACTGCGGCCGAGCGGTCAAAACGGAATCTCCGCTAAATTTGGATTGTGAACGGAGGTTTCATGCGACCTGCAGATTGCGAAGGTAGGGAACGCTAGCCTTCATCATCTCCAGGTTCATTTCGACGAAGTAATTCTTGATGCCACCCGTTTTCGCCGCGGTAAATATTTTCTTCCAGTCGAGAGTGTCCTGGCCCACCGGCGCTATTTTCCGAGTTTTCGCCGACCATCCCTGTACGTGCATCGAAAGGAAGCGACCCGGGTACTTGGTCAAGTACTCAGCTGCGTCGTAGCCCTGGCTGATCGTAGAGACCTGGAACTGGAACTTCACCAGCTTCGCATCGAGCAGTTCCAACAATAAGTCATACGTCCGCTGGCCGCCGACCATGGAAAGCTCAAAGTCCTCGTTGTGAAGGCCCTGCTGAATGCCGGCGCTGGCAGCCCTCTCGCCCATCTTGTTGTATTCGTCGGCGGCCCGCTTCACATCATCCATCGTCGGGTTGCGGGGCCCCTCGAGGCTCGGAACGATCATTTGCGTCAGGCCGAGGTCTTTTGCCCAGGCAATTCGGCCCTGCTGATTCTCCCGCAACTCCTTAATTCCGAAGTGAGAACTCACACAGGTAACACCAGCATCGCCCAGAATCTTCCGAAGCTCGGTTCCCGAGTATTTGGCGAGACCGGCGAAGCCCGAATCCTCATATCCCACCGGCGAGCAAAGCTCGATTGTCTGAAATCCTGCGTCGGCAAGCTGCTTGATCGTGCCCGGAAAGTCCTTGGCGATCATCTCCCTAACGGGCCACGTCTGGCACCCAATAGGCAGGCCAAGAGGATTGGCGCGAAGCACGCGCGCGCCTGCAGATAGGAACCCTGCCACGGCCGCAGCCGTCGAGGCTTTTTTGAAGAACTCTCTTCTCGAAATTGGGGACATTCGCGCCTCCTCCTCAGAAGTCGAATCCGACTGGGGCAAGTTCAGCCAATCCAGGGCATTGTCTCACGATTCCGAGACCATCAATCAACGCGGAGAGTAGGGTTACTGACAGGAGAGCAGATGGATGAAGGTTGGAAGTTCCAGGGTGTTCATCCCAACATTCCAAACATTCCAAACATTCCTGCGTTGAAATTGATAGGCCTAGAGGGCAGAGGAAACTGATGTGCCAGCAGCGGCAAAGACCGTGGCCATCTCCGCCTGCGCGAAAGACAAGAAACATTGTACGACTACCGGGTCAAATTGCGTGCCGCTTGCTTCCGTGAGGCGACGCACGGCTTCTTCATACGGCAGGCCCTGGCGATAGGGACGTGAGGAGACCATGGCATCGAAAGCGTCAATGACGCAGACGATTCTAGAAACGATCGGAATCTCATTCTCTTTCAGGCCGGCAGGATATCCTCTTCCGTCAAAAGACTCATGATGATGGAGGATATCGAGCGCCGCGCGCTCAAAACCAGGAAGCATGCGCAGCACGGCCCAACCGTATTCGGAGTGCTTCTTCATCAGTTCATATTCCGCTGTGTCCAGACGGCCCGGCTTGCGAAGAATCGCATCCGGGATGCCAACTTTGCCGATGTCATGGAGAAGTGCGGCGATTTCAAGATTCTGGAGCACCGCTTCTTCGAGGCCGAGCTCCTGTCCTACGCGCATGCCCCATTCCGCAAGACGCGTGCTGTGGACTCCGGTATTGAGATCCTTCAAATCAAGCAATTGGTTGAAAGCGCAGATGACTGAATTGCGGAACGCAGAGGCCTGTTCCTCAAGTTGCTTGATGCGGAGACACTCCAGCGCGCCGAAAGACGGGGAACCCTCCATGAGCGCCGGAATTTGGCTGTTCGACACGGCACCTACAAGCAGAGCAACAAGCAGGAGCCGGAAGAACCGGATGAGCTGGAGCTATTCTCCCAGGCAGAGATGGCCTGATAAGCGTCCAGGCGGCCATGGTTGAGAGCCGACGTGAGCAAAACCGCATGGGAGAGGGCGCTGGCGGCACTCGACTGGTTGAGGCCCGCTTTTGCATTGTAGAGCAGAGCGGCGGTGCCGGCCACGAGGGGCGAGCTGAAGGACGTGCCGGATTCACTGGCGTAGGTCCCACCGGGGTAGGTGCTGATGATGTTCTCACCGGGCGCAGCGATCCAAACATCGGCCGAACCGTAATTGGAAAAGGAAGATCGAGAATCCCAGTTCGTCGTCGAAGCGATGCCAACAACGTACCCGTTCATCGCCGCCGGGTAAACACGGGCGCTGGTGTTTTCGTTTCCAGCTGCGGCCACGAGGACGACGCCCGCTTTGTTCGCGTAAGTCACTGCACGGGACAGCGCGGACGAAGAAGAGGACAAATCGAAGCTCATGTTTACCACGTTGGCTTTGTGCTGCACGGCGTAGTATAGGGCTGCGACGATGTTGGCGAGGTAGCCCGTGCCATTCGCGGAGAAAGCCTTGAGGGGGAGAATGTTGGCCTTGGGCGCGACCAGGTGGACAAGGCCGGAGGTCATCGTGCCGTGGCCGAAGGCAACGTAAGGAGAGCCATCCAACACGGCGGCGGTGGATTGATCCAATACGGCAGCAGTGGATTGCTGGACGTAGCCAGGCTGCTGATTCTGTACGCCGGTATCCGTGTAACCGCTCTGCATGCCGGTCACATCGAGCCATTCGGAAGCGCCCGGCTGGTTTCGCGTGAAATCATAACCCTGTAGGAGAACGGGATACAGGACGGGATGATTTGGGTCCACGCCAGTATCAATGACAGCTACGATTCCTGCACCGGCGATCTTGAAGCCATTCTGTGCGTCTTGGAGCCGGATAATCTGGGCTGCCGGCTGGGCCGCATAACCGTGCCAAACGACCGTGCCGTAATACTTGACCGGCGATGTATCGTACAGCCCGGATGGAATGCTCGGAAGTGGCACCTGCGGGATAGGCAGAAGATGGTCCGCCTCGATGCTGACGATTCCAAGCAGCGACTCTACCAGAGTCAGCGTGGTGTTCAAAAGGTTGGTGGACGTTACAAGAAAGGTCTGGCCGACGTTACCGTCCAAGCTGCCCTGAACCTGGCACCCAAGCAGACCGCATAGATTGAGGACTGAGGATAAGCCGCCCGTGGAAACAACAATGTAGCGGTTCTGCGCTGCCGCCGCGGGCCTTACACTGCCAAACATTAAGGCCGCCAGGATCACCAAGCTATATAGACTGCGTTTCATGAGGTTAGTCCCTTTCGCGGGTCTACCGCGTGTGTTTGTCAGCCGGCCTTGGGACAGGACTATGCCAGCTAAATTTCGCAAGATGTACGTTTCGCTTCAATGGTACAAATGTCTCTTCTTTTACATTGAGAGGAACTACTCCTACTTGGTACGTCCGTACCATGCGGGAAAGACCTGAAAAAAGTCTGCAGGAAACACCTCTCATTGCGGTTCCTTGTTCACCTTCCCAAGAGCGTCGCGGAGAGAAATCACGACTGGTTTATTGTCAGCGCCGGTGAACGTCATTTGGAGGTCACCACTGTTCTCGACGTCACCGCTGAACTCTCCGAACTGATTGGTTACGACATGCACCGTATTTCCCCGCATGTTCGATATGACTACCCGCACGTCACAACAGCTGATTGCAGGATTGTTCGATTCGAGAAGTTGACCGGTGACTAGGACGCGGTTGCCGGACTTCGCTTCAATTTGGACGTCGATCTGAAATGGATCTGCGTGATAGAGCATTTGTCTTGTCCCGGCAGCCGCTGATCTGGCACCCGCAAAGACGGGCTGCAAGAAACTGTCGAATAGAACAGCAATGCGGCCTGCCGCTGTTTTGCGTTTACCTGAAAGAACGGCGCCTGCGAAGGCAGACTTTACGACCCTTACCGCGTCCGCGGGCGGTTGGTAATTCGCGTACGAAGCCGCCGATCGCCGAACCTTCCCCCAAAGGGAAACTGTGGCCGCACAGCGTTTACAGCCTTGTTGCAAGTGTTGCTTCATCGATTCCATCTCGCTGGTGTTCCCAACCTGGTTCACGAAATCGATCCATTTCTCCATCGAAAAATGTTTCATCTCTTCCCCCCATTCCTTATCTCCCACTCACCTTTTGGTGATTGGGACCCTATACCGGCACCCATGGCATAAGGGTAGAAAGACAGCTGAAAAATAGAAGATTTCGAGGATCAGTTAAGTCTTTTAGAATCAAAGAGTTTCCCGACGATCACAAAGGGCGCCCAATAATACGGATGGGGAGCCTGCTGCCGAATTGCGCGCATGGCATTTTGCAAGGAGTGAGCAATGTCTCCGTTTAGAACGTAGTCCTGGTAGAAGTGCCGCATCAGTTCTGCCGTGGTTTGATCGTGCACATCCCATAAGGAGAGTAGCAGAGTGGTAGCTCCGGCGCAGAACAGGCCGCGCTGAAGGCCGAGCAATTCGTCGCCCGCAGCGATCACGTTCATTCCGGTGGCGCAACCACTGAGAGTGACCAGGTTTGCATGCAGTCTCATTTGGTAGAGATCGTAGAGGTTGAGGTAACCGTCGCCCAACCGAATGCTCGAGAACATGGGGTTGTCCTGGCGATAGATGCCGTGAGTGGCGATGTGCAGGACACCACTCTTCAAACCTTTTTCGCGAAGTAATGAAGATGTTGCGGCATCACCCAGGTACAGAGAGGAGCCCGGCAGGAGCGCGGCTACCGACTGAACTTCCTCCAGGATTTGGGGAGCACGTTCATCGGCAATGCCGAAAACCAACGAGCGAGGGTTGACCCATTCGGGCTTGCGCTGGCAGAGGGAGAAAACCGTCGCGCTGGGAGCGTAAGAGACGGTGAATTCATCGCAGAGATAATTTTCTCCGCATCGGAGGGCATGGAACGGCAAGAAGTGGAGAGAACCATGAGGTACGAAAATCAGGTGCTTCCCCTGAATAAGTGAGCGCAGGGGCGCGAACAGCTCGGCGTGGAGCGATTCCAGATGACTCTGCGTGGCGCGAAAGAGCGCCTCTTCGAATCGCCGAACATAGTCGTTGCCCATACGAAACTTAGAGAGTTGAAAGCGCAGCAATTGCAAAAAATGATTTACGCGGGAAAGCACGGTCACCGGCAGGATCCGGATCTGGTCTCTTGTAACTACGGCCGCGACAAGCCGATCGTCAATGGAGAAATACTCGACAAGCGTTGTGTCCGCCGGAAGGCTTGTTTGCAGCTGTGCCAGGGAAAAATCCGCGGGCGATTCCAGCGTTGCGTTTTCCCGCTCGTGCGCCGGGAGTTCCCGGAGTGCGCGGAGCAGCTCCTTTTCTTGCGATTGAACTTTCTCGTGGAGACTCTCCAGGCGCTGGCGGGATTCTTCTTCTGGACGAAGCTGTTCGAGTTCGATGCGATGGTAATACCAGTTGAGTTCTTCGCGAAGATCCCTGATCCTGCGGACAAGATCGCTCTGGCCCGTTTCTCCCATGGGAAGAGTTTGCCCGCTCCGAAATACCATTTCGATCATGCTGCGGGACTTCGCTGCTTCCATGCATGACAGGGCTTCCTCCGGGGAGTTGCCGGGCCCGGTCCCCTCGATATACAAGTCCACTAGTTCTTCGTAGACCTGCATCCTGTTTTTGGCAAAAGAAATTTTTAGCTCTTCGCCGTGTATGCGGCTTCGCAAGGCCTCGAGCGCTTTCCTCGCCTCCAGGTAGGCCTTATGGGCCGCCTGACGATCACCTCGGGCTCGTGCAAGCTGTCCCCCGAGTAAATGAGTTTGGTAGGCAAGAACGGGCGCTTGTAGCCCCACAAGTTTTACGAGCGCCAGGTCCAACTCCTCTTGGGCAAGAGCAACGTCTTCGAGTTGGAAAGCCGTGCGCGCGAGTAACAGATGCGCCAACACGGCCTTTCCTCCAAGAGGAGATTGATCGAAAAACGCCGCAGCCGCAACACAGAAGCGGCGGGCCTCAAAGTATCTTCCTTCGTGAAAGAGCAGAAGGCCTTGGTACAGATCGATCAGCCAGGGCCAAACGAGATTTTCTTCGTTCACAAACATCTCGCGTGCTTTTACGAAACGTTCCAGAGCCTGCACCGTTTTGCCCTGCTGGCCGCAGGCGGTCGCTTCGTTTGCCAATGTTTTCGCGGCTTCATAACCCATGCCCAATTTTTCGAACCGCAAAAAGCCTTCATGGGCCATCTCGCGCGCTTCGTCGCTGAGATTCAGCTCCAAGTAGATGTCGGAGAGATCGAGATGGCAGAGAGCAAAGTGGTAGGCGTCTCCGGTGCTCTCACAGGTGCGGCGCGCCGCATACAACGCTTCAATGGCCCGGCTGTACTCACCGCGCAGATAATACAGGTAGGCAATGTTGTAGTCCGCCTGCGCCACGAGAAGAGGCATATTGTGTTCTTGGCAGAAGGAGCGAGCTTTCTCATAGGTCCGCAGAGCGCGAGGGAAATCGTTCAAGCTGATCAAGCAGACGGCCATGTTGCTGAGAACCACAGCAATCCCTTCCGCGTCCTCGTAAGGCATCAGGCCAGCGTAGGCGCGTTCGTAATGCGCGATTGCCTCTTCGAAGCGGTCTTGCCGGTAATAGATATTACCGGCGTTGATCTCGAGACGCGCCAAGCGCCAGAGATCGCTGAGGCGAGCAAAGATCTCTCTGGCCTGTTCCACGGCGTGGAATGCCTTATCGTATTCCCCGAGGAGGATTGTTGGCTGGATGGAAGTGCTCAGCGTCCGCGCAGCCTCTTTGAGGTTTCCGAGAGATTTGTAGAGCTCGAAAGCTTGGTGATGATGTTCCATTGCTGCGCGATTATCCCCTGAGGAGTACAGGGCATTGGCTTTGGCGCGCAGGGCGAGCGCGAGATCCCCTTTGCGGCGCATGCGCTTGGCGATCATTACGGCCGCTTCGGCGAGATTCAGTGCTTCGAGAGTGCTTACCCGGACTCTCTCGACCACCAATTGCGAAAGTCGGTCGACAGTTCCTGTTCGAATTAATGCTTTGTGCCGCGCTAGAAACTGCCTGCGAGCAGGGTCACCCGAAATCTTCCCCATTTCGGCAATAAGCTGGTCCAAAGATCTTTTCTTGTCGGCCGGAGGCATCAGCGAAAACCAAGCTCTTCGAGCCTCAAGCGCAAACGCTCGATGCATTTCTGGCGCGTGAATCCAATGGATCCTACGGCCAATCCGAGTGCCGCGGCGACTTCGGTATAGGGCCGCGGAGATGCTTCAAAGAAGAGCATCTCCACCAGCCGACGGCATTGCGGCGTGAGAGCACTCATGGCCTCGCGCAGCATTTGTTCTGCCTGCGTCTGTTCCACGAGGCTCTCCGCAATGGCAGGCGTTTCCGGCTCTGGTAGATCGGCATTTCCGTCGCGGCTTACGACGCGCTGGCTCTGGCGCTTCAATCGGTAGCACTCGTGATGGGCCACCTGCATAAGCCATTTCGGAAGAGCGCGGGGTTCCCGCAATTCCGGCAGCCGCGCCAGAAGTTCCAGGCAAGTTGATTGGAAAACGTCCGCGGCTTCCTGCGAAGGCAAGCCGTACTTGACGGGGATGGAATAGATGAGAGCCTTGTACTTGTCCACGAGAGAGGACCAGGCTTCCTGGTTTCCTCCCAGGCATTCCTTGACCAGGCGCGTATCATCCCAAGCCTTGCCACCCTGTTTCTCCGCGGTGATCTTCACCGGGCTCATCGGCTGGCACTCTCCGGCACGTTCTTCAAATAAAGCTGCTCTGCATTCCAGAGGACGTAGGGTTCCAGTACAGCAGGATGGAAATTGCCGACCGTGTTCTTGGCTCCGACAAGGATATCCGGACTCGCGAGAAAGATCAGCGGCTGATTCTCCGCCAGAATTTCCTGCGCACGATCATAGAGCTTCTTCCGTTCGGTAAACGTTCGCGCGGACATCTGCTCTTCGATTAAGCGATCCATTTCCGCCTCCCACGCAGTGGCAGGATGCGTCTGAGAAGGGTTCCAAAGGTGCGTGCCACCGCTGGAAAGCCAGACGTTGATATCGGAATTGGGATCGGCATCAAAGCTCACGATGCCCATCACACAGGCATCATAATCTTTTGTCTGCGTGACGCGGTCGAGCAGCGAGCGGAATTCCAAGGGCACAACTTGCACGCGCATTCCGAGTTGCTTTAGATCGTCCTGGATCAGTGCCGCCATTTTCGAGCGGTCTGCGTTCGAGGAGCTGGTGAGGATAGAGAATTCGACTGGTTTTCCATCCGAATCGAATAACGCCGTTTCTCCACCCGGTTCGTCTCTCCAGGAAAACCCGGCTTCCCTGAGAAGTGCACGCGCCCGGTCGAGCGATCGCGCCGGATGCGGCATTACCGCATTCCCCCAGCGCTTATTGCCGGGAGTTACCAATCCCCAGAGCGGTGTTCCACGCCCCTGATAAACGAGCCGTACGATGGCTTCGCGGTCCGCGGCGGCAGAAACAGCTTGCCGGAATTTCACTTCGCGGAACCATTTCCGCTTGCGAAGCACCTCTGGAGACGACTTCTCACCCGCATCGTTTAAGTTAAAGAAGAGAAAGTTGTATTCGAGCCCCGGCCCCGCATCCACCATGGTGTAGCCGCGCGGCTGCCGGGAGAGCACAGAAAAATTCTCTGCGCCTACTTGGCTGATCAGGTCGGTCTCGCCGGATTGGAATTTTAACACCTGCGCATCCGCATTCGGGACAAAGACAAAGATAAGTTCGTCCAGATAAGGCAGCCGATTCCCTTTCGAGTCGGCCTTCCAGTAATAAGGATTCCGCTCTAAGACCAACCGTTGTCCGGCCACGTACTCCTTTAGCCGGAAGGGGCCGAGTCCCGCCCATTGATTCGGCGCGGCTCCGATCTGCCCCAGCTTCCCTTCCTGATAGGGTTTTTCCAGCAGATGCCTGGGAAGAATCGCCAAGCCATCAAACAGCCGTTCGCCGACGCCATATGGCTTCGACAATTGAAAAACGATGGTTTGTGCATCCGCTTTGCGAACGCTGATGGGTTTCCCCCCAACAATCAACAGATCCCGCTGAGGAGCGTGGACGTTCTCGTCCAGATAGACTCTGAAAGTGAAGAGCACATCGTCCGCATCTAGTGGCTGGCCATCCGAAAACTTCAGCCCCTGCCTCAAGGTGAGAGTGTATGTGAGGCCGTTGGCCGAAATTCTCCAAGATTTGGCCAGCGCGGGTTCCGTGAGCTGCGTCGCGCGGTTGATATGGACCAGGTCAGCTTGCATGACGCCGATGACCTCACGGGATCGCGAATCTGCTGCAATCAGAGGGTTCAGCGTTTTGGGTTCGCCGCGAAGCGATACGACAAGCCGTCCACCCGAATGGCCGATTTCTCCCGGCATCACGAGGAATTCTTCTTTTGGATTTTTCGGTTGGGGATGGCCGGCAAAAAGCGGGGCAGAGACCACGCCGAGGACCATGAGCAAACTCGGCAGGTTTCGGCGTGGATGCACCTTCGCTCTCGCGGTTCTCACGTCACTCCTCCAAGACTCCTCCTTTCTATCATGTACGTCTCTGTGCGCTCCTGCAATGAACTCGCCAGTCCAAGGTAGCCTAGGAAGAAAGGCACCATGAGGAGGGCAGGCAAATACATCCACCAATAGGAAACCAAGACACTGTACTGCTGAAGGTTCGAAAGAAGGTTGCCCCAGCTTGGCACCGGCTCGGGGACTCCCAGCCCGAGAAATGAGAGCGTCATTTCAGCCAGCACGAACTGCGGAATGAGAATTGCAGCCTGAGTTAAAATCACACCTCTTGTCTCTGGCAGAACGTGGTTCCAAAGCAGGTATCGGTCAGTCGCACCGAAGCCCCGTGCAGCTCGAACGAAATCACGCTCTTTGGCGCTAAGGACCACGCCCCGAATCAACCGGCCCGGGCGTGCCCAGCCTACGGCTCCGATCACTCCAATGATCAGAAAAAAGGCCTTCAGCGGGCTGACTGCAAGCGGCAGGAAAGCACGCAAAGCAAAGAGCAGATATAACCAGGGCAGCGCGAGAAACAATTCGGCAAAGCGCATGAGCGCATCATCAATCAGGCCCCCGAAGTAGCCCGCGACGGAACCCACGAGAGTGCCAAGCAATAATGTGAGGGCTGCCCCGAGAAAACCGGCGAGCAGCGATATCTGGCCGCCATAGAGAAATCGCGAGAATTGATCCCGGCCATAAGCATCCGTTCCGAGCAGGCAAATCCTAGTGTCTTCGCCGCCAAATAGATGCAAACGGGCGGGAAAAACTCCCAGCAAACGGTAGTGTGCTCCGTTCACAAAGAACCTCAGCGGGAGAGGGTGAGCCGTGTCTTCCTCGCGCAGATCCGGAGTGTCCGGGCGCAACTTCCAGGGGTACACGAACGGTCTAAAGTGGAGATGCCCCGTGGGATCCACAAGATGAAGAAGTTGGGGAGGCAAGTACACATGGTTGCGGTCCTGTTCTGCCGGGTTGTAAGGCGAGAAAAAACCAGCGCAGACAACAAGCCCGTGGAGTCCGAGGAGAACGATAAGCCATCTTGTTAGCACGCGCCGCGTCATTTATCCTGCGCCATTTTCCTTGCGAATTCTCGGGTCGGCCCAATAAAGAAACACATCCGCCAAGAAGTTGCCGCCGAGCAAAAACAGCGTGGAAAGCAAAACTCCACCGATAACCACGTACAAATCACGCGCGAGGATCGCTTCCAGCAAGAACGGCCCGAGACCCGGCCAGCTCATCACAACTTCCACCAACAAAGAACCGCTCAACAGGGTCCCGACGCTGAAGCCAAAAAGAGAAATGAGGGGATTGGCCGCGGCACGGAGAGCGTAGTGATACAACAGCCGACGCTTCGGGATACCGTGACCTTTGGCAGCAACCAAGAACGGAGCGCCAAGCACGTCCGCGACGGCCGCGCGCACATGTCGGACGAGCAGCGGCAGACTGGAGAGGACCAGCGCGGCGACCGGCAGAATCATGTGCTGCAGCAGATCGCCGAGCTTGTGAAGCAAAGAGAATGATTCGAAGTCGACGGACACCATGCCGCCCGGGGGCAACCAACCGGTCTTTACGGCGAGCAACAATAGTCCCAATGCAAGTGCGAGATCGGGAAGCACCAACCCGACGGCGGTCCCCCAGGATAACAGCCGGTCCGGCAAGCGCCCGAGATGCTCGGCACTCCAGACTCCCAGAGGCAGTGCGAGACCCCAAGCAAACAAAGTGGCAATTATGGTGAGAAGCAGGGTGTTTCGGGCACGAACCATCAAAAGGGGAGCGACGGGGCTATTGTAGGCAAAAGAAAATCCCATTTTCCCGTGAATTAATGAGTTCAGCCAAGACACGTAGCGCACCGGCAGGGGCTGGTCGAGCTGGTATTGAGCGCGCAGCGCCGCCAAAGTCTCCGGCGCAATCTGCGGATCCAGACGCATTTCGTCCAGGTAATTACCTGGAGCCAGAGTTGTAAAAAAGAATGAAAGGAGGGATACGCCAATCAACATCAGGAAAGCGTGGCCTAGCCGTCGCAAGAAGTAACGCATTATGGCTCCCTGGCCAATCGCGTCGCCTGAGCAATGGAAGGTGTAGCTGCGAGAAGTTGCCGCGTCATTTCATGGTGGGGAGACGTGACGATTTTTTCTGCGGGGCCTAGCTCCACAATGCGGCCTTGATGCATCACCGCGATTTCATCAGCAATGTGCACACCCATAGCCAGATCATGCGTAATGAACAGGTAAGTCATCCCGAGAGAAGTTTGCAATTCCATTAGAAGGTTCGCGATCTGAGCCTGCACGGAGCAGTCCAGTGCTGAAAGCGCTTCATCCAGAATGAGCAGTTTTGGTCCGGGCGCCAAAGCTCGAGCGATGGCCAGCCGCTGACGCTGCCCACCGCTTAACTCGGCAGGCGATCGAGTAGCGATATGCATGGAAAGACCTACTTGTTCCAGTAAACAAGATGCACGCCTTTCAATTCCTTCGCTGTTGAACTTGCCCTGTAAGCGCAACGGTTCGGTGAGAATCTCGAGCACGTTCCACCGAGGATTCAAGGAATTTGCCGGATCTTGAAAAATGAGCTGAATTTGGGGACGAACTTTCCGCCGCTCGGCTTCCCCAAGTGCAACTAGGTTTTTTCCTTCCAACCAGATGCATCCGGCAGTCGGAGGTTCCAAACAAGCAAGACACAACGCCAGGGTGCTCTTCCCCGAGCCGGATTCACCCACAACCGCCAGAGTCGTCGCTGGAAAGAGGGAGAAGGACACTCCGTCTAGCGCGGACAGCTCGTCCTGCAAAGCTACGAGCCGCTTCCCGTCGTACCGTTTCACGAGATTTTCAACATTTAGGAGTGGCTGCATGTCGTGACCGCTCCCGAATCCTCGAACTAGCTCTCAAACTTGAAACAGGAAACCGCTTGAGTGCCTCCTATTCGTATGAGCTCCGGCTCGCGTTTTCTGCATAGGTCCATTCTGTCCGCGCATCTCGGCTCGAAGGGGCATCCTTCGGATGGCAGCGACGAGGGCAGTGAATCACCGGGGATCGCGGGCAGCTTTACCTTCTCGCCGTTCCGAGGCCGCTCGAGGGGTCGTGGAACAGAACGAAAGAGAGCTTTCGTATACGGATGTTGTGGCGAAGCAAGGACGGTCGCCGCTGCACCCACTTCGACGATACGCCCACCGTAAAGAACGAGCACTCGATCCGCAAATCCTGCCAGCAAGGCAGGATTGTGAGTGATGAAGATCATCGCAAGATCCAATTTTTCTCTGAGCGACTGAAACACGCCTAGTATTTCCATCTGCGTTGTAGGGTCGAGCGACGCAGTCGGCTCATCCGCGATGATGAGCGATGGCCCGCAGGCAATCGATTGGGCTATCAACACCCGCTGTCGTTGACCTCCGCTGAGCTGGTGAGGGTAAGAATGCGAAATGCGACCCTCCTCTTCCGGAAATACCGTTGCGAGGACCTGACGCGTCTTTTCCTTCAGGACTCTCTTGGGCAGAGATTCGTGAGCGGCGAGGACCTGTCTCACCTGTTCGCCGGCACGCATCGTTGGGTGGAGAGCCAGGGAGGGCTCTTGGAAAATCAATGAAATTCGGCTGCCACGGATTCCCTGCAGCTCGACTGAACCTGCTTGCAGGATATCCTTGCCTTCAAAGAGGACGCTACCCTTTGTAATCTGGCCGTGTTCAGGAAGAAGGCGCAGGAGCGATGCCGCGAGTGTGCTCTTTCCGGATCCGGATTCTCCAAGCACGCCCAAAATCTCACCTGGCATGAGTTGAAAGCTAACGCCAGTTAGTGCTTGGAAAGCGATTCCCCCGCGCGAACGATACGAGACGTGAAGATCTTGAACTGCAAGAAGGGCAGTCATTTCCAGGCCCATTCTCGGCCCCCCCGCTCAAGATTCATGCTGAAGCAGGACTTCAGTCTAGACAAGACTAACGCCTTTCTTCACACATGAAAGGCAAATCTCGGCGGCGTGTGGCGATTCGGATGACAGTCCGCTAATTCATTGAAAAGATTGGCTGGGAGGCCTGGACTCGAACCAGGATAGCCAGATCCAGAGTCTGGAGTCCTACCGATTGGACGACCTCCCAGCCGTTGGGTTGACCCCGACTCGGTCGGGACCACAACGGAGGAACAAAAAGGAATCGCAGCACGTTCCCGCGGATCGGGACAGCCACGATTCTACCTATCTAATCTAATCGCGTTTCGCCAAGCCGTCAACCGCACGGAAAGCGGCATGAGTTTCAAATCACATTTCGCGCAAGCCTCGGCAATCACTCCAAGTTACGCCCCTGTTTTCTCGCCTCCGGCCACCGCCACCATACGCCCCTGCCGGACAAGGTATTCCACTGTCCCCCAGCGGATGCGATTCGAGCCAAAACTCGCGCACCAGACCACAAAGTAGATTGCATCCCGCAGCGGCACCAGCCAGAGATTTCGACGCAAGACTTCATCTCCCACGCCCCACACTCCGACCGTCCAAGCCATCGCGAATCGCAGGGCTATGTATGCAGTCAAATAGACGCCAGCGATCCAGTTCGCTGGCGCGATGAGGACCGCTAGCATGGTCCAAGGGAGTCCTTGCGTGAAGAGCAAGCCCCAGTAGGAAACCGGCCTGCATAGCCGCACGGTGCGGGCCCAGCGCAATTGGTGGTGCCAGAGACTACGAAAGGTTTGCGCGGGATACATGGTCCATACCGGTTCCCGCGACAGGACAATTTCTCCTCCAGCTTTGGCGATCCGGAGGCCAAGTTCATAATCGTCTGCGAGGGTATCGGCGATCGCCTCGAAGCCGCCCATCTTTTCGAGCCATTCTTTCGTCGTGGCGATGGAAGCTCCCAGGGCAAAACGGATTCCTTCCTTCCATCTGGCCATCAGCACGCCCGCAAAAAAATCGCCGGCGGCGCCGATGGCTTCGAGCTTCGCACCGAGATTTTCCCCTGCGATTGCACGATAGAATGAAGTCACGGCTCCGATCTTCGGATCAGCAAGCGGAGCAACAACTTCCCGCAAAAACAGCGGCCCCACGCGCACATCTCCATCGGTCAGCACCAGCAAATCGTTCTGAGCTTCCCGCGCCAGCCGCACCAACTTGTTCACCTTGCGGTTCGCACCCAGATGTTCCGCGCCAACGAGCAGGCGAATTCGGCGTTGGGGAAATTCCTTGATAATCCTCTGAATCACCGCCACTGCGGGATCGCTCGCCTCATTCACAGCAAACAAGATTTCGTAGTCCGGGTAATTTTGCTTGCAAAAGCTCGAGAAATTTTCGTAGCTGCCAAAGTCCACGCCGCGCACCGGCTTGAGCACACTGACAGGTGGACGATATTCCGGCAGGATTCGCACGCGCTCCCCCCGGAAAAAACGCAAGGCCGTGAGTATCGCGAGAACGTAGTAAACCAGCGGAGCCGCCGAAAGCAGCAGCACGGCGTCACGGCACAAGGCGTAACGCCAGATCATTGGGGCCTGCTCGCCGTCATGGAATGATTCTTAAGATTGAAGTTCAGCCCGCCGCGACGAGCGCAACGCCTGCGCAAACGAGTACCACTCCCACCCACCGCGCCACACTCACGTCTTCGCCCAAAATATATTTTCCGCCAAAGGTCCCAACGACATAGCTGAGTGCGGAAGTGGGAATCACGAGGCTGATCGGCTCCCAGGACAGCAAGATCAGTAACGAATAAAATGACAATGCCATCAGCGGAAGGCCCATCCAAAACCATCCGTTGCACACGGCGCGCGCCAAAAACTGCAGCAGCGCTCGCGGCCGCAGCTTCGCCGGCTCGCCGGTGGCTTTCATTCCGTGAGTGATGGCGATTTCCCCGCCCGTGCTGCCCAAAACCAGAACTGCGAGTGCAAGGATGACTCGCATCAGGCCACCGCCTCGCTAGGTACTCCGGTTGTTCGCGGCTTCGTCTGCCCCACCAGGAGAACGCCAACGCAGATCAGAACAACGCCAATCCAGCGCCGCGGAGAAACCGATTCGTGCAGGAAGATGACTGCAAGGAAGGTGAGCACCGCATAGCCAAAGGCACCTGCCGGCATGACGTAACTGTAATCCGCCCAGCTCAGCACGGTCATATAGCTCACCATAAATCCGAGGAGAAAGAAGATGCCGGTCCAAATGATCCCGTTTGTAACCGTGAGCCGGAAGGCTTGTACGATCCCGTGGCCGGTTAATACAACGGCGCCGATATGCGACATTCCGTGTTTCAGCAGCAGGTCGCCGACGTTGGCACACACAACCATTGCCAAGACCATGATCAGCGTCTTGATTCGCAGCCTTCTTTCGCTCGCCATTTTTGGGGCTAGTCGTTTCCGGAAGCTGAAGATGCCCTGGGGACGGAAACAATGGGCTTGTGATATTCCTCGCCGCCCTTGCGTGCCCACTTCAAGCGCTCCGCGCGCAGCTTCAGGAATTCCGTTGCTTCATGATACAGGCGCTTCCGTTCATGGCCATCCCAAAGGGCTTCCTTCACGATGCGCCACACAACTCTGGGGCGAAAGTAATACTCATCATAGAAGCGGTTCACGCCGGCCATCATTTCGACCTTCGAAAGGTGCGGATATTCGATGTGCGGCAACTGGTGACCGCCCGAATCGGCTAGCGCTTCGATTTTGAGGAATCCTTGCGCCGCCATGGCGTCGTGCAATTCCGTGCCTGGCATGGCATGCGCCAGCGAGACTTGAATCGTCTCGCAGTCCAATTCCTTCGCAAAATCGATGGTCTTTTGAATCGTCTCTCTGGTCTCGCCCGGCAAGCCGATAATAAAGTCTCCATGCACCCTGATGCCCACTTTGCGGCAGCTCTTCCTGAAGTTGCGGGCCATCTCCAGTGTTGCGCCCTTCTTGATGTTTTTCAGGATCTGCGCGTCGCCTGATTCAAATCCCACGATGAAGAGCCGTGCGCCGGAGTCAGCCATGGCTTTCACCGTTTCGTAATCGCTGTGCACACGCGCCGTCGAAGACCACCGGAACTTCAGCGGCTTGAACTTCGCGCAAAGATCCAGCACGCGGTCCTTGCGGATGTTGAAGGTGTCGTCGTCAAAGAAAATCTCTTTCATCTGCGGGAAATGCCCGAGAGCCTGCTTCACTTCCCGCGCCACGTTTTCTGTCGAGCGCGTCCGCCAGGCATGCCCGGAAATCGTCTGCGGCCACATGCAGAAGGTGCAAAGCGCGGGACACCCGCGCGTGGTGTAGAACGAAATGAAGGGATGCAGCAGGAAGGGCACGTTGTAGCGCTCGATTTCTAAATCGCGCTTGTAGATATCACTTGCGAAGGGAAGCGCGTCCAGTTCTTCCATGTGCAGTTGGGGCCGCTCTGCGTTGTGTACGATTTTCCCGTCTTTTCGGTAGCTCACGCCAAGAATTTCGCCCAGCGGCTTTCCGTGCGCATATTCCACAACCGAATGGTCGAACTCTCCGCGCGTCACAAAATCGATGTCCTCGCTGGCCATCAACGTCTCGTCGGGTTTGATGTGCCCATGCGGCCCAACGAAGGCGATCTTGATGCTTGGATTTGCTTCTTTGATTTTGTGAATGAGCTTGATGTCGCTTTCGAACCCCACCGTCGAGGTGAACAGAATCAGGAATTCGTAGTCTTTACAGATTTGAACAGTCTGCTGCCAATTGATTTTGTGAGGAGAGGCGTCGAGCAACCAGCTTCCCGGAATCATCCCGGCGGGATAACTCAGCCAAACCGGGTACCAGTAAGATTCAATCTCGCGCGTCGCGGGCCATCGCGAGCTTGCCCCGCCGTCGAAATTCTCAAAACTCGGCGGGTTCAGCAATAAAGTTTTCATTGCATCCGGCATTCGTCACCCTCAGCCTTCGTCTTACAAGATTGGCCGTGTCACATCCGTAGCCAACGCGGGTCATCTGCAGATGGAAAGGCTGGCCGCACCGGCAGAACTCGAGCCCCCCCGTCTCTAAGATAATAGTCTACCTGACTTCGTTGCATCCCCCCAAACCTTTCTGTCAATGGTTGCTATTCTGCACTGAAAGGTTAAATGCCACATCAAACGGGGTTTGCCGCGTGGCTCGTGCCGCCCCCGAGGATTTCTGCAGTCGACGCGGAGAGCAATGCCCAGATTTGTTCGACCCAGTCGAGATGCTCCGGCTTCATCAGCACGGAACGCAGACACGTGAGTGTCTCGCGGTCCCGGTTCATCCCTCTGAGGTTTTCCTCCCAGAAATGAACTGGTAATTCGGCTACCGCAAGGTGGAGATCGCGCTGGGCGGCAGCTTTAAAGATTCTGCGGCTCAGGGCAGAAACTTGGCTCATACTTGCGCCCCGAGTAGCGAATACGAGAATGTCCAGTTCCGGAGCGAAAGCCGTCAAAAACCGCGAATCTGCCCGCAGTTTTTCAAACAAGGCCATAGCGGCTGTCCTGCCGCATTCCAACCCACGCGCGAATTCCCCGCCCTTCACAAGCGGCAGCAACTTCTGCGTTGCCCATAACGCCGCCGCGGCCGCGCCGGGCCTCGAACATTCCAAGCTGATCTCTCCCAAATGCAATTCTGCGGAACTGAAATATGTGTAAGGCGAGTCATGTTTGTACAGTCGCCCCACTCCGGGATCACGGAATAGCACGCAGCCGCAGCCGTAAGGCTGCAATCCGTGTTTGTGCGGATCGATCACGATGGAATCCGCCTCTCCGATCCGTGCGAATGCCTGTTTCGCTTCCTCGGCGAGATTTTCTGTCAGGACAAAATAGCCGCCATACGCGGCATCGACGTGAATCCGGAATCCAAATTTCGATTGCAACGCGAGAATCTCACGCAGCGGGTCCACGGAACCCGTTGCTGTCGTTCCCATGCTCGCCACGACAGTCCCCACATCGCCGCGTTCCAGCCGGCTGGCAAGCGCGCCTAGGTTCATGCGACCAAGCTTGTCCGTAGGTACTGATTCGAACGGCACTTGCAGGACTCCGCTAATTCTCCCGTGCGTATAGTGCGCCTGTTCGCTTGCCAGAATCGTTTTTCCGGGATGCAGTTGGCCCGCCACCCACAATGCTTCGAGATTTGCCATCGTGCCGCCGCCGCAAAGGTGGCCCAGAAAATTCTTCCACCCGAACATGCTGGCAATTTCCGTGACCGCTTCCTTCTCCATCACAGACGTTGCCCGGCCGCCATCGAGCGCGTGATTGTTTGGATTGATCCACATAGCCAGCGTGTAGGCGAGCCGCGCGACGGGGTGTGGCGGCTTGAGCATCTGGCCCGCGTAGAGCGGATGAAAATACGGGTAATTGTCTTTCAGCCGTTCTGCAGTTGTGCCCAGCACTTCTGCAAGGCGGTCCATCCCCGCCACACCATGCTCCAGCGGAGGAAGATGGCCAAATCCCTGGTCAAGCTTCTTGAGCGCCTTGTTCAACGCACTCAAACTCTTTTGGTCGAGCATTCCTACTCACCACGCGAGTCGCGGTCCCCGTCCTACTGCCACACTTTGTCCAACTGCCCGGCCGTCTTCAGCAGATCCAACTGTGCCTGCTGCTTCTGGAAATTGGCGTCCAAATAAGCCATCCACTTCTCGTTCTCATCCAATCTGGCTTTTTCCATGTCCCGCAGGCCGAGTTTGCCTTCCTCAAACTGCGCTTGCTGCACCGCCACATTTTGTTGCGCAAGTTGCAATTCCAGTCTGGCTACCTCTTTCGCCGCGTCCGTTTCTCGCACTCGCCGTGTTTTCTGTCTCACCTCGGCACTTAGCTCGCTTCTCTTGTTTGTCAGGCTAGCTTTCGCCGCGTCCAGATTCACCTGCGCCAGACCAATGGCCGCTTTTGTTTGGGCGCTGAAAATCGGCACGTGCATATCGATTCCGGCGTTGTAGTTATTCCGCTGAAAGTGATTGAAAAACTGCGAGTAATTATTGAATTTCGCCAGCACGCTATAAATGCTCACCAGCTCCAGAGTCGGGAAGTATCCACGCCTTTCCCCTTTCAGCCGGAACTCCTTCGCTCGAACGTCGGATTCGGCCAGCCGCAGTCCCGCGTTGTTGGTCATTGCCGCTGCTACCAAGGTGTCGCCCGCCTGCTCAGCTTCTCCCGGCAGCTCTTCCGGCGTGACTTCAATGGCCTGCATCTCCGGCAAACCCAACTGGTACCTCAGAAAAACCTCCAGTTCATCTTCTCGCCCTTCCAGGTGCAGGATGCGCTGCACAACCTGTGCTTTGGTCAATTGCGCCTTGGTCACCTCCACCGGCAATTCAAAACCTTCGCGTTGTCGCTCCTGGGTGACCTCGACAATCTTTTCTGCGCTTTCTTGCTCCTTCCCAAGCAGCTCCAGCGAGTGCCGCACCTTTGCCAGTTCGAGATACGCCATCGCCGTTCGCGTGATCACGCTGTTCTTGGCGTCCTCCAGCACGATCTTCTGGGCTTTGGCTTGTTCTTGCATCTCTTTTGCTTGGCCGCGCAGCGGCTCATTAAAAACCTGCTCTGTGTAAGTCACGCTGAATATCGAAGGCGCACGCCCGCCCGGCGTCTCCGGTATGCCGTTCGTATACCCCGCCCCGGAACCCGCATAGAGATTCGGCATGAACTGTGCCTTCGTGATTTGCGCCGCGTGATGCGCCAGGCTCGCCTGAATCTTCGCTACTTGAATCTCTTTGCTGTTTTGTAGCGCCAGCTCGATGGCGCGCTTCAAAGTCACCGCGACTGGCGCGGCAGTCGCCGCCCCCTGCGTCGCAGGTTCATTTCCGCGAGGCGCTGGCGGCTCCTGCGCTTGTGCAGTACCGCCGTACACCGCCAGCAATCCGGCTGCAAACATAAAGTGTCGAAGGAATCGCATTTCCCATCTCCCTCATTTCCAAAACAATTTCTTTGAAAGATTCTCGTCAACCGATATAACATTCTGCTCGCTGAGTCTTCACTCCTGCTTCAGGCTTCTTCCTTCCGGAAAAGAAAAGGCAGCCAGTGGCCGCCCGAAGCTTACTCTTCCCTTTCTACATTCACCGATCTCTCGTCCCGGTTCTCACTCATACCGCAACGACTCCACTGGCTGAAGGCTAGCCGCCTGGTTCGCCGGCAAGTACCCGAAGAACAATCCAGTCGAACACGACACCACAAAGGCGAGCACTACGCTCATACTGGATATCGGCACTCTCAAATTCCCCGGCAGAAACGACTGAGCGACCACAGGAATGGCGATCCCGATCAAAATCCCGACCACCGCCCCTCCACCGCTAATCAAAAAGGACTCCACCAGAAACTGATAAAGGATCTCCCGCCGCGCCGCTCCAATCGCTTTGCGAATGCCGATTTCTCTCGTCCGCTCCGTCACCGTTACCAGCATGATGTTCATGATGCCGATTCCGCTGATTAGTAGCGCGATGGCTGCGATAATGATCAGAACAACCGTCAGCGCCAGCGAGATTTGCTTCGCCACCGCCAGAATCGCATTCAGCGTTTGCACCTTATACTCCGCCTCCGCAGGATGCCGGCTCCGCAACAACTGCCCTAACTGCCTCTGGACGGACGGCACGTTTTCCGCCTTATCTGCCTGCGCATCCAGCAGACGCACCACTTCCTGGCCGGTGAAGTACCTCATTACCGTGAAGGGGACGATGACGGAATTTTCGTGAAGGTCCGAAAGGTCAAGAGTCTCGGCTCGCTCGCGGAAAACCCCAATCACCGCGAACGTCAGCTCGCCCATGCGAACGGGCTTTCCCACGGGATTGTCCTGCCCAAAAATGCGTTCGGAAAGTTGCGGGGTGATAAGGCACACCTTGCTGCGCATCTCCATGTCCGCCGCGTCGAGATACCGCCCGCGAAGGATGAGCAGTCGTCGGATGGCTTGATACCCATCCGTCACCCCCACCACACTTACCGGACGCTCCGTTCCACCTGCAATCACGGCCATCGGGAGTTCCCGCGTTCCTGCAACCTGGATCACATTGGGGATGATCTTGGCAGCCTCCATGTCTTCCAGCGTCATTTCATAACTCAGTGGCTGCGGCTTATCCGGCCTCTGCACCAGCTCCACCCAGACCAGGTTCGAGCCGATGCTTTCGATCCGCGAAAGCACAAATTTCTTGCTAGTGAGAGCCACGGTGACGACAAGAACGATGGAAGCACTGCCGATGATCACCCCCAGCGACGTCAGGATCGCGCGCAATTTGTTCGCGCGCAGCGCGTCGATTGCCACCGACACTGTCTCTCGAATATGCATCATCACCTGGCGGAGAAACTTCTCGCCAAACCTCCGGAAACGGCTCTTGCGAAAATCCTCAGCCTTTCTTGATCCTCTTCAGCGCTTCTTTCGCCATCTTATTTTTTGGATCTAACCGGACTGCAGTCTCAAACTGCTGTATAGCATCCCGCATCCTGTTCTGATCTTCGTACAGACGCCCCAGCCAAACATAAGCTGCCGCTTGCCTCGGGAATCCATTCCTTTTCGGCGCTCTCTTCAGGTACTCCTGCAACAAGCGTTCCCCTTCATCCGGTCCTTCTTTCTTCAAAATCAGGCCCACCGCGCGATAAAACTTGCCTCGTGGATCAGTAGGTGCCACGTGTTCCCCGGCGTCGGCCACAGCGATCAGTCGTTCCGGTTGCCCGCGCTTCACCGCATAATCTCCGATGTCGTAGATCAGCTCTGCCGATTTCGGCTGGCTCTCCAGAGCCTTTGTGAACTCTTCATCCGCAACCGCGAAATCCTTCTTTTGCCGCCGGCAATTCCCCGCCGCATAGTAACCTTCGGCGCTGTCCATCCCTAGCAGTTCCTTGATATGCGGCTGCGCCTTGTCTTCCCCTCCACCAACGATTCCGGGAGCGCCGCAATCAAATTCGATCAACGCCTGGCGCGCTGAGAAATTCTTCGCATCCAACCGTACCGCGGCCTCAAACTCCCTGCCTGTCTTCCTTGCCCATCCAATCGCCGGAAGGGGGCCCGCGTGATCCGCCTTTTCGCCATACGCCCGTCCCAGCCACTCGTGATAAACCGAACTCTGCGGATCGATGGCCACCGCCCTCTCGGCGCTCTTGATTGCCGCGTCCAGTTGCTCCAGTTCCAGATAGTTCTTCGCCAGTAGCAAATGCAAATCGCCGTTCTGTGGATCCCTCGCGGCCCCCTCCTGCAGTGTTTGAACAGCCTTTGCGTAGTCGCTCGCTTCATAGGCTCGGCGTGCAGCGTCCAAATCTGCTTCTTGTTTGAGATTCGTCCCCGCGAGCGCGGTGCTGGCCAGGAATAAAACTGCGAGTAACGGCCGGACCCTTCTAACCATTCGTCCTTCTCTGAAAATTGGCGGCCGATTTACTTACCACGATTACGTCCATGCCGTCCCGCAGATCCACGTCTCCAGGCAAGGCCACGAGCTCTCCTTCTTGCAGGCCGCTGACCACTTCGTAGTTTGTGGCGTCAGCAATCCCGACGTGAATCTCCCGTTTCTCCAGTGTGGATTTGCCCACTCCGAGCTGGTTCTCTTTCACTACGTAGACGTAGCGTCGCCCGCCCTCCGCCTCCACCGCGCCGCGCGGCACCGACAGCACGCCCAGGCGCTCTCTCGAATTGATGCGTACATTTACATTGATATTCGGCAGCAGCTCCAGCTTGTCGTTGTTTACTGAGCAGAGCAATTCGCCCACGCTCCGCGTTCCCCTCGGCACCACCTGTTTCGGAATGATCTCTGTCCTCCCCGACCAGGTCTTGTTCGGCAGTGCATCCCAAGTGATTTTCACCGGCTCATTCTCTTCCAGCGCGCCCAGTTCTGGCTCGTCGATGAACGCCCGCACCCTCACTTTGTGCAGGTCGGCCATCTCTGCCAGCGTGGCGCCCAGCTTCACAAAATCACCCGTTTTAACGGGAAGTGAGTACAGCGTGCCGCTGACCGGAGCGGTTATGTGGCCATTGCGCACTTTTTCTTCAAGAGCATCCACTTCGTTCTGCGCCTGCTGGACCTGCAGAGCTGTGCGCTCTGTGTCCAGTCTGACGCCGCGGTCAAATTCCTGTTTTACGGCCTGAAGTCGCGTTACCTCCGCTTGAGCGTTCGTCAGGGCTAGCTCATTTGTCGCCAACTCGTCTTTGGTTGCGGCCTGTTCCGCCATCAGGCGCACCAAAGCATCGTGATTCTTCTGCAGCCGGTCGCGATTCGCCACGGCCTTGGCCAGGTCGCCGGAGACCTGAGCGGCTATTTCCGGTTTACCCCCGCTCTTTGCGTTGCGCGAATCCTCTTGTGCGCGGAGGAGTCTTACCCGCGCCTCGGCAAGCTGTGCTGCCGCATCCTTTACATCCAATTCCAGCAGCAATTGGCCCTTCTTCACCTGCTGCCCTTCGGTCGCAAGAACCCTTTCTACGAAAGTGTCCAGCCGGGCCGGGATCACATAGGGCGCAATCGGCTCTACCTTTCCGTTGCTGTTGATCGACGAAACCAGGTTTTCGCGCATCGGGGTTACCGCGGAGATTTTTGGTGCCGGCTTTCTTCCGCTCAATTCGATCAGACCGTAAGCCAGCACTCCCGCCAAGAGCAGGTAAAGCAAGATCCGGTTTCGCAACTTTCGATCCATGATTTCCTATTCAACACGACCCCGCAGCAAGCACTCCATGGACGCAACGGCGCTTCTCTTCGGCGCAATTTTCCTCTTTATTGTCCGTGGCTAGCCCGGCCCCTGTCTGGAAGGTCCAAGATACTTCATTCTAGCAAGGGCCGCGCGGCTTTCTCCATATTCCGTGCCTAACATGCGCATAACTCGGAGAACTCGCGGAAGAACTCACGTTGCTGGCGCTGATCTTGGGTACAAAGGACATTCATCCTTGAAACAATCCGCCTCCCATGTAGATAAAAGATGCACCGCCCCGCTACTGGGATGCCGCCCCTCACTTTTGGCAGGCCATCTTTCGCGTGTTAGAATCACCCTATGTCTGCCCAAACTACCTCCAGCCAAAGTGCCGACCCCTCTCCAAAAGGCTCGCCTAAACCGGCGCCCGTTTCCAGTCCCGTTCTCCATCGCGTGTGCATCCAGTGCAACAATATGTTTCGCGTTACGCCCGATAAATTTGATGCAAAACAGTGCCCCGCGTGTCACAAAGGTTGACCCCCGGTAACATTTCCCCTTGCCCCGCGTAGTACACTCGGAATGCTCCGTGCCCTGTCTCAAGAGATCTCAGCGAGGGACCTCCTAATGATCCAAGCTCGTGGCCTGTCCAAACGCTTCCAGGACAAAAAACGGGGCGAAATCCGTGCCGTGGATAATGTCAGCTTCACTTGCCAGCCCGGCAAAATCTATGGTCTCCTCGGCGCCAACGGCGCCGGCAAAACCACCACCCTTCGCATGCTCGCTACCATCCTCGAACCGACGGACGGCACCGCACTCGTTTGTGGCCACGACATCGTCGAACAGCCGGAAAAAGTTCGCGCTTGCGTCGGTTTCCTCTCCACCGCTACCGCGCTCTATCCCCGTCTCACCGCTCGTGAGCTGGTCGAATATTTCGGCCGCCTCAACGGTTTAGACGAAGCCACGCTGAAAAAGCGCGTCGACGACATCTTCAACCGCCTCGACATGAACGGCTTCCGCGACCGCCGCTGCGACAAGCTCTCCACCGGCATGAAACAAAAAACCTCCATCGCCCGCACTCTCGTCCATGATCCTCCGGTCATGATCTTCGACGAGCCCACTCTCGGCCTCGACGTCATAACCGCCCGCACCATCACTGCCTTCATCCGCGAGTGCCGCGACCGCGGCAAGACGGTCATCTTCTCTACCCACGTCATGAGCGAAGTCGAAAAGCTCTGTGACACCATCGGCATCATCCACACTGGCAAACTGCTCGCCGAAGGCACGCTCGCCCAGTTCCGCGACCAGCACAACGAACAGGATTTCGAGGAAATTTTCGTCAAGGTCATCGCGCCACGTTACGTCCCCGCGGAGACCGATTGACATGTCCCTGCGTAACGTGGGTCTCGTCTATCGCAAAGAGCTGCTGGAGTCGCTGCGCGACCGGCGTACCCTCATGTCCACCATTCTGATCCCGCTGCTCTTGTTTCCCGTCCTCGCTGTCGGAATTGGCTATATGGGTGCGGAACTCATCGGCCAAGCCAGCCGCGAGCCTTCGACCATCATGGTTCTGGGTGGCGCGGATTCTCCCGAGGTCGTCCAAGGCCTGGGAGAGGTCAAGAATCTCCGCATCGTCCCTACGGTGCCCGATTATGTGAATCTCATCTCCAATAAGAAGGTTCGTGCTGTCGTGGACATTCCGCCGGGTTTCCAAGCCGCCATCGCGCGCGGCGAACGCACCGCAGTGAAGATCTACATCTTTTCAGGCGATTTGAAATCTTCCTTCGGCGCCGCTCGTATTGAGAAATTCTTCTCCGAATACCGCGACACCACCGTGCGGCGCAGCCTTACAGCAGAGAAACTCCCCGAAAGCCTGATGAAGCCGTTTGATATCAAGCAGGAAAACGTTGTCTCCGACGAGAAGGTCGCCGCTGAGACCTTTGGCGGCCTCATCCCCTATCTGGTGATCCTCATGTGCATGACCGGCGCGATGTACCCGGCGATGGATCTCACGGCCGGCGAAAAAGAGCGCGGCACCATGGAGACCATCCTCTCCAGCCCTATTTCCCGTACCCATTTGGTCCTTGGGAAATTCCTTCTGGTGCTGACCGCCTCGCTCGCCACCGCCGCGCTCTCGGTCATCTCCATGGGCGCTTCCTTCTGGGGATTACAGCACGGTCCTGCCCTGGAGGCCGCGCAGTCTGGGGATTCTACCTTCGTTCAGCTCCACATCGGTCTTGGCGCGGTCCTCTCCGTCTTCGTGATGGCCCTGCCCGTGGCCGTTCTCTTCTCTGCCGTACTGATGACCATCGCTCTCTTTGCCAAGACCTACAACGAAGC